>Ga0181523_10003321_pt1 | contig 14756 bp, 12 predicted proteins | sample PEATcosm2014_Bin_43_FD_119752 | JGI IMG/M metagenome (GOLD analysis project Ga0181523, IMG submission 119752) | Peatland microbial communities from MTU Mesocosm Facility, Houghton, MI, USA - PEATcosm2014_Bin05_30_metaG | ecosystem: Environmental > Terrestrial > Soil > Wetlands > Peat | place...
CCGCTGACGCTCTCGCACCTCAGCCGCGCCGAACGCCGCGCGCACGTGGAAACCGCGCTGCGGATCGTCGGCCTCTCCGACCGCATGGATCACCGCCCGGACGAACTTTCCGGCGGACAGGAGCAGCGCGTCGCCATCGCGCGCGCAGTGGTCACCGATCCGACGGTTCTGGTTGCCGATGAGCCGACCGGCGATCTCGACCACCAGAGCGCGGAAGAAATCCTGACGCTGATGGAGACGTTCAACAAGGATTTCCATAAGACGATTTTGATGGTGACGCACGATCCGCGCGCCGCCACACGAGCGCACATCCAGCATCATCTGGATAAGGGAGTGTTGAGCAATTAGCAACTAGCAGCTAGCAGTTGGTTGCAAGCTTGCGGTGATTTGACAAGGATTTCCGAAGATGCCCGCCAGAAACGAGGTTTTAGCTAAATGCTAAATGCTAAATGCTAATTGCTAATTGCTAATTGCTGCTTTTATGAAATTCGCACCGCTCGTCCTCAAGCATCTGCGCAAGAACTGGATCCGCACGCTCAGCACCGTGCTGGCTATGTCGGTCTGCATCCTGCTGTTCTGCACCTTGCAGACGGTGGTGGAGGCGGTGAACTTCGGGCTGCACGCCGGTAATGCTTCGCGCCTGGTCACGCGGCACTACGTGAGCCTGGTCTTTAACCTCCCCATAACCTACAAGGCGAAGATCGAGGCCATGCCGGGCGTGAAGGGAGCTGTGATCAATGCGTGGTTTGGCGGCATCTATCGCGATCCCAAATATTTCTTCGCCAACATCGCCACCGAGCCCGAAGCCTTCCTCAACATCTATCCCGAAGTCGTGTTGCCGCCCGATCAGAAAGAAGCCTGGCTCCATGACCGGCGCGGCTGCATTGTTGGCCGCAAGTTGGCGCAGCACTTCGGCTGGAAGGTGGGCGATACCTTCGAGATGGAAAGCACCATCCCACCCTACCGTACGGGACGCCCTTTCCAGTTTGTCATTGATGGAATTTACGACACCGATGAAGCCAAGAATCCGGCTTTTGATCTCAACTCGATGTACTTTCAGTACAAGTATCTCGACGAGGCTACGGGACGCAAAATCGGCATTGGATGGCTGGTGGAGGCGATTGACGATCCTAAGCACGCGGGCGCGATCAGCAAAGCCATTGATGCCGAGTTTGAGAATAGCGACACCCAGACAAAGACGGAAACCGAGCAAGCCTTTCAGGCCGGCTTTGTCGCCATGGCCGGGAACCTGGCGTTTCTGCTGAACGGCATTGGCCTGGCAGTCGCGTTCACCATCCTGCTGGTGACAGCCAACACCATGAGCATAGCCGTGCGCGAGCGCCAGCAGGAGATTGGCGTGCTCAAGACGCTGGGCTTTTCCAGCGGCCTGGTCATGATGCTGATTCTGAGCGAGGCACTGCTGATCGGCGCGCTGGGCGGCCTGGTTGGAATTCTGATCAGCATGGGAATTTTGCACGTGCTGCCTGACGTGCCCGTGCTTGGCGATATTGTGGCCGGCTTCCCCAACTTCGGGCTGTCGACGCAGACCACGGCGTTTGGCGTTGGCATAGCGCTGCTGCTGGGATTGCTGGCGGGATTTGTGCCGGCCATTACCGGCTATCGCGCACGAATTACGGAGACGTTGAGGCAAGTTTAGCAATTAGCAATTAAAGTGGTATGACACCTCGCATCTGGGTTGTGTCAGGGCACGACTTTAGTCGTGCCGAAAGAAGGGATAAAAGATTAGGGGCTTTAGCCCCTGAGGATGCGGACTGCACAGTTGCGCGGAAATGACGAGCCGAGTCCTGGGGGGACGGCAGGCGCTTCTGTCGTGCCTACGGCACTCGGCTGACAATCAGATGTCTACCCAGCCTGAACGGCTGGGCTAACGTATGTCGCACCTACGGCGCTGTTGGCTCGTAGCTAATTGCTAGTTGCTAATCGCTGGTTTTAACCATGGCACTTCCGCTCTCATACAACATCCGCAATCTTCGCCAGCGCTGGAAGGTGACGCTGCTGGCCATCTTCGGCATTGGGCTGGTGGTGGCCGTCTTCGTCACTCTACTGGCAATGGAGAACGGCTTCCGCATCGCGCTGCGCTCCACCGGATCGCCGCAGAACGGCATTGTGACGCAACGCGGCTCCATGTCGGAGTTGACCTCGTGGATGAATATCGGCGATGCGAACGTGCTGATGGTCGATCCTCGGGTGGCGCGCGACAGCGATGGCAAGCCGCTGGCGTCGTGCGAGGTCGTTGTGCTCACGGTTCGTCCGCGCCGCAGCGACAATCAGCCGGCCAACATCACCTTCCGCGGGGTCACGCCGGAAGGATTCAAGGTACGCAACAACGTCAAGATTGTCGAAGGCCGCAACTTCACACCTGGGCTGTATGAAGCCATCGTCGGCAAGAAGATCGCCGATCGCGTGACCGGGCTGAATATCGGCGACACCTTCAGCGTGCAGAAGCACGACTTCAAGATTGTCGGCCTGTTCACCGCCGACGGAAGCTCCTTCGAAAGCGAAATCTGGGGCGACCTGGACGCGATGGCGCCAGCGATTGGCCGCAATGGCGGCTGCGAATCGCTGACCTTGCGCTTGAGCAATCCCGCAACGCTGGCGGCATTCGACAAGGAAGTGCGCGCCAATCCGCGAGTGCAGCTGCAAATCGACTCCGAGCCAAAATACTACGAGAACCTGGCTGGCCCCACGGCGGCCGCGCTGCTTGGCCTGGCGGGATTTGTCGCAGTGGTGATGGGCATCGGCGCGGTCTTCGGTGCCATGAACACCATGTACGCCATTGTCTCGCAGCGCACCCGCGAGATCGGAACGCTGCGCGCCCTGGGCTTCTCGCGCTTCAGCATTCTTGTGTCATTTGTGCTGGAGTCGGTGCTGCTGGCGCTCATCGGCGGCATTCTGGGATGCCTGGTCGCCTTCACGATGAACGGCTACACGGCCGGAACCGGCCAGACGCAGAGCTTCAGCGAGCTGGCTTTCGCTTTCAAAATCACGCCGCCGGTGCTGATCTTCGGCCTGGTATTCGCTGTGCTGATGGGCTTTGTCGGAGGCTTGCTGCCGGCCTTCCGCGCCGCACGCATGCCCATTACGCGAGCATTGAGAGAAGCGTAGGAAGGCCACTGCTCGCTTGTTGCCTCGATTCAGGAGCCACAGTGCGACTCACTGGGTCTGAGGGAAAACGAGCTCTTCCTTGGTGTTGAAATTGAAGTAGGCCATGATCCAGCCCTGCTCCGACCGGTAGGCGACAAACTTTGCGAAGACCGGTCCTTTCTCGAAGTCCATCACCAAATAGATAACGCGCACCTTAGGCGAAATATCCTGGGTGCTTACGGCTTCGAAAGTCCGATACGTACCGTAGTAATCCTGAATCTGGCGGAGAACGTTCCCTTGGCTAAGCGCCTCCTTGCTACCATCAATCCCGCTTCCCTTGATCCAGGCTCGAACCGCCTCGTCCGGGCCTTGGTCTTTGTAGGCCTGCAAGCCGGAGACAACGATTCGCGGCAGCTCGCCAATTCCCTTCTCTTTTGAACCGGAGGCCTGTGCTGGCGATGTCAAGGGCGCCAACAAGAGAGCACAAGAACACAAGAACACGAGCTTACGCATGTAGCCACCTTTCAGAACGATGGTGCCGACGCCAAGACGAAAATTCAAGCGCGAACCTCAATAAGCGGTGGCGCGCTCCCGATATGGAACCGCCAGGCGCGACGCACTGGCAACAAAATCACCCTGTATTAGGACCCGTTCATGGCTCCAGTCCATCCCGCAACATTCGTCCTGCATCCTGAATACGCAGGCATGGGAAAGTCCCGCATTGGCTGCCCCAACCAACATTTCTTCACGAGGAGGATCGATGCCCGACAAGCAAACCATGGAGCGCGCGCGCGAAGATGCGCGCGAAGGTAAGTCGCCCAGCACCCAGGCTGGAGAATTCGTCAAGGAAGAGATCGACGACATCCGTGAGGGCAAGCATGGCCCGTTCGCCGCAACAGGCAATCGCGATCGGATTGTCAAAGGCGCGCCGTGCCGGCGTGACGTTGCCGCCTCCGAAGAAGGGTTCGACCTCAGAGGCGACGCGCACCAAAGCCGCACGCGATGAGCGCGAGGGCCAGTCATCTACAAAGAAGAAAACGTCGGCAACGCGCTCGCGCGCCGTCAGCAGGGGCTAAAGCCCAGTTCTTGTATTGTCTCGTTCGGCACGACTGAAAGTCGTGCCCTGATACAACCCGAGAACAATTTTTGAGATAACGTCTAGTGCTAATTGCTGAACACTAGCCCCTACTCCAGCGACCGCACCTCAATCGAGGGCACCAGTTCCACCATGCATGGCCCGGGCGCCGTGCTGCCGCAGCGAACCACCGCGCGCCGCACCACATGAGCCTGTGATTGCGGCGGAAACTTCATGCCGACGTCGGTCTTCTGCAAAATGTCAGCGAAGTTCTTCAGGTTGTCATCGCCCTTGATGAACTTCACCTGCTCCACCTTGCCGGGCGAAATCAGCAGATAGAACTCCGCCGTACCCTTGTCGGATTTGTTGAGCGCCACGGTTTCGCGCTTCGCCAGTTCCGTGCGCGCGTCGGCCATGCGGCGATCAATGTCCTTCACGCCTAGCGCCGTCAACTTTGGACGCGCAAGCGGGCTGGCTTCTTCCGCCACTAGTGAGAGCATGTAGTATTCGATAGCCTGGTCGCGCTTGCCACGCTTTTCGTAGATCTCCGCCAGATGCTCGGCTTCATCGCCGCCGCGGGCAGCCTGCCACGCCGGCAAAATGTACTTCTCCGCGTTATCCAGATTGCCGCGTTTGAAGTCGACCCAGCCTCGGGTGTCCCACACGTCGAACATCAACTGCGTGGTCCCCAGATCCTGCATACGCAGGGTATCCAGGCTCACGTCGCGAAGCTGGGTTTCCAGGGCGTTGATTGCCGAGTCCGCATAACTGCTGGCGCGATCCAATTGAACGTCCTGCTCCGCCAGCGAGTACGCGATGTTGTTCCAGGTGAGCGGCGCGGGCGCAAGGCTGATCGCTTTCTCGAACGCCGCCATCCCCTTGTCGGTCTGGTTGGTGGCGATGTATGCCTGCCCTAACGAAATCTGCAGCAGCCCGTTCTTGGGCTGGATGTCGACAGCTTTCTCCAGCTCAGGAACTGCCTCAGCAAACTTCTTCTGTCCCAGATAAAGGCGGCCGAGATTGCCATGCGCATACGGGTCAAGCGGATTAATCTCAATCTGCTTTTGGAATTCCTGGATGGCCTCGTCGTACTTTCCCTGATGCTCATAGGCCAGGCCCAGGGCGTTATAGGCAAACGGGTCGTAGGCGTTATTTTCGATCTGCTTCTTGAGCGCTGCGATGGCCTGATCGGTCTGGCCCAGATGCATGTACGCGTCGCCCAAGTCGTTCCACCCATCCTTGTGTTTGGGCTCTTCCTTCAGCACGCGCTGCAGTAAGCCGACGGCCACTTCCCAGTGCTCGTTCTTCATCGCCTGCACCGCGGCATCGAAGAGATCGCTGGTGGACTGATTGCCGGCGGCCGCGCCTGCCGCTCCCGGCGACTCATTAGTCAGCGTGACTTCCTGGGCCTCGTCCGCCTTCACCACGCGCCGGAATGCGGCAAAGTCCTCACTGCGGTTCTGGGGAATTTCCGTCAGCGTCACCTTCAGTGTCCGATGGCTGGTGAACTGCCCGGCATCATTCTTGTAAACGGCGTGATACTCGGCGTAATCGCGCTTCACGTCCACATTCAGCGGCGCATGCACTTTGTACTTTGCCGGGAAAGCGATCTTCACATCCGCCTGGTCGTCCCGCACCGCTCCCAGCTTTATGGGCTCGGTGGAAGCGCTGTCGTCATCTTCGTCTACCTCGGGCAGATGAATCGATGCCAGCGGCAGGGCGAATTTCGATTCCGCAGCCGACCAGTCGAAATAGTTATTGGCGGTAACGTCGAAATCGACGGTCAACGGTTCTTCCGTGGCGCTGGGATCGCTGGCCTTCAGGTTGGTGATCTCCGCGCCATGCATGTTAGCGTGCTGCAGCATGTAGTCGAAGATGTCTTTCCAGTGGCTGCTGGGCATGCGGCGCATGGCATACCGCAGGATCATCTCGGTATCGCCGCGGGACGCCGTGCTCACATGGGCCGTCAGCACGCCGGTGTCGCTGACGCTGCCCACCAGGCTGGTCCGATCGAAGGTGGCGAAAGGAATCTCCGCTGGCGTCCATACCAGTACCGCCGGGCCCTCGGGCGGAATTGCCAACGCCTGCTTGTCGCGCAACTGCGCCGACAACATGCGGAACGGCGCTACCCCGGGGGTGCTGTCCAGCCAGATTTCCTTACCATCGACCGGAACGCGGGTGATGACGTGGTCGAATTGCGATGGCGAAGGAATGTCAGGATCAAGTTTGGTCTTGGAGCCGATCAGCACCGAGGTCGAATGGAATCCCTCGGCGTCGAGCAACGCCGCCAGCAGCGTGTTCTTGTCCTTGCAATCGCCGTAGCCATTGGCGAGCACTTCGCTGGCCGCATGCGGCTGAATCCGTCCCAACCCGAAGGACAAGCTGACGTAGCGAATGTTGCGCGACACATACTCGTAGAGCGCCTTCACCTTCGCCATGTTGTCCGTCTTGCCTTTGACCAGCGTCTCAGCTTCCTTCTTGACGCTTTCATCCGGAATGCGCCGCTCGCGCTCCAGCCCGGCATACCACGCGCCCAACTCTTCCCAGCTCTTGAAGGTGGTCAATTGCACCGACGGGACTTCGTCGTCAGCTTTCTTCTTCTTTTTCTTCTTGTCGTTGTCGTAATCGTTCTTCAGCCGCGAATGCGTCCAGCGATAGATGCGGCGGTCGACGTCCTCGGTGATCTTTGCGTCGTAGCCCGGCTTGGATTTCAGCTTGATCTGCCGGTCCTTGGGGACATTGATTTCCAGTTCCTCGTCGAGAATGATTCCCTGCTCCGCAAAGTTGTAGCTGGTCCAGAATTGGCCGGGGGCCAGCGGGCTGGCAATCGTCTTGACGAAGCGGTATTCCAGTACATCGCCCGGCCGCAGCGAGGGCACACTGATGTCCTTGATGTGATAGTCGGTATAAACCGGCGCATCGGCGAAAGTCAGGTCCTGCACCGCCGACTCCTGCGCCGTAACCACGGAGCCATCGGGCTTGCGCGTGCGCACGTAAACGATGTCCAGCTTCTCGCTTAGCGCGCTGTAGCCAACTTTGATTTGGCCAAACGCCTGCACCCCGCTCTCGCTGATGATCTTGATTTGCGCGTCGGTCTGCTCCACGCCGGTGCCGTCGTTTTCAAAGCGCATGGTTTTGCTGGAGCGCTCCACCACGTACGCTTCCTGCGAGTAGTCAGGAGGCGGGCCGGTCTGCACAGTTCCCGATTGCGACGTTGGCGTCGAGGTCGTTTCTTTTCCAGAGCTCTGAGGCGTGGCCGGTGAAGGTGGCGTCGCTGGGCTCTGGCTCGGCGCTGCTTGCGCCAAAGCCGTTCCGAACGTGCACAACAGAAGGAAAACTGCGGCGAGAACTGATTTCATGGTTGATGGCTGGTTGAATGTCCATGGTACGCGAGTGGCAGAGTAACTCCAAACTCGCGGAGCCCGGGGGCAGGAGGGTGCTGCCAAAAGAAAGGTGGTAGTGGATCAATTTGAAATTCACGCCCTCACCGGCGTCGGGTGGAGCACGCCTTGAGGCGTGCAAATTCCAACCCTAATTCGATGTGCGCTTTAGCGCCTGAGCTAAATCTACTCTTACCTCAGCGGCTAAAGCCGAGACATTTTAACGGATCTCCACTGCACGCCTGAAGGCGTGCTCCACCCAAGATCACTTGACCACAATCTCAGACTGACCTATTACCAGAAGTGTGCCCACCGTTTGCCTCGGCTCGATCCGTTGTGCGAGATTAGCCCGTGCCTGGTTTCACGTTCTTCATCGGCAAGGGCGGTGTGGGGAAAACGACGGTCTCGTCGGCCTACGCGCTGCATCACGCCGCGAGCCGCAGGCAGGCGCGAATCCTGCTGCTCTCGACCGATCCAGCACATTCTCTCGCCGACGTGCTCCAGGTCAAGCTCACGGATGCCGTCAAGCGCCTGCAAACGCCGGGCCGGCTGTGGGCTCGGCAGATCGATCCAGACCGCCAGATCAAGGATTTTCTCGGGCGCGAGCGCGCTGACATTCTTGCGCTGCTGAACAAAGGCAGCCTCTTCACACGCGACGAGCTTGAGCCATTGCTCGACACCAGCCTTCCTGGGATGGCTGAGGTTGCGGCGCTGCTGGCGATCCACGAACTGCTCGACAGCGACTACGACGAGGTGGTGGTGGACACCGCTCCCATGGGCCACGCCATCCGGCTGTTTCAAATGCCCGAGCACTTCGCGCGCTTCCTCGACGTGTTGGAAACCGCGGCCTCGCGTGATGTGGTCCTGGCGCAGCACTTCGGAGGACACGTGCGCCGCGAGCCGGCGCTTGACCGCTGGGCCCGCATGGTCGCGCGCGTGCAGCAGGCCCTGTCGGCGAACGAATCGAAACTGGTGCTGGTGACAACTCCAGAACCATTCTCGTTGAACGAAGCCGCTCGCTCGGCTTCGGCGTTTCAATTCGCTGGACAGCAGAATCAGATTCAGGAGATCGTCCTCAACCGTACTGTGGAAGGCAAGACTGACTGCCCACGATGCCGGCGACGGGCTAGCCAAAGCGCGGCTGCGCACAAGTTCCTGCAAAAACATTTCGCGCGAGTGAAGGTATTCACCGCGGAAGATCCCGGCTGCCCGATTCTGGGAATCGCCGCATTGCGCTCCTTCGGCGCGCACATTTTCGCCGGCAAGAAGCTCCCGGCGTCGGTGAAGGCGAAGCCTGCGAAGGCTGCTCGCCTGCAACTGGAGCCCGCGACGTGGCCCGCGCTCGTCACACCGCTGACACTCAAGCTCGGCAAAGGAGGCGTGGGAAAAACGACGCTGTCGGCAGCAATGGCTTATCGGCATCGCAAGCTAGTGAAGAGCGAAGCGGTCACCATCTGTTCGATTGACCCCGCCCCGTCGCTCCAAGATATTTTCGCCGCGAAGATTGGCGACGAGCTGCGCCCGGTGTTGCGCGATCCCAAGTTGCTGGCCGCCGAGTTTGACGCGATGGGGCAATTTCAGCAATGGGCGTCGCAGTTGCGCGATCGGCTCAATCAGGCGATGACCGGCGAAGAGCGCGGCATCCATCTTGATCTCAGCCTCGATCGCAAGTTTCTGCTGGCCTTGCTCGACGTGGTGCCGCCGGGCGTCGACGAGATCTTCGCCATCTTTCGTATTCTCGATTTGCTGCGGACGGGCGGGCGCGTGGTGATCGACATGGCGCCGACCGGACATGCGCTGGAGGTGCTACGAACGCCAGAGCGATTGTTGAGCTGGGCGCGGCTGCTGGGCGCGGCTGCTGTTGAAAACCCTGGCGGCACACCGTACACTACCCATCGCTCAAGACGCGGCGGTGGAGATCGCAACACTGGCGCAAAATGTGCGCGAGCTGGCGTCGATCTTGCGCGACGGCGAGCGCTGCCGTCTGCTGGTTGTTACCTTGCCCGAACCGCTGCCGGACTATGAGACGCGACGGCTGTTGCAGGCACTGCGGGAGTTGCAAGCGCCGCTGGGCGCGGTGTTCGTCAATCGGGTGCTGGTGGACAGCGGGCGCTGCGCGAGATGCACTCTGGCAGCGCAGTGGCAGGCGGCGTCGCTGGCGAGTCTGCGGCGACAAGTGAAGGGCGCCGAGATTTTCATAGCGCGCGAGTTCGATACACCCATCGCCGGCGCGAAAGGGTTGCAGCAGTTCACCCGCGAGCTGTGGCGGATGAAGACGTGAACTCTGAGTCCGAAGGGTAGAGTCCCGCTTGGCGGGACGGAATAACATAGCCCAGCGCTTCAGCGCTGGGTAAGCGTTCCAAAAGTGTATTGAGTCCCACGGGGACGGCACCTCTACATGACTTCGCCAGCAAAGTCCGCGCTCAAAAAATCAAAAAAGGCTGCGGCCGCCGCGCAGGGCCTGTATCTCTACGCCATCTCGCAGATGCCGGACACGGCCGCCCCGCCGATTGCCGCCGAAGCCATCGACGGCGCCTCCGGCGTGGAGGCCATCCGCTGCCAGGACTACCTCTGCTGGACCAGCCGCGTGTCAAAAGCCGACTTCGCCGATCTGCTGACCCAGCGCATGCAGGATCTGGAATGGCTGGCGACAGCGGGATTGAGACATCAGCGGGTTGTCGCAGAAATCTCAAGTAATACTTCAGCTTTGCCTGCACGCTTTGGCACGGTATTCTCGAGCTAAGATTCCCTGGCGCAGCATGTGAAGGACCGCAAGCGTGCTCTGCACGAGGCCTTTGAGCTAGTCGCCGACGCCGACGAGTGGGGCATCAAAATATTCGCGCTTGCCAAGCCGAAGAGCCCGGTTGCCACGAAGGCCGTGAGCGGCGCCGAGTACCTGAAGCGCAAGGCCGAGTTGTTGTAGCCGCGCGCCGGCAAGCTTGACGAAGAAGTGCAACGATTCATTGCTGAGGTGACGAAGCTGGCGGTGGCCGCGAGTCCCGGTGGCAAGGCCAGCGCCGGCCAGCCCGGGCTGCTGTGGCACGCGTCGTTTCTCATCCGCAGGAAGGACCGCAAGAAGCTGGAGTCGGCGCTGGCAAAGTACGCTGCGCGGTGGAAGAACGTTCGACGTATCGATTGCAGCGGGCCCTGGCCGCCGTATTCATTTGTGGGGGAGCATGTCCACTGACGCGGATTCCCTGACAACCCTGTCGATCGAGGGCGACAGCGACATCTCGCTGCTCGAAATCCTTGATCACGTGCTTAACTCGGGCGCGGTGATCCATGGCAGCCTGGTGATCTCGCTGGCCGGAGTCGACCTGGTGTACGTCGGATTGAATGTGATCCTCACGTCGGTTGAGACCGCGCTGCGAAACATGAGTGCTGGAGAAGGATCACCGTAGCGGGCGTTGCAGCTGGCATGTAAGTTGGGTGGAGCACGCCTTGAGGCGTGCATTTACGCTTGGGCGTTTCGAGGGTGCGCTTTAGCGCCTGAGGTAAATGTTTCCTTACCTCAGCGGCTAAAGCCGATTCAACCGGAATGTCTATACTGCACCGCTGAAGCGGTGCTCCACCCAACTTGCAATCAACCAGCGACTATAGTGGACCCATGCCCAGCCTGCTCTATTGCGTCACTCAGCCGAGTCCTGCCGTCAGCGTTGCCGCCGGAGTTTCCGAGGCTGCAGTCTCCTCGCGCGAGTTGTTGGGCGTCCGTCTGTACTGGACTGATATCAGCGACCCGGAATCAATATTGGGACAACCCGACTCGCTGAAGAAAGCGGCGCTGCAATTTCATCAGGTCCTGCGCGATATCCTGGCGGCGACCACGCCCATTCCTTTTCGCTTCCCCACCCTGCTGGAGAGCGCAGAAGCTTTCGAGCAGCATCTCGCGCCTGAGCAGGAGTCGTATCGGCAGGCACTGGAGCGAATCGACAACGCCGTGCAATATGAGATTGTGGGAACGTGGGCTGACGAGCAGCAGGCTGATCTGGCCACCCCGGTGAGCGGCCGCGAGTATCTCAAGCGTAGGCAGGAGGCGCTGGGCCGCGTCGCCGCCGTCGAAAACAAGCTCAAGAGCGTGACTGCGGATTCCGTTCGCGAATGGCGGACACGGCAGGAACGCAAGAACCATCGCTGGTTCGCGCTGGTACGGCGAAACGATCGCGAGCGCTTTATCGCCTCGCTGCGAACGGCCGGAGCGTCGCAAGGAGTTCGTTTGCGCCTGAGCGGGCCGTGGCCGCCCAGTGAGTTCGTAACTCCGCGAGGCGAGCATGGATAAGCCGACCCAACTAACGCCGCAAAAAGTGGAAGAAGCAGTTGCCGAGTTGCAGCGGCAGTTGCAGGGCCTCGGCCAGCAACGCATGGAGCGCATCGACTGCTCGCAGGAGACGATCGAGCAGGGCCTGGCCAAGCTGGTGTTGGGCCTCATTGAACTGTTGCGGCGACTGCTGGAGCGGCAGGCCATTCGCCGCATGGAAGGCGGCACGCTGAACGATCAGCAAGTGGAAGAAATGGGACTGGCGCTGATGAAGTTGGAAGAGAAGATCAAGGAACTGGCCGATCAGTTTGGTCTGCGGCCTGAGGACCTGAATCTGAAGCTTGGGCCGCTGGGCAACCTGCTGGAATGAAGCCGCGCGGCCGTCCATGTGCGTGACTTCGGAAGCGATCCGTTATTCCGGGTTGGAGCACGCCTTTCAGGCGTGCATGACAGCCGGTTGATTGAGAGCCAGGCTTTAGCCGCTGCGGTAAACCTGCGGAATTTACCTCAGCGGCTGAAGCCGATTTCCTAAGCAGCAGTCTTTATGCACGCCTGAAAGGCGTGCTCCGCCCAATGCAATGTACAGCACCCTGCAACATTCGCTGACCGCTGACGGCTGATAGCCGACAACTCCCTTACGATACAATTTCCGTTATCCGCAATGCCTTTGCCCACGTCATCGGCGCGCCTGACGCCTAATTCCAGCCCAATTGCAGCCGCGCCGCAGTCGCGCTGGCCAGCGATCTGGAGTTCGCCACGATGGATGGTCCTGATCGCCTTTGCGATACGCGTGCTGTGGATCGTGGTGGCGCATACCTATCGCATCCGCACCACCGAACACAATTTCGGCTTCGGCTTTGAAACCGGCCAGATCGCGTATTCGCTGGCCAACGGCATGGGCTTCAGTTCGCCCTTCGGCGGCTACACCGGCCCCTCCGCGTGGACTGCGCCGATTTATCCCTGGATTGTTTCGCTGGCCTTCCGGGCGTTCGGCAGCTACTCGCCTGCGTCGGCATTCGTCATGCTGAGCTTCAACAGCCTGTTCGGCGCGCTCACATGCTGGACCATTTATCGCACGGCGCTGCGCGTCTTCGGTCGAACCGTCGCCCTGTGGTCGGGCTGGATCTGGGCGCTGTATCCCGACACCATCTTTTGGGCGGTGAGGTGGATTTGGGAGACCAGCCTGTCGGCGTTCCTCCTGAGCCTGCTGTTCATGCTGACGGTGGAGATGGAAGGCGACGACCGCTCTTCGTCGTGGATTGGCTACGGACTGCTGTGGGGCGTCGCCGCACTCAGCAATCCCGCTGCGCTGTCGTTCCTGCCTTTCGCCGGATGCTGGCTCGTCTATCAACTGCATCGCCGCGGCAAGCGCTATGTGGTTCCTGCATTGCTCAGCGCCGTCGTCTTCTGGATGGCCATCATGCCGTGGCTGGTGCGGAATTACGAAGTCATGGGCCAGGTCGTTTTCATCCGCGACAACTTCGGCAACGAGCTGCGCCTGGGCAACAATCCGCTGGCCGAAGGCCAGTACGTGATCGCCTATCATCCCAGCCAAAACAACCTGGTGCTGGCAAAGTACGCGCGCATGGGCGAGGTAGCATTCTGCGTCGACCAGGGACGGCTGGCGAAGGAATGGATTGCGCAGAATCCCGGCAAGTTTGCCCAGATCACCCTGCGCCGCGTCTACTATTACTGGAACGGCATACCGAGACTCGCCAAGAACCAAGGGCTGGCCGAGCTGAAGAACACGCATACGCTGTTGCTGTCCGTGCTCGGCATCTGGGGATTGCTGCTGGCCCTGAAGCGGCGCGTCCACGGCGTGTTTTTGTTTGCCAGCCTGCTGGCGTTCTATCCGCTGGTCTACTATATTTGCTTTCCTGAACCACGCTACCGTCACCCGATCGATCCTCAGCTGCTGATCCTGGGAGTGTACTTGGTCTCTGAAACCCGGCCTCGCACAGGCGCCGTACACAGCGGCGACGACGAACAGGAGCTCGCCGAGCTCCAGCAGGACGAAGTTCTGCCACAGTTCCACACCTTGTCGGTCATCATCCCGGTCTACAACGAACGCCGCACGGTGATGAAGCTGCTGCGCCAGGTGGCGCGCCAGCCGCTCAGCCTGCACAAAGAGCTCATCATCGTTGATGACTGCTCCACCGACGGCACCCGTGAATTCCTGCGCGACACCGATCTCCAGGAGGTGCTGGGTGGCAACGGCGCCAACACCGTGAAGCTGGTGCTGCACGAGAAGAACCGCGGCAAGGGCGCGGGCGTGCGCACCGGGCTGGAGCATGCCACCGGCGAGCTGGTGCTCATCCAGGATGCGGACCTGGAGTACGATCCGCGCGACTATCCCGCGCTGATTGCGCCCATCGTTGAGGGACACGCCGACGCGGTCTTTGGCAATCGCTTCCACTACGGCCCGCACCGCGTGCCGCGCTTCGGCCGCTACGTCATGAACCGCATATTTTCTTTCGTCTGCAACGTGCTGACCGGTGTCAGCATTCATGACGTGACCGCCTGCTACAAAGTGTTTCGCAGCGAGCTGCTGCTGCGGCTCGATCTGCACTCGGACCGCTTCAGCGTGGAAACCGAGATGACGGTGAAGTTGGCCAAGCTGGGCGTGCGGATTTACGAGGTGCCGATTGTCTATCACGGACGCACCTACGCCGAAGGCAAGAAAATCAATTGGAAGGACGGCGTGATGGCGTTCTACGATCTGGTGAAGTATCGGTTTAAGAAGTGAATTGGCATTTAGCAGTTAGCACTTGGCATTTAGCAATCGAGTGGGTGCCCCGTTCTGGCCTGCTTTTGGCCAGGGCGGGGTGAGCATCACTTGCACGGGTGTCACGCTTCACGGATCGACTGTCGCTAACTCAACTATCTTCGCGTCATGCCCCGCGGGGTTCGGGTTTGGCTAATTGCTAATTGCTAATTGCTA
>Ga0181523_10003325_pt1 | contig 14744 bp, 8 predicted proteins | sample PEATcosm2014_Bin_43_FD_119752 | JGI IMG/M metagenome (GOLD analysis project Ga0181523, IMG submission 119752) | Peatland microbial communities from MTU Mesocosm Facility, Houghton, MI, USA - PEATcosm2014_Bin05_30_metaG | ecosystem: Environmental > Terrestrial > Soil > Wetlands > Peat | place...
CGCCGGCATGCATCTGTTTCCACGCCCTCACGCCCGCCCCACAATACGAAAATCTTGGCGCCCAGTTCCGCGCCCAAATCCATGGCGCGCATCGTTTTTTGTACAGCGAAAGCGCGGACCTCGGGATCGTTCGCTGTGAACGCGCCGTCGCGAAAAACGGGGTGGAAGAACAGAGACACTGTGGCCATGGGAACCACAACCCCGTACTGCTGACACGCGTTCTTAAATTCGCGGACGATGGCATCGCGTTCGGCAGTGGTAGCATCTATGGGCACCAAATCGTTGTCGTGCAGATTTACGCCCCACGCGCCAACCTCGGAAAGCGTGCCGACGATCTCGACCGGAGATCGCTCTGGACGCACGAAGTCCCCGAACGGATCACGGCCGCGATTTCCGACTGTCCAAAGGCCGAAAGAGAATTTGTGTTCTGGTCTAGGTTGATAGGATCCGTTGTTTCCCATGATTGTCTCCTCTTCGGCTTGAATTGGGCAGCCGAATTACCAGTGTTTTTGCCGCAATAGCTACGTTTGGGCCAGAAAGCACATCGATACTGTGACGATCAAACGCCCACGGTTGGAGTACAAACGCTGCAGAAGGAGCGAGGTTCGAGGACACCGCGGCCTTATCAGCAAAACCATTACAAGGAGGACAAAGCCGACGAACATACTAAGGAGTCCCAGCAAACCGGGAGAGCGCCAGTTCTTGCCGTACGTGTACGTTAACGACAAAAGTATAGTATCATGGGCCCAGCGCATTTCAAGAATTCATCGAACAAATCTTTGTCCCTGGAGGCCACCATGAAGCCTTCCCGCCTGAGAAGGGCATTTGTGCGTCCCGTCTCGTGGCCTCATTTCACTTGCCTTACAGGTCATTTTCGAACGTACGCGGGATATCCGCGGTGTTGCGTCCATGAAAAAAACGGTTCGGAGGGATGGAAGATATGAAGAAGCAACAAGCACCTGAGTCGCGTAGCAAGAAAGCCCTGCCGCCATACAAGAACCCGAGTCTTCCTTCCGCCCGTCGAGTAAAGGATCTCTTGAGCCGTATGACACTGGAAGAGAAAGCCGCGCAGATGCTCTGCGTTTGGATGCAGAAGGCGCAGACTCTGGTGGATGCGGACGGCAATTTCGACCTTCCGAAGGCCCAGGCCGCTTTCAACAAGGGGCACGGACTTGGTCAGGTCGGCCGCCCTAGCGATGCGGGAAAAGGTAAAGATGCGCGCGGCATGGCGGAACTCACCAACGCCATTCAGAAATTTTTTGTCGAGAACAGCCGCTTGGGCATTCCCGTGATCTTTCACGAAGAGTGTTTGCACGGACACGCGGCTCCGGGTGGCACCAGCTTCCCACAGCCCATCGCGCTGGCAGGCACCTTCGATCCGGAATTGGTCGAATCACTCTTCACCATGACCGCCCTGGAAGCTCGCTCCCGGGGGGCGCATCAGGCTCTCACGCCAGTCGTGGACGTAGCGCGTGAGCCCCGCTGGGGCCGGGTCGAAGAGACGTACGGGGAAGATCCCCACCTGGTCTCGCGGATGGGGATTGCAGCGGTCCGCGGCTTTCAAGGTGACGCCAAGTTCCGCGACAAAAAGCGCCTGATTGCCACACTCAAGCATCTCGCGGGGCATGGCCAACCGGAATCGGGCATGAACTGCGCTCCGGCGAATGTCTCTATGCGCGTTCTTCGCGAGACTTTTCTCTTCACCTTCAAGGAAGCGCTAAGAAAGGGCGGGGCCATCAGCGTCATGGCCTCCTACAACGAACTCGATGGCGTACCCTCTCACGCCAACAAGTGGCTTCTCCAGGACGTCCTCCGCAAGGAATGGGGCTTCAAAGGGTTCATCGTGTCCGATTATTTTGCAATCTGGGAATTAGGCTACCGTCCTGACACGCACGGCCATTTCGTTGCCAAGGACAAGAAGGAATCGTGCGCCCTGGCAGTGCAGGCCGGTGTCAATATCGAACTGCCGGATCCGGACTGTTATTTGCATCTCGTCGAACTCGTCCACAAGCGCGTGCTTAAGGAATCCCAACTCGACGACCTCGTCGCCCCTATGCTCTTCTGGAAATTTGAGATGGGGCTCTTTGACGATCCATACGTCGATCCGGAGGAAGCCGACCGTATCGTGGGTTCCGATGTCCACCGCGAACTCGCGCTCCGCGCCGCTCGTGAAGCCATCACCTTGCTCCGGAACGAAAACAATTCCGTGCCGCTGGACCTGAACCGCTTCAAGACGATTGCCGTGATTGGCCCGAACGCTCATCGCAGTCTGCTCGGTGGCTATAGCGGCGTGCCGAAGCACGATGTCTCCGTCCTCGACGGTATTAAGGCCAAGGTCGGCGGCCGCGCCAAAGTGCTTTACAGCGAAGGCTGCAAGATTACCATCGGCGGCAACTGGAACCAGGACGCCGTCATCCCCAGCGATCCTGTAGAAGACCGCTGGCAGATTGCAGAAGCCGTGGATCTCGCCAAACAAGCGGATGTAATCGTACTGGCCATCGGCGGCAACGAGCAGACTTCACGCGAAGCGTGGGGACTGAACCACATGGGTGACCGCACCAGCCTCGATTTGATCGGGCGGCAGGAAGAACTCGTTAAAGCCATGGTCGCCCTCGGCAAGCCCGTCGTCGTCTTTCTGTTCAACGGTCGGCCGCTCTCCATCAATTACGTCAGCCAGAATGTTTCGGCCATCTTCGAGTGCTGGTATCTCGGGCAGGAGACGGGCCGCGCCGTGGCCGACGTTCTGTTTGGCGACTCTAATCCTGGTGGAAAGTTGCCTATCAGTTTCCCCCGTTCTGCTGGCCATTTACCGGTTTTCTACAATTACAAACCCTCCGCTCGCCGCGGCTACCTGTTCGATGATGTTTCGCCGCTCTACGCTTTCGGTTACGGGTTGAGCTACACGACGTTTGCCATCAAGAATGTTCGTCTGTTCAAGAAGACCATCCGGCGCAACGAAACCACGCGCGTTCTCGCCGATGTCACGAACACCGGTCAGTGCGAGGGCAGCGAAGTCGTACAGATGTACATCCGCGATTTGGTAAGTTCGGTGACGCGGCCAATCAAAGAGCTGAAAGGCTTCAAGAAGCTTTCCTTACGTCCAGGCGAAACGAAAACCGTCGAATTGGAGATCACACCGGAGCTGCTCGCCTTTTACGACGTGAACATGAGGTACGTTGTCGAACCCGGCGAGTTTGCAATCTTGGTAGGCAATTCCTCTCGCGACTGCGATTTACAGAAGGTGATTTTGCAGGTCAAGGATTGAACGCTGAAGAGATGAGGATTCAAATGACTCAAGCCATTCAAAGACTCTCTGTCAAGGAAAAGCTCGGTTACAGTCTCGGCGACATGGCTGCCAATTTTGTTTTCCAGTTCATGATTGCGCTGCAATTGGATTTTTACACGCATACCTTCGGCCTTACTCCGGCGCAGGCGGCATACATGTGTCTCACCATAGGCCTGGGAGTCGCCGTTCTTAACCCCATCATGGGTATAATCGCCGACCGGACCACCTCTCGGTGGGGCAAATTCCGCCCGTGGATTCTCTGGACAGCGGTGCCGTTTGGGGTCATTGGCGTCCTGACATTCACGACGCCACACATGAGCATGGCTTCGAAGCTCATCTACGCTTGGGTCACCTACACCCTGCTCCGCGTCGTATACATCGTCAACAATGTGCCCTACGCCTCGTTGACGGCCGTCATGACCGAAGATCCGGATGAGCGCACCAGCATCTCGTCCTACCGCCAGTTCGCAGCCAACTCCGCCGGTTTCATCATGCAGAGCCTTGCCATCCCGATGGTTGCATTCTTCGGCCATGGCAACGATGCGCGCGGTTATCAGTTGACCATGGGCCTTCTGTCAGTGGTCAGCGTTGTTTTCTTCATTATCACCTTCCTCACGACGAAAGAGCGCATCCAACCGAACCCGCAACAGAAGATGTCACTGGGCCAGAGTCTATCCGACTTGTTCCGGAATCGTCCCTGGGTCGTGCTGTTCCTAGTCACCTTGTTCTATTTCACCGCCATTCTCGTGCGTGGCAATGTTATGCTGCCGTATTTCAGATACGTGGTAGGCAAGGTAAACCTCTTTTCCTGGTTCAACGGTTTCGGACTGGCTTCATTGCTCCTAGGCGTTGCCTTGTCCACCACGGTCTCCGTCCGTATGGGCAAGCGGGCACTCTTCATTGTGAGCATGCTCGTTTCAGGCGCCTTGTGCGCTCTGCTGTTCGTCCTGCCGCCGACGGCCACGTACGTGATCATCGGAACAGAGGCGCTCCGGCAGTTTGCGTTCGGATTGTCGGGTCCGATCCTCTGGGCCATGATGGGCGATGTCGCCGATTACGGTGAATGGAAAACCGGCCGGCGCGCCAGCGGCACCGTTACCTCAGCCGTCGTGTTCGCCCTCTGGGCAGGCCTCGCGCTCGGTCAGGCCATCGCCGGATGGCTTCTGTCTGCCTACGGCATGGTGTCCGGGGCCGCTGTACAGACAGCGCACGCGCAAGCGGGTATCCGTCTGACCTCAAGCCTTTACGCCGGCCTTGGCTTCTTTGCCGCAGCGGTGTGCCTCTTCTTTTATCCGCTGTCTCGTGAGCTGACTAGGTCGATCGCCAACGATCTCGCCGAGCGGCGAAAAGGGTACGCATCATGAAGAAAATCACCAGTCGTGTTGTAGCGAGGACATTGCCAATGGCATGTGCAGCATCTGTGGGCCTGGTGATTCTGCTCACGATAAGTTCGACCGCAACTGCACAAACACCTTCCCTCAAAGACGCCTTCAAAGGATCGTTCCTGGTTGGCGCCGCGCTCAACCCGGCCCAGTTCACCGAGGCAAATCCTCGCGATGCCGCGCTCATCAAAGCGCAGTTCAATACCATAACTCCGGAAAACGTTTTGAAGTGGGCGTTAGTCCACCCTCAGCCAGACAGCTACAGTTTTGAGTTGCCCGATCGCTACGTGGCCTTTGGGGAAAAGAACCACATGTTCATCGTCGGCCATAACCTCGTGTGGCACAATCAGACGCCCGCATGGGTTTTCCAGGACGACAAAGGCAATCCCGCGGATCGGGAAACCCTTCTGAAGCGCCTGCACGACCATATTTACACCGTTGTGGGCCGCTACAAAGGCCGCATCAACGGCTGGGATGTTGTCAATGAAGCCCTTGCGGAAGACGGCACCATGCGCCAAACGCCCTGGCTGAAGATCATCGGCGAGGATTATCTCGCGCAAGCCTTCCAGTTCGCTCACGAAGCTGATCCTCAGGCTGAGCTCTATTACAACGATTACAACTTGGAGAACGAAGCCAAGCTCAAGGGCGCTCTCGATCTGGTTCGCAAACTCCAAACTCAGGGTGTTCCCATAACAGGCGTTGGAATTCAAGGGCATTACCACATGGACTCGCCCACCAACGAGCAGGTGGATGCTGCCATCACCGCCTTCAGTAAGCTCGGTCTTAAGGTCATGATCACGGAACTCGACCTTGACGTATTGCCCCTCGCTCTTCAATATATCGGCGCGGATGTTACCCTCTCCGCCGAACTCCAACCCAAGTTGAATCCTTACCCCACTGGCTTGCCCGATGGGGTACTGCAGGCACTGGCGCAGCGGTACGCCGGTCTGTTCGACGTATTCCTGAAGCATCGCGGCGAACTCGTGCGCGTTACGTTCTGGGGCGTGACCGATGCAGACTCCTGGCTAAACAATTGGCCCGTCAAGGGCAGGACCAACTATCCTCTCCTTTTCGATCGCAACGCACAGCCCAAGCCGGCCTTCGATGCGGTCATTCGCACGTCTGGCAGCCAACACTAAGAGCAGTATCGCGGGTGAGGTTGATTCATGGGCTACACGAGCACTTTGATCGCGAAGATCGGGTTTTTCGCCGGTCGCAACGGACAAGAGTTGGTGTGCGCGTGAAAAGAGCCTTTACAATAACGTTTACGTACACGCAAGGCCTTAGCTTCCTGCAGGAACAGAGCGCCTCTTTCCCTGCACCGCTTGGCACAACTGGCATAAAATAGTTGCGAGTAAGGACATGACAAAGAAACGACGCGGCATCCATCTAATTGCGGAAATTGCACAGGTTTCCATCGGCACGGTTGACCGTGCCTTGCATGGGCGCGGCGGCATCAAGGAAGCCACGCGTCAACGCATTTTGGAAATATCCAAGCAGATTGGGTACACACCGAACTTGGCGGCGCGGGCCCTTTCGGTCGCCGGGGCAAGTGCCCGGATAGGCGTTTGCATACCACGCGAAATCCACTTTTTTTATGATCAGATGTGGAAAGGTGTGTTGGAGGAGGCGGAGCGGGTTTCGCAATTTGGGGTTGAATTCGTAAATCGCCCCGTGCAGAGCCTGGGCGAAGGAGACAGCGGGGCTTTCAAGGAGCTTATGGCCAGTGATGTCGACGGGATCATCCTGACCGCTGGAAATCCAAAAAGTCTGAAACCATTGATCGATGAAGCCGAAGCTAAGGGTATCCGCGTAGTTTGTTTATCCACCGATGCTCCTGAGAGCCACCGGTCCAGCGTGGTGTACGTCGAGCCATATCTGAACGGGTGCCTGGCTGGCGAACTGATGGGCAAGTTTGTTCCCCCCGGATCGAAGGTGGCCGTCGTGGCGGGAATGCTCATGGCAGAAGACCACCGGCGCAAAGCCGAGGGTTTTTCGGAAACGTTCCCGAAGCACTGTCCTGGCGGCAAGATTGCGGGTGTGATCGAGTGTCACGAAGACGAAGACGAGAGCTTCCAAAAGACTTTTGACCTGCTGCGGCGCATTCCAGCGCTGGCGGGGATTTATGTCAACACCGTGAATTGTCTGCCGGTGTGCCGGGCTCTTGGGGCGCGGGGCCTCGGGGGAAAAATCAAGCTGATCACAACCGATTTGTTCATCGAAATGTCCCCCTACTTCAAGAAGGGCACGATCGCCGCGTCGATCTATCAGCAGCCGCACCGGCAAGGACAGATTGCCGTTCGCCTGATGGTGGATAATCTGGTCTCGAAAATCAGTTTCCCGCCTGCCGTACGCCTCAGCCCGGGAGTGGTGATGTCATCTAATCTTCATCTCTTCAGAGAAATACGGCTCACCGAAACAAAGCACTCGGAGGGACTGGCCATGGGTTTAGCGCATCCGGCCGCTCCAGCGAAAAACGGGGATTAAGCCTCCGGTGGACGGGTCACCTCTCACTTGCTTTGGATTCGACGCTCCCCACCCAGCCATTGGCCTTCTGGCTCAGAGCCATAACCGGCAAACCTCGCTCACAACCGTGCCGATGGAAAGCCCTGCAACTCCGCGACTAGATGGATGCCGCGTTGCTCCTTTGCCAGGTCTTCACCCGCACGCACTTTATGGCAATTGGCCAAGCGATGCAGGAAAAGAGGAGCTAGGCTCCCCTTGGAATGTAAGCGCTTACGTGTACGTAAACGATATTGTAGAGGCTCTTCAAAGCGCGGTGCCAGGTCCTGCCTGCTGCAACTGACGAAAAAGAAGCGAATCTCTCGAGCAAGCAATACACTCCAAAACCCGCAGTTTTTGTGAGCCTATTCGTACCGTCGTTCGGCTTTAGCGACATTCGGTGGAAAGTCGCCAGGCGCCACATTCACGGTACCGATTGAAGTCATAAAAAAAACGCTTGACAACACGGAGGAGTAGCGCGAAGCTGCGTGTACGTTAACGGCGATGCCATGTCGTCGAGGGGTTTAGCCGCAATCCTTTGGTGCTTGGAGGCATAAATGCATTTTTCCTCTCGGAGTGTGTTCGTAATTCCCGTAAATAGCCCAAGAAATTGGATTATTCGTGCAGTTATTTTCGCTACGTTGCTCTTGGGTTTGCCACTGCTTGCGGCAGCCCAGGAAGCGACCATCCTCGGTACCGTTACCGATCCGTCCGGCAGCGCGATTCCCAACGTCACAATCACTATTACCAATACAGATACCCATATCGTCACTCATTTCAAGACGAATGACGTCGGCCAGTACGTCGTTCCTGATCTCCACATTGGTCACTATGATGTTCGGGTGGAAAGTCCCAACTTCAAGACCACCGAGGAGAAGGGCGTCGTGCTGCAGGTCGGCGACCGCAAGAGACTGGACTTTCAACTCGAAGTGGGCACCGCGACGTCTGTGATCACCGTCGAAGGTGAAACGGCTCCAGTCGCTGTGCAGACAGATTCCAATGACATCAGCACGGTCATCACGGGCACGCAAATCACCCAACTCGAGACCAACGGCCGAAGTCTCTACGAATTGGCTAACTTGGTTCCGGGAGCCAGCAGTGATCAGGTTGATTTTCAAACACCAACTCCCATGGGCGGGGACCAGACCATCAGCTTCAACGGCCAGCGTATTTCCCACGCTCTTTACACTATCGACGGCGGCGAAGCTGCGGACCGTGGCGGTTCCGGCGCGATCGTGATGCCCTCGATCGACGCCCTTGGTGAATTCCGCGTTATGACCTCGAACTACTCGTCTGAGTATGGGCTTGTTTCTGGTGCCACCATTAGTACTGCGTTGAAGTCCGGCACCGATAAGCTGCACGCTTCGGCGTGGTGGTTCGGGCGCAATAATGCTTTTGATGCTCGCGGCTTCTTCAATCCTCCGCCAGAAACGGTAACGGAGTTGCGCTTTAACCTCTGGGGTTTCAACGTTGGCGGACCCATAAAATTTAAACGCTCCTCTACCCCAAAGACCTTCTTCTTTTACAACATGGAATGGCGGCGCCTGGTGTCCGGTGGCGCGATTCACCAGGCTGTTCCGTTTCCTAGTTCCTATCCAACATCCAGTGGAGCGGACTTGAACGCCGCAGCCAACTTCGATAACGGCGCGTTATTGACCAAGGGCTTCAGTTCGATCCAAGCTCCTTTCCAGTGTCAGGTCTCCAATGCTGTCATTACAGAGTTTCAGGCTGCTGGCCAAGCTTTGAGCCCCTGCACCGGCAATACACCCGGCACTCCCGTGCCGTTTGTCTACAATGGTCAAACCAATGTGATCAACCCGGCGTTGATCAATCCCAACGCCGCAGCCTTGGTCAAGGCTGGTATTTACCCCGCGGTAACCTCGGGCGACCAGTTCATCGGCGGTGCCAATGCCCCCACCGATGTCCGGGAAGAAATTGTGCGGATTGATCATACTTTCAACAGCCATTGGTCGCTTTTCGGGCACTTTATCGATGAATCAGAGGTCTTGCAGACCGATGTGCCGGCACGTTGGGCTTGGGTCAACTTGCCGACTTCCAGCGATACGTTTGCAAATCCTTCCTACCAAGCCGTGGTGCACTTGGCCGAAACAATCAGCCCCACGCTTGTGAATGAAATTGCCTTCAACTACGGCGGGAACCGCATCAACATCTCGCCATTGGGCATCTACGATGCCTCAACAGCCGGCTTCCAACAGAATCGCCTCTTCAGCGGTCCGAACACCATCATCCCTTCCATTTATCTAGCGGGACAAACAGGAGCGGTCTTCAACCAGAACTGGAGTCCTTGGGACAATACCGCCGATAGCTACCAGATCCGCGATGATCTTTCCTGGAGCAAAGGAGCGCATCAGATCAAGTTTGGCGGCGGTTGGCTCAACTTCCGCAAAGCGCAGCCATTGCAGGACAGTCCCCAGGGCGGTTTCCAATTCAATGGCTCGTTTACCGGTTATGACTTCGCCGACTATCTGCTTGGCCTTTCCAGCACCTATTCCGAATCCCCTCTCAAGGACACTCGCCATTGGAACAGTGTTTCCTGGGAGTCATATGTCCAGGACGATTGGCGCGCCACCCGGCGTTTGACGCTCAACCTTGGCTTGCGCTGGGACGGCATTCCGCACACTGCGGAAGTCAACGGCCAAATGTCCAACTTCTATCCCAATTTGTGGAACGCGTCCGGAGCGGCCGCAGCGTTCGGTGTTGTTAACGGTCTTCCCACCATCGGCGGCACCGGTTTCGCACTCTCGAACGGTACCGAGATCTGTTCTGGTGTTGGTATTCCAACCCCAGTCTGCACCGGTGCCAATCCATATTTAGCTACCGGCCCTAACCCTGCACTGAACGGCCTCTTGTCCTACGACAATGGCCTTGGCATTGCCGGGAAAAACGGAATCTCCGACGGGCTCGTCGCCAACCACTGGGATACGTTCGGTCCACGCATCGGTTTCGCCTACGACGTAACGGGCAAAGGCAAAACCATCGTGCGTGCCGGAATCGGCGTGTTCTACGAGCGCATCCAGGGCAACGACATGTATCAGGCTGGAGGCAACAATTTGTTCGGCGGCACTCCCTCCATCAGCAACGTTTCTTTGTCAGATCCGCACATTGGTGTCGACCAAACAAACTCAATCATTAGCACCGCCACACTCCCGGTTACGGTGAACTCCATAACCATGTTGAACGGCAAAAACTATAAAATCCCGACCAGCTACCAGTACAGCGCCGGTATTGAGCAACAGCTCTCTGGCAAGACAGTGCTGTCGGTCGCCTATGTGGGCAACCAAGGGCGCCACGAGAGTGAAGCCACGGAAATCGACATGCCGGCGCAGAGCCTCTTGCCAACCTTCTTTAACTCTACGGGTGGGAATACAGGCACGGAGAATCTATATCGGCCATACCTCGGGTATTCCAGCATTAAAGTTGACCAGAACGACGCCAACTCGAGTTACAACTCGTTGCAGGTGTCGCTGCGGTCGCAAATCCGTGATCTCACTTTGCAGGCAGCCTACACCTACTCACATGCTCAAGATCCCGCCCTTAACACGCAGGATGGCGGAGACTTGGATTATGTGAGCAACCCCTATGTCGGATGGAAATACGACGTTGGCCCGTCGCAATATAACCGCCAGAACATCGCCTTTGTCAACTTTGTCTATGACATTCCGTTCTTGAGAAAGAGCGAAAATCGCCTCTTGAGGGATGTTGTCGGCGGATGGCAGGTTTCTGGTGTTGTCACCATGGAATCCGGCATACCGCTAAACCTGACTGTCAACGGAACCAGCGTGTGCGGCGCAATATCAGGTAACTGCTTCGTTAGGCCAAACTTGACTGGACCGATTTCTTATCCTAAGACCGCGACAACTTTGACCAGTGGTTTAGGGACCATGCAGTGGTTCAACCCCTCGTCATTTGCCGCCAATGACCTACCTGGACTGCCTGTGGCGACCTTCGGTAACCTCAAACAGGACGGCGTCTGGGGCCCCGGTCGCGACAACTGGAACATTGCCGTGTTCAAAACCTTCGCATTCGGCGAACGGCTCCATCTTGAACTGCGCGCTGAAAGTTACAACACCTTCAATCACCCGCAAATGAATGCGGTCGACGTTACCGTCGGGGATCCAAATTTCGGCAAAGTCACTTCAGCCTACGATCCCCGTATCTTCCAGTTTGGTGCAAAGCTGGTTTTCTAAACGGCCACCCCCATCACCCCAGGGAGGCTGCACTTCCCCCGCTGGCGTCAGGCAGGCGCCAGCGGGGTTTTTGTTTTCCCGGGGTTGTTGAAGCGAGAATTCCATTTTTGTGGCGAGGATGTGACAGGTGTTTATGCAGGCAAACTAATTGGTAGCAACCTGACTAACTCTCGACCACGACTTGGGAACAACTTGGGAACAAACAATGCCGAACACCCTTCAAAACCGTGATGCATGACATAGGAAAATGCTAGACGAACCAACTACTTAGCGTTTCTGCTCTTGCCTCCGAAGCAAGAGGTCGGGAGTTCGAATCTCCCTGGGCGCGCCATCAGGAATTTTTCATAATAAGCGATTTAGCTGTTTTGCGTGGACCTCTCTTTGAGCCCTAAAACGGCTTGGTGTGATAAAAGCGTGATAGAAGTCCGCTGGTTCTTGACCCGGCCTTGTTGCCCAGCGGAGGCTGGAAAAGCTTAGAACAGAACAAGCAGGAAGGCGCTCTCAGCTCCCGAGACGCGTGGCGAGCGCGATCATGGAGCCGTATGAACGCAATTGCGAGCGATAACTAGCAGTTCAAGAACACGAGGACCGATTTTCTCGAGCGCGAGAACAAAATCCACAGCCCCTTTGGCAATGGCTTCACGGGGCATGCCAAACACAACGCTGCTGGCTTCATCCTGAGCGATCGTGACAGCGCCAGCGGTTTTCATTTCTAAGAGCCCTTGAGCGCCATCGTTGCCCATACCGGTCATGATTATTCCGATAGCGCTCGGGCCTGCCGATATAGCCGCAGAGCGAAAGAGCACATCCACGCTGGGGCGGTGGCGGGAGACCAGATCGCCGGGAACAACCTTGACCTTCAGGCCAGTGCCGCTGCGCTCGACGAAAGTGTGGAGATTGCCGGGAGCGATCAAGGCTTCACCCTGGCGCAAGGTGTCGCCGTCACGGGCTTCTTTAACTTTAATCCGGCATTCCTTGTCGAGGCGTTCGGCAAAGGCGCGGGTAAAAACTTCCGGCATGTGCTGGACGATCACAATTGGGGGACAATCTTGCGGCATGGCGCTCAGGAAAGTGCGGAGAGCCTCGGTTCCGCCCGTGGATGCACCCACGGCAATCAATTGTGGAGGGGAGTCCTGAATCTGGCGGCGGCTCCCAGGCGTTAACACAACATCCGAAGCAGGTTGCTTGGGAAGTGGAATGCGGCGACTCGGAAGGGCACGAGCCTGAGCGGCGCTCCACACAGCATCGAGCAATATCACCGCGGAATCGTTCAAAAACTCGCGAATGCCCAATTTGGGTTTCGAAATAATCTCTATTGCCCCTTCTTCGAGTGCACGAAGCGCCATCTCTGTGCCGCGCGCGGCGAAACCGGAACAGATGACGACAGGAAGCGGGAATTCTTCCATGATCTTCCGCAAAAAACTCAAGCCATCCATGCGCGGCATTTCGAGATCTGTTATAACGACGTCCGGGAGGCGTTGCTGAATCTTTCGCAGGGCGATCAACGGATCGGCTGCCACGCTCACTTCAATGCGCTCATCAGAGCAAAGAATGGATTCCATGACCTGGCGAACCATGGCGGAATCGTCCACAACCAGGACATGGAGTTTTGGAGAGCGGCTGGTAACGGGCATCGTTCGGCATCTCCGACTAAAACGATGAGTTTATTCGCAGTTCGAGAGCGATCGAATCTTTCTCGCGCAACGCGTAAACCGTCGGCAGCACGGGAAGCAAGCGCGAATTGATGCCACAAAGACTTTCCGCGTGCCCGCTGAAGAGCAGGCCACCGGGCGAAAGATGCTCGAGCAAACCCTCAACAACGCGATTTTTCGAGGCGGCGTTGAAATAGATGAGCACATTGCGGCAGAAGATGACATCAAACGCTTCGCTCATCGGATAAGGCTGGCAGTTCAGGTTGAGGGATTCAAAATCCACGAGCTGTCGAATGTCGCGGGCGACTTTCATGCAGCCCTCTTGTGAGGCCGAGCCCTTGAGCATGTACTTGCGGAGAAATTCCGGGGGAATGGCGTTGGATTTGGAGATGTCGTAAATGCCTTCACGAGCGGTAGCGAGCATGCGGCGGGAAATATCCGTCGCAAGAATCCGGGTATCCCAGCCTTCGGCTGAGGGAAACGATTTCGCCAGCATCATGGCCAATGAGTATGGTTCTTCACCGGAGGAGCACCCGGCGCTCCAGATACGAATTCTCCTGGAGCGGCGCCCGGCCTCGGCCTGACGTCGCCAAATAGGAAAAACGGATTGAGCTAGAAACGAGAAATGAACCTTCTCACGGAAGAAATGAGTTTCGTTGGTAGTGATAGCGTCGATCATCAACGCCCGTTCCTGCTGTTGATCCGGTTCGCTGACGAGCGAGTAGTACTCGGCCAGAGTATCCATACCAAGCACGCGCAGGCGGCGGGAAAGACGCCCGCAAAGGAGAGCCGTTTTAGAGTTGCCCAGCCAAATTCCGGTCTCGTCGTAGATCAGCTTTCGAAATTGGTCGAAGAGGGCGCTGGTGACCATGGGCATGGCCGGAACTTGGTTTATTGAACGAGACAGTTTCGGCGTATGGGGCGCCGAAACCACGGAGGAGTAGCGGTCCGATACCTCCACGGCTAGACCTGGGGTCCCGAAGACGGGGTTTCGTGCAACTCCGCGCTTTCGATGGAACCAGTCGCGGCAAGAAATTCGTCAGCGGAGAGCACCTTGTCAATGTCGAGAATCTGGCAAAATTTTTTGCCCATTCGCCCCATGCCACGGAGGTATTCAATCTTCACGCGAGTGCCGAACGGAGGTGGCTCTTCCACGTCTTTGGCTGTGAATTCGATGACCTGGCTGACCGAATCAGCAAGCATGCCCATGGTCATGAATACGTCGCCGGACGCGACTTCCGCAACAACAACGCAGGTGAACTTCGAGATGGTACTGGGCGGCAAGCCGAACTTTACGGCCAGATCAACGACAGGGAGGACGCTGCCGCGCAGATTGATAACGCCGCGAATCCACGCGGGAGTATTGGGGACGACCGTGATGGTGTCAAACTCAACGACTTCGCGGATTTTGAGAATCGTGGTGGCATATTCCTCACCTGCAATGAAAAAGGTTAAGAATTGGCCCGCCATCGGCTCCTGAGGCTTGGTTTCCGACAGACTCATCACTGACTCCTTAGAGAACTGCGCTGCGCGAATGTAAGTCACGGCGTTGGCCGCGCCACACTCGGGCAGGGCCTGAATAAAGCAGCCGCTGAAAACCGAACGCATCAAAAGCGCGAGAAGTCATCTTCCGAAGCTGCTCCGACAGATACAGTCCCTACTCCCGCCGTATTTGCGTCGTTCTCGCGGGCTGAGCGGTCCGTGTGATGACGAA
>Ga0181523_10003326_pt1 | contig 14743 bp, 13 predicted proteins | sample PEATcosm2014_Bin_43_FD_119752 | JGI IMG/M metagenome (GOLD analysis project Ga0181523, IMG submission 119752) | Peatland microbial communities from MTU Mesocosm Facility, Houghton, MI, USA - PEATcosm2014_Bin05_30_metaG | ecosystem: Environmental > Terrestrial > Soil > Wetlands > Peat | place...
AAATTTACACCGGATACGGGGAACGGAACTTCGTGCCTATCGAGAAGCGCACGGTGCAGAAATCTGCAGCGGGACAATAGACTGCCATTATGGTCGGCACGGCGTGCGGCTCGATTTTCGTGTGCCCATCGCAGGTCACAGTTCTGGTAAAGCGCAAACCGGATAGATCGGACGAAACAGGTAGTGAACGTATTCTCGGCTGACCATCACTCTGTGGCGTGACGCTTGTCCTTGCAATCCTTGTCCCAAATCACTAGATGTGGTGACGGAGTCCTGCTGGGCGAACGCAACTTGTTTTCCGTAGGCGCAACATGATTGGTCAGTACGTCCGCATGGTCGCGGCCCCGAATACCAGAATAGGGATTATCAAAGCGGCCCGCTTCGAGAGGGACCAAGTTAGCTATCTGTTTCATCAAGACCCACGACTTGCATACACACTTCCTGATGTTTGGATGCAAGAGTCCGAACTTGAGGAGTGCAGAGGGCTAACAAATGAACAGGTCGCAATGATCAACAACATGGAGATTCAGGACTGATTATCATGTTAATTGCGTCGTTCTAATTTAAGCGAGCTTGTATTTCGTTTCCGAGGAGTACCTGGAAATGAAACCCCAGATATTGACATCGATTTTGCTCGCCGGAAGCTTATCCAGCTGTCAGACGCGCAAAAATACAATATTCCTCGACCAAGGATGGAATCGCGACTACGCCAAGAACGCTTGTGAGATATACAAGCGCAACTACCAGGTTGCTTGCATCAAGACTCCCGAACAGATGGCAACGGAGTTGAAGCGGAGATTCGCTTCAGCTGTTCTACAAAGTCCAGCTTGTAAGCATGTGAGGATAAGTTACGAGCCTGTCGGCGAAGAAGATATGAAAGACTATTTGGGCGGCTGGAGTCTTGCATTTAATGTCGGAATTGATATTCGTGATATCGATTATTCTAACTCTGCCTGGCATCTGCTTGACAACAAGACAAAGAAGCACTTCGAGGGTCCTCTTGAGGATGCGACAGAAGCTGCGACACAAATCTGCATTGCTACGACCGGACGTAGCGGTTCAGTTCCGCAGTAGCTATCCACACAGAACGCCGCTCCAAAAAATGTTCGTGCGAGCTCCCCGGTCTGTGGGCCTGCATCGGCTCATTCTGCACCTTTCAACTGATCTCTTCTGTCCTGCCACCCAACAAAATGCTCCACTCTATGGGGAGACGGTAGGAAAAAGTTAGCGATCTCATGGCAGTGATGGCCGCTTCGTGCAAAAACAACATTGTGCTCCTGCTTAGATCCAGGTCTATTTGAGGCAACCCGCTTCCGTGCACGACACTATTTCTCAAGTCGTCGGCATCTTTCAATTTGGACACCCGAAAATATCGAATGTCTGCCGGCGCAAACATGGGATGCTGACGAATTCTGACGTGTCGAAAAAACAATTCGGCTCGGCTCGGAAGAGATCTTCGGGGTAATTGCTGTCGAAGCCTTTCGAGTTCGGCCGCGAAGACGCCAGATGCGCTTTTCTCCTTTAGCAGACCTAGTGGGACCCTGCGTTTCATGTTTAGCTCAGGAATCCAGGTTGCAGGGTCAAGCTCGATGGCTAGTTCGCAAGCCGCAGTAAAGACGTCATCGGCAGTCGAGTGAGAGAGAACAACGACCGCCGCAGCGATGACGCTCTCGCAATTGACCTCCGTCTGCTGGGCCAAAAGCTCCACAATCTTGTCAAAGTCTCTTACGGGATCAACGGCTTCATTCGGTATCATTTCTTTTAGAAGCGACTGTAGATCAGTAAAGCCGGCATGGTGCTCGTCTCGCACTGGGTCCTTGAGTTCGTCCGAGACTTTCGGAATTTCCAGAGCGGAACTCATCGTCGATTGGCTAACGATAGCTCTGCGGAGAACTGCTGAATACCTCTTGCTGGCCGCAAACAGCCGTGCCGAGTCGATGAGAGGTCGCTGTTCGGGTGTAGCCATAGCTGGGATTGTAGCTAAGAAATTCTGCAAACGCACTATACAGAGTCATCGAGCGACGCTCCACGTTGGATCGAGGAATCGACATGGTCACGCAATCAAGTGAATTTCCATGGAATTCAATCGTCGTGACAAATGCCGTTCGAAAGCTATACTCCTGCTCATGCAACCCGACCAAGAGGTTTTCAACCGATGGAGCGGATCTGCTCCGTTCTGGGAAAAGCATCGCGAAATCATTCGACAGATGTTTGCGCCGATTACGGACGCTCTTGTCGAGGACGGGCACATTGGCGGTCGGCAATCAGTCCTCGATATTGCTACCGGTCCCGGAGAACCAGCGTTGACCATCGCCTCGTTGGTCGGCCCGCAAGGCAAAAGCTTCGGAGTCGATCCGATTCCCGAAATGGTCGCAGCGGCTCGTCGAGAGGCAAGTCGTCTTGAGCTGAGAAATATACAGTTTGACGTCGCCTTTGCAGAGGATCTGCCGTATCCGACCGATACATTCGATGCCGTGATCAGTCGCTTCGGGGTGATGTTCTTTCCGTCTCCTGTCCAAGCGGTCCGCGAGATGCTGAGAGTGCTCAAGCCGGGGCAAAAACTGGCGTTGGCGGTCTGGCATTTCGCCGAAAGAAATCCTTTCCACTATTCACTGTCCCGAGTCGTCGATCGGTATGTCGCTTCGCCACCACCTGAGCCGGATGCTCGGGATGCATTCCGGTTTGCCAGTCCAGGTCGGTTACTCAAGGTCCTGAATGAGGCCGCCGCGATCGCTCCGACCGAGCGCCTGTTGCAATTCACCATACACGCGCCCATGTCCGTTGAAGACTTTTGGGCGCTACGCCTCGAGATGTCTGAAAAGCTGCGTGAAAAGATAAGCACGCTTTCCAAGGAGCAGAGGACGGAACTGAAGCGTCAAGCGCTCGAATCTATTCGTGAATACTCCACAGAGCGCGGGGTGAGTTTCCCAGCGGAAGTTTTCATTGTGAGCGGAGCCAAAGGCCATTTCCCGGAGTCCCACCCTGACAAACGACGCATCGGGCGCTAGTCGTGTGATGGACTAGCCGTTCATTGACTCTAGATGCGAGCCTTCGTACTTTCCAACAAAATACTTGACATCTATACTGTGTGGCATACACTGTATGCAACATACTATGTCGAACATGGTGAAATCGATGAACCCCGAGAACTTTGAGAACCTCCGTCTCGAACTTCGCCGTGGCTGCCTGGTCCTCGCCGTCCTCACCGCTCTGCGCACCGAGCAATACGGTTATACCCTGCGCAAAAGCCTGGCCGAGCACGGCTTGGCGATTGACGAAGGCACGCTCTATCCACTGCTTCGGCGGTTGGAAGGCCAGGGCCTGTTGACCAGCGAATGGCGCGAGGAAGATAAGCGCAACAAGCGATTCTACTGCCTCTCCGGCGACGGCAAGCAGATTCTGAAACAGTTGCTCGCTGAGTGGCAAAACATTGATTTGTCCCTAAGGGCAGTCTTGAAGGAGCAAAGTCATGGAACTTCTCGAACGCTACTTGCAGGCCGTTAAATTCTGGCTGCCTAGGCAGCAGAAGCAGGACATCATCGCTGAGTTGTCGGAAGACATCCATTCGGAGATCGAGGAAAAAGAGACCGAGCTCGGCCGCCCGCTAACCGAAGTGGAGATTGAGACGATACTAAAGCAGCGCGGCCGCCCAATGCTGGTCGCCAACCGCTACTTGCCGCAGGAGCATCTGATCGGGCCAGTGTTGTTTCCTATCTACCGCTTTGTGCTGAAGATCGTCTTGCTGTGCTACCTCGTGCCCTGGGTGTTGGTATGGATCGGTCTCTTGATCTTTAACTCCGGCTACCGTGCCGAGCATACCGGCCCAGCTTGGATCTCCGCTCTGGGATCCACCTGGGGCTCGCTTTGGTTTGCCGCTTTCGTTGCCGCGGGGACGGTCACGCTCATCTTTGCCATCCTTGAGAGGGCGCAAGCCAAATCCGGTTTTCTTGGGGACTGGGATCCACATAAGCTCCCGCCGGTGCGTAATCCCAACCTGATACCGCGCGCCTCTTCGGTCTTCGAACTCTGTGTTGGCATGATCTTCTGCCTCTGGTGGACGGCAAATATGCACTCTCCGACATTGCTGAACTTACCGAGCCTGCGGATTTCGCTGTCGTCGGAGTGGCGTTATTTCTATTGGGGTTTTCTGATTTTGGCGCTGGTCAACATCTCACTCGCTGGCGTGAACCTCATGCGTCCTTATTGGACCGGGCTGCGCGCCACGTTTCGGTTGCTCAGTGACGTTGCTGGAATTGCGCTGTTCTTTTGGCTGCTCAAGGCCAATCTCCTGGTCGAAATTGCCGCGACAACCGTTTCGGCCCAAAAAGCTGCCGAGCTCACCAGGGCCATCAACTCCGTCTGGATGCCACGAATGCTGCCGGCGGTTGTGATCCTGGCTGTGGTGATTGCTGTTGTCGATGTTTTCCGCATCGTGCGGGTGAAGATGTCCGACGTACGCCCGGCAAGTACGGGGAAATTCGCCGTGATGGCGTGATGCCGCGCAAGATAGGTGGTGACCATTGCTGCCCCCCTTTTTTGTGCCAACGCCTATCAAAGCTAGCCCGGGGAACCGATGGCAATCACCTTCAGGGGAGCGCCGAGTGGGTATGACTTCCATCGGGTCACTTTAGAGGATAACGAACTGTTTCTCTAGGCTGTCCAGGAGTCTAGTTGGGGGAAGTGAGCCTCCGTCGAAGCTCGCTTGCATGGCTATCCTCTCGAACCCTGTTACTGCGCACTAACAGGCACTTGTACGAGTACGCGACGCGTCAAAGACGCAGTTAAGTCTCAGCGCTCTCTCGTTTGAGCTCACATGTTCATGTGAGCAAGGTCAGGTGATTGCCGGCACAGACGCAGGTTCAACCCATCGGCATAAATAGGGATTCTCATAATGCCGAGACTCCTCATCACGCAAGCGACGGGCTATCGGTTCCGAGGTCTGCCCGAACCCTATAAATTAAGGAAGAGAAAACTGGTCGGTGCGGTCATTCCCTACCTGGCCGCACTCGCACCGCGAGATTGGAAGATAACGCTGGTCGATGACGCAACAGAGGAGATCGATTTCGAGGCCGACGTCGACGTCGTGGCGATTACCATCAGGACGGTCACGTCGTTGCGCGGGTATGAGATAGCGGACAAGTTCAGGCGCAGGGGAATACCCGTCCTGATGGGCGGCCCTCACGCCACGTTCTACGCTGACGAAATCGCTGAGCACGCCGATGCCGTCTGTATCGGCGAAGCCGAGGAAGTCTTTCCCAGAATGCTCGAGGACGCCGCAGCGGGCAGGCTCAAGAAGATCTACCGCAGAGACACGGTGGCGAGCTTGGCGGGGATGCCGACGCCCCGCTGGGATCTTCTGGATCCGAAGAAATACGTCTTCTACCGGCCGTACGTCATCCAGTACTCCCGCGGCTGTCCATACGTGTGCGACTTCTGCGCCGAACGGAGGTTGAACGGCGACTATGGGTACCGATACCGGCCGGCGGCTGAGGTGGTCGAAGACATAAAACGGTGTGGGAGCAAACACATCTTTTTCGCGGCCAGCCAGTTCGCCGGCAATGTCGACCGTGCCATGGAGCTCATGGAAGCACTGATCCCGCTGAAAATCAGGTGGTCCACCCTTTTCTCGGCCCATTATTGCCTGGACGCAAAGTTCTTGGACCTGGCCGCGAAGTCTGGCCTGCTGCACGTCAACATGGGCATCGAAAGCATTAATCAGCACACACTGGCGACGATGCACAAGAGCTTCAACAAGGCCTTGGAATACGGCCACATGATCAACAACCTGACGAAACGGGACATCAGCTATTCACTCAACTTCGTGTTCGGATCCGACGCCGACGATGAGACGGTGTTTGACGCGACCCTCCACCTTCTTCACGAGTACAAGGCGCAGACTGCCTATTTCAATATCCTGGTCCCCTTGCGAGGCACGGCGCTTCACCAGAAATTCAAGGAGGAAGGCCGGCTGATCGACGAGGCCAACATGGAGCGCTGGCCCGGGCTGTCCTGCCATTTCAAGCCGTTACGCTTTTCTCCCGACGAGCTGGTCCGGCGTATCATGAAGATCCGGCACGATTTTTACACCACAGGTTCCGCGATCCGCCGCCTGCCGGTGCCTTATAAGCAGGTTCACTTCGCCAGCTGGAACCTGCACTTCCTGCAGAGGAAAGTTACCGCTCACATGGACTCGATGAGGGATTTTACCGAGTTCTAGCGATCACCTGCTTGTTTTTGCGCGCAATCTAGCATTTGGCCCGTTGCTCGGGAATAGGCCGCAAGACGGAAACCTACGCAAACCAGCAGGCACAGAAGGAGGGCGCATCAGGCATGGTTCTGAAGCCTATATTGAGGCACGGCGATGCCGGTCATATCCCCCCTCAAGTTCAGGCAGTAGCCTGCAAAAGACCGGGGAACGCCGTGAAACACTCACCGAATCGTCAGGAAATTGCATTCTTGATCCTGGGGCTACTTTGGTTCGTTCTTGGTATCGCTTCTTTGAAAGGTGCTTCATCTGAAACCGCGTTTCTTGGCCGGCTTGCGGTACAGTTTGTTTTGCTGGTCGCTGCGTCCGTGATCATTCTCAGTTGGCGCGCACGCGCACGGCAAAGATCAGACCACAAACCGTACTGATCGACACGTCGCAAGTTCCCCCGCGAACTCCCCTTACAAAAGCAAGGATGGACTGGAGTGCCTGATAGTCGCTCAGACACGGTTCCCGGGTGCCAGGAGTTGGGGTGAGGGAGCTTCCCGGATTTTATTTCCCCGCAGCTTGTGCTCTTGCCTCCGCCCACTTCGTCGAGGCAGACACCGGCACTTCGGCGAGAATCTCTGTCCCTCGCCCGGGTTCTGACTTTATCAAGAGTCTTCCACCGACCAGTCGAATCCTCTCACGCATTCCGATCAGGCCAATTCCAGCTACCGGGTTGCTAAGGTCCGTGTTAAAACCCCTGCCATCATCGCGGATGCGGAGACTCACGCCGTTCGCGTTCGCTCCAAGTTCAACCTGCGCGCCCTTGGCCTGACTGTGCTTAAGGACGTTGCCGAGCGCCTCCTGGGCAACGCGAAAAAGACACAAGGCTACATCGATCGGGATCTTGGAACGAACTTCGCATTCGGTGAAATCAATCGCAATGTTGTGCTTCCTGCCAACTTCCTTACAAAGACCGGTGAGAGCAGACGCCAGCCCTACGTGCTCCAGCCTGCTCGAGTGAAGTTGATGAGAGAGGGAATGAAGGTCCGAGGACAGTTCTTTGGTTGCCTTCAGCATCTCCTCGACATGCGCGCGGTCTTCCACGTCCGAGTTCGGAAGGTTTTTCCAAAGTTGCCCGAGGCCAATACCCAGGAGCGCCAAGCGCTGGCTGAAATCGTCGTGTAACTCCCTGGAGATGCGGGAGCGCTCTTCCTCCTGGGCGTGGATCAGGCGGCCACTTAAAATGTGGAGGGAATCTTCAGACAACCTCCGTTCCGTAATGTCGACGCACGAACCTATATAACCGCAGAACGTGCCATCGGATTCAAACCTCGGCACGCCATAGTCAAGAATCCAGTGGTAACGCCCATCGAAGTGTCGCAGGCGGTATTCCATCTCAAAGGTGGCCCGAGCGTCAAAGGCGGCTGAGTAGACTGCCAAACACTGCTCTAAGTCATCGGGATGCACTCCCGAGGCCCATCCGTCCCCCAACTCTTGTTCTAGGGACCGACCTGTGAACTTCAGCCAGCCCTGATTGAAGAAATTGCAAAGTTTATCCGTGCCAGACATCCAGATCAACACAGGCGCACTGTCGGCCACCAGCCGGAAGCGCTTTTCGCTTTCGCGAAGTTCCTGTTTGTCTCGTTTATGCCCTTCCACAAGTGCCGCGAGAAACATGAAGGGTACCGCAGCGGACAACAGGAACAACTGGAGCCACAGCACGTTGTTGATAGGCGCCTTGCCGGTGAAGGGTCCGCGTCCGTGCGCAGCACCCCAAACGGACAGAACGGCAACGATGGTTGCCGACGTGCCAGCTCCCGTCGTACCAAAACGCAATGCCGACCAGAGCAGAAATGGCACCAGGAAAAAAGTAAATGCTGGAAGTGCGCTCGCCCGGCGAGCCACGAACACGAAATAGCTCAACGTGACGATGATACCGATCAACCCGGCTGCTTCCAGGTAGTAGGCGCGTATTCCGCGTACCCATGACCGGATATGCCCAGCCCAACCCAAAATCGCTGGCATTACCGTGAAAAAGGCGATCGCTTCCGAAAAAAAGGAAATCCGCCAGCTCGTCCAATAGCTCCCACTTGCCGCAAGCGCACCGAAAAAGGCTCCTGCGGATGGCGCCAGGATACCGGCGACAAATGAAAATTTGCCCAACGACTTTAAACTGTATAACTGCGGAACCCCTTCAAAGAAATAGCTGAAAGCAAATGCGGCCGTGAGGACTTCAACCGTGTCAGACAGAATCAGCAAAACAGTCGAGCGGATCGCCATGCCTGTTTGCAGGTCATAAAGCACATAGGTGCCAAAAGCCGCCGCCATCAGCATCGGCCAGATCCTGCGTGGCACGAACAGCAAGATCGACACCACAATCACGTTTCCCGGCCAAAATGGCCAGTTGGTCTGCGGACGTATTACCAGTGCCCCACCTATTCTGACTGTGAGGTAGGAGAGGATGGCGATGAGGCACCCCAGGAGACCGGTTTGCACTCGCGAATCTAGCTTTGCCAAATTCCACGAAGATCCTCTATGGTTGGTTTCCATGATCGGTGCTCGACAACGACAACAAGGATCGCAAGAACAGAAAGTAAGAACCTAGGCGACGGATACTACGCTGGGCAATCTATCTTATCCAACTCCGGAAAACGGTCAAACCATTACTCTTAGCAGGTGCCGTATTCTCGGACAGGGATATGGGTAGGGGACTTCACCCTTCGCTTGGCCCGATTAAGCACAACCTATCAAGCAAGTGGCCTGCGAACTCGCGAATTCCGCCGTGCGGAGGGAAAAAGCATTCCATCCGCCTCCGTAATCGTTCGCTACATACATCAGCGGAAGCGCAGGCCCTCGAAAATCCGGCTCAGTCATGAGCGACTGGCAGGGGGAATAATACCATTCATCCTCAAGTATTCGACCATCTGCCCGTAGTGGTCGAAGCAATGTCCCACGATCAGTGTGGCCAGTCCCAGTCGTGTGACCATTCCTTCGCCAAAAGGACTCTTGACGGGATTCAGTAGATTGCCATCATTGATGGTACCCACAGCTTTGTGGACGTATGTGAACGAGTCCTTTAGGAATTTCACAATATCCGCTTTGGTCTTTATTGAATCGGGGCCGCTCTCGCCTCCAAGTTGGATCGGTGGTTTTCCTCCGAGGATGGCTGCTCCGACCAGGTAGTTGACTGCGGCAACGTGCTTGACCTGCTGGGCGAAGGTGCGCACACCTTTGAATTCACCGGCCGTGGGCGCAAAAGAGTACTTGTCCTCCGGCATGGCCTCGGCTGCGGGGACAAACTCGCTCTCCACGCCGGCGATGCCGTGGTCCAGTACCTGAGCGATGGAGCGCTGTTCTGGCGGCTTTGCGTCCTGTGCCAGCGCCAGACCGCTTCCAGCCAACAAAACCAAAAATGCAAGTAGTCCCTTTGTCTTCTTCATGTGAGAATCTCCTCAAGAGTTGGATTGCAATTGTAGACCGGAATTCCCTGTTTGACTTCAACAACCGCGTCAGTTTCCGCCACAGCCGTCTGAATGCATTCGACATCACCCGAAAGTGCTAACTCTCAACAGTTCGCTTTTTGCGCTCCCTCAGCCTTCGGTTGTATCCTAACCGTTGATCGACTTCCGCCAACGTCACGCAAAAGCCTCAGCGGAAATAGATCGCCCTTCCCCTACTTCAGCACTTCGTATCGGGCCACCATCCCGCCTTCCATGTGATCACTGATGTGGCAGTGAAACAGCCAAATCCCGGGATCATCGGGAACCATATCAACGGTCTTCATCTGCGCCGACGCAATGGAAAGAACATCGGTGCGCTTTCCGTCTTCGAGGACGACATTCCCGTGCCAGTGGGGAGTGTGGAGATTAAATCCATTTCCGATGGTGACGACGTACCACCGAACATGATCGCCCTTTTTCATGGTCATCATCGGAAGGTTGGCATATTGCATGCCGTTGATGGTGAAGCGTTCGTTGGCGCCCGTGAATCCGCCGGGCAACACAAAGTTATATTTGCCCTGCCAGTCGAGGGGTGTGGCTTCGAGCTTATTTGTTCCCGCGGGGTCATCGGTGTGCTTCTCGACATTCTCGTCGAGGAACCAGGTCTGGTTTTCATCGAAGACCATAAAGAGGGAAACAAATTCCCTGTCGACATCGTTTGGCCTGCCGTCGGGCAAAGCCATGCCACGCCGGGTGATGATCATGGCCCCGATTAAGCCGGAGTTTACGTCAACGAGTTCATTCGCGTGGGAGTGGTACAGCCAGACGATCGAACTCGGGTCCTGCGGACCCGGACCGGCACGCTCGGGCACCTCCCAGATGTAGGTATGCGTCTGGCCCGGTGCGACGTGCGCGCCCTGCTGGTCGTTCCCGCTACGACCGTCATGGTAGGCAGTGCCTTCGGACGCCTTTTCATAGAACACGCCGTGCGGATGCATGCTATAGGGGTGGGTGCCATTGTTCCTGAATACGATCTTGATCGTGTCGCCAACCTCCGCACGGAGAATTGGGCCGAGAATTCCGGCGTGCTCCCATTCGGCAGGACGTGGTTTCAATCTCGTGAAGGTTGCGTCCGCGTATTCCCGGTAGATTGCCTTTTTGTAAATATGTCCGATGCGATGCGGCCCGTGTTCCATGAAGAATTTCCCTGCGCCCTCGAATGGCATGTTCATCATCTGGTCGATTCCGCTCGGCGCGTAATCCCAATCCAGTTCGTCCACCGCGACGTAATAGAGGCGAACCTTTCCTCCTCCCGCAGCCTTCTGCTGCTCTTGGGCCTGTCCAGCGGCCAAGGGCAACCAGATGGAGACAAGCGCAACAACCATGAGAGCCCGCACACCCACCAGTAATTCTTGGTGCTTCCGCATCGCCACTCTCCTGATTGTTTACGTGTACCCTCTGAAAAGAGCAGCTCCGAAAGTTCCACCCGTCAACAGCCTTCTTGCCACAGACAGCAGCTAAGGCGTAGGAACTCCGGTTCTGCGTTGGCGACAATCTAAGCTGGTCTGTGCGCGCATGTCAAATTCGATTGCGCTTCCGGGCATCTCGGCAATCTTCGCAACAGCTGTTTTTCATGCTTTTCGGTCCGCCCGTTTGCATGCATTTTCTCCTCCGCGGCTCTCACAACGTTCGGTCGAAATCTCCGAAGGTCCACGCCTCGGCCTGATTCGCGCTCGACGCAATGCACTGTGCCGAGGCTAATTACCGAAATACAGGCTTCGTCGAAGATGCCGTGATTGAGATTCATCAATTCGACATCGCCTCCATAGCGGCGCGAAAGATCCTCCCGTAGTTCATTACTTCGGAGTTCGTACACTTTCCCGTCCGGCGTACGAACGTGCGTCGGGAGTAGCTCGGCGGTGTTGCTGTCGAGCCTGAATGGTTTATAGAGGAGCAAATGGGGGAGATTTGCTCGCGGTCAGCCATGGGAACCCGCTTTTGTCAGTGACTCGCCGGAAAGCAAACCTGCGATCACCCTCAATGCCATGCCAACCTAGATTTGCAACATCGAGTAATTCACAGGCCATGGACTTAACCGGGTATCGGAAGATGGCACTAATTCGTCCTAATTCCATATGACTCCCTTGCAACTCTATCCGGTGACAACGCGGACGCACAATGTCAGAGTTGACCGGGCGCGGCGATTATAAGTCGGGTGCTGCCATAGGCAAGAATTCCCCGTCCCAACAGGCTTGACAACTCCGGCTCGCACCAGCGAAGCAATGGCTCGGCAGGGGAAATGGCGTTTGGCTCGAAGGCAGACCGGGCTTGATCAAAGCGTGGTTACTCCGGAATCCCGCCCAGCCCCGAAGCGAACCGCACGCGCATCCTCAATGGTGCTATATCTTGGTAGGTTCTAGTCCTGTGTTGACAACGTTCGAAATTTTTCGCATCGTCGACGCCCGTCAACCTGTTTGGCAAGATGTCGCCCGGACCAACTCGTTACTTAGTTACGGCCAAAAACAAGGGCCTGTCTCTTGCCAGCGAGGCGAATTTCGACCAGGGTTCGAGACCCGTCGCTGTTCTTCTGGTACACGATTGCATCCTCATTGTATCGAACACCCTGCTTTGCCCACTTTCCCTCGACGGTGACCCCCACACCTTTGTTGTCTTCAATCTTCACACTGGCATCGGTGGTATACGATTCCCAACTGATCACGCAATCTCCGGCGGGCAAGTGCATTCCGGCCACTTTCAGCGCCGGAGGAAACCTGAACTCCCGTTTTCCTCTTTCGTACGATCGAGGTGCGAAACCAAGTGACACAAGATCCTTGAGTACCGCGTCAGCTTCACGATCACCATCATAGGGTCCCACAAGAACTTGGTAGGATTTCCCCCTAAAGCGGTTCCATTGAATGACCGTTGAAGGAAACCCCCTTTGAGACAAGTTATCTTTCGTTTTGTCGGCCAACATTTTTTCCCTGAACTTTCCGACTTCCAGGTACTTTTCGGGAACTATTCCGTTGCCTTCCACTTTCGATGGCTCAACGTGGAGACCAGGAGGTTGCTTCGCCAATTCCGGTAAGCTCGACCGGAGTATTTTGCTATCCGGATCCGAGGCGGAAGCGATGTCCATGCTTGGAGACTGTGGCCGATCAGGAGTTGGCGTCAACGCCGGAGGTTCGGAAGGCTTAACGCTGGGGGCAGAAGGCGAAGAAGTGGCAGGGCCCTTGGTTTGGGGTTTCACTTCATAGGACCGAGTTGCCGGGAGCGTTGCCGTCGCAGCGGGTTTCTCCTGAAGCGGAGCTTGAATCGACGCCGCTGTCACTGTCTGTGGCTGTCGCGATCTATCCTTGGATTTGGGCTCCATTAGATGCGAATCTGGCAGTAGCGTGCTGGACTCTGGTGCCGCCTGGTCTGGCGAGGCCGGGCGTGGTTCTTGTGAGCTCGCCGGTAGTCGGGGCGACCTCGGCTCCGACCAAGTCCTTCCTCCCAATCGTTCTCCCAACCAAATGAGCGTTTCACCCAGCTCGCGACTGTGGTTATGCAACGAAAATACGGCCACGAGTAGGGCTGAGACCAGAACTCCGGCGAGCATACCACGTAAGAATCCGTCCGAAAGTCTTCCAGATCGAATATGGCGAAAAAGTGGCTCAAGCCTAGCGGAAGCGCCCCGCGCCGCATTTTTGAGCCGTTGTTCGACACCGAATAAAGGGGGTTTAGGTCGTGACAGGGCCATCTTCTCGTTCACATTGACGAGGGAAGTTTGCCGTATCCAATTGCGAATTTGTTCGCGGGCACCTGCGGGTAGGTTCGTGAAGCGTAACCCTCCCGTCTTCCGCGTCTGGTCAATCCAGGACAGTTCGCTCCCGACTTCGATAAATCGCGAGACCCCCTTCGTCTGCTCCTCGCCCTCCGCACCCCGGCCTTCTCCAGCTTCGATTCGTTGGCTGCGGTAGGAAAACCAGAAGCGAATCGTCTCAATCCGTTGAATGGGCGCCGGTGATTGGAAGCAAAGACCTCCCTCGGAAATATTCAGGATGACGCCGCCATTGTTTGGATCGAGATTGACATAGGATGGCCCTTTCACCGTCATCCGAGGGAGCTGTCGGCGTTCTGTTCTCAGCATTATCGCCATCCCACTGCCAGTTGTCGCGTGACTCCGGCCTGAAATTTGCCACTGGTCCAAGCGCAGCATAGCCAAGCCGGGGCCATTGATTGACTCGGCTCGATTGCGCAATCGGTGGCGGCCAAGACTGGTTGGTCCGCGCTCTTCCGGGCAGGCTGGGGCAGCAAACTAAGGAACGGAAGATCTGACTTGCATATGCGAGGGGAGACAGAAGGTCAATGGTACGGCGGTACCAAGCAGGTGGGGGGAAGAATCGGCAGCCTAGCGAGATCGAGGCCGTCAAGCCAGCTCCCGGCTTACGAGAATTGACCGACAGGAACTCCGACCGCGTCACAGAAAGCAACACGGCAAGGACGGAATCAGCCCCGGCCTAGATATTCGCCAAAGTGGACACGGAGCTTCTCTTCTGACATCTGGGGGGACTAGCAGAATCGTTACGGTGTATAGCGCTGAAACGTCCCTGTGGGTATGGGGACGAACTTTGCTGGTGACGCAGTGAAGACGCAGTCGAGTTAGTCGAATATTCCATCCTTCTCGAGCGATTCCGCACTCGTGGACAGGTCAGCTGTTCTCAAACTGGCACTCCTGCCAGTGGTTTTCCCGTGGCGTCGATGCAAACTGACAGACGCCCATCCACTCAATCGGAAATCCTGGCGAACCCAAAGCCTAAGGAGCATTGAGTATGCGCAGCCTCGCTGGTGTCGTGATCTCGGACGCGGTCGGTCCTGCGGCAATCATTTTTCGATTCACAATGGCAGATAATTCTTGATTGTCAATACCGGCTGCGCTAGCATCCGCGGTACCCCGGCGTCCCCCCAGCTACTTCGTAGGCCGGGAAGTGATCGATTCTCTTGCTGGGCCGCCGTCAATTTAGGCCAAATCCAAAATTCCGAGTCAACGGTCGGTCGAAATCTGGGTACGAAATTCCGGGTCAAAAGGAGAAATCGTAATGCGAAGACTGGGCGTATATTCTCTGGCGAT
>Ga0181523_10003328_pt1 | contig 14739 bp, 12 predicted proteins | sample PEATcosm2014_Bin_43_FD_119752 | JGI IMG/M metagenome (GOLD analysis project Ga0181523, IMG submission 119752) | Peatland microbial communities from MTU Mesocosm Facility, Houghton, MI, USA - PEATcosm2014_Bin05_30_metaG | ecosystem: Environmental > Terrestrial > Soil > Wetlands > Peat | place...
AGGTAGCGGTTGAAGCGCGCCTGGTAGACGGCGGCGAGCGGGCCGAGGCCCATCGAGACCGTGGGGAACTCCCAGAAGTCCGGCATGAGGCGAGGATGCGGGTAGCTGGAAAGGCCGTGGCCGCTGGTCTCGAAGCGGAAGTTGTCGAGCAGCGCCTCGTCGAGGCGCCCCTCGACGAAGGCCCTCGCGTAGATGCCGGGCGAGCCGTGACCTTGAAAGAAGACCTGGTCGCCGGCGAGGCCGTTGGCCTTGCCGTGGAAGAAGTGGTTGAAGCCGACCTCGTAGAGGGCGGCAGAGCCGGCGTAGGTGGAGAGGTGGCCGCCGATGCCGGGATCCTTCGAGTTCGCTCTCGTCACCATGACGGCGGCGTTCCAGCGGATGTAGGCGCGGATACGACGTTCCAGGTGCTCGTCGCCCGGGAACCACGGCTCACGAGCGGCCGGGATGGTGTTGACGTAGGGCGTCGACACCGTCGCCGGGAAACCGATCTGGTCGGCGCGGGCCCGTTCGAGAAGCTTCATGAGCAGGAAGCGGGCCCGATCGCGACCACTCTGCTCGACGATGGAATCGAAGGAGTCGAGCCACTCGGTGGTTTCCTCCGGGTCGATGTCCGGAACCTGGTGCGAGAAGCCGTCGAAGATCACCGTGTGATTCTCGCGCCGTCATGGCTGCCGTCCGGTCACAGGTGAGGGCGGGGCTGGTCGCTATGGTCGCGGCCGTGCCGCAGCCCGCTCGATCCGTCGTCGTCTACACCGACGGCGCCTGCATCCGGAACCCCGGTCCGGGCGGCTGGGCCTGGGCCGTCTCGGAGGACCGCTACGCCAGCGGCTGCGAGGTGGCCACGACCAACCAGCGCATGGAGCTGCGGGCCGTCATCGAGGCCCTCGCCGCCTTCCCCTCCGGCGAGGTGAAGGTCATCAGTGACTCGACCTACGTCGTCAACTGTTTCCGGCAGCGCTGGTGGGCGGGCTGGCGGGCGAGAGGCTGGCGCAACTCCAAGGGCGAGCCGGTGGCGAATCAGGACCTCTGGCGCCCCCTCGTGGCCCTCGTCATCGACGAGCGGCCCGGCTCGATCCAGCTCGAGTGGGTGAAGGGCCACGGGACGAACCTCGGCAACATCCTCGCCGATCGTTTGGCGACCGAGGCTGCCCGGCTGCAGCGGCCGGCCGTCGCCGGCTGAGGGTGGGTGAGGAGCAACCGATCGGCGGCGGATTGGGACCAGAGGCCCACCGTCTCGTAGGTTGTTGACATGCGTATCAACAACACTTCAGCGCTCGTGACCGGAGGGGCCTCCGGCCTCGGCGAGGCGACGGCGAGGGCCCTGTACGCGGCTGGCGCCACGGTCACGCTCTTCGACCGCGACGAAGCCCGTGCCAAGGCGACGGCCGAGGCGATCGGCGGGGCGACGAGCTATGTCGCCGGCGACGTGGGCGACCCGGACGCCGTCACGCGGGCGGTGGAGCTGGCGGCGGCCGCCGGCGAGTTCCGCATCACGGTGTCGTGCGCCGGCATCGGATGGGCACAGCGCACGATCGGCCGCAACGGCGAGCCGCACGACTTCGACGCCTTCAAGACGGTCGTGAACGTCAACCTGGTCGGGACGTTCAACGTCATGCGCATCGCCGCAGGCGCCATGTCGAAGACCGAGCCGCTCGACGACGGCGAGCGGGGGGTCATCGTCAACACGGCCTCCGTCGCAGCCTTCGAGGGGCAGATCGGCCAGATCTCCTACTCGGCCTCCAAGGGCGGCGTCGTGGGCATGACCGTGCCGGCGGCGCGCGACCTCGCCCCGGTCGGCATCCGGGTGAACACGATCGCCCCGGGGCTCATGGATACCCCCCTGCTCGGACTCCTGCCGGAGGAGAACCGCAAAGCCCTCGGCGCCGGCGTCCTCTTCCCGAAGCGCCTCGGGACGCCGGCGGAGTTCGGCCAGCTCGTCGTCGCCATCGCCGAGAACGGCTACCTGAACGGTGAGACGATCCGCTTGGACGGCGGCCTGCGCATGCCACCGAAGTAGTCGGGAGCGCTAAGAAGTAGCGGGAGCCGTCGGCACGGCGGTGCAGCCAGGTTCGAGAGGAGGTCGACACTCATGCGATACGTCGAAACCAAAGGCGAGCGTCTCTCCGTCATCGGCCTCGGCACCTGGCAGTTCGGCTCACGCGAGTGGGGCTACGGGGCCGGCTACGCCGAACGGGATGCCGGCGAGATCGCCCGGCGAGCCGTCGAACTGGGCGTCAACCTCTTCGATACGGCGGAGGTGTACGGCTTCGGGCGCTCGGAGCGCATCCTCGGCGCCGCCATCGCCGAACACCGCCACGAGGTCTTCATCGCCACCAAGGTCTTTCCCGTCGTCCCGGTGCCGGCCGTCATCTGCCGGCGGGCGGAGGGCAGCGCCCGCCGCCTCGGTATCAGCGAGATCGACCTCTACCAACTGCACTGGCCGAACCCGGTCGTGCCGCCCCGCCTGCAGATGGAGGGCATGCGCCAGGTCCACAACCGTGGCCTTGCACGCCACATCGGCGTCAGTAACTACTCGCTGGCGGGCTGGCAGGCGGCCGAGGAGGCATTTGGTGGCACCGTCTTGACGAACCAGGTGCGCTTCAGCCTCGTCGACCGGCGCCCGCTCGCCTCGGGGATGACCGCCTGGGCAGCCGAGCACGATCACCTCGTGATGGCCTACAGCCCACTCGCCCAGGGGCTGCTCTCCGGTCGCTACGACGCCGAGCACCGTCCCGGTGGCATGCGTGCCAACCAAACGGCCTTCCTGCCGGAGAACCTCGAGCGGGCAGCCGGGCTCATCGAGGCCCTGCGCGGCGTCGCCGCCGCTCACGATGCCACGCCCGCCCAGGTGGCACTCGCCTGGATCGTGAGCTACCCGAGCGTCGTGGCCATCCCGGGGGCGAGCTCGGTCGCCCAGATGGAGCACAACGCCGCCGCCGCCGACCTCGAGCTGAGCGAGGACGAGCGGGCCGAGCTGCTGGCGGCGGCCGAGTCGTTCCGGCCGATGGAGCGTGTGCAGGCATGGCAGGAGGTGGCCCGGCAGCGCTTCGGTGCCATGGGACGGTTCGGACAGGCCGGCGACCGCCGGTGACCGCAAGGGGGAAGTGATGGACTCGTTACTGACGTGGATGGACGCAACCGAGCAGGCGCAGGCGGTGAGGAGCGGGCAGACGTCGCCGTCCGAGCTCGTCGAGGCCGCAATCGAGCGCATCGAGCGCGTCAACCCGGATCTGAACGCCGTCATCCACGAGCGTTTCGACGCCGCCCGCAAGGAGGCGGCCGCCGGCAAGGTCAGCGGGCCGTTCGCCGGCGTCCCCATCCTGTTGAAGGATCTCGGCGCCGCCCAGGCGGGCGAGCCGCTCCACCTCGGGCTCGGCGCCCTCAAGGAGGCAGGCTTCCGGGCAGCTACCGACAGCTTCATCGCCGCCAAGCTGCAGGCCGCCGGCTGCATCATCCTCGGGCGCACGAACTGCCCGGAGTTCGGCACGACGATCACGACCGAGCCCGTCTCCTACGGCCCGACACGAAACCCTTGGAACACCCAGCACACCACGGGCGGCTCCTCCGGCGGGTCGGCGGCGGCCGTGGCCAGTGGCATGGTGCCCGTCGCCCATGCCAACGACGGCGGCGGCTCGATCCGTATCCCGGCCGCCAACTGCGGCCTGTTCGGGCTGAAGCCGAGCCGCGGCCGTGTCAGCCCGGGGCCTGACCCGCACGAGTCCTCCTGGTCGGGATCCACGATCGACCACATGGTGACGAGGACCGTGCGCGACTCGGCCGGGCTGCTCGACGTGCTCGCCGGCGAGATGCCGGGCGACCTCTTCGTCGCCCCGCCGCCGCGGCGCCCCTTCGCCCACGAGGTGGGCGCCGACACCGGCGCCCTCAAGATCGGTTGGCTCGATCATCCCGCCCAGGAGGGGATCGCCCCCAACGCGGAGTGCGCCACGGCCGTGCACGAGGCACGCGACCTCCTCGAATCGCTCGGGCACGAGCTGCACGAGGCGCACCCGGCCGCCCTCGGCGAAGCGGAGTTCACGCGTCACTTCCTGACGATCATCACGACGGCGGTGGCGGCCGACCTCGAGGAGTGGAGCGACGCCATCGGCCGCGTCATCGCTCCCGGCAAGCTCGAGCCGGACAACCAGACGTTCCAGATGCTCGGCGCCATGGTGCCGGCCACCGCCTACCTGCGCTCGGAACTGTGGTTCGAAGCCTGGCGCCGGCGCATGGCGGCCTTCTGGGCCGAAGACGGCTACGACCTTTTGCTGACGCCCGTGCTCAACATGCCACCCGCCCGCCTCGGCGAGCTCTCCGAGCCGATCCTCGGTCAGCAGCGTGTCATCGAGGCGCTCCAGTACACGGCGCAGTTCAACGTCACCGGCCAGCCCGCCATGTCGTTGCCGCTGCACTGGACGCCGGAGGGGCTGCCTGTCGGGGTACAGCTCGTGGCGGCCTACGGTCGGGAAGACGTCCTCGTTCGGCTAGCGTCTCGCGTTGAGCAGGCCGCACCCTGGGCAGACCGTAAGCCGCCGGTGCACGCGTGACCGTTGTTTCGGCGGCTCGAAGCCGGCTGACTTCCCGAACGCTGACTCCCTGAACGCTGACTCCCTGGACCGAATGCCCACAGCGAAATGACCACGTACCGGCTCTCACACCTCGACGAACTCGAAGCCGAGGCCATCCACATCATCCGTGAGGTGGTCGCCGAGTTCGAGAAGCCCGCCCTCCTCTTCTCCGGCGGCAAGGACTCCGCCGTCCTGTTGCGCCTCGCCGTGAAGGCGTGCTGGCCGCAGCGGCTTCCCTTCCCCGTCGTGCACGTCGACACCGGGCACAACTTCCCCGAGGTCATCGCCTACCGGGACCACCAGGTCGAGACGCTCAACCTCCGTCTCGTCGTCGGCTTGGTGCAAGAGGACATCGACCGCGGCCACATCATCGAGACCCCCTCGCCAGGGGCGACCCGCAACCGGCTGCAGACCTTCACACTGCTCCGAGTGCTCGAGGAAGGCGGCTACGACGCCGTCTTCGGGGGCGGCCGGCGCGACGAGGAGAAGGCGCGTGCCAAGGAGCGGATCTTCTCGCTACGTGACGAGTTCGGGCAGTGGAACCCACGGGCGCAGCGACCCGAGCTCTGGAACCTCTACAACACGAGGCACCGCCCGGGCGAGCACTTCCGTGTCTTCCCGCTCTCGAACTGGACCGAGCTCGACATCTGGCAGTACGTCGAGCAGGAGGAGGTGCCGCTGCCGGAGATCTACTTCTCCCACCGCCGCCCCGTCTTCCGGCGCGGCGGCTTGCTGCTCGCCGTCGGTCCCTTCACCCAGCCCCGTGAAGGCCACGCCGAGGAGGTGCCGTTCGAGGCGGCCGTTCGTTACCGCACGGTCGGGGACATGACCTGCACGGCCGCCATCGAGTCGACGGCCGTGACGCCCTCGCAGGTGATCTCCGAGACGGCGGTCAGTCGGGTGAGCGAGCGAGGGGCCACGAGGGCGGACGACCGCTTCTCGGAGGCCGCCATGGAGGATCGCAAGCGGGAGGGCTACTTCTAGATGGAGCTGCTCCGCTTCGCCACGGCCGGCTCGGTCGACGACGGCAAGTCGACGCTGATCGGCCGCCTGCTCTACGACTCGAAGCAGGTGTTCGAGGATCAGCTGCAGGCGGTCGAGGCCTCCAGCCTGGCGCGTGGAGACGACTACACGAACCTGGCCCTGCTCACCGACGGCCTGCGGGCCGAGCGTGAGCAGGGCATCACGATCGACGTCGCCTACCGCTACTTCGCCACCCCGAAACGCAAGTTCATCATCGCCGACACCCCAGGCCACACCCAGCACACGCGCAACATGGTGACGGGTTGCTCCACCGCCGACCTCGTCGTCCTGCTCGTCGACGCACGTCTCGGCCCCACCGAGCAGACTCGCCGGCACGCCACCGTCGCCTCGCTGCTCGGCATCCGCCACCTCGTGCTCTGCATCAACAAGATGGACCTCGTCGACTGGGACCGGAAGCGCTTCGAGGAGATCCGCCGGGAGTTCGACGACTTCGCCACCCGGCTGCAGGTGACGGATCTGACCTACATCCCGATGTCGGCCCTGGAGGGTGACAACGTCGTCGAGCGCTCGGCGGAGATGAAGTGGTACGACGGTCCCTCCCTCCTGCACCACCTCGAGGAGGTGCACATCTCCTCGGACCGCAACCTCATCGACTTCCGCTTCGCCGTGCAGCGGGTGGTGCGGCCCATCTCCTCGAGCGACCTGCACGACTTCCGCGGCTACGCCGGCCAGGTCTCGAGCGGGGTGGTGCAGGTCGGCGACCCCGTCGTGGTGCTGCCGTCCGGCTTTGCGTCCACGATCGAGGCGATCGAGACGGCCGACGGTCCCCTCGAGGAGGCCTACCCGCCCATGTCGGTGCTGCTGCGGTTGAGCGATGACCTCGACATCTCGCGGGGCGACATGCTCTGCCGGCCGCACAACCAGCCGAGTATCGGGCAGGACCTCTCTGCCATGGTGTGCTGGATGGCGGAGGCGCCGCTCCGGCCGGGCGCCAAGCTGTGGCTGAAGCACACGACCCGCTGGGTGCGAGCCCTCGTGAAGGATCTGCAGTACCGGCTCGACGTCAACACGCTGCACCGGGACCTGGCCGCCGGCGAGCTCGCCCTCAACGAGATCGGCCGGATCGACCTTCGCACGACCCTGCCGCTGTTCTTCGACGAGTACCGGTTGAACCGGCGGACGGGCAGTTTCGTGCTCGTGGACGACGCCACGAACGCAACCGTGGCGGCGGGGATGATCCTTCGACCGAGCACCTGAGGCCCGTGTCGTGACGGGGGGATCGGCGGGAGGCACGGCTCACGGCGCCGTGCCCGAGGCGGTCGTGGACGAGAGCTGGCCGACGACGCCGGCCTCCGTGGCGACACGGGGCACGATCTGGTTCACGGGCCTCTCCGGGGCCGGCAAGACGACGGTGGCGACGACGCTCAAGGTCATGCTCGACGCCCTCGCCGTGCGAACGTTTCTCCTCGACGGCGACGTGCTGCGTTCCGGGCTCAACTCGGACCTCACCTTCAGCGACGATGACCGCGCCGAGAACGTGCGGCGCATCGGCGAGGTGGCCCTGCTCTTCGCCGGCGTCGGCCACCTCTCGCTCGTGACGGTCATCAGCCCCTATGACGCCGGCCGCACGGCCGTGCGCGCCCGCCACGCCGCCGTCGGCGTCCCTTTCCTCGAGGTGTACGTGGCCACCCCGCTCGAGGTCTGCGAGCAGCGCGACCCGAAGGGGCTCTACGCCCGCGCCCGCCGGGGCGAGGTGACCCGCTTCACCGGCATCTCGGCGCCCTACGAGGTACCGAAGGACGCCGAGCTCGAGATCTTCACGACGGACCGGACACCGGTGCAGTCGGCCACCGAAGTCTTCGAGCTGCTCGTCGAGCGAGGGCTCATCACGGGCTGAGGGCCTCCGGCGGGCGTGGCGGTAGCCTGCGTCATGACCGAAGACGCCTCACCGCCGGCATCGATGCCCGACGAGCTGAGCAGCCACCACCGGGACACGCTCGAGCACCTTTTTCGTCATCCCGCCGGTCACAACATCGAGTGGCACGACGTTCTCTCGTTGCTCGAGGCGGTGGGCTCTGTCCGCGAGACCCACGACGGCAACTTCCTCGTGACGCTCGGCAGTGAGACCGAGACCTTCGAACGGCCGCCCCACAAGGACATCGACACGCAACAGGTCGTCGACTTGCGGCGGATGCTGCGGGCCGCCGGCTACAGCGACTCGCAGGTTACGGAGAGCACGGCCGAATGAGGACTCACCGCGGCTGACACGACGGTGGGAGAACCGTCGGGCACGTGACCGGCGCCCCGCCTCGATAGGCTCCAGCCTGCAGAGATGCCCGCCTGCGCGGGCGAAACGGGCGGTGAAGATCGCCCCGGTGCGGCGTAGCCGCACCCGAGACACGGGAGGTGATCCGGCTGACTGCTGTCGGTTCCGATCCGTCGAACACGTTCGACATCGTTGTGATCGGCGGAGGCCCTGGTGGGTACGCGGCTGCCCTCTATGCGGGCAATGCCGGGCTCAGCGTGGCCGTCGTCGAGAAGGAGAAGGTCGGCGGGACCTGCTTGCACCGGGGGTGCATCCCTGCCAAGGAGTTCCTCGAGACGGCGGCCGTGTTCCGCGCCGTCGGCGGCGCCAAGGAGTTCGGAGTGCAGGCGAGCCAGCCCACCGTCGAATTCTCCATCAGCCAGGACCGCAAGCAGAAAGTCGTCGAGCAGTTGCACCGGGGGCTCTCGGGCCTCATGAAGCAGCGCAAGAACGTCATCTTCGAGGGCACCGGGCGGCTGCTGGCCGACCACGTCGTCGAGGTGACCGCCCCGGACGGATCCACCCGGGCCATCTCCGGTACGAACGTCGTGCTGGCGTCGGGCTCGGTGCCGAGGACGCTGCCGGGCTTCGAGGTGGATGGGCGTTTCGTCCTCACCTCCGACGAGGTCCTCGCTCTGCGCGAGCTGCCGCGGACCGCCGTCGTGATCGGCGGCGGGGCCATCGGCTGTGAGTTCGCCTCCATGCTCTCCGACCTGGGCGTGCAGGTCACCATCCTCGAGGTGCTCCCGAAACTGCTCCCCGGCTGCGACGAGGACGTCGTCAACCTCGTCGTGCGCTCCTTCCAGAAGCGGGGCATCACGGTGCGGGCCGGCGTGGCCGTGCACCGGCACGAGCCGGGCGAGGCGGGGACGACGGTCAGCTTCGGCGATGGTGAGTCAGTGCTCGTCGACAGCGTCATCGTCTCGGTCGGCCGCCGCCCCCTCTCTGACGGCCTGCTGGCGGAGGGCACGGGCGTCGTCGTGGACGGGCGGGGTTTTGTCGAGGTGGACGAATGGATGCGGACGGCCGCCGCCGGCGTCTTTGCCGTCGGCGATCTCGTCAACACGCCGCAGCTCGCCCACGTCGGCTTTGCCGAGGCCATCCTCGTCGTCAAGCAGATCCTCGGTGAGCGGGCCGTGCCGGTGAACTACGGCGCCGTGCCGTGGGGGATCTACTGCCACCCGGAGGTCGCCTTCGTGGGCATGACGGAGGAGGGGGCCAAAGCCGCCGGCATCGACGTCGTCGTGAAGAAGGATCCCTACGGTGGCAACAGCCGCGCCCGCATCCTCGGCGAGACCGAGGGCATGGTGAAGGTCATCGCAGAGCGCATGGCTGACGGCTCGGCCGGTCGGCTGCTCGGCGTCCACATGGTGGGCCCGTGGGTGACCGAACAGCTCGGGCAGGCTTACTTGTCCGTCAACTGGGAGGCGACGCCCGACGAGATCGGCGCCTTCATCCAGCCGCACCCGACACTGTCCGAGACATTCGGCGAGACCGTCCTCGCCCTCACGGGAAGGGGCCTGCACCTTGCCTGACATCACGATGCCGCAGCTGGGTGAGACCGTCACCGAGGGCACGATCATCAAGTGGCTGAAGAATGTCGGTGACACGATCGTGCAGGACGAGCCGCTCTTCGAGGTCTCGACGGACAAAGTCGACTCCGAGGTGCCCTCGCCGGCCGAAGGCGTCATCACCGAGATCCTCGTGCCCGAGGGCGCCACGGTCGACATCGGGACCCGCTTGGCGGTCATCGGGGAGGCCGGTTCGGCCCCGGAGCCGGCTGCGGCACCGGCTCCGAAACCGGAGCCGGTTGCCGAGCACGCTCCGCCCTCCCCTCCGGCCGAGCCGGAAACCCCTGAGGCTGCGGTGGAGCCGACACCCGCAGACGTTGTCGCTGTGGCCGAAGAAACCCCCTCGCCCCGTGGCAACGGGGCCGGCGGCCTGCTCTCACCGGTGGTGCGCAAGCTCGTCAACGAGCACGGGCTCGACCCGTCCCTCATCCGCGGGACGGGGCAAGGCGGCCGCATCACCCGGGGCGACGTGCTCGGGTACCTCGACGCCCAGGCGACGGCGGGCGCCGGCGGTGTGGCCCCGTCGCTGGCGGGCGGTCGAGAGGCGCCGCCACGGCCGGCTGCGGCTGCGGCTCCGGCCGTGGCCTCAGGGGCCGGCGACTCCCGCGGGTTCCCGCCGGCCTTACCGGGCGAGAGGGACGAGGTCGTGCCCTTCTCGAACATCCGCCGGCTGACGGCCGAGCACATGGTTCGCTCGAAGGCAACGTCTGCTCACACCCTCGTCGTCGTGGAGGCCGACTACGAGGGCATCGACCGCGTGCGGCGGCGGGAGAAGGACCGCTTCAAGGAACAGGAGGGCGTTTCGCTCACCTACCTTCCGTTTGTGGCACGGGCTGTCGTCGACGTTCTGCGCGACTACCCGAACCTGAATGCCTCCGTGGGCGACGGGACCCTCATCGTGCACCGTGACGTCCACCTCGGGATCGCCGTTGACCTCGACCGCCAGGGCCTCATCGTGCCCGTCGTGCGCCAAGCCGATGGGCAGTCGTTGCGGGGTCTCGCCCGCGCCATCGCCGATCTCGCCGAGCGGGCGCGCTCCCGCCGCCTCTCGGCAGACGACGTCGTCGGCGGTACGTTCACGATCACGAACCCGGGCCCGTTCGGCACAGTCATCACGGCTCCGATCATCAACCAGCCTCAGGTGGCCATCCTCTCCACCGACGGCGTGAAGCGCCGACCGGTCGTCGTGACGGCGGGCGATGGGACAGAGGCCATCGCCATCCACTCCGTCGGCATGCTGGCAATGTCGTTCGATCACCGTGCCGTCGACGGCGCCTACGCGTCCGCTTTCCTGCGTGACCTCGCCCACGAGATCGAAACCCGTGACTGGGCCTCCGAGCTGTAACCCGTGACGCCGCTTCGCATCCGCTGGCTGGGCCGCGTCCGCTACCAGGAGGCGCTCGATCTCCAGCACGCCATTCGGGATGCCCGCACCGGCGACTACCTCCTGTTGCTCGAGCACCCGCACGTCTACACCCTTGGCGTGCGCACGAAGCCCGAGCACCTCTTGGCAGGCGTCGCCTCCTCCGGTGCCGACGTCGTGCGGGCGGACCGGGGCGGCGACGTCACCTACCACGGTCCCGGGCAGCTCGTGGGCTATCCGGTGCTCGACGTCCCGATGGGCCCGGCCACCGTTCCGGCCTACGTGCGCCGCATCGAGCAGCTCGTGATAGACGTGCTGGCCGACGTCGGCCTCGGTGACACGGGGCGCCTCGACGGCTACCCGGGGGTGTGGGTCGAGCCCGGCGGCCACCGCCCGCGGAAGATCTGCGCCATCGGGGTACGAGTGGACCGGGGGAGGTCGATGCACGGCTTCGCCCTCAACGTCGACCCCGACCTGACCATGTTCGGGAACATCGTGCCCTGTGGCATCCCGGACAAGCCCGTCACCTCGCTTGCCGCCGAGGGCATCGACGTGTCGATGCGGGACGTCGTCGAGGCCGTGTGCCGCCGAGCTGCTTCGGGCCTCTCGTTCGGAGCGGGGGAGCGCCGGATCGAGGTGCACTCGGCCGCCTGGAGGCCGCCGAGCGAGCCGGCGGAGAGCGCCGGCGGCTCGGCCGTCGCCCCTGTCGTCATCCGTTCGCTCGACCGCCGGCTCGCCACTGCCGGCGTCGACCCGAACGGTGGCATCTCCTTTCACTCCCGAAAGCCGGACTACTTGCGCGCCCCGGTCAGGCTCGGCACCGAGGTCCTCGGGCTGCGCTCGCTGGTGCGCGGGCTCAACCTCGTGACCGTGTGCGAGGAGGCGGGCTGCCCGAACCTGTCGGAGTGCTGGGCAGACGGCACGGCCACGTTCATGATCAACGGCGAGCGTTGTACGCGGGCGTGTGGCTTCTGCCTGGTGGATACCCGCCATCCGGTGCCCCTCGACCCCGAGGAGCCCGAGCACGTCGCCGATGCCGTTGTGCGGCTCGGCCTCGCCCACGCCGTCGTTACCGCCGTCGCCCGTGACGATCTCGCCGACGGAGGCGCCGCCGCCTTCGCGGCCACCGTGGGCGCCATCCGCCGCCGCAGCGCCGGCACGGCCGTCGAAGTCCTCGTCTCGGACTGCAAGGGCGATGCCGACTCGCAGGCCGTGATCTTCGCCAGCCGCCCCGACGTGCTCAACCACAACGTCGAGACGGTGCTCCGCCTGCAGCGCGCCGTCCGTACGTCGGCGCACTACGCCCGGAGCCTCACTCTGCTCGCCCGCGCAAAAGCTGCAGGTCTCGTGACGAAATCCGGCATGATCCTCGGCATGGGCGAGACCCTGCCCGAGATCGAGGCCACCCTCCTCGACCTGCGCGCCGTCGGCGTCGACATCGTCACGATCGGCCAGTACCTGCGGCCGACGGCGGCCCACCTGGCGGTGCAGCGCTGGTGGAGGCCGGAGGAGTTCGAGGAGATCGGTGAGATGGGACGGGCGATGGGTTTCTTGCACGTGGAGTCCTCACCGTTGACGCGGTCGAGCTATCACGCTCGCCAGGCGGCCGGCAGCGCACGCGGCGGCGCCTTGGCAGTGGCGCCGTGACGGCCGCAACCTTCGACCCGGTGCTGGTACGGGCGGAGCGGCTCGCCCGCACGCGTGACGCCATGCGCCGAGCCGGCGTCGACGTCCTGATGCTGTCGCTCGGTGCCGACATGCCCTGGCTCACGGGCTACGAGGCGATGCCCCTCGAGCGCATCACGATGCTCGTGCTGCCGGCCGACGACGACGCCACGCTCGTCGTGCCGGCGCTGGAGGCGCCCCGAGTGGCACACGACGCCCGCCTCTTCGCCCTGCGGCCCTGGAAGGAGACGGAGGATCCGGTCTCGATCATCGCCCAGCTCGTCGGTTCCCGCCCCCGCCTGGCCGTCTCCGATCGAGCCTGGGCGGTGCACCTGCTGGCCTTCCAGCAGGCCCTGGCGGGGGCGAGGTTCCGGCCGGCGAGCGACGTGACCTCGGCGCTGCGCTCGGTCAAGGACGCCGCCGAGATCGCCGCCCTGAAGGCGGCGGGCGCCGCCGCCGACCGCGTGGCAGCCGCCCTCCTCGGTGGCGAGATCGGCCTCATCGGGCGCACGGAGGCAGAGGTGTCGAAGGAGATCGGGCGTCGCCTCGTTGCCGAGGGCCACCAACGCGTCAACTTCGCCATCGTCGGCAGCGGCCCGAACTCCGCCAGCCCGCACCACGAGCCCGGCGAGCGCCTCATCGCCGCCGGCGAGCCCGTCGTGTGCGACTTCGGAGGGACGTTCCGCCTCGGAGACACCGTCGGCTACTGCTCCGACACCACGCGCACGATCGTGACCGGCGAGCCCGATCCGGCGTTCGTCGCGCTGTATTCCGTCCTCGAGGCGGCGCAGGCAGCCGCCGTCGAGGCGGCTGTGCTCGGCGAGCCGTGCGAAGGGGTGGATGCCGCCGGCCGGGACCCGATCGCCGCCGCCGGCTACGGCGACGCCTTCATCCACCGCATCGGGCACGGCATCGGGATCGAGGAGCACGAGGATCCGTATCTCGTCGCCGGGAACGCCACGCCGCTCGTCGCCGGCCATGCCTTCTCGGTGGAGCCGGGCATCTACCTGGCGGGGCGTTTCGGGGCTCGCATCGAGGACATCATCGTGGCCACCGACGGCGGCCCCCTGCGCTGCAACGTGACCGACCACACGCTGCACGTCGTGGAGGCCTGAGCCGTGGTGGGCGACGGGGTCGCCGGCGCGACCGGAGCTGCGGCCGGCGCGGCGGCCGGCGAGGCCGAGGCCGCCGCCGCTGAGGCGGACGTCATCGAAGACATCATCGAGGACGAGATCGCCTTGGCGAGCGAGGCGGTTGCCGCCCGAGTTGCGGTCCTGCCCGAGGTCGAAGGCATCGACGCCAAGCCCGTCACGCAATGGCTGGAAGCCCACGTCGGTCTGATGCCACCACTCGACTTCGACCTCGTGGCGGGTGGGCGGTCCAACCTCACCTTCAAGGTGACCGACGCCCGCGGCGAGTGCGTCGTGCTGCGGAGGCCGCCGACCTCACACGTGCTGCCGACGGCGCACGACATGGCCCGCGAGCACCGCGTCATCACGGCACTCGGGCCGACGGCCGTGCCGGTCGCTAGAACGCTCGGACTCTGCCTCGACCCCTCCGTGAACGGAGCTCCCTTCTACGTCATGGAGTTCGTGAACGGCAACGTCGTGCGTGACGCTGCCGTCGCCGAGGCCGTGCTCGACGGCGCCGGCCGGCGCCGGGCGAGCGAGTCGCTCGTGGAGGTGCTGGCCGACTTGCACGCCGTCGACGTCGACGCCGTCGGGCTGGGCGATTTCGCCCGGCGGGAGGGCTACCTCGCCCGCCAGCTGCGGCGCTGGCACACACAGTTCGACGGGTCGCAGGTCGAGGGCGTCGAACGTGTCGTTGCAATCGACCGCGTCTACGAGCGACTCTGCGAGGCCATTCCCTCGCAGGACGGCGTGACGATCGTGCACGGTGACTACCGGCTCGACAACACGATGCTGTCGCAGGACGGTTCCGTGGCGGCCGTTCTCGACTGGGAGATCTGCACCCTCGGCGACCCCCTCGCCGACATCGGCCTGCTCATGGTGTACTGGACCGAGCCGGGCGACGCCTCCGCCGTGCTCGGCGGCCAGGCGCCGACGATCGTGCCCGGCTTCGCCTCGCGGGCGGAGGTGAAGGCCATGTACGCCGAGCGCACCGGCCGCGGCGTCGACGAGCTCGACTACTACGTCGCCTTCGGGTATTGGAAGCTCGCCTGCATCTTGCAGGGCGTCGGCACCCGCTATCTCGGGGGCGCCGCCGGCGGCGACCGATCGACGAGCGTGGAGGGCTACGGCGCTCAGGTCCAGAACCTCGCCGACG
>Ga0181523_10003330_pt1 | contig 14735 bp, 7 predicted proteins | sample PEATcosm2014_Bin_43_FD_119752 | JGI IMG/M metagenome (GOLD analysis project Ga0181523, IMG submission 119752) | Peatland microbial communities from MTU Mesocosm Facility, Houghton, MI, USA - PEATcosm2014_Bin05_30_metaG | ecosystem: Environmental > Terrestrial > Soil > Wetlands > Peat | place...
GCCGCAAAGAGAGACTCCGTATGCTCTGAATGCCCAGTGCAAATGGTCTATGATGGAGCTGCAAGCGGAAGGTCCGAGCACTACCGCATTGATACGCATGGTGAGAAAAGATATATAGACCATATCGCCACACCGCTTAAAGACGGAGAAGGGAATTTAACTGGTGCCTTCGTGCTGATTATTGATATCACCAAGCACAAGTTGACGGAACTTGAATTGAGAAATGCGCGGTACGAGCTTGAGATGCGGGTCGAGATGAGAACCGCCGAATTGACTCAGGCGATAAAGGCACAGAAAATGGAGATACTTCAACGTAAGCTTGCTGAAGAGACGTTAAAGCTAATACTCGAGTCTGCGGGAGAAGGCATATTCGGTCTGGATTTCGACGGAAATCTTACGTTTATAAATCCTGCAGCTGCAAGAATGCTCGGATATAAGTCTGATGAACTCATTGGCAGACATAGCCACTCACTATGGCATCACACAAAAACAGATGGGAGTCTCTATCCTGTAGAAGAATGTCCGATATATATGGCTTTAAAAGATGGTGCTGTTCATCATATAAGAGACGAGGTTTTCTGGAAAAAAGACAATACGAGTTTTGATGTGGCGTATACAAGCACACCTATCCTGGACAATGACAAAATTGTCGGTTCGGTTGTAACTTTCAGGGACATCACAGAGCGCAAAAGGTTTGAGAATAAATTAGTAAAAAGTGAAGATAATTTAAGACGCTTAATAGAACGTAATCCTGTTGCCATGGCAGTAGTAGATAAAAGCGGAAAATTTATTTTTTTAAACAACAGATTCATAACGACATTCGGATACACCATAGAAGATATGCCTACTGTAGATCACTGGTGGTCCCTTGCCTACCCCGATGAACATTACCGGCAGAAAGTTGTCGATAGCTGGAAAGCAGCCGCGATTAAAGCTATAAAGGACAAGAAAGAGACCGGAACTCAGGAATGGAGAGTAATATGCAAGGATGGATCGTTGCGTGATATAGAGTTCAAAATGGCATCATTACAAGAGGTTAATATAGTCATATATAATGACATAACGGATCGTAAAAAAGCAGAGGAATTACTTCGGCATATATCAACAATAGACGAACTGACGGGACTCGCCAATAGGCGTGCATTTGATACGTTTTTATACGAAGAATGGAGGCGTGCATTAAGAGATAAATCTCAGATTTCAATGCTGATGATAGATGTGGATTTTTTCAAACAATACAACGATACATATGGTCACCTTAAAGGAGACGAGTGTCTTAAGGCAATAGCTGAAGTTCTGGAAATAGTGACCAGGAGGCCAAGAGATAAAGTTGCACGTTTCGGCGGTGAAGAATTTGTTGCTGTATTTTCTTCAGCGGATTATCAATATGCAGTTTCGATAGCGGAAAAAATAAGGATGGAAGTGGAAGCCCTCAAAATTCCGCACGAGAAATCCGACATAAACTCCTTTGTAACTATAAGCGTCGGAGTTGCGTTGATTGTCCCTAATCAAAACATTTCACCCATCGACTTGATTAAATCTGCTGATCAAGCGCTATACCGGGCAAAAGAAGAAGGCCGTAACAGAGTTGTAATTTGAATCAGGTGTAATAGCACTTGCATAGATAGTATTTTGAGGCTGATAGTTACTGCGATGAAACACGCACCGAGCTTTTAACACACTTGAGCGGAAATAAATGGTCCGAGAAAGTCGCCATATTCGGTGCTGCTACAATCGGTGCTTTTTCTCCGCCCCCAGCAAAGACCTCCCGTAAGAAAGATCTTTACCTATCTTTTTCCGCCACTCTACCTGGCCGTTACAGGCAGCGGGGGCTGCTGCCTGGGAGTCGGTGGAGGCAAATGCGCACCTTTGTGAACCACCCACATGGTTCTAATAATATTATTATTATCAAGTTCTACGTGCAAAAGTAGAGCATCTCCAAGATCGTAAAAAAGATCCTCGCGAACCTTATGCAAAGTATTTCTAGGGACGCTATCTCGTTTGAACGGACTTCCAAGCTTCTGCAAACGATCTTCGCTATCGCCTAAGCGAATACCTGAAACGCTGCCGTGAAAGGGGGCTTCCAGCCTGATATCGTAAAGTTGGTCTGTAGTATCAAAAAAACACTGAAGCCCTTCTGATGGCAACCTAACATAGGTTGTTCCCGGATTTCTCAAGAATGGCTGTCGTTTTGCAGTGGATAGGCAATCGTTCTTTTTCTCCTGAGTAACACCCTCAATCCAGGAAAACATCTCGGTTGATATGGCGATCCCCTCTGGTATCGGAGTTGCCTTGGGAATAGGAGATGTGAGAGGTGTTAATCCAGTTGAGGCATGCCTCTGCCCGGTATTGCTGACTAATCCGTTTTTAGGATCATCAGGAGGTCTATTAGGTATCTCCTCGGCAGGCGGAGCAATAATCGATGTCCGCATCGACTGCTGAGGTACACCTTGCCTCGCTTCACCTTTAATTGAATTCGCCGAACCCATCGCCGGAGGTGCGTTAATCTCTCTTTGTCCGGTTTTGTTGACCAATTCGTTAGAAACAACAGCAGGAGGTAGATTAGGCGACTCTGGAGTTGTTGGAGTAACAGCCTGGCGCACCTGCTGTTGCAGGGTGTCTTTCCGGTCTTCTCCAAGAGTTGAATTCGCCGGACCTGTCACCGGAGGTGTGTTAAGCAGTATTATCACTAAAATCGACAAACCTGTTCCAAGATAACAGAAGAACCGCCACAGAGGGGCGCGACGCCAAAGACTAATAGATAGGTTTGGTTTCAAGTTATTTTTTATCTGTACTAGCTGGCCGCGCGATCACTTTACCTTCCTCAAATGATAAGACAACTTTTTTGTGGCCTAGCTGTTTTGCATCTATTAATGAATCGGCAATAGACTCTTCAGCCAATCGAACGAGGTCTCTGGAAGAAGCATTGCTGCCCAATCGAGACTGCTTTTTTAGCATTTCAAAAAGCAGTACCGGATCAATGCCGCCATCAAATACTTCAAGGCCATATCCTTGTATCATTTCCTCTATTGAGAGCGCTATTACACGAGCCATGTCCAAGCCTGCAAGTGGCTTAAAAACGAATATTCGATCAATCCGATTAAGTACCTCAAGGGCAAAACCTGCCTCTTTAAGTGCGTTCGTTGATGCTCTCCGAAGTTCTTCAGCATCATCCGCAAATCGTTGCGAAAGCTCTTGCAGAGCTTCTGTGGCAGCATTAGATGTGAGGATAAATATAGCTTTAGTGGTGCTGATATTGGAACCGTCAGATGCTTCTGTCAAAAAGCCATCGTTCCATGCGGTCAGAAAATTTTTATGTACATCCGAATGAGCTTTTTCTATTTCATCGAGTAAGACTAGCGAATCTGGGACATCACGCAGACCTGCTGTGAGCTTCCCATATGTTTCTGAACCGGCATACCCTTTTGGCGATCCAAATAGTTGAGTGCTTTTGAATGCTTGTGAAAACTGAGTCATATCAAAATATAGGAGCTTTCGCTGCAGGGCAATTGCCAGTTGTTTCCCAAGATAAGTTTTTCCTGTCCCTGGTGGGCCTGCGAAAAGGAAAACACCAACAGGCTTTCCTCTCTGTGTTAAAGCCAGGCGACGCCGAATCTGTGCGGCAATGTCCTGACAGACTGCGTCCTGACCAACCACTTTTGCAATTAGAGTGTCTGACAGCTTATTAGCATCTATGACAACGGATTGAGTCTCTTGCGCAAGCATTTTTTCAAGTTCTTGACGGTTTGTTAATCGGTCTAATATGTCCACTATCCACCCTCCTTTTTCACGCCAACGGTCTGATGTATTCTGTTTTTTATGCTCGTGTAAAAAGCCCACAATAACCGAAGCCCAGCAAAAAACCGCCGCCGCGAGCACATACCAGACTTTTGGCCTAAGCATTCCAATAAGATGCCAAAACCAAGTTGCGATTGACACAACATGACGGCCATCATGAATCAAGCTCTGGGCTATCATGATAAAGGCCGTGACTAAAATAACTACGGGAAGTATTCGATTGGCTGCAGCTAATAATCGGTTCATTGTAGGTTGTTGAATTTTATCTTTAAGTCTTACTCCCCGTCATTATATTACCGTATATTACCATATAGTATATTTGTATTGGATTCCACGGCTGTTTCGTTATATATTTTGCCAAAATAGATGATCCGGAGGCTCTCACCAATGTCATGCGCCATGCAAATGCTACCAGGGTGACGGCAAGCCTGCGCAGCAAGGATAAAAAGATCATCTTTGAAATTAGTGATAACGGCAAAGTCGTTACTGAAGCGGATATTTCGAAATCTAATTCCTTCGGGCTGTCAGGCATGCGTGAACGTGTTTATCCATGGAAAGGAAGCGTCAGTATCAGCGGCAGTCCAAATAAAGGTACCATAATCGAAGTAATTTTGCCAGAGGAATAAGCTGTTAACGGTTTGCCATTTTGACGCCGTCTATTACAGTCATGTACTACGCAGCCTAGCTTTCACAGTTGCTTTCGAAAACCAACACTGTATTATAGATGTCCGGGCCATTTGTTTCTTGGTGCACTTGCGTGGCCATGCCCTATAAACGTAGTTTATTCCCAATCGTAACTTTAAGTAAGTTGCGTCATCTTGAAACTATCGATAAGTCGGTGGAAAACCGTTTAACTCCTCCCAGATTTGTGCTTACTTCAGGACATAACTGGTTTTTCCCATTCTGAGCCATCATTCGATAATTTTCAAAAGTAACTAACACTTCGTTTTTTCAGGTGACGCTGAAATTCACAAATTGCGACTAGCCAAGTACCAAAGATGACACGCGGGTTACGGGACAAAGTCTTTACGTTTTACAAACTCGCGGCACTGCGGAGTAGTCGGTGAAGATGAGAGGCGAGAGTCCTTCCTGAAGACCTCACCTTTTACCCATGCTATAATTGTGTGAAGTACGAATGAAAATCTTGAGGAGATCTGTCTTATATATTTGTCAGTTCTTACTGCTTTAATGGGGTTCTGATCGATAACAATAAACTGGGGGCCACGAAATGAATGAATCAACGGATCTGAAAAGTAGTCTGGAGGTTACGGCGAAGATTCTCATTAGGTGCTTCATCTTGAATTTTGCTGTGATTCTGCTTTGGTTTATTTTCTATCTGATTGGCAGCAGTCAGTGGGGATATGAGTTGCATTCAAAGCTTTTCGATATTACCAGGCATGAATTTACGTTGATCAATTATTGCGGAATCGCTTTTGCAAAACTGTGTAATTTCATCTTCTTTCTTTTTCCCTATGTCGCAATCAGGCTAGTACTGAAGTTAAAACAATTGTAGACAATAAGGAAACAGAACTGGCCATTTCTTCAGAGTGCGGGCAACGAGGATGAACTCCTTCCTTTACCCGCAGTTTCATTTTTTCGAAACAGTACGCGGGGTACGTCCGGGAAGATAGCCCACTGATTATTAGTTCTTCCAAATAACACTCAGTGGGTTCAAATTCTCTCGGTATCAATTTTAATGGTAACCTTTACTTGGTCAAGTCTTGAAACCCCTCACGGGGGCTCGGTGCGTTGTGTCATGTGCCTACCCGTCCTCCGTTCAGTAGGACGTAGAGCAGTAATAAGGACATGATGAACAAGAAAGCAAAGTTTCTTTTCACGAAGTCTATCATGAAATATTATACAACTTTGAGCCATCCGCAGAGAATGTTTACTACAACCCGCAAATTATCCAACAGCCCCAGAATATTTGAAATTATGCGAAGAAACCTTGAGTCCTGTTTATCCCATCAAGACCGAAGGTTACTATATGTATACCTCAAACCACTGCTCACCCTTTCTCCCCCTACTTCACAAGAAGTTAAGCATGAGGTTAGTGTCGAGTTGTAGGGTGAACTCCAATCAAATTCATTAACGAATATGATCTGTATTTTTGTGCGAGACCGGAGCAATGCTTTGACCGGTATTTCACATTGTGGACCTTGAGCTGTCGAATAACCTAGAAGGCGAGATAGTAGGTTCAGAATTGCTGGACTTCACAAAGTTCGGGACAAACTCAGCACGTCCGCGAAAATGCTGTTGGTGTCGACTTCAGGAAGGACTGTTCAACGACAGCTCGGTTCTTTTTTGTGCAGAGTGCAACTAGCACATCGTATGCGTCGGCTCTCGCCTCCACCCTACTAACTTTCACTGTGGAAAATCTGCCACAGTAATCATTACCGTTTCTAATCCGCGAACCAGTGCCACTATTGAATCTGCGGTGTACATGTCGTAATCTTTGACGGAGCCATATCGAAGCCGCTGAATTGGTGCTACTGAAAACCTCCCGTGTCACCAGTGTCAGGAATGCGATGAATGCCAATAAAAATCTCTAGCGGCTGCTTCGTCGAGCGTATCTTGTACTACGCTTTGATCTGGACTGCTGAGACATACGATATCTCGCTGAGACTGTCTGAAATTCAAACAAAATAAATCTAAAAAATAAGCCACTCAATATTGCAGATGCTGCTTCAAAGCTATCCATCTTGGGGGTATAGTATGATTGTTGTATGATGATTGGCTTCGTCCCGCCTTTTTCTTTCTGCACCTCTCAGACCTGTTATAATAATGTAACTTTATAATTATAGCCCTTATAAACAACGCTCTTTTTGATAGGTACTCATGGAAGATAAAGCTAAAACAAAAGAACAACTCATCAATGAATTGGTAAGGCTTCGTCGCAATATTACTGAATTGGAGCAAAGGGACGCTGAACGAAAGTGTGCGGAAGAATCTATAAAGGAACAGGAGCGGTTGACAGAAGAACTGATAGAGAATTCAGCGGTAGCAACGTTTGTTCTAAATCGGCAACATAAAGTTATTCTATGGAACAAAGCATGTGAAGAGCTTACCGGAATGCCAGCTTCCGATATGAAAGACACCGATTGTCAATGGAAACCTTTTTATACGCAGAAACGCCGAGTACTTGCAGATATCATCATTGACGGTAGTTTCGATGAAATGCCTTCTCTCTATGGCAAATATGCGCAGTCTACCCTTCTGAAAAATGGATTGCATTCAGAAGGCTGGTATAAGAACTTAAATGGACGAGACAGATATATCATTTTTGACGCATCGCCGATTCTGAATACAAAAGGCGAGATGGTTGCAGTTATCCAAACTTTGCAGGACATTTACGAGCGGAAGAGTGCTGAAGAGGCGCTTCACGAGAGAGAGGCGGAGTTGCAGGCAAGTGAACATAAATACCGTGATCTGGTCGAAAACGCCAACAGTATAATCCTGCGCTGGAATTGCGACGGTGAAATCACCTTCCTGAACGAGTTTGGATATAACTTCTTTGGATATAGGGAGGACGAAATCATCGGGCGTAACGTAATTGGTACCATTACGCCAGAAACCGAAAGCACTGGCCGGGATCTCCGTCCGCTCATGGAAAGCATTTGCAAAAACCCCACACCATTCGAGCAGAATGTCAATGAAAACATGCTCCAGGACGGCCGGCGAGTTTGGATCGCCTGGACCAATAAGACGGTGTTTGATGCCGAGGGAACCCTAGTCGAAGTCTTGAGCATCGGTACAGACGTCACCGACCGCAAAAGGGCTGAAGAGGTCTTGCATAAGAACGACCAATTGCTTCATAGGGCCGAGGAGGTAGCCAAGTTCGGCAACTGGGAATTTTTCTTGGATGAAAATAAGGTGCAAGCTTCCGAAGGAGCCCGGGCTATTTATGGACTGGAGATCAAGGAGTGGAGGATATCCGATGTGCGAAAGATCGCGCTACCGGAATACCGAACCATGCTCGCAATAGCACTGAAAAACCTTATTGAAGAGGGAATACCCTATAATGTCGAATTCAAGATTTGTCGGCCCACCGACGGCAAAATAATACATATTAATTCAATAGCAGAATATGATGCAGCTAAAAATGTGGTTTTCGGTGTCATACAAGATATTACGGATCGCAAACAGGTGGAAGAGGAGTTGCGCATAGCTCACGAAAAACTTGAACTGCGCGTCGTTGAAAGGACATTGGAGCTAAATGAATCTAATGAACAATTACGTAATCTCGCCGCTCATTTGCAATCTGTCAGAGAAGACGAAAGAATTAAAATTGCCTGTGAGATTCACGATGACCTCGGTCAGACTCTAGCCGCTCAGAAAATGGAATTAAGCTGGTTTCTCGATAAATATAAAGATCATAAGCCAATTTTCAACAAAGCCAACACCATGCTGGATAACATTGATTTAACAATACGGGCTGTTAAGCGTATCTGCACCGAACTGAGGCCTTCACTATTGGATGATTTTGGTCTTGCTGAGGCAATGCAATGGCAGGCGAATGAATTTCAGAAGCGGACAAGGATTGAATGTAAAGTTGAATCCTCACCTGAGGATTTCGAACTGGACAGAGAGCGAAGCACGGTGCTTTTCAGGATTTTCCAGGAAACACTGACAAACGTTCTTAAACATGCAGAGGCAACAAAGGTGATAGCAAGACTGACAGAAGACACTGGGAATATAGTGTTGGAAGTCACGGATAACGGAAAAGGCCTAACAAATGAAGAACTTTCTAAACATCAATCCTTTGGCATCATAGGCATGCGTGAACGTGTTTATCCCTGGGGAGGAGAAATAAAGATAACTACTTATAAAAACAGAGGCACTACCATAAAGGTTAGTATGCCGCCTCTAACCTCCCCAAGAAGCAATTGAAAATCAATAAGCCACGTTTGACTAGAACAAGAGAAGGTGCATGATGGGAAATAGTTTGCAAACAGAATGCGTCAGTATGACGGCTGAATTTAAGCCTTCTTCGGCAGAACCCAAGTCTTCATGTGACTGTAGCCTGTTATGAAATTAAAAACTAAATTAACATTGCTCGTTTCCATCCTTGTGGCCATATTCGCCTTAACTGCATTCTTTGCTTTTTCAGACTACAAAAAATCCATTCAAGAAACTATCGCTCAGCAACAATTTCACATGATCTCTGCGCTTGCAGATGAAATCGACAGCAAACTGTTGACTGCTCAACAAGATCTCATTGCGGTTGCAAAGGCAGCTCCGCCGGATATAATGCAAAAACCTGAAAAGGCTCAGGCGTTTCTTGACAATAGGCCGATTTTGCACAAAATGTTTGATAATAATGTTGTCTTATTCACACCCTCGGGCAAAATATTCGTTGAATCACCGTATATTCCCGGCAGAAGGGGATTTGATGTGTCTTTCCGTGAGTTCATAACAAATACAATGAAAACAAACAAACCTTATATCTCTGATCCATACGTGTCTACGAAGCCCCCTAAACATCCTGTAGTCATTCTAACAGTGCCGCTTTGTGACTCCAAGGGCAAAATAACAGGCATTATAGGTGGCAGCTTCGACCTTATGTCAGATAACTTCCTTGGCAGGTTGAGCAATGTGAAGATTGGGGAAACAGGGTATCTTTATCTGATTGCCTCGGACAGAACATTGATTATGCATCCTGATAAAAAAAGGATTTTGACCAAAATGGCTCCAGGTCTAAACAGTCTTTTTGATAAGGCCATAGTTGGATTTGATGGCACAGACGAGACCACAACCTCCTATGGGATAAGAATGCTTGCTTCTTCCAAGCATCTGAAAGTAAAAGACTGGATTTTGCTCGCAAACTTTCCTCAAGCTGAAGCATATCAGCCCATCCATGTGGCAGAACGGTACTTGTCCATTGTGGCTTTTATAGGCAGCATCGCCGTATTTATTAGCATATTTTTAATCACAAAATATTTAATAAAGCCTCTTGAACGGTTCACTCACCACGTCACTCAATTATCTAAAAAAACGGCAGACGACAGATTCCTGAGCATAAATACAGAAGATGAAATTGGAACGCTTTGTTTGGCATTTAATTCGATGGTGACAGAGATTGATACAAGGTCTGCACTTGCCGAGCAGGCAGACTTCTCCCAGCGGATATTAAACTCCACGGATGGCCATATGGCAGTGTTGGGGCCTGATGGGTCTATCTTGGGTGTTAATGCAGCGTGGCGGCGTTTCGCCGAGGAAAACTCTGGTGGGAATCAAAGCGCATGGGATATTGGGTCAAATTATTTTGTCCAATACTCTGAGGAGTGGGGCGATGTGATGATGGCTTCTGAGGCATATGAGGGCATTCGCAAAGTGCAAAGCGGGCACTTGCCAAATTTCAAAATAGAATATCCATGTCATGGTCCGAGCGAAAAGCGTTGGTTCATCATGAGCGTGATGCCGTTGCAGGGAAAAGAAGGCACCGTTTTGGTGTCCCATACTAACATCACCGAACGCAAGCAGGCAGAAGCCAAGTTAATTCGTATCAATAGATTGCTTGCGGTGTTAAGTCACGTGAACCGCGCGATAGCTGAAGCGAACGATCGCGCAAAGCTCTTTGAAGACATCTGTCAGATTGCAGTTGAACGAGGCAGTTTTAGAATGGCGTGGATAGGCCTGGTCAACCAAGACACTGGTCATGTTGATGTGGTAAGTCACTTCGGATATGAAGAGGGATATCTGAGTCTTATAAAAATAACTATTGACAGCAGTGTCCCGGGAGGCAGGGGCCCAACTGGGACTGCCATAAGAGAAAACCGGTACATCATTAACAATAACACCCCTGAAAATGATTATATGGTACATTGGCGTGGTGAAGCCATAAAGCGGGGATACTTATCTTCAGCCGCATTTCCGATTAGGGAGCATAAACAAGTGATCGGAGCCCTTACAGTTTATATATCGGAGCCCGATTATTTTGAGCAAGATGAAATAGAATTGGCGCAAGAGATTGTTGATAGCATTTCATTTGCTGTAGATAGTTTTGACCATAAGCGGCGACGTAAGCAGGCCGAAGAGGATGGAAAAAGGCTGGAAGAACAGCTCCACCATGCACAGAAAATGGAGAGCATAGGGATTCTTGCGGGAGGGGTCGCACATGATTTTAACAACATACTGTCGGCGATAACAGGCTACGGGTACATGGCGCAAATGATGCTTAAAGATGACATGACAACACAGGGTTATATAAAAGAGATGCTCGATGCGGCAAATCGTGCCGCTGAATTAACGAAAGGACTTCTTGCCTTCAGCAGGAAACAGGTCATTAACCCAGTGCTTGTGGATCTCAACGAAATAGTAAGGAATATAGAAAAAATGCTCGGCAGGATCATTAGAGAGGATGTTAAGCTGAGTACTATTCTGATCGATGAAGAACTTCCGGTGCTTGTTGATGTCGGACAAATGGAACAGGTACTAATGAACCTTGCCACCAATGCCCGTGATGCTATGCCTAACGGAGGACAACTTGATATACAGACATATAAGGTCCACATGGACAGTCATTTTGCCGAAACACATTTTTTCCAAAACGCTGACACTTATGCCCTCCTTAAGGTGTCTGATACCGGAATCGGTATGGATCCGGGCACAAAGGAAAACATATTTGAGCCTTTTTTTACGACTAAGGAAGTGGGTAAGGGAACAGGACTGGGGCTTTCCATGGCCTACGGAATAATCAAGCAGCACAGCGGTAACATTCGTGTATACAGCGATGTCGGGAAAGGAACAACATTTAAGATATACCTACCCTTAGCTCAGACAAATATAGAAGTATCATCCGAGCTGATTCAAACTTTGCCCAGAGGGAATGGGGAGACTATACTTATTGCCGAGGATGAAGCGCATGTAAGAGAGAGTATGAGGCTTATACTTCAAAACAACGGATATAATATAATAGAGGCTGAAAATGGGCAGGTTGCTGTAAGCAAATACAAGGAGAACAGCGGTGCAGTATCCCTTATTCTTCTAGACGTGATAATGCCGGTGAGAAACGGTCGAGAGGCATACGAAGAGATAAAGGATATCGAGCCGGGTGTTAAGGCGATATTCATGAGCGGCTACACAGACGATATAATATCGAGAAACGGAATACTCGAAGAGGGATTTGATTTAATATCAAAGCCGATTAATCCTGGCACATTGATGAGAAAGCTGAGGGATGTTTTGGACGGATAGTACTTGACTGAATAGTTTCTGAAATCACCGGCATTCGCCTATAGCTAATATTTTAAACGACTCAGTATATCCAAGCTGCGCTCATCTGACGACTATTACGAGCATCTAATGCGGAGATAGAGTCTACTGAAAACCTTGATTTTGGAATTTTGTTCGAGATGTTGATTGCCAATTTGTACCCTCCATTGTCGCCTGAAATTTGGAACTGCAAGGTAGAATGTTGACAGCAGATGGTCTAAGGCTAGGTACTTGATGTAGACTGAAAATCTTTAATGTCCGCTCTCAGGCAAAATCGATAATTAATTAACGTACTCTCCATCGCTGCCGTAGCTTTGACGACCTCAATAACATGTCGAAATCATTACCACAGGGATTCGGCTCGTTACACAAGCTTTCGTCCCGGAGTCAATACCGGCGCTCTTCTCCGTAAAACCTTGGTGCTACTCCTGAAAAATATTTAGTGACTGGAGTACAACAAATGCGATGATTAGCAGAAATTAATTTTCGGCATTGAGTTCTCAAGTCCTCCCTATTATCACGCATCGATCAACATCGACGATAAATGAAGATTACTGATCACTAGTACAACCAGAATCTGGTAGGAAGTGGCCGTAAGGCCACCCCCTCCCAACGGAACGGCTCGTACCGGCCAGGTAAGCCGCTCTTCGATCGACGATCAAACTACGCTTTGAGAGTCGCTTTCGTATAGTCATAGAGAGATATCAAACCTCGTGTGATGAACCATTCAAGGTTCATCACAATACGGACTTCTTTCCTCATGGTTGATTGCCACTTGTTCATCCTAACCCATATGCGATGGGCTTGGTGGGGTGGTAATCCGGCCTTGATCGCATAGTGTTGAAACTTCCTGGGGTTCTTCCACTTTTTCAACTGGACTGACCTCAGTCGGCTTCGTATCCATGCATCGAAGTCCCTGAACAGATACTTGAATTCCTGTATCCGAAAGTATGCTATCCAGCCGCGCATATAGCTGTTCAAGTCCTGGATTAGCTGATACATCGATAGGGGGTTATTTCTCCGGGTCAACTCTTTGATCTTACTTTTGAACTTTATCCGAGCTTTGTTGCTCACTCGAATCTTCCCCGCCAGTATTTGGAAGCTTAAGAAGGTTACATCTTTTACGACTGTAACCCCGCTTTTCTCTTCGTTTACGGGCAGGTTAAGATGTTCTTTCAGATAGCTTGTCACTCCCTTCAATACCCTCTTGGCGGCTCTTTCCGATCTCAATAGAATCACAAAGTCATCCGCCCATCGACTGTACTGTAATCCTCGTCTCTCAAGTTCCTGATCCAGTTCGTTGAGAACGATGTTGGATAACATCGGCGATAGTGGCGAACCCTGCGGACACCCCTTCCCTGTCTTCTCAAATCTTCCTTCCACTATCACACCCGCTTTTAACGCTCTTGCAATCAGCGTCAACAGCCGTTCATCCGCTATCTTCCTGCGGACGAGTTTGAGAATGAGTTCGTGGGGGATTTCATCAAAGAAGCTCTTCAGATCTATGGGTGCACACCATTCGTACCCTTCCCTGACTTTATCCTGAACGTGTCGTATCGCCATATGCTGGCTCCTGCCTCTGCGAAATCCAAAACTGGATTCCGTGAAGCCGGGGTCGAATATCCCGCCGAATACAAGATTCACGCTCTGGCTCGCTATTCGGTCCATTACCACTGGAATCCCTAACTTCCTCATCTTGGAAGTCCCTTCCTTTGGTATCAGTACCCTGCGTGCCGGTTTGAAACGGTATCTGCCGGTTTTCAGTTTCTCGTGGATGATTCCCAAGAGTTCTGTCTCACGGCTCTCAAATTCCTCCACCGTCATCTTGTCTATCCCTGCTGCCCCTGCGTTTTTCTTTACCTGCTGCCACGCTTCGTGCAGTCGTCCAGGTTCATAGACTCTCTCCATCACTTCCTCTTGTTTCATCCGCTCCTCTGTGACTTCCCTCTTGCTGTATTCGATTACCGGGATGTGTTGTGGCCTCGCGGCCCTCGACCGATAGCCTCATGACCTTACAGGTTCTTCCTGTTCGGTATCTGTGTTCCGATTCGTTCTATCCCTTCTGTGGTCTTCTGGTCTTTCTCACATCTGCTAATTCGGCTCGCGCACAGTGTCACTATCATCTTTCGTCCACCGCTTCCCATGTCCCAACGACGACATCGGTTCATTCAGGTCTGATTACGAATACTTCAGCTTGCAGGATCAGTTGTGTGATTGACCGTCATAAATGGCGGGTTCTCCGTCCTTAGCTTCTCATATTCGCCTCTCCCTGATCGTCAGGGTTTTGTCCTCCACACTGTTACCAGGCTTCTTCGGCCCTGAGTCATTAGTACTACCGGTGAATCTGCCACCCTCTGTCCCTATGATCGCCTCGGGGTTGCCTCTGCGATCTCGGTTTTATAGCGTTAAGCACAGCTCTTAGCGCCAGAACAGGAGGGTTTCCCTGGGTAAGACGCACCACCTCTCCATATCCCGTCCGGCTTCACGTCAGTTCGATCTTTCCGGATATCAGGACTCGCTCATTCACGCCTGCTCGTCCTTCTCCCCAACGCCATATAGCCGGTTTGCTGTTCACTACGTACATGGATTCTGCCTCATGCTTCCTCCAGACACCCCATTTCTGGTAGTGCCCTTGCCCTGTTGGCGTTGTCCTTCCGTCCGGTAACGGTGGAACTACCTTATGTTTCCATAAGGGTACGGCAAGTGCGTCATGCCAGGCGCAC
>Ga0181523_10003331_pt1 | contig 14734 bp, 7 predicted proteins | sample PEATcosm2014_Bin_43_FD_119752 | JGI IMG/M metagenome (GOLD analysis project Ga0181523, IMG submission 119752) | Peatland microbial communities from MTU Mesocosm Facility, Houghton, MI, USA - PEATcosm2014_Bin05_30_metaG | ecosystem: Environmental > Terrestrial > Soil > Wetlands > Peat | place...
CGCCCACAGCATCAAGAACAAATCGGGCGACGAAATCGCGCACTCCGGCCGCAAGATCAACGCGCAGATTCTGAAGGACATTCAAAAGGCAAAGATCAGCGAAATCGAAGTCGACATCACCGACCTCGAAGGCGCGTGGACGGCCGGCGACATCGTCGACACCACCACCGGCGAAGTCATGCTCGAAGCCAACTCCGAGCTGACCGCCGACAAGGTTTCAAAAATCCTCGACTCCGGCGTGGTCGAAATGGCTCTGTTCTTCCCCGAGCGCGATGATGTGGGCACGGTCATCAGCCAGACCCTGAAGCGCGACGCGGTGAAGACGCCGCAGGAAGCGCTGATCGAGATCTACCGCAAGTTGCGTCCCGGCGATCCGCCGACGCTCGACACGGCGACGGCGCTGTTCCATGGCATGTTCTTCGACCCTCGCAAGTATGACTTCTCGCGCGTGGGCCGGTTGAAATTCAACATCAAGCTGTTCGAGAACCAGGCCGCCACCAGTCTCGACAAGCGCACGCTCGATCCGGACGATTTTTACGCCACCATCGCGTACTTGCTCAAGCTGCGCAAGAGCATTGGCGCGGTCGATGACATCGATCACCTGGGCAACCGGCGGGTGCGCGCGGTCGGCGAGTTGATGGAGAACCAGTTCCGCATCGGCCTGGTCCGCATGGAACGCGCCATCAAAGAAAAGATGTCCGTCTACCAGGAAATGTCGACGGCCATGCCGCACGACCTGGTGAACGCCAAGCCAGTGATGGCTGCGATCCGCGAATTCTTCGGATCGTCGCAGCTCTCGCAGTTCATGGATCAGACCAACCCGCTCTCCGAGATCACGCACAAGCGGCGTCTCTCGGCCCTTGGGCCGGGCGGTCTTTCTCGCGAACGCGCCGGATTCGAAGTCCGCGACGTTCACCCCACGCACTACGGCCGTATCTGCCCGATTGAGACGCCGGAAGGCCCGAACATCGGACTGATCTCGTCGTTGAGCTGCTATGCCCGCATCAACGACTACGGCTTCATCGAGTCGCCCTATCGCAGGATTAAGGGGGGGCGCGTCATCGACTACGTCACCATCGTCAACGTTGGCGACAGCGACCACAAAGTCGGCGATCACATGGAGAAGCATGAGATCGAGAAGATTAACAACGAGCTGAAAGAGAAGCGGAAGAAGCCGGCTCAAATCGAGCCGTTCTCCTTCTACCTCTCGGCCTGGGAAGAAGATCGTCACACCATCGCGCAGGCCAACGTGGAGCTTGACGACAAGGGCAAGATCGTTGCCGAACTCGTCAATGCGCGCAAGGCCGGCAACTTCGTGCTGGTCAGCCGCGACGAAGTCGATTACGTCGACGTCAGCCCCAAGCAGTTGGTTTCCGTCGCCGCCTCGCTGGTTCCGTTCCTCGAGCACGATGACGCGAACCGCGCGTTGATGGGCGCCAACATGCAACGCCAATCTGTGCCCTTGCTCCGCGCGCAAGCGCCGATCGTCGGCACCGGAATGGAAGGCGTTACCGCTCGCGACTCAGGCGCGGTGGTCCTCGCCCGCCGCAACGGCATCATCGATTCGGTTGACTCCGAACGCATCATTGTTCGAGTCGAAGGCGAACACCACCCCACGCAGCTGTCGCGTGAAGTCGGCAGCGACATCTACCAGCTGACGAAATTCAAGCGTTCCAACCAGAACACTTGCATCAACCAGAAGCCGGTGGTGAAAAAAGGCCAGCGCGTTCTGAAAGGCGAGATCATCGCTGACGGTCCGTGCACCGATCACGGCGAGCTGGCCCTGGGACGCAACGTCCTGGTCGCCTTCATGCCGTGGCGCGGTTACAACTTCGAAGACGCGATCCTCGTCTCCGAAAAAATGGTGAAAGATGATTACTACACCTCGCTGCACATCGAGGAGTACGAAATCGAAGCCCGCGACACCAAGCTCGGGCCGGAAGAAGTTACGCGCGACATTCCTAACGTGAGCGAGTCCATGCTGCGCAATCTGGACGAAGCGGGCGTGATTCGCATCGGCGCCAGCATCAAGCAGGGCGACATTCTCGTCGGCAAGGTTACGCCGAAGGGTGAAACCCAGCTCACGCCGGAAGAAAAACTGCTGCGCGCCATCTTTGGCGAAAAGGCCGGCGACGTGCGCGACGCGTCCCTCTACTGCCCGCCGGGCATCGAGGGCGTGATCGTCGATGTGAAAATCTTCTCGCGCAAGGGCCAGGAAAAGGACGAGCGCGCCAAATTCATCGAAGGCACGCAGATCGCGAAACTGGAAAAGAACCTTTCGGACGAAATCCGGATTCTGACCGACGAGCGCCTCAAGCGCCTGGAGAACATTCTGGGCGGCAAGGAAGTGCAAGCCGATCTGCACGACGAGCGCACCAACAAGCGCCTGTTGGTTAAGGGCAACATCCTCAATCGTGACGAGATCGAGCGCATCTCGACCCGCAACCTGAAGCGCATTAAATATGCCGACAAAGATCCGCGGGTGAATGAGCAGATCGACGAGATCGAAGAAATGACTTCGCGTCAGATCGACGTGCTCAAGAAAATCGTCAACGAGAAGAAGGAAAAACTCACCAAGGGCGACGAACTGCCCCCGGGCGTCATCAAGCTGGTCAAGGTCTACATCGCCATGAAGCGCAAGCTGAGTGTCGGGGACAAGATGGCCGGCCGCCACGGCAACAAAGGCGTCATTGCCCGCATTCTGCCGGAAGAGGATATGCCGTACCTCGAAGATGGAACGCCTGTCGAAATCGTGCTCAACCCGCTCGGCGTGCCTTCCCGTATGAACGTCGGCCAGATTCTCGAAACCCATCTGGGATGGGCGGGCTTCGTGCTCGGCGAGAAGATCACGAACCTGCTCAAAGAGAACACACGCACCGAAGCCATCCGGCGCGAGCTGAAAGCTCTGTTCAAAGACTCGCAGCTGGCTGACATCATTTCGGACATGTCCGACGACGAACTGGAATCCGTGGCCCCGACCCTGGCTAAGGGCGTGTTCATGGGCTCTCCGGTATTCGATGGCGCGAAGGAAGGCGAAATCAAGGCGCTGCTCGAACATGCCGGCCTGCCGACCTCCGGCAAAACCACGCTGCACGACGGTATGACAGGCGACCAGTTCGAACAGCCCGTCACCGTCGGCTACATCTACATGCTGAAGCTGTCGCACCTGGTGGACGACAAGATTCACGCGCGTTCCATCGGACCGTACTCGCTCATCACCCAGCAGCCACTGGGCGGAAAAGCGCAGTTCGGCGGACAGCGTTTCGGAGAAATGGAAGTCTGGGCCTTGGAAGCTTACGGCGCAGCCTTCATCCTGCAGGAGCTTTTGACGGCGAAGTCCGACGACGTATACGGCCGCACCAAGATTTACGAGGCCATCGTCAAGGGCGAAGCTGCCATGGAGCCCGGCGTACCGGAATCGTTCAACGTGCTGATCCGCGAGCTGCAGTCGCTCTGCCTGGATGTGGAGTTGATCAAGGCAGGCGAGAAGAAGCCCACTGCCAGCGCCGCAGCAGATTAAGGAAATCGTCGTTGGTCGCTGGTCGCTGGTCGTTAGTCGTTAGCGACCAGCGCACCTGATTCAGACTTGGAACAAGAACCCGCGATCTCGCTCTTGGATATGCGGGTCAAGAGATTTCGCTAGCGACGAACGACCAACGACTAGCGACCGTATCAAGAGCCGCAAGCGGCGGCGCAACAGCCGAGGAAAGCGGAGGACCACCTTGTTTCGTTCGAGCCCTTTCGAAATGGCAAATGTGATCGCGGACTTCGACGCCATCCGTATCTCGCTGGCGTCTCCGGAAAAAATCCGGAGCTGGTCGCACGGCGAAGTCACCAAGCCCGAGACCATCAACTACCGCACCTTTAAGCCGGAGCGCGACGGCCTGTTCTGCGCTCGCATCTTTGGCCCGGTCACCGACTGGGAATGCCTCTGCGGCAAGTACAAGCGCATGAAGCATCGCGGCGTAATCTGCGACAAGTGCGGCGTGGAAGTCACGCTCTCCAAAGTCCGCCGTGAACGCCTCGGCCACATCGAGCTGGCGTCGCCCTGCTCGCACGTGTGGTTCTTCAAGGGACTGCCCAGCCGCATCGGCCACCTGCTCGACATTTCTTTGCGCGACCTTGAGTCCGTGCTCTATTTCGAGGCCTACGTCGTGGTCGAGCCCGGCGACGCTCCCGTCAAAGAGCGCGAAGTAATCAAAGACGAAGCCAAGTTCCGCGAACTCGACCAGCAATACCGTCCCGCCGGATTCAAGGCGATGATGGGAGCTGAGGCGATCAAGGAACTGCTGAAGCGCGTCGACACCGACGGGCTCTCCGTCGAGCTGCGCGAGAAAATGAAGAACGAGAGCTCGCTGCAGAAGCGGCTCAAGTACGCCAAGCGCTTGAAAGTCGTCGAAGCCTTCCGCAAGAGCGGCAACAAGCCGCACTGGATGATCCTCGACGTGATCCCGGTCATTCCACCGGAGTTGCGCCCTCTCGTTCCACTCGATGGCGGCCGCTTCGCGACCTCCGATTTGAATGACCTCTACCGCCGCGTCATCAACCGCAACAACCGGTTGAAGAAGCTGATGGACCTGCACGCTCCCGAAGTCATCGTGCGCAACGAAAAGCGCATGCTGCAGGAAGCCGTCGACGCCCTGTTCGATAACGGACGCCGCGGCCGCGTTCTCCGTGGCGCCAACAACCGTCCGCTGAAATCTTTGTCCGACACCCTAAAAGGCAAGCAGGGACGCTTCCGCCAGAACCTGCTGGGCAAGCGCGTCGACTACTCCGGACGCTCCGTCATCGTGGTCGGCCCCGAACTCAAGCTGCACCAGTGCGGTCTGCCCAAGAAAATGGCGCTCGAACTTTTCAAGCCGTTCATCTATCACCGCCTCGAGCAGACGGGCAACGTCACCACCATAAAGCAAGCCAAAGAGATGGTCGAGCAGCAGGAGCCCATCGTCTGGGACATCCTTGAAGAAGTCATCAAGGATCATCCCGTTCTGCTGAACCGCGCTCCCACGCTGCATCGCCTGGGCATTCAGGCTTTCGAACCGGTGCTCGTAGAAGGCAAGGCCATCAAGATTCATCCGCTGGTCTGCACCGCGTTCAACGCCGATTTCGATGGCGACCAGATGGCGGTGCACATTCCGCTGTCTCCGGAAGCGCAGGTCGAAGCCAGCGTACTGATGCTGGCCTCGCACAACATTCTTTCGCCCGCTTCAGGTCAGCCCATCACTGTGCCAACGCAGGACATGGTGCTGGGACTCTATTACCTGACGAAAGCCAAGCCCGGCGCGAAGGGTGAAGGCCGCGCCTTCGCCAACATCGAAGAAGTGCTGATGGCTCTCGATGCGGGCGCAGTCGAAACCCTGAGCCCCATCCGCCTGCGCTACTCGGGTGAATTGATCGACCTGACCACCGCCTACGACGATCAGGACATCATTCACACCGAGCCGGTTCGGGTCGAGCGCGCCTTCATTAACACGACCGTGGGCCGCGCGATTCTGAACGATCACCTGCCGAAGAGCATCCCCGGCAGCAGCGACCGCATGCCTTACATCAACGGGCTTCTTAAAAAGAAGGGCATTGGCGCTCTGGTCAATTATGGCTACCTGCGCTTCGGTCTCGAAACCACGGTCAAGATGCTCGACGAAGTCAAGACGCTGGGCTTCCAGTTCGCAACCCGCGCTGGATTGTCCATCGGCATCGACGACATGGTCATCCCCGACAGCAAACGAACGCTGGTCAAGGACGCTGAGAAACAGGTCGTCGCCGTGCAGCAGCAGTATCTGGACGGTGCCATCACCAACGGCGAACGCTACAACAAGGTCATCGAAATCTGGTCGGCGATCACGGAAAAAGTTGCCGACGAAATGTTCGGTGAAATGCAGCGGCGCGACAAGGAAGGCGAACTCAATCCGATTTACGTCATGGCCGACTCCGGCGCCCGCGGATCGAAACAGCAGATCCGCCAGCTCTCCGGCATGCGTGGATTGATGGCCAAGCCTTCCGGCGAAATCATCGAGTCACCCATCACGGCCAACTTCCGTGAAGGTCTCACCGTGCTCGAATATTTCGTCTCGACTCACGGTGCCCGCAAGGGATTGGCCGACACGGCACTCAAGACGGCGGATTCCGGCTACCTGACTCGCCGCCTGGTCGACGTGGCGCAAGACGTGATCATCAGCGAGTACGATTGCGGCACCGTCGACGGCATCTACGTGCAGGGAATTGTCGAAGCCGGCGAAATCATCGAACCGCTGCGCGACCGCATCGTGGGCCGCGTGTCGCTCGAAAAAATCAAAGACTATGACGGCAACGTCATCGTCGACATCAACCAGGAAATCACCGAAGACCTCGCCGGAGCGATTCAGGCGGCCGGCATTGAGCGGGTGAAAATCCGCTCGGTGCTGACTTGCGAATCGAAACGCGGCGTCTGCGTCATGTGCTACGGCCGCAACCTGGCTTCCGGACGCCTCGTCGAACTGGGCGAAGCCACCGGAGTCATCGCGGCACAGTCCATCGGCGAACCTGGAACCCAGCTCACCATGCGTACCTTCCACATCGGTGGTACGGCGTCGCGAGTTTCCGAGCAGTCGCGCCTCGATGCCAAGAACGTTGGCAACGTGCGCTTCATCGGATTGCAGACCGTTAAATCGAAGTCGGGCGACCTGGTGGTCATGAACCGCCAGGGCTCGATTGCGGTGGTCGACGAAAAGAACCGCGAGCGCGAGCGTTACTCGGTGGTGTACGGCGCAAAACTGAAAGTCAACGACGGCGATCCGGTCACGCAGGGCCAGGTCATGGTCGAGTGGGATCCTTACACCTTCGCCATCCTGACCGAAATCGGCGGCACGGTGCAGTTCAAGGACTTGCAGGAGGGCGTCACCTTGCACGAAGAGGTCGACGAAGTCACCGGCTTGTCGCGTCACGTGGTCGGCGATTCTCCTGACGAGAAGCGCCAGCCCGCGATCGTGGTCAAGGGCAAAACCAGCAAGCGCTACCTCATGCCATCCCGCGCTCACCTTATGGTGCAGGACGGCGACACGGCCTCGCCGGGCGACGTGCTGGCGAAGATCCCGCGCGAGACAACGAAGACCAAGGACATCACCGGTGGTCTGCCGCGCGTGGTCGAGCTGTTCGAAGCCCGCAAGCCGCATGAAACCGCGGTCATCAGCGAAATCGATGGCACGGTGAAATTCGGCGAGGTCTCGAAAGGCCAGCGCAAAATCTATGTGGTCGCCGACAACGGCACCGAAAAAGAGTACTCGGTTCCGCGCGGCGTTCACGTCAACGTGCAGGAAGGCGAGCGCATGAAAGCTGGCGAGCCTTTGATGGACGGCCCGCTCAACCCGCACGACATCCTCGCCGTGCTTGGCGAAAAAGAGCTGCAGGCTTACCTGGTGAACGAAATCCAGGAAGTCTATCGCCTGCAGGGCGTCAACATCTCCGACAAGCACATTGAAGTGATTGTCCGCCAGATGATGCGCTGGGTGAAGGTCGAAGACGTTGGCGACACGCGGTTCCTGCTCGAAGAGCAGACCGACAAGTTCGCCTTCCGTGAAGAGAACGAGCGCGTGATTTCCCAGGGCGGCAAGCCGGCTACCGGCCGTCCGCTGCTCCTCGGCATCACGAAAGCTTCGCTCTCCACCGACTCGTTCATCTCGGCGGCATCGTTCCAGGAGACCACGCGCGTGCTCACCGAAGCCAGCATCAACGGCAAGGTCGATCACCTGCGCGGCCTGAAAGAAAACGTCATCGTCGGCCGCCTCATCCCTGCCGGAACCGGCATGGAGTACTACCGCAATGTGCGCCTCTCGCCGGAAATGGAAGAGGCCGCTGCGAAGGTACAGGCGGAAGTCTCGGCGGCATACGAAGAAGCCGAGCGCGCTCTCGAAATGATGCGCCACGAGGGCGAAACCGACGATCTGCCCGCGGAACTCCCCGCGGCCGAGTAATCGAGAAAGTAGCGCCGCCGTCCCGGCGGCTGTCCGGCGGGCGTCCTCGCCCGCCGCGCTGAGGGCGAGACGCCCTCAGGACAGCCGGCAAGATGCCGGCGCTACGATTTATTTGACACAAATGCACGCTACCCCCCAGCGAGTGCGTATCGAGGAACCCGGCCCACTTCCTTCTTTGCGTCCGGTGCCTCCCGGCCCTAAGCTAGAGCAGCGCAAAAAAATGCTACGCTTCTTCCGCCTCTTGCGGCTCGCCTTCTGGCGCGCTTTTGTCCACGATGCCTTCGCTACCGCCAAGGCCTCGGCCTATTCCATGATCCTGACGTTCTTCCCGGTCTTGCTCATCATCGGATCGTTCCTGGCGAACTGGCGCAAGGGCGCGCCCTATTTGCGGGAAATCTCCTACGCCCTGGGCAGCATCCTCCCCGCCGGCGGCAACACCGTGTTGAGCTATCTGAAAGCCGCCGGACAGCACCCAATCGGCTTCCTGACTACGACCTCGGTCATCACGCTGTGGACCGCATCCGGCGTCATGATTTCCTGGATGGACGGTTTTCGCCGTTGTTATGAACTGCCGAAAACCTGGGGCCTGGTGCAAGAGCGCATGATCGCGTTTCTCCTGGTCGTTTTCGCGCTGATTCCCATGACTTTCTCGACCCTTCTGGTCGCCGTGGGCAGCAAGTTCGAGGCTCGCCTCCTGCCCTACGTCGACCCCGATTTCAGCGTTTACGTTTTCCTACTCTGGGGCGCGACCCGCTGGCTCATCGCCACCCTGACGAGCATCGCGGTCATTGCGCTCATCTACCATCACGCCGTGCCGCGCACTCAGCCCTGGCACAGTGTCATGCCGGGCGCCATGCTCGCCACCATTCTCTGGTTCACAACCACGGTTGGATTTCGTGCCTACCTGCAGTCTTTCGGCAACTTCGCCACGATTTACGGATCGCTGGGCGCGGTCATGGCCCTGCTGGTGTGGATGTACCTGATTTCCCTGGTCGTCCTGGTGGGCGCCGAATTCAATGCCCTGCTGTTCCCGCGAGCCATGCTGGGCAAGGAGCTCACGGCGATCAACGAAACCAAAGCATAGAGATTGAGACATGGCCGCGTGAGCCACTGTGGAAGAGTGGCGCTTTAGCGCCGCGTGAGCATGCCAGATAAAACGGGGCTTTAGCCCCTGCGGCAGCGCGCACCTCGCTCAAGATTTGAAGCAGGTGTAGTACCCTACCAACATTCCTGTTTGAGCCCGGAGAGAAATTGACACCGATGCAATCACCCGCCGCCACAGGAGTTCCTGCACCCCCAACCCGCCGCGCGAAAATCATCTGCACCATCGGCCCGGCCTGCAACACCGAGGCAGGCATGCGCGAACTGCTCCGCCTCGGCATGGACATCGCGCGCCTCAATTTTTCTCACGGCACTCACGAAGACCACGCTCACAACATCCATCGCCTGCGCCGCGCCGCCGAGCGCGAGGGACGCACCGTCTGCATCCTGCAGGATCTGCAAGGCCCGAAAATCCGCACTGGCCCACTCGAGGGCCACGAGCCCGTCCTACTGAAAACCGGCTCCGTCGTGACCATCACGCCGCAGGATGTGCCGGGCACGGCCACGCGCATCTGCACCACGTTCCCCGATCTCGGCCGCGAACTCACGCCTGGCGCCCGCATCCTGCTCAGTGACGGCCTCATCGAAATGCGGGTTCGCGCACTCCGCGGCAAAGACGTGCTCTGCGACGTGATCAACGGCGGCCTGCTCGGCGAGCATAAGGGCATCAACCTTCCCGGCATCGCCTTGTCGATTCCGGCTCTCACAGAAAAAGACCGCAAGGACCTTGAATTCGGTCTCAGCCACGGTGTCGACGCGGTCGCGCTCTCTTTTGTCCGCACCGCCGCTGACGTGAGCATGGTCAAACAGATTATCGCCACTCACGGCAGCGATGTCCCCGTGATCGCCAAGCTCGAAAAGCCGCAAGCTATCGATCACCTGGAAGAAATTCTCCAAGCCGCCGACGGAGTCATGGTGGCCCGCGGCGACCTTGGCGTCGAAATGGCTCCGGAAAAAGTTCCGGTCATTCAGAAGCATGTGATTCGCCGCGCCTCCGCGTCGCGCAAGCCCGTCATCACCGCCACCCAGATGCTCGAATCGATGATCGAAAACCCGCGCCCCACGCGCGCCGAAGCCAGCGACGTGGCCAATGCCATTTTCGACGGTACCGACGCCGTCATGCTCTCCGCCGAGACCGCCAGCGGCCTGTACCCGCGCGAATCTGTCTCTATCATGTCGCGCATCGTGGTCGAAGCCGAATGCAATATGGGCGACTTCGTGCAGTTCCGGCGCCGCCGCGAGCACCGCGGCCTCTCCGTTGCCGAAACCATTTGCGAATCCATCGCTCACGCCGCCGAAGATCTGCCCATGGGCGCCATCGCCATCTTCACTGAAACCGGCAACACTGCCCGCATGATTTCCAAATATCGGCCCAAAGTTCCCATCTACGCCTTCACCCACAGCCTGCCCGTGGTCCAGCGCATGAATCTTTACTGGGGAGTTCACCCTGTGCGCTGCCGCCAGGCCCACTCCGCCGAGCAGATGGTGACCATGGCCGAGCAGGATCTCGTTCGCCGCGGCCTGCTCAAGCCCGCGGACGTGCTCGGAGTCGTCGCCGGCACCCGCCAGGCCTCCGGTTCCACCAACCTGATGCGCCTGCACGTGGTCACCAGCGAAGAAGCCGAGCGCATCGTTCACCCCGCGCGCCTCCCCAAAAAAACGCACGCCAACAAGCCGCGCCGCGCCCCGCGCCGCAAGTTATAATCGCCCCTTATGCCGCAAGAGATACTTTCCGTGGCCGTCTGGCAACCCATCCCCGGCATGGAAGCCGCGTCGCTCGCCACCCTGCGCGAACTCACTGCCATCGTGACCGCCAAGGGCTACGGCCGCGACCTGCTCTACCGCGACCGCGAATCGCACTACGTCTTTCTGCGCCATTGGAAATCCGAAGAAGCCCGCCAAGCCGCGCTCGAAGATCCCGCCATGCAGCGCTGCTGGGCCCGCCTGGGAAACGAAATCCAGATCGTGAAGGTGTACGAAACCCTTACCGAAGTGCCCATCGACATCCCGAAGTAGTCTTGCTGTTCATCCGCAGAACACGCGCTCCTCGCACCATTTCACTTCGAACGTTCCTTTCAGGATTTCGCCGCCTTTGAATTGCAGTTCGTAGTGTCCTGCCGCGCCGGAGCGTTCCTGATACTTGTCGAAGACGATCGTGGTGGATTGCGCCAGTTTGCAGTCGCCTTCTTTGACGCAGCGGGCCGCCGAACCCGCGTCCGAACCTCCGCCGAGCTTGACGACCTGGCCTTCATGGAGAGGCAGGCCTCGCCAGATCGCAATCGAGATGTAGGGTTCGCTGACTCGTTTGCACTCCGCCGGCTGCGTGGTCAGCCTCATTTCAATCGCCGGTCCATCCCATGGTGCACAGGAGCTTTGCATGGTCCCGTAAGAGAAAGACGGCCCGTCTGAGGCAATTGCCGCAATCGCAGCCACGGCAAAGACAAGAGCCCAGACCGTGATGACCTGTCTTCGAGCGTGCATACCGGTTCTCCTTAACGGTTCCTGGTTAGACGTTACGCGCTAGAACGATAGCATGTACACTTCTTGCTGGCTGCCCCATTTCTCGCGCACCTTGCGAGAAGTGGGGATTTAAACTAGCGGAGATATGCCCGCTTCCATCCGCGAATTCGCTGACAACGCCGTCGACCCCAAGGTCCGCGGCTATCTGCATCTCCCCGACTCACCCAACAACGACGGCCTCGTGCTGACTCACGGCGCGGGCTCCAACGCGCAATCCCCGCTGCTAATTGCCCTCGCTGAAACTTTTTCCGCCGCCGGATTCACCGTCTTGCGCTGCGACCTGCCCTACCGCCAGGCGCGTTCCTTCGGCCCGCCCGGCCCCGCCGACGCTGCCCGCGACCGCGCCGGCCTGAGGAACGCACTCGCCGCTCTAAAAAAAACAATTTCCGGGCGCCTTTTCCTCGGAGGCCACTCCTACGGCGGACGCCAGTCCAGCATGCTGTGCGCCGAACTTGCGAAGACAGATCCCACGCTGGTCGCGGCCCTGCTGCTGCTCTCCTACCCGCTGCATCCCCCGCGCAAGCCCGAGCAGCAGCGCACCCAGCATCTGCCCGATCTGCACACGGCCGCGCTGTTCGTCCACGGCACCCGCGACCCCTTCGGCTCCATCGCCGAACTAGAGCAAGCCCTGAAGATGATTCCCGCCAAGACAAAGCTGCTGACCATCGAAGGCGCCGGTCACGATCTGGGATTTAAGGGAAAGATGAAGAAAGACGAACTACCGAGGCTGGTGTTTTGCGAATTCACCAAATTCTTTGCATTGTCATCCTGAGCGAAGCGAAGGACCCATGCATTTCTTCGGTGCGCGAGAAGTCCACAGGTCCTTCGCGCAAAGAGTGCGCTCAGGACGACAAAACCAATTTTAATTCACCCACCCCGACTTCCCCCCGCCGTTCCCCTTGCGCTGGTCGTCATCCGGAGGAATGTAATTGCCATGCTCGTCGAAGTGGACCTGGCGGTCGTGCTTCGACATGTAGACTTCAAATTTCTTTGCCGCCCGCCGCCGCTTCCAGCGATAGTACGAATTGCGCATCCCGTAATAGCGCTCCGTGAGCCCAACATTCATCAGCGCCGGCTTCGGTCCCCGCCGCACGTACAGCCAGCCGAAGAACAACCCGCCCAGGTGGGCCACATACGCCACGTTCCCGCCGCCGCTCATGGCCAGAGCCAGCGTGACCACAATCAGAATCCCAATAAAATATTTAGCCTTGATGAGGAAGGGGAACGGAATCATCATGATCTCGTTATCCCCAAACAGCACTCCGAACCCAATCAGAATGGCGAAGACTCCGCCCGAGGCACCGATCGTGGGAACGTTCGGATTGCCCAACAGGTGCGTATAAGAGAGAACAACCGTGGTTACCGCGGCGCCCACCACGCCCACCCAGTACAGTTCCAGAAAACGCCGCGTACCCCACGCGCTTTCAATGGCCGACCCGAACATCCAGAGACCCAGCATGTTTCCCAGCAGGTGCCAGAGGCCCTGGTGCAGAACGCTGTAAGTGACCAGTTGCCAAATCTCTCCATGAACCACGTCGACCGGCGTCAACGCGCAGTAGTATTCGATGTAGGCGTCCACGATGCTCAGCCGAAGCAGAGGCAAAAGCGCCATGAGCAGAAAAATGCCCGTGTTAATCCCCAGCAGCCATATCACCGCCTTGGTGAACGGAGGCAGGCTCAACGTCATCGGTTCGCCGGTTCGCCGCACTGATTGACCTCTTCTCTAATTCTACTCGTACTCCGGGTGCCCCACTTCCCGCGCGCCTGTGCGCGAGAAGTGGGGACTCTGCTCTCAACGCTCCGGAACCGGCACGACCGGCAGGCTGCAATGCCCCGCCTTGTCTACCGTCCGCACGGCGAAAATAACATTGTCTTTCGAAAGCTTCATCGTGGTGCGAGTCGCGTTCCCCACATTCTGCGCATGCTCCCAATCCGCGCTCGTGGTCGCCCGCCACAGAACTTCATATTCCGCCGCCAGCCCGCCTGGAGATGATTCCCAGGTCAGCGTGGAATCATTCTCCAAGTCCTTGGTCAGCAGATGCACATTCGCCGGAGGCGCCGGCGCCGCCGCCAACGATGCCAGCGTCGCCGCATTCAGCCGCGCCACCCGCGACACATAGTCGTAATCCACAAACTTCAACGAGTCCCCATATTCGATGCCGTTTTCCACACGCACGTTCTGGTGCTGATGGTGAAAGTCCTCGCGAAATTCCGTGAACCGCACCGCCGCGAATCCCTGTTGGTTAAACGAAGAATGATCGCCGCCGCGCAGGTAGCGATCCAGCCGGAACACCAGCATCGGCTTCACGCCCGCATCGTAAGCCCGCCCCACATCGGCGACATACCGCGCCAGTTGCCGCGAGGCCGAGTCGCTTTCTCCGCCCAGCCCGCGGATGCGCCGCAGGTCCTGTTCCGTCGCCGCCGCCGGCACTCCCTCGGAGAACACACGCACCAGCGAATGATCCTGCTCCGCGCTCTTGTCGCCGCCGACAATGTCGTTGTTGAGCACCGCCTCCAGATCCCAGCCCTGCTCCTTTGTCATCTTGGCGAAATGCCGGCTGCCGTTCAGCCCCTGCTCTTCGCCCGCGACCGTCAGAAAAATAATTGTCGCCGGAAACTTCATTTTGCTCAGTACCCGCGCACATTCCAGGCTGACGGCGGTTCCGCTGCCGTCATCGTTGGCCCCGGGCGCATCGTCCGTCACATTGAGCGTGTCGCTATTGCGCGAATCGTAGTGCCCGGTCACCAGCACAATGCGCTTCGCGTTCGTCGCATCCGTACCCTTCAGAACCGCATAAACATTGGTGATCTCCGTTCCCCTGGGAATCCGGTCGGCGGGCTCCTGGATAAAGCTGTCCGTCTTCACCTCCAGGCATCCGCCGCAATCTTTCGAATAGCGCTCGAACTCCGCCTTGATCCACTCCCGCGCCGCGCCGATTCCGTGCCCCGCGGAAATCGAAGCCGGGTCCTGCGCCGACAAAGTCGACCGCGTTCCAAAGCTGACCAGCTTCTCAATGTTCGCCCGAATCCGTTGCGCCGAAATCTGCTGCAATGCCGCCGCAATCTGAGCATCGACGACTTGCGGATCCGCCGCCGCAACGGACCATGTGGGGACGGACGCCTTCGTGAGCCTGCCCTGAGCGAAGCCGAAGGGTCCGGCCAGCGCG
>Ga0181523_10003334_pt1 | contig 14723 bp, 12 predicted proteins | sample PEATcosm2014_Bin_43_FD_119752 | JGI IMG/M metagenome (GOLD analysis project Ga0181523, IMG submission 119752) | Peatland microbial communities from MTU Mesocosm Facility, Houghton, MI, USA - PEATcosm2014_Bin05_30_metaG | ecosystem: Environmental > Terrestrial > Soil > Wetlands > Peat | place...
ACCAGATGCAGGAACAGAACGACATCGCCCAAAAAGGGGTTGGGCACATCCTGACGCTTGAAAACTTCAAAGTAATTCCACATTGCCTGGTAAGTAAGCCAGAAGAGCATCCCCACGGCCATCAGAATCCAGAAGAGCCGTATGTGGGGAGTGGCACAGCGCGAGCGCGAGGTATTAGGCAGGAAGGCAGCCGTGGCAACCAGTAGAAGAGTGCCCTGAATGAGGTCGCTGGCAATGGTAAGAGCTTCGCCTCGCGACATGAGCAGAGACGCCGCCGTCTGCGCGAGCACCAGCGCAATGAGTAAAGAGATCCAGAGTTTGGTGAGTGCGGCCAAGGCAGGCTGCTCCGTGCTCCATTCTAGAGCCTCAATGTGCGCTTGCTGCGGTTACTGGAGTAACCTCCGGGAGTAAGTCGGAGGTGAGAGATTATAGGAAAGAAGCTCATGGAGTTTGACTGAGATTGCCTTTAGAATTAAGCGCTCAACCACAATGAGTCCCTTGTCCTGGATGGTCCCTCAATACCGCGATCTATGGCGCTTCCGGGCGCCGCTCAGCGCGGGCGAGGTCCGGCGCACGGAACGCTGGCTGGCGTCGGCCCGGGTGTTATTGACCGTTGCGGCGGAGTTTGCCCTCTGGATGGAGCCGGCGCGAGGACTTGTGTATTCGCGTTGGCTGTACTGGCTGCTGACAGTATACCTGGTGCACTCGGTGGTGGTGCTGTTGCTGGTTCGCCTCCGGCCGCAGTCTACGACGGCTTTTCGTCTGGTGGTGCACGCGGCGGACATCCTCTGGCCGGTGCTGATCTCATTGTTCGTGCCGGCGCAACGGGGACAATTCTTCCTGTTCTTCGTTTTTGTGATGGCCGCAGCGGCCTATCGCTGGGGACTGTGGGCGACAGTGGCCACGGCGGCCACGGCGGTCGCGCTGCTGGAAGCAGAAGCCTTTGCCGTGCGGGCGGGACTGGAACCCGTCGCGGATCGATGGCTGCAGCACTTGCATGTGGCGCCGCTCGGGGTGAGCGTGCGCGAATTGGATCCGCAACAGCTCTTCATAAGTTCGGTGTACCTCATCGTGCTCGGATTTTTGCTGGGTTATATGTCCGAAAACCAGAAAAAGGTGAGAGCGGAGCGCGCCGTGATTATGCGCGTTCTCAGTTCGACGCGGGTAGAAGCGGGCCTGACCGGGACGATGCAGCAGATTCTCGGCGAGGTCATGACCATCTACGGCGCGCGCCGGATGCTGAGTGCCTCGCAGGAAACGCACAGTTACCGCGTATTTCTGGCCGAGCTGGGTCGCGGCGAAAACGGCAGCGGGGCGCTGCACTGGCGCGAGGCTTTGCCGGAAAACGAAAAAGTGTATCTCTTCGACTCGCCGGCGGACGCGGCGTATGCCGCGCGCACCGCCAACGGCTTTCATACCGTGCTGCTGGATCGCGACGGAAACCGGCTGAAAGATGTAAGCACCGACTTCCTGGATGCGCTGGCGCGCCTGGAAAACTTTCAGGCGATGGCTTCGGTGCGCCTGATCTTTGGGACCGAGTGGTCGGGCCGGGTGTTCCTGTTCGACCCCGAGATGATGGGGCAACCGGATGAGGAATTGCGCTTCTTGCAGGAGTTTGCGCAGCAGGTGGCTCCGGCCATCTACAACGTGTACCTGATGCGGCGTTTGCGGGAGCGAGCGGGAGCGCTGGAACGGGCGCGTTTTGCGCGGGAACTGCATGATGGAGCGATTCAGTCGCTGATCGCCGTGGAAATGCAGCTGGATGTGCTGCGGCGCCAGTCGGGGACGCAGGCGCCGGTGGTGAACGCGGAACTGGGCCGGATCCAGAAACTGCTGCGCGAGGAAGTTCTGAAATTGCGCGAACTGATGCAGGCGATGAAGTCGTTCGAGGTGAATGCGGACCGGCTGCTCGGCTTCATTTCCGACACGGTCGAGCGTTTTCGCCGCGAGACGGGAATCGCGGCGGAGTTTGTCAGCGAACTGGAGCGGGTGGATTTACCGCCAAAAGTCTGCCGGGAACTGGCGCGTATTGTGCAGGAAAGCCTGGTCAACGTGCGCAAGCATAGTGGAGCGCACCATGTGCTGGTACGGCTGGCGCAGCGGGCCGGTAATCTGCAGTTGACGGTTGAGGACGACGGCAAAGGATTTGCCTTTTCCGGCAGGCTCTCGGACGCGGAACTGGAGGCGCCGGGGAAGGGGCCGGCGGTAATCCGGGAACGCGTACGCCTCGTGGCAGGCGAACTCACGATAGAATCGACTCCGGGGCACGGCGCGCGGCTGGAAGTCCGAATTCCACCGGCGAGAAAGGCCAATCATGGATAGGCCAACCACATATAAGCCAGGTGTGCATAGACCAGGCACCGATAGACCAAACACCGACAAGCCGAGCATCGACAAGCCGAGCACCGATAGGCTGGGCGGCGATAAGCCGGTTATGGATAAGCGAACTCATCCCATACGCATTGTGATTGCCGACGATCATCCCATCTTCCGCGACGGACTGCGGCGCCTGCTGGAATCGGAAGGCGACATGAAAGTGGTGGGCGAAGCCTGCGATGGCCTCGAGGCGGTCAAACTGTCAACCGAGATCAAGCCCGACATCCTTCTGCTCGATCTGGCGATGCCGCACCACACCGGGCTCGATGCGCTGCGCGACTTGAGCACGCGCGTGGGCGGGGCGGGGGCCGTCCGCATCATTCTGCTGACCGCGGCGGCGGAGAAGAAGCAGGTGGTGGAGGCGTTGCAGTTAGGAGCACGCGGCGTCGTGCTGAAGGATTCTGCCACACAACTGCTGCTGAAGAGCATTCATGCGGTGATGGCTGGAGAGTACTGGGTGGGGCGGGAAAGCGTTTCCAATCTGGTGCAGTACCTCCGCAACCTGATGCAGAGCACGAACGAGGAAACCAAGCAGAAGAAATTCGGGCTGACGCCACGGGAGCTGGAGATTGTCTCCGCCGTGGTCGCGGGCTATGCCAATCGCGAAATCGCTGAGTATTTCAAAATCAGCGAAGATACGGTGAAGCACCACCTCAGCAATATTTTCGACAAACTAGGGGTCTCCACCCGTCTGGAGCTGGCGCTGTTCGCGGTGAACCAGGGACTTCCCCTGAAAACCATTGTGTAATCGATACTTGTGGAATCAATAGTCTAACTAGACCCCAACCTCCGGTTGTGGCACCATCGGGCTATTCCATTTCACCGGTGTGCTATTGGGCAAGAACTCGATTCACGATAGTTTAACAAGTACACGAGGGCGAACTACTGTCCCAAGTAAAGATTGAAGCTCGGGGCGCGTCCGTCGATGGGGGGCAAACAGTGATCAAGACATTCCGTCAACTTTGGGCTGAGGAGAGCGGTCAGGACGTCGCCGAGTACGCGGTGATGCTGGCGGTGATCCTGGTGATCGTGATTGGCACGGTCCGGCTGATCGGCGGCAACGCCAACAACGTATTTTCGCAAGTGCAAAGCAGCATCGCCCAATAGATCGCGCATAGAAGGAAAGATCGAGCCCCGCTGCGCCCCGTGCACGGGGCTTTTCTTCAGATGTTTTCCGCGCTTCTCTCCCGCTGAATATTATTTGCGTGAAATGAACAAGGCCAGGCAGCTTTTGGCTGTTAGCTCTTGGCGCCTCGAAGAGGTAAAGCCAAAGGCTAAGAGCCGCCTTACCGTCCTGACGGCGCTGCCGCCGTTTTCTCCGGAGCCGGAACCGCTTTGTCTGGAGCGGTGCCTATTCTCGTCAGGAACGGGAAGAAGGGTGTCACTTCGAAGGGCATCTTCTCGGCTGCCGTGGTGACGGCGACGGGTTTGGTCTTGATCAACTCCAGTTGATTATTCCACGGATCGACTTTGACCCGCCCACCGAGCGGAAGCGCCGCGACTTGGTCAACCTTCTTCGGATCGAACTGCGGCGAGTTGGTCATCAATGACGACATCCGTGTGGCGTCGCCGTTGAGCAGGCTGTCGCCCAAGTGTGCCCGGATCAGATTCTTCAGTTGCGGAGCGCGGGCCTGGACCGCTTTGAGGAACAGGCCGGCATTTCCCAACTTGTCCTTATAGGGCGAATTGTTGAGCAGTTCGATGGCTTTCTTGTCTGCCGCTTCTTCTTCGCTGCGATCGCGAGCGAAATCCATGCGCTCGAAAGTGCGCTCGTCGGGGAAAAACATACGGTCGTTGAAGGCCAGCTTGGTGTTGAGGTGATGGCCGAGCGCGATGTGCGCCAGTTCGTGGGTCAGAATCATGGCCAGGGCCGCTTCGTCGGGAAGCACGTCAATCATGCCCCGGCTGACCACGATGGTATGGCCGATGGTGAAGGACTCCAGCGGCGTAGTCATCAGCACGCGGCACCGGATCTCGGGTTGAATGTCGAGATTATTGGTGACCATCATGTTGTTGACCACGGTCTGCAGCACTTTGTCGATCTCGCCTTCCGGCGCCAGCAACCCGATCTGTTGCAGGCGGTCGATCACGTTGATTTCCGCCTGGCGTTCCCAGGCGCGCTGGGCTTCGATGGGGCTGGCGTCCTGCGTCTTCTGACTCTGGTCCTGGACCGCCTGCGGAGCATCGACGGTGATTTCAGTGAACTCGGAGTTGCGGCGGAAATCTTTCAGGTTGTAGCCCCAGAGCCGGGTTTGCGCCTTGTAATGCAGCGTCTGCCCCAGACGATATTTAAGATCGGACTCCTCGGAATAAATCAGCGAAGGCAGCCACACCCCGGGACGAAGATTCTGCCGCCAGCTGTCAAAATGCAGGTAATAACTGGATCGCGGATGCGGATAGTAGGTCCCGTTGAAGCGCACGATGTTGTAGTCCTGGTCTTCGATCCAGATGCGCCCCAGGAACCGGCCCTTGCCCGCGTCTTTTTTGGGAGCCACGTCCATCACGATGCACTTTACTTCGCCCAGGAACTCGCGGCGCACGAAAGTGAAGTCGTAATACTTGCGCTGAAAATCCTCATCGAGCACCACCATCTGCGCAAATCCCAGCGGCAGAAACTTCATGGAATACACATTGCTCAGTTTGCTGAGCATGCGTTTCCCGAGTCCGGCCGTGGTGGGCGAGGAGAAAGTGCGGTCATCGGTGCCGTCGCTCATATCCAAACGGCCAAGAAAGTAAACATCGCTGATGGGGACGGCAGCGTCGAGCTCTTTGTCTTCCTTCAGGTTCTGGAGATAAGTCTCCACCAGCGGATGAAGTTGCTTCATCTGTGCCATGAAGAAATGTTCGCGCTCGACAGCCTTGTCGACAACCTGGTCGAAACTGTTGGCGGCGGTGCTGGCCTGTTGGGCCGCGGCGTCGTCGCGCGTGGAGAGCTGCGGTTGCGGCGCGGTCTGGGCAAACGAAGTCTGGGTGAACGAAAGCCGGGTAAACAAGGAAGTGAAGCCGCAGACCAGGAAGAGCGTAAGTAGTGCCAATGGGGAGCGCAACATTTGTTTCATTCTACCTATGATGCATGACCAACGGGTGACCTATGACGCCAATTGAAACTCAATGTGCAACACCGCCTCGGAATCGGCAGGATGGCCGTCCTTCAGGGCGGGTTTGAACTGAATCTTTTCCGCCGCGTGAACCGCGGATTCGTCCAGCCCATGACCAAGACCCCGCACCACCTTCACGATGCGAATCTGTCCGGTTGCTGAGAATACAACGTCGAGCAGAACCTCGCCCTGAATCTTAAGCTGGATCCCCTCATCCGTGTACACCGGCCGGGGTTTGAAAGTGATTTCCACCGGCAAGGTTTTAGCGGCGGAGTCAACGGTCTTAGCTTTGGGCTGAGAAACAGGAACGACGTCGGCATCTCCGAAAGCGCCCTGGTGAATGGGGGCGCGCGAACCGGAAACGCCAGAGCTATTGCCGGTAGCGACGCCACTGCCAAATCCGGTACTGGCGACCACTCCACGGGCGCCGCGCGATCCGCCGGTGCCATTACCAGAGCCGGGGCCCGACGGCATATCAAACGAGCCGGCCTGCGCGATCGTAATCGGTTTGCCGTGAGTATCTTGATTCGGAACGCCGTTCGGATCCCCGAACCCACCCGTCTGCACTTTCGACGGCGCGGCCGCCATAGTCGGCGTAGCCGAACTGCCAGTCGAGAACACATTCGTTTTGACCGGTGGCCTGGGGATGACCGGCTTCACCTCCAATGGAAGTTCCTTTGGCGCAGCCATTGCCACTTTGGGCGCCTGCTCCTCGGGAACGGGAGGCTTTTTCTGGACCAATTCGGCAGGAACGCGCATGGCGTCGGGTCGCGGCGTCACCGGCTCCGTGAGCTTTGGCGCTGGTTCCGGAAAATGCTTGACCGGCGCCGGTTCCTGTGGCACCGGGGGCGGCGTGTTGACCAAGCTGATGAAGTGGTAGTCGTGCGCCGGCAGCACCAGGACTTCCGGATACAGGATGGCCGTAATCACAAAGAACGCCACCACCATCGACTGTACGCCATAACTGAAAACGAACCTCTCCCACCGAGTGCGAGCCTCGGGAAGCAGTCCTAAGGTCAATTGTGGAGCATGGGAGTCCATGTACGGCACCTCATGTAGCTTTCTACTTAGCGCTTGCGAAAGAAGTGGTCAATCCCACGAAAGGGCACTTTCCTCTGAAGACCGCGGGAGACGGGCCCAGGGACGACACTTCGTTCTGGTGAAGTGCACGCCGAAGGCCATTTTTCGGCGAAGGCGCTCCACCCTAAGATGCTGCTAAGTGGCTACTTACATCAGGAAGAACTTATCCTAACAGACCGACAGACCCCATCTGCAATGTTTTTCCTATTTGGGGAAGGGAAAATTGTTGGGAAATGGGAAGATTTTGCTCGAACCGTGGGATTGGTGGGGACAGCCGCGCTCGGTGGTCCAGCCGCCCAAAACCGGGGCAACGGCGACGCTACTCGTCCTCTTCTTCGTCCAGCTTGATGCGCAGCGACTTCAAAAACTTCAGATCCTGATCGCTGATCTTGAGCTCGGCATTGGTGCTGAGCGTGGAAACCAGCGATGTCTTGTCGGTGGTGTTTTCGCCTTGCTTGCTGACGCCGATGGTGGCTTCGAGGACGAGGAAAATGTCGTAGCCGCCCTCCTTGATGCGGGCCACCACTTCGGCGATCGATTCGGAATCGGACAGAGACTCGTTGATCGCTTCCCCGAGTTCTTTCATGAGTTGCTTCAGTTGCTGATCCACGAATCCCCCTGGAATCGGACGCCGCTGATGGTCATGCGTCACAAGTGTCTGTGACGCCGCCCACGGCTATTGTACCCCCGGTCACTGCTAAAATCGACCAATAGTAGCGGAAACGGTGACCGGCTGGGTTGATGATCCTGGGGTGGCTGATTCTCGGGTAACGGATTCATGATCTACAGGCAGGCGGCAAGAAGAATCGCGCTGATTTATCGTGCCGTCGTCAACATGGTCGATCGCAGCCGGACGGGGCACGCCGTTCTCTCCGGCATCCGCACGACCACCCGATCCTTCGGTCGAGTGCTGCATCAACTGTGGCTGGAAGTGACCGGATTCACGTTCCTGGCGATGGCCGCAGTCGGGGCCATGGCCGGCATGCGCGAGTATGGGAAATATCAATCCGGCCATGCGACCGGGCCGGGGCGGTTGCTGCTCGCCATTTGCTTCACAGTTTCATTCACCTGGTTCGGGCTCAGCTCGTTCTGGCGGGTAAAGAAAAGAGCCAAGAGCCAATAGCGAACGGCGAATAACGAACTGCGAACACGAAAGAAGGACCCACATGACGCAGCTAAAGACGGCCGATCCCCCAACCAAGCCGGCATCCGCACCCCCCAGTCAGGAAACCTCTTCTCACATCGCCGTTCGTCCTCTCTACACGCCCGAAGATCTGGCTGCATGGGACTACGACCGCGATGTGGGCTACCCGGGAGAATTTCCCTACACCCGCGGCGTCCAAGCCACCATGTACCGCGGCCGCCTCTGGACCATGCGCCAGTACGCGGGCATGGGCGATGCCGAGGAGTCAAACAAGCGTTACAAATATCTGCTCGCGAATGGCACCACCGGCCTATCGGTGGCCTTTGATCTGCCGACGCAGATTGGCCTCGATTCGGACCATCCGCTGGCCGTGGGAGAAGTGGGCAAAGTTGGCGTGGCCATCGACTCCATCGAAGACATGCAGCGGCTGTTCGACGGCATCGATCTGACCAGGATTTCAACATCGATGACCATCAATGCGACGGCGTCGATTCTGCTGGCGCTCTACGTAGCCGTGGCGCGGCGCCAAGGTATGGACATCCGCAAACTCTCCGGCACGGTGCAGAACGATGTGCTGAAAGAGTACATCGCCCGCGGAACCTATATTTATCCGCCGCAGCAGGCGATGCGCATCATCACCGACATTTTCGCCTGGACGAATGAAAATGTGCCGGAGTGGAACACGATTTCGATCTCCGGCTATCACATGCGCGAGGCAGGATCAACGGCGGTGCAGGAAGTCGCCTTCACGCTGGGCAACGGCATCGCCTACGTGGAAGCCGCGATTCGAGCCGGCCTCGATGTCGACAAGTTCGCGCCGCGGCTTTCGTTCTTCTTTAACGCCCACAGCAACTTCCTCGAAGAGGTCGCGAAGTTTCGCGCCGCACGCCGCATGTGGGCAAAGATTATGCGCGAGCGTTTTAAAGCAAGGAATCCAAAGTCGTGGATGCTGCGCTTCCACACCCAGACCGCCGGTTCCACGCTGACCGCGCAACAACCGGAGAACAACATTGTTCGCACGGCGATCCAGGCCATGGCAGCGGTGCTCGGCGGCACGCAGTCTCTGCACACCAATTCCTATGATGAAGCGCTGGCCCTGCCGACCGAAGCGTCGGCGCGGATCGCGCTGCGCACGCAGCAGGTGATCGCCTTCGAGTCGGGCGCGCCGCAAACGGTCGATCCGCTGGCGGGTTCGTATTACGTCGAATCCCTGACCAGCGAAATCGAAAAGCGGGCCGTCGATTATCTGGAAAAAATCGAAGCCATGGGCGGCATGCTCAAGGCCATCGAACGCGGATACGTGCAGCAGGAGATCCAGAATGCCGCCTACGTATATCAGCAAGCCGTCGATCGCGAGGAAGCAGTGGTGGTCGGCGTGAACCGTTTCCATATAGAACAAGAGCACGCGGTGCCGATCCAGCGGATTGATCCGGCGCTCGAGCCGAGACAGGTGGAGCGCCTGCGAGCGGTGCGCGCGAAGCGCAATGTAGAAACCTGGCAAGCCGCGATCCGCGCCGTCGAAGACACCGCGCGCTCGGGAGAAAACCTGATGCCGCGAATACTGGCGGCCGTCGAGGCGAATGCCACGGTAGGCGAAATTTCAGATGCGATGCGGAAGGTGTACGGGGAGTACAAGGAAGTGATGGTGATTTGAGGCCGCCATAGAGTTCAAAACCCCGCCTTGTTGAGCGCTCCAGTCTGCCGGTTTGTAGACGCAGACGCTGCAGCAAGCCGGAGAACACCCGGCGATGACATATCACATCCAGGCAGATCAAATGTCACATCTTTCCGTCTGCCTACTTGGTTAAGATTGATGTGGTACGGAGGTGTCATATGATTCGCAGCGCTGTAGCGGTTTGGACGGGTGGCCCCTTGATTGGTGAGGGACAGGTTTCAACGTCCAGCGGCGTTATCTCCAAGGTTCTTTATAAGGCAAGTTCCAGCACGGGAAACGAACCGTGCACCAGTCCGTCCGAAATGCTTGCAGCGGCGATAGCTTCCTGCATGTCTCTCATGCTCGTCCAGGAGATGCGCCGGGAAGGCATGGAGCCCCAACTCGTGAAGACCGAATCGGCCCTGACCCTCGAGGAAAAAAAGGGACGGTGGGAGATTACCCAGATCGATTCGAGCATCACGGTCGGATTGGCGGAGGCAAACGAGAAAAAAGTGCAACACGCGGTCACCATCGCGAAGGGCCAGTGCCCGATTTCTCGTGCGCTGAACGTTCCCATCAAGGTAAAGGCGAAAGTGCAGGCGGTGGAAACCGAGCCGGTTACGGCCTAGGAAAAAATCCTAAGCCTACCCATGTTGTTGGTTGTTCTTTGCGTTTCAGTTCGCCAGTTTGTAATCGCAGGCCGTGCGGCAGGCTTCGCAGTAAAGCAGGCCGTCGATGCAGAGGCGTATGTCCAGTTGCGACTGGCACAGGACGCAGAATTTTTCGCACCAGCAACGCGCCTCCGGCTGTTCGCATTGAGCGCAGACGATGCGGCTTACACCCGGCTTCGAGGACATGGCTGGAGTGTAGCGCGGCTGGGGCAGAGAAGAAACGTAACGGAAGTCACAGGGGCAGATCGCAGGTCTTAGGTGTCAGGTCTCAGAAAAAGCAACCCGATTCTACGCCGAGCCCATCTTCGATTTTGGTTTTCCTGGACCTAAGACCTAAGACCTAAGACCTGACACCTGCCTCTGTGTTAATTTAATCAGTTCCAGATTCCGTCAGCCCAGCGCTGCCGGATTTCTGCCAGACAATGTCTGATCGAGGTTCTTCTTGTCGGTTGTCGAAGCTACTCCCGTAGTCGCGAAAGATGTCCGCAAGACCGCGCTGAACGCCGTCCATCGCCAGATGGGTGCGAAGATGGTGGACTTCAACGGCTGGGACATGCCGGTCGAATATCCTTCGTCGATCGGCTGCGGCATTGTGGCCGAGCACATGGCGGTGCGCACCGGCGTCGGCATTTTTGACGTCAGTCACATGGGTGACATCCGCTTGGCCGGACGTGAAGCATTGGCCGCCGTCCAGCATCTCTCGATGAATGACGCGTCGCGCCTCGCCATCGGCCAGGCGCAATATTCGGCGCTGCTCTATCCACAAGGGACTTTCGTCGATGATGTAATCGTCCACCGTTTAGGCGAGGACGAGTATTTGCTAGTGATCAACGCGGGCACGCGCGAGAAAGATTTCAGCTGGGTGCGCGACAACACGCGCCACTTTGACTGCGAGGTCGAGCATCTCTCCGACGACTTCACGCAGATTGCAATTCAGGGTCCGAAGGGTGTTGATGTGCTGCAAAAGCTGACCGACGCCGACCTGAGCGCGGTGAAATTTTACTGGGTGACGCATGGGACGGTATGTGGCCTGAAGAATATCCTGATGGGCCGCACCGGCTATACAGCTGAAGACGGCTTCGAGATTTACATCCCGCCGGACGAGGCGACCAGCGCGCGAGTCTGGTACGCGATTCTAGAGGCGGGCAAAGAGGTTGGCGCTGTCCCCTGCGGCCTGGGTGCGCGCAACACGCTGCGGCTCGAAGGAGCGTTGTCCCTCTATGGCCACGAAATCTCGGACACGATCAACGTGTGGGAAGCAAAGTTGGACCGTTTCTGCAAAATGGAGAAGCCGGATTTCATCGGCCGCGCCGCGCTGGAGAAAGCGAAAGCGGAAGGCGTCAAGAGAACACTAGTCGGTCTGGAGATGGTCGATCGAGGAATCGCCCGCGACGGATACAAGGTCTTAGACGAAGTCGCACGCGAAATCGGCTACGTGACCAGCGGTTCTCCGGCGCCGTTCTTGAAAAAGAATGTTGCGCTGGCCTACATTCCGCCCGAGCAGGCCGCGCTGGGAAACACGGTGAAAGTCGAAATCCGCGGGCAAGGTGTGAAAGCGCAAGTGGTACCAACGCCATTTTATAAGCGTCCGAAGAAATCTTAACTACCGGGGGTGCCCCATCCTAAACGTCGCGCCTTTTGCGACGTTTAGGGTGGGCTCAACGAGCGAACGACGAACAGCGAACCGCCAGGAGCCAAGCGACAAATGCCTTATCCATCCGACCGCAAATACACGAAAGAACACGAATGGATCACCGCCGATGGTGCGATCGGCATCACCAACCACGCCCAGGATTCGCTCGGCGACATCGTCTTCGTCGAACTGCCCAAGGTGGGCGCCGAGATCACCGCCGGCAAAGCCTTCGGCACGGTAGAGTCGGTAAAGGCCGTCTCCGACTTGTTCGCGCCAGTTTCAGGGACCGTGACGACCGTGAATGAGGCTTTGGCCACGGCACCCGAGCAAGTGAACAAGGATGCGCATGGCGCCTGGATGGTTAAGATCAAAGTGAAGGACCCGGCTGAATTGAATGCGCTGCTCTCGGCGGCGGACTACGACAAATTTGTGAGCGAAGAGGCGGGACACTGAAAAACAGCGCAGAAGTCAGAGGTCAGATTGCAGAGGTGAACCCTCTCGTTCCCACAAACATAGCTGGCGGCGGAGGCTTTTACTTCTGCAATCTGACCTCTAACCTCTGCAATTTCCCCTCCTGCAATCGTCCACAATCGAAACGGCCGCTACCCTCATCCAATGAAGGTTCCTATGAGATATCTACCTAAGTCTCCAGCGGATCGCGCCGCCATGCTGCAGGCGATCGGGATTCGCTCCATCGACGAACTTTTCTCGCCGATTCCGGCCGAGTACCGCCTCGCACGCGATCTCGCGATCCCCCGCCAAATGGCGGAGTCCGAAATCGTCGACTGGTTCAAGCAGCGCGCCAAAGAAAACGGCGAAGGGTACAGCAGTTTTCTCGGAGCCGGCGCCTACTTCCACTATCGGCCGGTGGTCATTGATGCGCTCGTGCAACGCGGCGAATTCCTCACCTCTTACACACCCTACCAGGCGGAGTTCGCCCAAGGCACACTACAGGCGATTTTCGAGTTCCAGACCATGATCTCCGAACTCACGGGCATGGACCTGGCCAATGCCTCGATGTATGACGGCTCAACCGGCGCGGCCGAAGCCGTGATGATGGCGGTCCGCGTTACCGGCAGGCATTCGGCGGTAGTCGCGCGCAACCTGCATCCTGAGTATCGTGAAGTGCTCAACACCTACGCGACCCACCAGGCTCTTCCGCTGCAGACAGTTTCGTTCACCGGCGCGGGACAGATCGATCTGAAGGAACTCGAGAAAGCAGTAACCGACGATACGGCTTGCGTCCTGATTCAGTCGCCGAATTTCTTTGGGACGATTGAAGACGTGGAAGCCATCGCCGAGATCGCACACAAACGTGGAGCGCTGCTGATTGCCTCGATTGCCGAAGCCGTATCGCTCGGCATCGTCGAACCGCCGCGCGCTGCCGACATCGTGGCCATGGAAGCACAATCGTTCGGAGTGCCGCTCGGCTTCGGCGGTCCCTACTGCGGCGTGCTCGCCACGAAGGAAAAATTCGTAAGGCAGATGCCAGGCCGCCTCGCCGGTCAGACCGTCGACAAGAATGGCAAGCGCGGTTTTGTGCTGACGCTGGCGACGCGCGAGCAGCACATCCGCCGCGAGAAAGCGACCTCGAATATTTGCACCAACCAGGCCCTGGTCGCGCTGATGGTCAATATCTTTATGACCGTGTACGGCAAGGTCGGTCTCAGAGAACTGGCAAAACAGAATCTGGCTAAGACAGCGTACGCGGTCGATCAGTTCAGTAAGCACGCCAAGGTACTGTTCGCGGGCGCTCCACGATTCAACGAATTCGTAGTCGCGACCAGTGAAGATCCTTACGCCATCAACTCACGACTGCTGAAAGACAAGATGGTTGGCGGCTTGCCGATGAAGAAGTTTTTTCCCGAACTCGGACACGCGGCGCTGTGGTGCTGCACGGAATTGACCACACGTCCCATGATCGATGCTGCTGTCGCCGTTGTCGCCGAGGGCGAGCGCTCAGTTCGAAGTATCAAAGAGGTCGTAGAACAAGAGGTGGTGAGATGACGACCAAGCACATTACTCGCAAAGCCACCCGCCACATTAGCCAGAACGAAGGTTTGATCTTCGAAAAGTCATCACCGGGCAAGGCCGCCTGGAAGTTGCCGCCGCTCGATGTTCCGGAAGTCGATACGGCGAAGCTGCTCGGCAAGCAGGAGCGTAAGGATCCCGGCAATTTGCCCGAAGTCAGCGAGATCGAAATCATCCGTCACTTCACGCGCCTTTCGACTTGGAATTACGCCATCGATCTCGGCATGTATCCACTGGGCTCGTGCACCATGAAATACAACCCGCGCGTCAACGAGTTTGTGGCGCGCGTCGAAGGTCTCGCCAACGGACATCCATATCAGGCGGAGAAAATCTCGCAGGGCGCTATGCAGATAATGAAGACGCTGAGCGATTGCCTGCTTGAGATCACCGGCATGGACGCGATCACGCTGCAACCAGCCGCGGGCGCGCACGGTGAACTCACCGGATTGCTGTTGGTGCGCGCGTATCACCGATCAAAAGGCAACGCGCGTAAAAAAATTCTCATCCCTGACTCGGCGCATGGCACGAATCCCGCGACTGCGGCGACAGCCGGTTACGCGGTCGAAAATCTGAAATCGAACGACCGCGGCATGGTCGACGTGGCCGCGCTCGCGGCGCAGATGAATGAAGACGTCGCCGCGCTCATGGTGACCAATCCGAATACGCTCGGCGTCTTCGAGCAGGAGATTCACAAGATCGCCGGCCTCCTGCACGACAAGGGCGGCCTGCTCTACATGGATGGCGCCAACATGAACGCGCTCGTCGGCAAGGCGCGCCCGGGGGACTTTGGCGTCGATGTCATGCACCTCAATCTGCACAAGACATTTTCCACTCCGCATGGCGGAGGCGGTCCTGGATCGGGCCCGGTGGCGGTGAAGAAAATGCTTGCCCCGTTTCTGCCAACGCCGGTTGTCATTACCAAGCCCGATGGCACGCTCGGTTTCGAATACAACCGTCCGCAGTCGGTCGGGCGCGTGCGTGCGTTCTACGGAAATTTCGGCCTGTTCATCCGCGCGCTAGCCTACATTTTCGCCAA
>Ga0181523_10003339_pt1 | contig 14703 bp, 13 predicted proteins | sample PEATcosm2014_Bin_43_FD_119752 | JGI IMG/M metagenome (GOLD analysis project Ga0181523, IMG submission 119752) | Peatland microbial communities from MTU Mesocosm Facility, Houghton, MI, USA - PEATcosm2014_Bin05_30_metaG | ecosystem: Environmental > Terrestrial > Soil > Wetlands > Peat | place...
TACAAATTTCTGGGTGCGTTCAATGGCAAAGGCGGGCACAACCACGCTGCCGCCGCGATTTGCTGTCGCCGTAATCAGCGCCGCCAGTTCCGGCATCGGATCTTCTTTCGGATGCGTCCGGTTCCCATAAGTCGATTCCATCACAACCAGGTCCGCCGTTTCGCCTTCGGCCGGGCCCGAATGCACCACCTTCCCCGGCGCAACCTTATGATCGCGCACGCGTCCAATGTCGCCGGTAAACAACAACCTCCGCGTCTTCCCATCCGTGCTCAGCGAGACCTCGGCCATGCACGACCCGAGAATATGCGCTGCGCGAACGAAACGAAATGAGAGCTCAGGCGAGAGTCGAACGTCCTCGCCCACCGAGACCGGCTTGAAGTATTGCAGCGAGTCTTGCGCCTGCTCGAAGGTGTACAGCGGCAGCGCGGGATCGTGCTTCGATTTTTTCGTCTTGTTGTAGAAGCGGGCGTCTTCTTCCTGCAGATGGCCGGAGTCAGGAAGAATGATGCCGCAAAGATCGATGGTTGGCGGCGTCGCGTAGATCGGGCCGCGAAATCCCTCTCGCACCAAGCGCGGAATCCAGCCGCAGTGATCGAGGTGCGCGTGGGTCAGAATGATCGCATCGATCTGTTTGGCCGGGACCGGAGTGTCGCGCCAGTTGCGCTCCCGCCATTCTTTCGGTCCCTGAAAGAGCCCGCAATCGATGAGCGCCTGGAAGCCGTTCCTGCCCGACGGGTCCCCCGTGTTGATCAGATGCTTGGAGCCGGTCACGGTGCCGGCGGCCCCAAGAAATTGGATGTAGGCCAAGCGTTTCCTCCTCGAACCACAACGACAAAACCTACCACAGAGGCACAGAGACACGGAGGAAAACAAAAAGAAAAATCAGGAGACAAAAGATAAGAAAATCCGCCGGCGAGGCTGAATCCGAGGAAGATCTTGAACCACAAAGGGCACGAAGTCACACGAAGGAAATCCACCGGCACGAAGTCCTTCGCGATTCGGAGCCTGCCCTGAGCGGAGTCGAAGGGTGCCCTTTGTGGTTGGCGGTTTTCTTCGCTCCCCTGTCCCTGTCTTTCTCTGCGCTTCCTTGTCTCCGTTCTATTTTTCCGCCGGCTCAATCTTGAATGTGTTATTGGTCATGTTACTTTCGGGCACGCTGCCGTCGTTGACCACGATTTCCTGCGGAGCCCCGGAAACTTCCACGCGAGTCACTGTTTTATTCTTGGCTCGAACTTCCATCCGCAGCATGATTTCTCCACCGGCAAATTTGACGATGACGGGAACCTCGGCTCCGGCCGTTCCCAGGTTGTCGAGGGTGATCGTGACCATAAACGAGTCAGCCGTGGTCTTCCGCGAGAAGGCAGACTCCACTTTGAAGTCGGGCAGCCCGCGGTCGCGATACACCCAGTCGTCGAAGAACCACGCCAGGTCGCGCTGGGTTTGCGCGCCGATCAGATGCTGCATGTAGGAAGGATCGTTGTCCTGCTCGGGGCGATAGGCAGCGAGAGCCTTCTTGACTGCGGGCTCGCCGACCATGTCGCGCAGCATCCACCAGACGCACATCGCTTTGCTGCGATAGAGTTCCTCGCTGGTCGTGTTCACCAGCGACCGGTTCACCTCATCTTCAGACCTGGGCGCGGTGGTCTGCGCGTCGACTTGGCTCAACGCAAATCGATGCAGTCCCATGTAATCGAGCGCGGCCGCACGTCCCTTCTCGCGTTCGAGATAGAGAGCCTGCGCGAAGTGGGCGAGTCCTTCTTCAATCCACGGACGGAGCGACAAGAACGAAGCGTGGGTCAATTGATGGGCGGCCGCCAGTCCGGCGAGTGTGGAATCATCGTTCGCCAAAGGAGTGAGCAACAGCGCTCCACTCTCGAACGGAGCTGCGTGAGGATCGGGAAGGTCGGCGGTTTGCGCCTTCTCGCGACGCTCTCCGAACCATTCGGCGATGAACGGAGCAATCTTATCGGCGGCGTCGGCGAACTTCGTGGCGGCGACGTCATGGCCACGTAGATAGCGAACTTCGATCGCTGGCCGCTCCAGAACCTGATAGTCGGCAATCACAAGAGTCGGGGTGTCCCGTATCGTCGGTTGGTTCAGGCAATTGGAGTAACTAAAGCGATTTACGTCCTTAGACTCGTACATTGACGGCATGGTCAGCCCGTTACAGACCACGCCATCAAGAAGGGCTTGCGGAGTCAAATTTTCTCCGGTTAGCGGTCGGATCTTTAGATGCATCTTCGAGTCGGCTTCTCGTTCTTTCCATCGCCCCAGCACGTCGAACAAGTTGTTGCCTTCCGAAAGATTCGCAACTTCGGTGGCGATGGGATACCACGCCACGTACCCCGCTCCACGCACCCCCGTGAAATTCGTGGCAATCTGGTCCCAGTCCGTGCTGGCTGCGGTTTCCTCGGGCGTGCCAATGCGCGTGAGCCGAGTCGCGTCGAGCAAAATGACGCCTTCGTAGGCGATGTCCAGATCGATGGTCCCCCGGGGCGCGACCGGCTGCGGCAAAGTCACGATCGCTTCGGAAAGGCCGCCGGTGTGGTCGATGTCGGACGTGTAAGGTTGCGTGACGACCTGCAGGACCTGGTCGCCAGCCTTGATCGATCGCCAGTCGAGCGACGACGAAATCTGCAACACCGCGATCTTCTGCAGAGTCTGCGAGTCGTTTCGCAACGTGATTTTTCCGCGGACGCCTAGCCGATGCTGCTCGGGCTCGATCTGCAGGTTGAGATCGTAATTGGTGATGCTGAAGGCCTCGCGGTCCAGAGAAAAACAATTCACCACAGAGGCACAGAGGGCACAGAAAAGACCCAAAGTCTTCAAACCGGCATTCGTCTGGCGCGACTTCATTTCTGGTTGGATGCGCGTTCTTTGGCGCGCCGCTGCCGCACGATTTCAAATAACACCACCGCCGCGGCCACGGAAACATTCAGCGACGGAACTTTGCCCAGCATCGGAATCGAAACTAGAAAGTCGCACTTCCGCTTCACCAGATCGTGCAGTCCTTTGCCTTCTCCGCCCAGAACCAGCGCGCAATCCATGTTGTAGTCCATTTCGTAGTAAGTCTGCTTGCCTCGTTCGTCCAGGCCGACGGTCCACACGTTGTGTGCTTTCAAGTCTTCGATAGAGCGTGCGATGTTCGTGACTTTGGCGATCGGCATATGCTCGCTCGCCCCGGCCGACACTTTGGTGACCGTGCCCGTAACGCTCGCCGACCGCCGCTCGGGAATCACAATGCCATTCGCTCCGGCGGCATCGGCCGTCCGCAAAATCGCGCCCAGGTTGTGCGGATCTTCCACACCATCGAGCACCACCACCAGCGAATATTCCGCGCGCTTGGCGTGGATGACGTCTTCGAGATCGTTGTACTGCTTGGCCGACGTGACCGCGACTACTCCCTGATGCGCAGTGTTGCCGGCAAGCTTGTCGAGTTCCGTGCGCTCCAGGAAGCGCACGTTCACCCCCAGCCGCCGGCAATCTTCAATCAGCCGCTGCAGGCGGATGTCGTGGCGCTCCTTGGCCATGCCGATCCACTCAAAAGCCCGCCCGCGCGCCTTCAGCGCCTCGGTCACGGAATTGATGCCATAGATGTAATGCATGAGTATTCAGTGTACCGAAAGTGCGGCAAAACCGAGCGGCCTGTCGCGCGAGCGGATGTGGAAGAGCGGCGCTTCAGCGCCGCGCCCGAGGCAGGCACGATACGAGCTTTAGCCCCTGGCGAGTGATTCGACCACGGGGACTGAAGCCCGAGAAATTCCGAAGCCCCTCAAACGCGGCCCTAAAAGGGCCGCTCTTCCACGGTTGTGTCGGCAGCATCGCGGTAAGGTGCCTGAATCGCCTAAGCTACCTGAATTGTCCCTGCAGCATCCGGACAATGCCTGCCGGCTCTGGTCGCTCGGTGTAGTCTTCATCTGCCGAAGCGTACAGAACGGCGCCGTCGCGGTTAAGAATGTAGGTTGCCGCAATGGGCAACTCCCAGCTTTCATCGCCGTTGGTGAAAGGCAGGTTCACGAAGGCGCGCCGGTAGACAGCCTCCTGCGGCGAGGGCACACGGTAGGTGAGCCCAAACTGCCGGGCGACTTTGTTGCCGGCATCCGAGAGCAGCCGAAAGCGCAGCGTATGCTGATCGTGCATGAAGAACGATTGCTTCACCGTCTGCGGTGAGATGGCAACGAGCGCAGCGCCAGCTTGCTCGATCTGCGGCAGGACGAGGTTCATCGACTCCATCTGACCCACGCAGAACGGGCACCAGCGCCCGCGGATGAAACAGATCACGAGCCGTCCTTTGGCGAGCAAATCAGAAGACGTGACCATCTTGCCGTCGTGATCGGGAAGTTCAAACTGAGGCGCCGTCGTGCCCACCGGCAATATGTTGGCTGCAAGATTCCGCGACTTGAGCTCCGCAACGGTTCGCGCGTGAATGGCCTGCGTCTCCACCGGAACGTATTTCGCGATCAGTTCCTTGCGCTCGGCAAAGATCTCGCGCAGAGGACGCGCGTCAGTATCCGGACTCGATTCTTCGAGAGAGCGCCACTTCATAAGTCGGGTCTCGCAAATCGATAGGGATCCTTCGACTGCGTTTTCGTCCGCTTCGCGGACGAAAACTTCGCTCAGGATGACACATGACTAAGGGTGTTACTCGAAACTGATCACTGGCCCCTGGCAGCTGCTCTTCTACATCCCCGGCAGCTTCATTCCCGCCAGCCTTCTCGCGAAGCTGGGTTTTCCCATCTGCTTGAACATCTTCTTCATCTGCGCGTACTGGCGAAGCAGGTTGTTCACTTCCTGCACTGTCGTTCCCGACCCGCGGGCGATGCGCTTGCGGCGGCTGCCGTTGATTACTTCATGATGGTTGCGCTCGTGCGACGTCATCGAATTGATGATGGCCTCGACGCGGTTGATCTGTTTCTCGTCCACGTTGTCGGCGGCCTTCTGCAGGCCGGAGAACGGGCCGATGGACGGCAGCATCCCCATCAGGCTCTTCATCGATCCCATCTTCTTTACTTGCCGCAGCTGATCCCGAAAATCTTCGAGCGAGAAGCCGTCGCCGGTCAGGGCCTTGGTGGCCATTTCCTGTGCCTTCTTCTTGTCGATCTGCGATTCGGCGCGCTCGATCAGCGAGAGAATGTCGCCCATGCCGAGAATGCGCGACACGATGCGGTCGGGATGGAACGGCTCGAGCGCATCATATTTTTCGCCGACGCCGATGAACTTGATGGGCTGGCCTGTGACTTGGCGAATCGACAGCGCCGCGCCGCCGCGGGCATCACCGTCCATCTTGGTTAGTACAACCCCGGTCAACGAAAGTTTCTTGTGAAATTCCTCGGCCGAGCGGACCGCGTCTTGTCCGGTCATGGCGTCGGCCACGAACAAAATCTCCGACGGATTCAGCAGCTTCTTCAGCGACTGCATCTCGTCCATGAGTTGGTCGTCGATGTGCAACCGGCCCGCCGTATCGACGATCAGCACGTCGCAGCCTGAAACAATGGCTTCGCGCCGGGCTTCTTTGACTAGCCGCTCAACCGTCGCGGTGTTGGCCTCGCCGACCTCGCCTTCATAGATGTGACTCTTGATGGCTTGTGCGACTACCTTCAACTGCTCGCGCGCCGCGGGACGGTACACGTCGACCGAAACCAGCAGCGGACGATGTCCTCCGGCCTTGAACCAGTTCGCCAGCTTGCCCGAGGTCGTGGTCTTGCCGGAACCCTGCAGCCCGGCCATCAACACGACCGTGGGCGGCTGCGAAGCGAACTTCATGCGCGCCGTGTCCTTGCCGAGAATCTCGACCAGTTCATCGCGCACAATCTTGATGACCTGTTCGCCCGGCGACAGCGCGGTCAGCACTTCCTGGCCGACTGCCTTGGCGCGAATCTGATCGATGAGCTGCTTGACGACTTTGAAGTTGACATCGGCTTCAAGCAACGCCAGCCGGATTTCGCGCAGCGCCTCGTCAATGTTTTCCTCAGTGAGCTTGGCTTGCCCGCGAAGGCTCTTGAACGCGCGCTGGAGTTTTTCCTGTAAGTTCTCGAACATAGGCTTAAGTGGCTATTTTAGCAGCGATGCACACGTGGGGGCGGACGCATTCGTCCGCCCGGGGGGCGGAGTGACTGTGGGCTCGACACGCTTTACCGAAAACCACCCGGACGAATGCGTCCGGACTACGTGGGTTGATTTCCAAACACTTCTTTCGCAGCAATCACTGTGTTGCTGTGAATGGTGACAGTGTCTTCGACGTTTTGCGCGTAACCGCCGGCGAAGGTCACCATCACCGGAATGTTGCGGGCGTGGGCCACGCGAAACACCAGTTCGTCGCGCTTCTTCAATCCGTCGATCGTCAAGTCGAGCCCGCCCAGTTGATCCAGGCGGTAGGGATCGGCGCCCGCGACGTAGCACAGCATATCGGGCTCGAACTGGCGCAGGCCGGAACTCAGCGCGTTGTCGAGCCACGCCAGGTAGTCGTCGTCGCCGGTGCCGTCGGGCAGGTCCACGTCGATCGACGACGGCGGCTTATATAAAGGATAGTTGTTGTGCTGGTGCAGCGAGATGGTGAAGACGTCGCGGGCGTGCGCTCCGTGAGTCTTGCCACTAGGCGAGCCGGGGCGGTGATGCACGGTTGGGGCCGACACGGCTCGGGCTGACGACGAAGGTAGCGGAGCACTCGCGGGTCGGCTCCCCGCAAAAATCACAGCCGTGCCGTTGCCTTGATGCACGTCGCAGTCGAGCGTCATCGCAGTACGAATCTTGGCCTCGTGTTGCATCGTCCGAATCGCCACGGCCACATCGTGGATCATGCAGAACCCTTCGCCGTGGTCGGGAAAGGCGTGGTGAAATCCCCCGCCGATGCTGATACCGACGCGGTCCACCAGACATTGGCGCGCCGCCAGGATCGATCCTCCGGCCGCCAGCCAGAACGCTTCCGCCAGATCGCGCGAGTAGGGAACTTCCATTTCCAATTCTTCGCGCGGGCTGAGCGTGCCGGTCTTCAGCTTCTGCACGTACTCGGGAGTGTGGACCAGCAGGATTTCCTGATCGGTCGCGGGCTCGGGCTCCAGGAAATCTTTGGCGTCGGCGACGCCCTGTGTGATCAGCCGGTCGCGAACACGCCGGTATTTTTCGGCGGGGAAGACGTGGTCCCCGATGGGAAGATAGTAGGCGTCGCTGTAGACGAGCTTGAAAGGAAGCATTGGATGACCCTAGATAATAACTCTAAGGAGTGTCATCCTGAGCGAAGTTGCGGTTCGCGAAGCGGACGGCAACGCAGTCGAAGGATCCCTGCAACCGCTTCAGCACGCAGTTCTGAAGAGATTTTCCTCGCGGCACTTCAGAACATCTGGGAATGCCGCGCCTTGATCAGAACGTTTAATTCTATAGGGATCCTTCGACTCCGCCGCTGCTTCGGTTCGCGAAACAGCGGCTACGCTCAGGATGACAAACGCGAGAGAGAACCGGAGAGGGGGAACTAGTGTTTTTTCAGCGGCGGCGCGGGCACGACCATCTGCCGTCTCACCGGCACGATCGCTCCCCTCGCCGGATCGGCGGCGGCGTTGGCGCGGGTCAGCACTTCCTGCTGGATGTACTGCACAAACTCCTGGATCTGGCGCTGCATCTCCTCCATGCGCTCGCGCATTTGCAGGATGATGGCCATGCCGCTGATGTTCACGCCCAGGTCGCGCGCCAGGGACAGGATGAACTCCAGCCGCTGCAAGTCTTCGTCGGTGTAAAGGCGCGTGTTGCCCTCGGTGCGCGACGGCTTCAGCAGCCCCTCGCGCTCGTAAAGCCGCAGCGTTTGCGGATGAATCCCATACATCTCGGCCACGGCCGAGATCATGTACGCGCCCTTCGATTTGCGTTTAGTCACCGGGCTCCCTCGCTGCGCTTGGGATTTTGCTCGCGGGCTCCCCTTCGACTACGCTCAGGGCCACTCCCGCAAAGCGGCTCAACATATACGCACTCGTAAATTCGTGTTTACTCATAATATCCTCGCACGTCGGTACCGGCACGTCGGTGCCATTCACCCGCAACGCGTCCATGCTAGCTTAAGACAACACCCTGTACTCGGGTAAAAAACAAAATACAACTGGAGAGTGACAACAAAGACTATGGATAAGTCTGTCCGCCACTTCGTGTTTCTTGCCTGTAGCGTGCTCACAATCGGCTGTCTCACCTATGCTCAGTCCAGCAACCCTGCCGACCAACCTCCGCCGCCCGCCAAATCAAAAGCCGCTTCGGACGGCGATACCAATCGAATTGGCATCGGCGTTAAGGGTTCCTTGCTGGGCGGAGGCGTGGAGGTAGCGGCGCGCGTGACGCACTTCACCAACGTGCGCGGCGGTTTTAACATGCTCAGCTACAGCCGCGGCTTCAACAAGGACGGAATCGCCTACAACGGCCAGCTATCCTTTAAGACCGTGGAAGCGCATTTCGACATTTTCCCGTTTGCGGGGAACTTCCACGTCAGTCCCGGAGTGCTGGCCTACATCGGCGACCCCATCACCGCGAACGCCGCCGTTCCCGGAGGGCAGAGCTTCACTCTGGGCGGCACCACCTACTACAGCGACGCCACGACGCCCGTCACCGGCAACGGAAAGATCGACTTCAACCGCGCCGCTCCCATGGCCACGATCGGCTGGGGCAACCTGGTGCCGCGCGGCCACAATAAGCACTTCAGTGTTCCTTTCGAGATCGGGGTCGCATTTCAGGGATCTCCCAAGGCAACCCTGAACTTGGGTGGGAATGTTTGCGACCCTCCGGGCAACGTGAACTGCCGTCCTGCGGCCACAGATACCGGAGTGCAAAGCAACATTCAATCGGAGCAGACCAAACTCAATAACAGCATGTCGTTCTTCAAAGCCTATCCAATTATTTCAGTTGGCTTTGGATACAGCTTCTAGGCAAGCCGCGAAACGACAAAGGCCACGGATCATCGCGAGTTTTCACGGATTTCAAATCCGTGTTGATCCGCGTGAATCCGTGGCCAGGACTGTTTACGCCGCCGGTTGCGGCTTGTGCTCCACCGGAGCCGTCCATCCCGACGGCTTCAGCGCATGATTAATGAAGTAGACGACGAAGCCCGCTGCGATCAGGAGCATCCCGAAGGCCACGAAGCTCATATTCCATATCTTCTCGTGCTCGCCGCGAAACACCGAAAAGCCCACCAGCAGCATGGGCGGAATGCCGATGGCAATCGCGCCAAACAATCCGCCGGGCACGCGGAACGGACGCTTCAGTTCCGGCTCGCGGAACCGCAGCACCACCAGCGCCACAAATTCCAGCAGTAGGCTGGTGCCATAGAGAAGGATGTCGATCGTCACCAGCCGCTCAAAGCCCAGGTTCAGGCACATCGCCCACCCCGCGGCCAAAGCAATAATCGCCACCCACGGCGCCCGCGATTTCTTCTGCAGCTTGCCGAAAACAGCCGGAAGCATGCCATCCTGCGCCATCGCCAGCGGCAGACGTGAGTAGCTCATGACCAGCGCGTTGAACATGCCAAACGCGCTGATCAAGCCGCCCAGCACCACGCCAATGCGCAGCAGCGGCCCGCCCACCAGTCCGGCGATATCGGCCCATGAGCCGGTCTCCCATGCCGTCGGTTTCAAGCCGGTCATCCACATCGCTCCGAACGGAAGAATGTAGCTCACCGCCACAATGCAGACCGCGACCAGCATCGCCCGCGGATACGTCCTCTGCGGCTTCTCCACTTCCGTCGCGATGGTCGAGGCGTTGTCCCATCCCATGTAGTTCCACATGCAGATGAGCAGCCCGCCCAGAATATCGACGGTCGACGTGGTGGGCTTGGTCACCGCGTTGGCCAGCGCGCCCAGCTTAAACGGCGCCAGCACCACGATCGCCACGAACGGCGCCGACAGGGCGAGAAACAGCCACAGCGAGGTGAGCGAGACCACCTTCACTCCGGCAATGTTCAGCAGGGCGCACGCAATCACGACGGCCAGCGCTACCCACCATCCGCGAGCACCTTCCTGAAACCAGGGGAACATCCGGGTCAGGTAGGCCACGAACAGCGTGGGATAAATCGCCATGTCGAAAATGGACGCAACCAGCGAGAGCCAGGCTTCCTGAAATCCCCAGAAGTTGCCCATGGCGCGGCGCACCCAGGCATAGTAGCCGCCTTCGTAAGGCAGCGCGCTCGACAGCTCGCCGATCATGAAAGCCGTAGGCAGGCTCCAGAGCAGCGGGGTGAGCATCAAGATCAGGATCGCTCGTCCGTAGCCGGCGCCATGCACAATCTCTTCTGTCCCATAGGTTCCGCCCGACACCATAAAGAACGTGGCGGCGACCAGGGGCCAAAGCGTGAGGCGAACGAATTTTTTCCGATTGGGTACGGCGGCGAGGTGCTGGGGATTTTCGAGTTGTTGACGCGGAGCGCTAGCTGTTGCCAATTTCTATGTCTTCCTCCTCAAGCGACTCACTCTCACCACCGCGTCTCCCCTGGTCTTCAAGCCTGATCTTTGAAATCCGATCTGCAATGAAGGCTCTCTTCTCGCGGCTCCCGGGTTGAGATGCGATTCCCGGGCATTTCGGCGAAGTTAGTTCGCATTTGTGAGATTACGGGAATTTTCCACAGATGCAAGAAATTTTTGAATTATTTTGCAATTTTTTGTAAGCGGCGGGTGTGGTACGGAGGTAATGTGTGCGAGAGCAGCCGGGCTGAGCGCTCGACGTGGCACTCGCCGCTTTGCGCGAATCTGATCGTCCGGGAGGAAATCATGTTTGGCCGATTGATCGCCAATTGGGTGTACGGAGGGTTTCTGGCCGGTTTGCTGCTGCTCTTGCTGGCGCCTGTCCTCGTGCATTCCTGGTCGGCTGCGCTCGTGGCCACGTTTCTGTGCCTGCCGGTCTACATGCTTCATCAGTATGAGGAGCACGATAACGACCGGTTCAGACTGTTCGTCAACCGGCAGATCGGGAAGGGAGAAGTCCTCTCACCCTTGGCGGTCTTCGTCATCAACGTGCCCGGAGTGTGGGGTGTCATCGCGCTATCCTTGGCGTTGGCGGCGACGGTTCGAGTTGGCTTCGGGCTGATGGCGGCGTATCTGGTCGTCGTGAACGGCGCCATTCACGTCATCCATGCGGCCATTAAACGGGGCTACAACCCGGGACTAGGAACCGCCATTGTCTTGTTTCTCCCACTGGGCGGATGCGGCATCGCCGCCATTCAGCAGGCTGGCGGCGGGACTGCCGTGATGCATATGGCCGGCGCGGGTACAGCGATCGCGATTCACGCTGCCATCATCGTCCACGTATTTCGCCAATAACTCGGATTTGACCTAACTTTCAATTCCAGCCTCCGTGCGACACAGGCGCCTCTCTTGCAGATGAGCCTCCGCTGGCTTATCATGCCGCCCTTCCGTTTGGAGGGGTTCTATGAAACTGCCGTTTCTCGCTGTCGCTCTCTCCGTGGCTGCGCTCTTCGCGGCGCAGCCGTCGCAGGCGCAAAACGCCTTCACCCCTGATCAAGTGAAGTATGGTCCGGCCCCGCCGTTTCTGCCGCCCGGAGCGCAGCTCGCTGTGCTCGAAGGCGACCCGATGGCCGCCACCGGCGACTTCACCATCCGTCTGAAAATGCCGGACGGCTACAGGATCGCGCCGCACACGCATCCCCACCGGGAGAACGTGACGGTGCTCTCTGGCACGCTCAAAGTGGGCATGGGAGACCAGTTCGACGCCAGCAAGATGGCGAGTTTCGGGGCGGGCAGCTTTGCCTACCTCGATCCCACCATGCATCATTACGCTGCCGCCTCAGGGGAGACGGTCGTCCAGATTCACGGCATGTCGCCGGCGCAATTCAACTACATCAACCCGGCCGACGATCCCAGCATAAAGAAATAGGGTATCCCTAAACAGCGATGTCATCCTGAGGCCCGCGTTTTTTTGGGGCCGAAGGACCTATGCACCTTGCTGACAGTGCCTCTCCGCAAGCAGGTTGCATGGGTCCTTCGCGGCAAACAGACGCCGCTCAGGATGACAACGGTATGGGAAGCCTTACGCGGGACGCGAATCCTAGACCTGTTTCCAGAGTTCTTCGCGCGGGTCTTCCGGGTTCAGCTTGGCCAGTTCGCGCAGCAATTCTTTCGTGCGCTCGTCGCGGGGCATGGGAACGGTGACCGTGATCTCGACAATCTCATCCCCGCGCACGCCTTCCTTGGTCGCCGAAGGCACGCCTTTCTCGCGCAGCCGCAGCTTCTGCCCCGACTGCGTCCCCGGAGGAATCTTCAGCAGCGCCCGCCCGTCAATTGTGGGCACTTCGATCTTCGCCCCCAGCGCGGCTTCGGTCGAGCTTACCGGCACGGTCAGATAAATGTCGTCCCCGTCGCGGCGGAAAAGAGGGTGCTCTTCTGTCCGGATAATCGCATACAGATCGCCCGCCGTCCCGCCGTGGGCCCCGGCGTTGCCTTTGCCCGGAAGGCGAATGCGCTGCCCGTCGCGGGTTCCGGCCTTGATGCGCACCTCCAGCGGCTCGGTCTTGGTGACCGTTGCTTCGCCGTGGCAGGTGGGGCAGATTGTAAGATTCTTGCCCGTCCCGTGACATCGCGGACACTGCACATTAAACTTCATCCGCCCGCTGGTCTGGGTGATCTGCCCGGTCCCGTTGCACTCCGGACACTTGCCTGGCGCTTCGAGGGAGCCCTGCCCGTGGCAAGTCGAGCAAACGTCCTGGCGTGAGATGTTCAGCCTCATCACCCCGCCGCGAATCGCCGTCCAGAAGGGAACATTGACTTGATATTCGAGGTCGGTCCCAGGTTCGGGGCCTTCCTCGGCTGCAGCCGCGCCATGTCCACCGCCAAAGATTGAACCGAAGATATCGCGGAAGCTGCTACTGCCGCTGCCACGGTTTCTGCTGGCTCCGCGGGCGGCATTGTCGACGAGATCGGAAAAATCGAACCCGCTAAAATCGAAGGGGACGCCATGGCCGCCATCCGGCGTTCCACCCGGAGCGCCGCCGGGAAATCCGCCGGCTCCTCCGGCCGCGCCGCCCGCCCGGGCATAGGCCTCCGCGGTTGCCGGATCAATATTGTCGGAGTAGAACCCGACCTGGTCGTAGATTTTGCGTTTCTTCGGATCGCTGAGAACGTCGTTGGCTTCGGAGAGCGTCTTGAACTTCTCCTCCGCCCCCTTATCCCCGGGATTGACGTCAGGATGGTATTTCCGCGCCAGCTTGCGGAACGCCTTGCGGATGTCGTCCGCCGAGGCGCTCTTCTTCACGCCGAGAATTTCGTAATAATCCTTCTTGGGGGTGTTTGCCATCGCGCGCTATCTTAAAATTGGATCCCGGAAATCGGATAATGGACCAGCCCGAGTTTAATTCAGAATCCGGCGCTTCTCTTTGTCTTCAACGACAATCTTCAAATCCTGGACTTCATCCTCGTCCACATACACCGAAAGGCGCCGCGGGCCCGTGGCGCCTTCCACAAAAACCAGCCACCGCGCCTCATCCTCGGCGAGGCTCAAGAAATACGTTTCTCCATTGACCTGAAAATCCACTTCAATCTCCTCCCCCACCTTGGTCTCGTCGCCTGAAAGTGTCATCCTGAGCGAAGTTGCCGCCCGCGAAGCGGACGGCAACGCGAGTCGAAGGATCCCTACCTCCATCCGGACCGCCAGCTTCCTGGATAGGGATCCTTCGACTGCGCAAGGCACTGCGCGAAAAACGCGCAGTGCCTTGCTTCGCTCAGGATGACAATGCCTACTTAATCACAGCTTACTTCTTGTCTTCCACGTCCACGTATTCCGCGTCGATCACGCCTTCATCTTTCTTGGCCTGACCGTTGCCGCTGTGGTCGCCGCCAGCCGTCGCGCCCGGCGTTGGCCCTGCTCCTGCGCCCGGACCCGCTCCTGGCGTCGGCTGGGCCGCCTTGTACATCTGTTCGGCTAGCTTGTGCGAAGCCGCAGTCAGCGTCTCGCGCGCCTTGTCCATGGTCGCCTTGTCGTTCGACTCCAGCGCCTTTTTGGCGTCGGCCAGGGCATTCTCAACATCTCCGCGCTCCGAGCCGGAGATCTTGTCGCCCTGTTCGCGCAGCATCTTCTCGATGTTGTAGACCATCGAGTCGAGCTGGTTCTTGGCTTCGATCGACTCACGCGCGGCTTTGTCTTCGGCCGCGTGCGCGTCGGCTTCCTTCGCCATGCGCTCAACTTCTTCCTTCGACAGACCGGAAGACGACGTAATCGTAATCTTCTGGTCTTTCTGCGTGGCCGTATCTTTCGCGGTCACGTTGAGGATGCCGTTGGCGTCGATGTCGAACGTCACTTCGATCTGGGGCACGCCGCGCGGAGCCGGCGGGAGTCCGGTCAGGTGGAACTTGCCCAGGGTGCGGTTGTCCCGCGCCAGGGGCCGCTCGCCCTGCATCACGTGCACCTCGACCGAGGTCTGGCTGTCGGCCGCGGTGGAGAACGTCTCCGTCTTGCGCGTGGGAATCGTGGTGTTGCGCGGGATCATCTGCGTGGCCACGCCGCCCAGCGTCTCGATGGAGAGCGTCAGCGGAGTAACGTCGAGCAGGAGCAGGTCCTTGACCTCGCCCTTGAGCACGCCGCCCTGGATGGCCGCTCCGACCGCCACCACTTCATCCGGGTTGACGCCCTTGTGCGGCTCCCGGCCGAACAGCTCGCCGACCAGCGCCTGGATGCGCGGCATGCGGATCTGCCCGCCCACCAGCACGACCTCGTCGATCTTGCTGGCGTCGA
>Ga0181523_10003343_pt1 | contig 14694 bp, 12 predicted proteins | sample PEATcosm2014_Bin_43_FD_119752 | JGI IMG/M metagenome (GOLD analysis project Ga0181523, IMG submission 119752) | Peatland microbial communities from MTU Mesocosm Facility, Houghton, MI, USA - PEATcosm2014_Bin05_30_metaG | ecosystem: Environmental > Terrestrial > Soil > Wetlands > Peat | place...
CCGCAAGGTGATCGGCGAAGGACCGCCGCCCGCAATATTCGCGGTCTTCGTTGTATTCGGCGCCGCTGTGACACTGGCGATGCTTGGCTACGTTTTAGAAGGCCTCCAATACAGCGCCGCAGCATACATCACGGCGTTGACGATCGACTTCTTTACGGTCATTTTCGGCTTCGTGATCGCGCTCGAAGTCATTATGCGACAACCAATGGAAGTGTCGGAGAGGCCGGCTAGGCGGCGGCTTGTAATACGCGGATTAGCGGACAGATACAAATAAGACACCTGCAGTTTTTCACCCGATGTTCGCTCTTGCGAAATCCTGCGGCCGCCATCCGGGCGCGCTCATGTCTCTTGTGGGTCGAAGTTGACGAGATGTCCGGGTGCATTGTCTTGAGGTCGCAATCAATGTATTCGCCTAGCGGCGAGGATTTCTTGCACAACCTCGGTCGCGAAAATCCAGATCTTGATTTATTCGCAGCATGCGGCGTTGATTGAGAAAACTGGGAAGATGCGGTGGACGGCGTCTGTGTGTTGATGGATGTCTCGAGAGAAAGTCCCGGGGCGTTTTGCGACACGACGTCGCATCCGGGTCAAGATGCAGGCGAAGTCGCGGATTTCGCAAAGGACTGCGACCGCAGGGGTTGGAAGCGCGATGTCTGCATCGTCGATTTTTGATGTCGGCTTCTATGAGGCGGCGAAGTTTGGAACGGGTCTAAGCGGGCTTCCCACGACTCGCGGTCAGAAAAAAACAACACGCACCAGTACCGTGTTTTTGCTGCGCGCATTAGTCCGCGCGGTGTCTACATGGCGTCTACCTGAAAAGCCACGCCGGCTCGTGGCCGGCGTATGTCTTTGATTTGATGGTGCTGCTGAGACGAATCGAACGTCCGACCTACTGATTACGAATCTTGCGTCGGATACTTATAAATCAATGGGTTAGGCGTCAAATCTTGCACAATAAGTGGCCGGAACTGGGTTCGATTTCCTTCTGGGGCGGTTTGAATTGTGCAAGGTCTTCCACCGGTTACCTAATTCAAGCGAGGAGCCTGATCACGATCGGCACATAGTCCAGTGCCAGAGCCATCATAGATCGACGACATGTTTCAACAGGCCGAAGGAAACACGCCAAGCGCCGTTGTCACATTCGACCGTCGCCGTCTTGACATTCATGCGCATGATCCGGCCGACGCACGTTTGCTCGTAGCGATCGACGAAGGAAACGGTATCCCCCACGGCGAAGTCCTCGCGCGTAAAGCGCTTGGGCGTTCGCGGTGACCGCGGAACCTCATCGAGGATTTCGACGTCAGGATCGCCGGATCCTTCATCGAGATCCAAGGCGGCGTATGGCACGCCGCTCCAGCGGGAACGTTTCGTGGTGTCGTCGATCGTCACATCACGGTCGCGCATAACAACGATCCGGCCCGTGTGCATGGCGCCGTCCTGCCAACCAAAAAAGCACACGACCATGCCCAGATGAAGGCGACTGCGAATCGCCAGAATTCTTTGCGGATCGTTGCGCAATCGCTCAATTGCGAACTCGATGCGGTATAGGTCGAGGCTGCTGGCCTGCGGAAGTGCGGAGATCAGCTTGACCAATTCCGGGTTAAGAGGTGGAAGGCCCATTGGCGGAGATCCTCTTCGACTGTGACATTTTGTCCGAAATAAGATAACATTTTTCGGACAAGAGTCCTTGCCAAATGTCCGAATAACGTATACAAATATCGGACAGGAGTCCTCCATGTCCGACCTCAAGACCCGCATATCCGCCATGATCGACGCCACCGGCCCCGGCCATGTCTGGGTGCCCTCCGATTTTGCGCACCTCGGCAGCCGCGATGCCATCGACAAGGGCCTCCAACGCATGGTGCGTGCCGGCGATCTGCGACGCATCGACCGCGGCCTCTACGACAAACCGACGCCGAACCGGTTGACCAAGCGGCCCAGCTCAACGGACTATCTCGCTGTCGTGGAAGCCATCGCTCGACGCGACCAATTGCGACTTCTAGTCGACGGCATGACCGCTGCCAACGATCTAGGGCTCACCGATGCCGTACCAGCCCGCGTCACTATCCACACCGACGCCCGTCGCCGGGCCATACAACTCGAAAAGTTGACCATCGAGTTCAAACACACGGCGCCGAGCCGCCTCTATTGGGCCGGGCGCCCTGCCATGCGAGTCGTCCAGGCGCTGTATTGGTTGAAAGACACCCTCGCCTCTGACCGCAACCGCATTTTGGCCCGCCTTAAACAGATCCTTGCGGACCCACGCCATGGAACGGCAATTCGCCAGGACTTGGTCGGCAGCATCGGCGTCATGCCAGCGTGGATGCAGGACTTCGTGCGCGAGCTACCAATTTGGGACCATCGAATATCCTCCGGCGGCCGGAAGCCACCCAACGGGAACAAGGCTCGATCGGCCACGCGCGTGCGATCGCCCAAACGCATCGAGGCCAACCAATGAATCCGGCTTTCCAAGAAGTCATCGCGGCCAACGACTCGGACCGACGGAACCTGTTTCTTGGAACCGCCGCTCGCATAGGCACAGCCGTCCCAAACGTCGAGAAGGACTTTTGGGTCTGCTGGACCCTGGATGCGCTGTTCAACGGCCTTGCGCCCGGCGGTCCACGTCTTCTCTTCAAGGGTGGCACGTCCCTTTCGAAAGCCTTCGGCCTGATCTCCCGGTTCTCCGAGGACATCGACATTACGGTATTTCGCGATGACCTCGGACAGCCTGCAGACGTGGCCATGCTCGACGCCTTGAGTGGGAAACAGCGACGCGCGCGCCTGGACGCTATACAGAATGTGTGCCAGGCCTATATCGCCGGAACGCTCGCCAAGCAGTTCAAGCAAATCGCCGCGGCTGCCATTCCGGGAAGTCGCTTTCAGCTTGAATCCGATCCTGAAGACAAGGACGGCCAGAGCCTGCTGTTCTGGTACCCGACCGCAATGGAGGACGAGGGCGGATACGTCCGCTCCGCGGTCAAGATCGAAGCCGGCGCCAAGTCGGCATTGGACCCCAACGTCGCCGCGGAGGTTATCCCCTACGTGGCAACAGATCTGCCAGATCTGCAACTCACGGTCAAGAATGTCACGACGGTCAAGCCAGAACGCACATTCTGGGACAAAATCATCATCCTGCACGGTTTGCGGCAGTGGCATGAGCGCCGCGGCGAGTTGCGTCATGGCGGGCAGCGAGTCTCCCGCCACTACTACGACGTGCATCAACTCCTTCACGTAGCCATGGCAAATGAATGGACCGTCGATCTTGGCTTGGCAAATGACTGCGCTCAGCACGCACGGCTGTTCTTTGGGAGTGCCGACCTCGGGTTGGATGCCGCCAGACCGGGCGCATTCACACTATCGCCTGACGCGGCAATGCGAAATGCACTTGCGCGAGACTACGACGCGATGGCGGCCATGGTATTTGGCACGGCGCCCGAGTTTGATTCCGTGCTAGCCAGCGTTCGGCAGGTCGAATCAATCATTAACCGGCCGAAAACGATGACTGTCGGCTGACGCATATCGCGCGCTAACGCACATGGACGCTGAAGAAGAGGTCAAGAGACTTCGCGCCGAAAACGCGCACCTCATTGCCTTGCTGACTTCTCATGGCATCGGCGTGCGAGAACCGAACTCGCCCAATGCGCCGCCACCACGTTCGAACCTCTCGACGGAAGATAAGGTTAGCCTGTTTCGGAAGCTATTTCGCGGTCGAACAGACGCGGTACCGATCCGCTGGGAAAGCAAGTCCGGCAAGTCCGGCTATGCACCCGCCTGCGCGAACGAGTGGGTCGCCGGCGTTTGCGAGAAGCCGCGAATCAAATGTTCGGATTGCAGTCACAGAGCCCTTATCCCGTTGACGGACAAAACCATTTATGACCACCTGGCGGGGCATCACACGGCCGGCGTCTATCCACTGCTGCTCGACGATACTTGCCATTTCCTTGCCGTGGACTTCGACGACGAAGGCTGGCGTGAGGATGTGCAAGCCTTTGCCCACTCCTGCCGCGAGCTGGACGTTCCCGTGGCCTTAGAGGTGTCCCGCTCGGGCAACGGAGCCCACGCCTGGATCTTCTTTTCGTCGAACATTGCGGCGCGGGATGCAAGGCGCCTGGGCACGGCCATCATCAGCCACACTTGCGCCCGCACCCGCCAACTCAAGCTGTCGTCCTACGACCGACTGTTCCCCAACCAGGACACGATGCCCAAGGGCGGATTCGGAAACCTGATTGCGTTGCCATTGCAGAAGCGGCCGCGCGAAAGCGGGGGCAGCATATTCGTGGACCAAGTACTGCAGCCCTATTCAGACCAATGGGCATTCTTGGCATCGGCTCAGCCGATGGCGGTGCAGGATGTGGAGCCCGCCATCATTCGGGCGACTCACGGTTCGCACCCGCTGGACGTTACCTTCATTGGGGACGAAGACCTGCACGAGCCATGGAAACGATCAACCGCTACCGGGCAACGATTGCCCGGCCCGATGCCCGAGTCCCTCACGGTGACCGTTGCCAACGTGCTCTATTTCGAGAAAGAACAGCTACCACAGCCACTGGCCAACCGGCTGATCCGATTGGCGGCCTTTCAGAACCCCGAGTTCTACAAGGCGCAGGCGATGCGCCTACCCGTGTGGGACGAACCACGGGTCATCGGTTGCGCAGAGAATTTCCCCAAGTACATTGCACTGCCACGAGGATGCCTCGAGCCCGCCCGGGAACTCCTTCGGGAAAACGGCATACGTCTTGAAATGCGGGACGAGCGGTTCGGCGGCGAACCGATGAATTTGCATTTTGCGGGAACGCTACGCGCAGACCAGCAGGCCGCTCTGGCCGCGATCGTCCGTCATGACATCGGCGTGATGTGCGCGCCGACTGCTTTCGGAAAAACCGTAACGGCTGCTGCGCTCATCGCGCGACGAGGTGTAAACACGTTGGTGCTGGTCCATCGCACCGAACTGCAGAAGCAATGGAACGAACGACTGCTCGCATTTCTGGGCGCCGATAAGAAAGTCATCGGGACCATCGGCGGAGGAAAAGCCAAACCGACCGGCAAAATCGACATCGCCGTGATGCAGTCGCTCTTCCGACAAGGCAAAGTCAGCGAAATCGTCGAGAACTACGGACAGGTCATCGTTGACGAGTGCCACCACCTTTCGGCCTTTTCATTCGAGGCGATCCTGAAACGCGCCCGGGCGAAATTCGTGCTCGGCCTCACGGCCACGCCGTTTCGGCGCGATGGCAGGCAGCCGATCATCTTCATGCAGTGTGGACCAATCCGCCATACTGCCGCCGCGCCGGAAGGCGCACCAAAAGCGCTGGAAGTCATTCCGCGTCATTTGAAAACACGGTTCGAATTGACCGCCGACGCCGGAATCCAGGAACTGTTCCGACGCCTGGCCACCGACGCTGGCCGCACCTCGATGATATCGGCCGAAATCCGGGCGGCGTTCGACCAAGGGCGAAAGGTACTCGTGCTGACCGAACGTACCGAACATTTGGAGGCCCTCGGTGCAGACTTGGTTCGACACGTGCCGACCCTGTTCACCTTGCATGGACGAATGTCAAAAAAGCAGCGATTGGAGCTTCTGCGCGAGCTGGAGACCCTGGCGCCCGACGCCCCTCGCGTCTTGCTCTCCACGGGCAAGCTGGTCGGTGAGGGCTTCGATCACCCGCCGCTCGACACCCTGGTTCTTGCGATGCCGATCTCCTGGAAAGGAACGCTCCAGCAATACGCTGGACGCCTGCACCGGGAGCAAGCCAACAAGAGCAGCGTGCAGATCATCGATTTCGTCGACGTCGGCCATCCTGCCCTATTGCGGATGTGGGACAAACGGCAACGGGGATATCGGGCCATCGGCTACAGAATCCCCGCGGATGCGGCGAGCGCGCAGCTGATGTTGGACACGCCATCCGGCGACCGGAGCGCAACTGATCGGCTTACACAATTCGGCCGCGTCGTTAGCGATCACTATCCGGGAGATCGTTGAGAAGACTGGTGCTGCTGAGACGAATCGAACGTCCGACCTACTGATTACGAACGGAGAAAAGTAGTGTTTGCAGGAGCTTGCGGGAGTTTGCATGTGTCCACGTAAGCCCTTGATCTATTGACAGTTTCTGACCACTTGAGTTTGAATGAGGCATCCAGTCGTACGCAGCAGGGTGTCTACATGGCGTCTACACGGACGCGCAATCAGTCGGTCAGGCTGACCCAAAAGCTGGTCGAAACACTGCCGCCCCCGGAGGTCGGCCAGGCGTTTTTTCGGGACACAAATCTGCGTGGATTGGGTCTGCGAATTACCGCTGCGGGCGTTCGAGCATTCATCCTGGAGCGCCGCATCCAGGGAAAGACACGACGCATCACCATCGGGCGCGTTGGCGAAATTAACCTCATCCAGGCGCGCATTAAGGCCCAGGCCTTCGTTGGCAAGGTTGCGCTAGGCATCAATCCCATCGTCGAAAAAGAGCGCGAGCGCGTTAGCGCCATCACGCTCGCCCAGGTCTTCGAAGAGTTCAAACGCGCACGCACGCAGCTCAAACCCCACACGATCTACGACTACGAGCGAACCCTGAAGGTCGCCCTGGGTGATTGGCAGCATCGCCCTATCTTGACCATCTCCAAGGACATGGTGGCTTCTCGCCATCGTGACCTGGGCGCCGCCAGCGGCCACGCCTACGCCAATCAAGCAATGCGGGTCTTGCGAGCGCTTATCAATTTCGCGATTGGCCACTTTGAAGACGGATTTGGCGAACGGGTCATCAGCTCCAATCCAGTTGACCGGATAACACAAAACCGCGCCTGGTTTCGCGACAAGCGCCGCACGACGGTCATCAAGCTGCACGACCTTCCGGCGTGGTTTTCGGCCGTTTGCAATCTGCGGGCTTCCGAAGAGCCGATGGCCCAAACCGTTGCCGATTACCTCGTGTTCTTGCTCCTGACGGGATTGCGAAGGAATGAGGCTGCCCGCTTGACCTGGGATCGCGTGGATTTGCGGGAGGCATCAATTTACATCGCCGATACCAAGAACACTGATCCGCACCTGCTCCCCGTTGGTCCGCACCTTCTCGATCTTTTAAAGCGGCGATTCGAGGACGCCACCTGCGCATTTGTGTTTCCCGGCGAAGGCCCCTCGGGCTACCTTATCGAGCCCAAACGGCCCATCGCAAGAGTAATCGCGGAGTCGGAGGTTAGCTTCATACTGCATGACCTGCGCCGAACCTTCATCACCGTTGCGGAGGCCATCGACACCAGCCCCTACACTATCAAGCGCCTAGTGAACCACCGGGTTCACATGGACGTCACCCAGGGCTACATCATTAGCGACCTTGAGCGGCTTCGTGCGCCGATGCAGCGGATCGAGGAATATATTCTGCGAGCCGCCGGCGCGATTTCTTCGGCCAGAATAATTCCCCTACCCGAATTTCCTGCGGCAGCGCAGCGTTCCTTGATCGGTGGGTAGCGCGGTGTGCGAGCGTCGAGCCAGCCCGGCCGGGGGTCCGCAGGACACCCGGGCGGGGTGGCCGGCGGCGGCACACCGCGCCGGGCCCCGCCGTCAAGGGGCCGTCAAGATATAGGGGCCGGGAAGCAATTCTCCCTTTGAGGTGCAGAAAATGGACAAAATGATGCCCGAGGACAGTGAGGATCCGAGTCAGGTGCCTCCTCTCACGTACCCCCTCACAGCGGACGAAATCGCGGCCCGGCATGGCACCGATTCAAGCCACGTGCCTCGCCTCACGTACCCCATGACAGCAGAGGAAATTGCTGCCCGAAGATTTCCGTCCTGGGATGACAGTTTATTTGATTTCTCCCCTGAGCAAGAAAATCACCTGGCGAACTTGATTGGCGGCGATGCGCCTTCGGAACTGCATTTTCGATTTATTTCTCGAATTCGATTTTTAATTCACGGTTTTCGAAAAATAAATCGACGGGACTCACGCCCCCACTCTGCCGATGTACGGAAGGAATTACGAGAATTTGCCGAGCAGGCGAGAAAATTGGCGGCCTTAATCAACGACAGCCAAATTTCCAGAGAGGCATTTGATCTCGCAGGACCAAAGCTTTTTGAGGTTCTTTTTCATCGGCTAAAAGTGGAGGACGCAGAGATTCAAAAGGCTGTTTACCCACCGCCATTGCACGGATTTCAATATTCATTGCAAAACGCACTATTGGAAATTGCCGCCACAATCGAAGGCGTTGCAATTCCAGACAAAATCGAAGCAGTCGGAGGTCGACCTCGAGAAACTACGAGAGAAGCCTTTTTGAATTACCTCGTCAAAGAGTACCAACGTACCTTTGGCGATTTCCCGACAATTTACCGAAAGGGTTCGCTTAACGAATTTTTTCAAGTCTGCCTTCAATGCGCCGAGTTTGCCCCTGGAAACGTTCACCAGCTTTTAATCGACACCTGTAATCGCCTTTCTCCCACGACGGGTACTGAAACCCCGGAGAAATAGTTCGAGTTTCAGGACTTAACTTTCTCGGAATCCCCTTCTACCCTTGAAGCCGTCCCCCATCGCTAGCTCACAGCCGAGCTAGCTGGTGGGGACCCCATCAAGCCGTAGGAGATACGAAATGAGCAAAGGTCCAGAACGGGGAATTTTCGAGGCGGACCCGCCGCCAAAAACTCTACTGACCACAAAGCAGGCGGCACGGCGCCTAAACATGAGCGAAGCCTTTCTCGAAAGGGACCGCTGTGAGGGCGCATCAATTCGCTTCATTCGGGTCGGAAAGCGGCGGGTTCGGTACCACCCGGATGACATCTCTGAGTACCTCGCAAAGATGACTGGCGAGTCCGTGGGCGAACCGCTGACCAAGGGTGGGCGGACATGGTAGGCGCCGCTACCCTCCCAAGCGCGGGCGTCAATTGCGCCCAATTTGGACTTCCGCTCCCCATTTGGGATCAGATCTGCGACGCAACGCCGCCAGAGGAGCACTTTGAGCTTGCAACTGTATTTCTTCGGTTGCCACGCCACATCGCCAAACCTCTCTTTGACGAGTGGCAAGCCCATTTCAAGTCTGGCGGTACAAAGCAAGCTAGAGAATTCACTGGTCGCATCCGCGATGAGATCGTTCCCGAATTCTTTCGTCAAAAGGCGGTACCGCTCGACCAGCCCCTAGATGAAGTCTTTCACGAAGCCCAATCAGCGGCAAATGAATTTGCACAGCTGATCGCTCCCGTTAAACGCCCGGAAGAGCGCGTTGCCGCAATCGACGCGATAACAAAGAAGTACGACGTCACTCCTCCTCACCGGCCCGCAGCGGAAGAACAAATTAGTCGTCTCCTTGATCCCCTTTGGTGGCGTCGAGCCTTGCGTCGCCGGTATCAAGCCGTCGAGTTTGCCGCCATAAAGGCGGGCGCCGTTTACAGCAAGAAAGCGCCCTACGTTTCTGACGCCGCTTTGACTCGCTTTCGCCGCTCCAATGCCAAGACACGCGCAACTCTTGATTTGCTAGAAGTGGTAAACGAAGAAACCGGTGAGGTGCTTCCGCTTCTAGATCTTCATGATCGAAGCACCGCCAACCCTTCCATGCGCCGGATTGCGATGTTGATGACCGTCCGCGGCCTTGAGGAGGCCGCAAAGCCTGAAGGCTATCGCGCCCTCTTGTTAAGTGTTACGTGCCCAAGTCGTATGCATGCACGCATGGAGCGCAGTGGCGCTCGCAACCCAAAGTACGACTACACATCTCCGTTCGTCGCAAATCAGTATTTGAATCAGCGATTTTGGCAACGCGCAACATCAAGGTTAAAGAATCTTGGCATCCTCCCAGGTCGCGACTATTTTGGCGTCCGCGTAACCGAGCCGCACCACGACGTCACCCCGCATTGGCACATTCTCGCCTTCGTGAGGCCGTCCGCAGTTAAGACATTCATTTCCGTCTTAAAGCAGTACGCGCTCGCGGAGTCTCCCGATGAGCCTGGTGCCGCCCGCCGCCGCTTTGACGTAAAAAAAGAAATAGGCCCAAACAAAGGAAGCGCGGCTGGCTACATCGCCAAGTACATATCCAAGAATCTCGATGGTCATGGTGTTGATGCCGACCGCGAGACAAAGCTTTCCGGAAGGGAACGGGCGGAACGGGCAACAGCCTGGGCCCGCATATGGCGAATCCGACAATTCCAGTTTTTTGGCGTTGGCTCCATTACGCCCTTTCGAGAGCTTTATCGCTTGCGCCGCTTGCCTGCGGCGCTGGGCGAAACTGTTGCCGAGCTATGGGAATCCGCGCAAGAAAAGAACTTTGGTCAATACAAGCTGGCACGCGACGCACGAGAAATCCGACTGTCCATTGCCTACGAAGCGGCACCAAGCGCGCGATACCCGTGGGAGGAGGTTCGTCGATTGACCGGCCTGCGTGTCGGAACGAAGGAGTGGTCAGGGACCCTCGTCACGCGCACTGATCGCTGGCGCCTACGTTTTCGCCTGCCGCCTGGCTCTGTCCCCTTGGACCCGATTCAATAACTCCGCGAGCCGGCGGGTCGATAGGCGGGTTCCACAGCCCGTAGCCCCTGGTGAGACTTTTTATGACTGCTTCTGGGTGCGTCGAATTTCCGAGATCGACCCCAAGGAGACTTTGGCGAGCGACAGCTTTGCGGCATCGGAAATTGGGCCTGCCTAATTCCGCTGCTCATTGGCCGACGTTGCCCATCATGAAATGGGAAGTTGCACGGACTATGGCTACATGACGTACGACAGCAGCTTGGGAAGCTGCCGCTCCACCTTTGAACTTCACCCGCGCTCCAGGGCGGATTCTGGGACGAGGTCGACTGCCGTCTAGAACGACAGTTCCTGGTGTGAGGACGGTTTCAAGCTGACCGTTGCCGTCGGTGTAGCCCTCCTCGGCGACCATCCTGCGACATTTCGCCTATCGTGCCGCACAGCCACCTAACTGATTGATTCTACAAGGTAATCACGGTCCCTACTGGCACTGGTAGCGACCGCGTTGGCGTCATCGCGCACGCTGCACTCTTGCGAACGAGGTCGCGAAAGCGTAAGGTTTTCGGGCCGAGTCTGACTAATGGGAGCGAACGCGAAAGCGATCGTATAAATCGGTGGCAGCATGACCCAAGGGGAGTCTCGCCGGTCCCGCCCGCGCCGACTCGTAACAAGAAACCTCCAACTGATTAGGGGAAAACTAATGCAATCCTTGAAGCAACTTATTGCTGCCGGCCTGATCGCAACGGCCAGCACGGCCGCGCTTACAACGCCGGCCTTCGCGGCCGACGAACCCCCGCAGCGCGGTTTTGCGCACGGCCCCGACTACAACATTTGGCAGGCCGACCAGTGGCGCGACATGGTCATGCGAATGTCGCCCGAGGACCGCACGAAATTGATGGCGATGCAGGACAAGCTAATGCAGATGGCGATGGATCAGAAGGCAATGAATATGAAAATGGACATGGAGATGGAGAAGGCAAAGCGCGACATGGAATTCTTCATTATGCGGAGCGCCGTCCCCTTCCGCGGATCGCAGTAGTCTTTAGCACGAGCGCGCCGCGTGCACCGACCGTCGAGGCCGGTGCACGGCAGGCTTTGCCTAGCGCACACCGTGCAATCTTGCCGACGGGTCCGCATTACATCTTGCACTTTAGGGGAACGACCACTGCCCGGTCCGGTGCGAACGGCAGCGTTAGAGCGTGCATTTTGGGTCCTCGAATGACGGGTCGTGGCCGGAAGCGCCGCCGGTCGTTACATTTCAACTGGAGATGGTGCCCAATCGAATCACTATCGGCGTGTCCGTAGGGGGAGCCGCTCACATCCTAGCCGTTAATCCTTGGCGGGCCACAATGTTCGGCGGATATCCGATCCGCCGTACCGATGTAAAAATGTAGATCAGCTATTGAGGATCATTTCATTTTCGAGCCAGACCAATGCGACCGTGCATTGAGAGGGTCGATCGGGGGGGATTTGATCCCGACGACCACGGCAGACCTGATATCTACACCGCTGCCGGCGGCAGCGCGGCCGGAATTCGAAAGTGATCCTTCTGCTCCTGTTCTCGGAGCAGCGCGCGAACAAAGCTCGCTTTGATAATCCGACCGAATGGTATTCGTGTTCGAACTTCTGGTACATCATCTATCGGGAGAATCGCTTGACCAGACACAACGCCAATAATGCGACTATCCGCCACGACAGGACCGCCGCTGTTCCCCGGGTAGATGCTCATGTCGGCCCAGAAGAATGGGAGCGCATCGTGAAGCATCGAAACTTTGCCAAAGGCCGCGACCGGCAACGAAAAGTGGCTTGACGAACAATGCGCTGATGCAGGATGTTGACTGACCTGCCCGAGCATTGCCGTTGAACTTGGAAACCCAACGGTAAAGACCTCCTGACCTTCAGTGGCCGGACCATCCGCGAACTCGTCTGAGGAGATGGGTTCGAACCCAAGAGCCATTAGTTCGTCTGCAAAACGCGAATCGCGTTGATCTAGGGAGATGAGTGCCAAATCAAGGCTTGAATCGGAAAACGAATATGGAACGGTAAACGACGCACCTGCGCCAAGGTTCATTAGGAATTTAGGCTCTTTGCGATGTGCCAACACCTGATCAAGTGAAGGAACTCGAAAGATCATGTTGAAGATGTTGTTATTTGCCCGTTCAGCTGCCGATTGCATTATGTACGGTCGAGTATTTTCCGACCATGTCGCTGCGCGCTTCACCTCCTCCTCAAACTCCCGCTTCGCCGACCGCTCGTCCCAAACAACGTGGCGAGCAGTTAACAGGTATCGGCGGCTGGCATGCAAAACGAATAGAGCTGTTCCATGACAGCGTATGTCCCTGCTTCGACCTGCGATTTGCTCGGAGAATTGTTCGTGTGTAATTTTGCCCTGGTCAAGTAGGGCGCGCTGCTGATTAATGCGCTTAATGCGATCGTAAAAATGCTCGCTGTCGGTAGCGCATTCCAGATGAACGACTGCCCGTTTCCACTTCCTTATCATCACGGCTCCGGCAGGGCCAGTAAACTCCACGAACGATACAATTGTCGGTAGCCGGCCGCGGAGCGCATGTCTTTAAGCCAAGATCGGTTTGTCCGCTCCCGTCGGACCGTGTAACGCAGTCGCTATGTCGCATCGTCGCTGGCGGGCGAAGCCGCGCGCCGCGATTCGGCAGGCAGAGCTGCTTGCTGCTGTTCGGTGGGAGCGGGATCAAACCACCCAGTTCTAATGCTGTTCTCGTTGAGTTTCTGTAGGAAAGCTCGTCTCCGAGGTCCGAACCAGGGTTCGGATGGCCAAGGATGGCGCAATATGTACTTCTCACCCAATCCGGCGAGCAGCATATGCTCGAAGCGCGTTAACTGGCCTTGGCGCCCACCTTCTAGGAGGCGGCTGAGCTGATCGTCATCATAGAACGAGATGCATTGGTCTACTTGAGCGAGGGAAGTAAACCCAAGTCGCAAAAGCAGGCGGACTGTCCAGTCGTAGGAAAAGTCCGACATTCGGCCGTCGGGGCCGAGCTTTATGTCGAGGTACGACTTCAATGCGCTCGGGGTAATTTCAACCGATTGCAATTCTCCAGCGGAAATTAGATCGACCGCCTGGTTCGTGAGGTCCCGGTCGTCGTCCTGAATGGCTTGAAATTCACGGTCTGCAATTTCAAGCAATCCGGCGAGCGACATAAAGCGTCGCTTGATATCGCGAGGAATAGTGGCAGATGACTTGTATTGGATGTCGTGCTCGATTTCGGCCCAAGCATGCTGGAGGATCGTTCTGACCTGGACCTCGACCTTCGCAGCGACGAATCGCTTGTACTCAGGCAGCGACGTTCGAGCGGCGTTCAGCGTTACTAGATAGTGAACGCTTTGGTACCCGAAACGCTCTTCTTCGATAAGGCTCTCGCCTTTATCGAAATGTTCAATGATTAAGAACTCCTCGCGGAGCATCTCGTTGATCTCTTGGATGGTACGTGGGAAGAACGTGATTATGCGAATGGCTGCCTGATCGGTAATTTGATCAAGCGGTCGCGGGTACATCGGGCGATTAGGGTCGATTTTGGATGGTGTGGCGGCCTTTTTTCCGAAACTGGTTGGGTCCTTTGCGCGCGCCTCTATGGAGTGAATCCTGATTTTGCGTCTCTTTAACGCTTCATCAGCGATTTTTCTCGCCGCGTCCGTGAGGTCGCTATAGAAGCCAAACACCCGCAAATATTCCGTCACGGCGGTCTGCTCGCGGCGGGCAAAATCGAATTTCTCGGGTGACTCGTGATCGGCGTCGTTCATTGACTCATGCCTGTCGACTTACGTCGGATTGGGCGCCTGCATCCGAACGAGACAGCGCGCATCAATTCCGTTCGAGACAATACCGCCGCTGACCGCAGACCGTCACCCCAATTGACTCCCCCTGCGGGGCTGGGCGCGAATCGCGGCCCACTAAGCCGTTTCGACGGTCGCCGGACCCCGTAAGGACTCCCGACCCTGGATCGCGGCCCGTAGACCCGAAAATTGGGCCTGGCGCACTGCGCCCGGTGGCCCAGAATCCTCCCGGAACGGATAGCCTGCGATTGCCCATATACTGGACCTCGACCCCATCTACGCCGAGAAGGGGAGTTCATAGGCAGACGAGGATAGCAATGGGTCGCGGAGCCGCGCCTATACCTACATTCCGCACATTGACGCAGGCATTTTCCCGCAATTTCCGCGCGGCTGGCGGAAGTCTTAGTGGTCCGCGCGGTATTGCGTGACGGGGATGCCGAGGAGTTGGAGTACCTGGATCTGC
>Ga0181523_10003348_pt1 | contig 14677 bp, 12 predicted proteins | sample PEATcosm2014_Bin_43_FD_119752 | JGI IMG/M metagenome (GOLD analysis project Ga0181523, IMG submission 119752) | Peatland microbial communities from MTU Mesocosm Facility, Houghton, MI, USA - PEATcosm2014_Bin05_30_metaG | ecosystem: Environmental > Terrestrial > Soil > Wetlands > Peat | place...
ATATCGCGCCGGACTGAAGGCAACGGACCGGCTCGGCGTGCGCATGGCGGCGCGTCCCGGCGGTGCCGGCGGTTATCTGCATTGGCAGAAATACCGCAAACTGAAAAAGCCGATGCCGATCGCCATCGTCGTCGGCGCGGCGCCGGTCGTCATGTTCACCGGACCGCAGAAGCTGCCGATCGATTGCGACGAGATGGCGGTTGCCGGCGGGCTGGCCGGCGCGCCGATCCGCATCGTCAAAGCCCTAACCGTCGAACTCGACGTGCCGGCCGACGCCGAATTCGTCGTCGAGGGACTGATCGATCCGGAACTGCTCGAGCCGGAAGGCCCGTTCGGCGAAAGCCACGGCCATGTCGCGCTCGAAGGTTTCAACATGTCGATGCAGGTCACCGCGATCACCCATAAGCGCAAGCCGGTCTGGGCCTCAATCTTGAGCGAGGTGACGCCGAGCGAATCGAGCGTGATGAAGCGCGTCGCCTACGAACCGCGCTATCTTTCCTATTTGCGCGACACGCTGGCGATCAAGGGCGTGCGCCGCGTCGCCATGCACGAGCCGCTGACCAATCTGCGCAAGGTCCTGTTCGTGCAGTTTTCGCCCGGCGTGCCGCGCACCGAAATCTGGCGCGCGCTGGAGGGCGCGGCAACGCTGCAGGCCGATATCGGCAAATACGTCATCGGCGTCAGCGAGGACATCGATCCGGACAATCCCGACGCGGTGTTCTGGTCGCTCGCCTATCGCGCCAACCCGGTCGAGGACGTGCACATCATTCCCTATCGCTCGGAGGGGCACGGCCCGAAATCGGGCGCGCCGAGCGAAGAGTCGACCATGCTGATCGACGCCACGCAGAAAGAATCCTACCCGCCGATCTCGCTGCCGAAGCGCGAATACATGGAGCGCGCGCGGGCGATCTGGGAGGAACTCGGCCTGCCGGCGCTGACGCCGAAACAGCCGTGGCACGGCTATTCGCTTGGCGATTGGGACGCGGTGTGGGACACCTACGCGAGCCGCGCTGTCAAAGGCCAATGGGAAGAGACCGGCAGGGAAACCTTCGCCCGCCGCCGCAGCGGTCTGACGCCGGAAACGCCGGTGAAGAGCGTGAAGGAATAGGCCTGTCATCCCGGATTGCCGCGAAGCGGCAAGTCCGGAATTCATAATCACAATCGGCGAATAGGGATTCAGGGCTCGCGGCTTTCAGCCGCGCCCCCGAATGACGATCACCGCGGCCGCAGCACCGTATCGACCAGCGCCGGCTTTCCCGCCTTCACTTGCGCGATGGCGCGACGCAAGGCCGGTGCGATGTCGGCGGGTTTTTCGATCGGGCCTTCGGCGTACCAACCCATGCTTTTCGCCATGGTCGCGAAATCGGGATCGGGGCCGGTAATGTCCTGGGCGATGTAGGCGCGCTCGACCGGCGTGCCGCGGTGATGCGCGACGCGGATCTGGTGCTCCCAATCGTTGTAGTAGGCGCGATTGTTGTACATCACGATGAGCATCGGAATGTTGTTCTTGGCCGCGCTCCACAGCGCGCCGGCGTCGAACATCAGATCGCCATCGGGCTGGATGTCGATGACAAGGCGGCCCTTGCCGCGATGGGCCAGCGCGACGCCGAGCGACACGCCGATCTGCGTACCGGTGCCGAGCGCCTGGCCCGGATGGCGGTACGGCTTGTCGAAGTCCCACAGTTTGTAGACCCATTCCTGCAGATTGCAGGCGGTCAGCACCCAATCCTCGTGCTTGATTACGTCCCACATTTCGATTGCCAGCCGCGGCAGCGTGATCGGCACACCGTCCCAATCCTTCTTCGCTTCGTCGGCCCATTTCTTGAACAGCTCGTCGTGCTTTTTCGCGACCGTCCTGGCGCGTTCGGCCACCGTCTTGGCGAGCGCCGGATTCTTGGCGATGCGCTCGCGGCACAGTCGCGTGAGTTCGGGAATCGCGGTCAGCGTGTCGCCAAGGACGCGCAAGCTGCAAGCCGGCATGCGGCCGTAATCCATCGACCATTTGCTGAGATTGATTTCGCCAAAACCGATCTCGATCATCTCGCTGTTCGCCGGATAATGCGGCACCACCTGGCGCTTGGTGCGGTCGTTGAAATGCGTCGACTTCTCCCAGTCGCGCGTGTCGAGTGAAAGGATGACATCGGCGTCGCGAAATATCTCCTTCTCACAGCTCAGATTGAGTGGGTGGCGAGTGGGGAAATTCAGCCGCGCATGGACGTCGAACACCGCGGCGCCAAGCGTCTCGGCGAGCGCGACGAGATTGTCGAACCCGCTCGGTGAGCGCGCGACATATTCCGCCATCAGCACCGGATATTTTGCCGCAAGCAGCCGGTCGGCGACCTCGGCGAGCGCCGCACTATCGGCTGCCATCGGCACCGGCACTTTGTTTGTCGACCGCTGCGGTAGCGCGACGTCCTTCGTCAGCGGCTGCTCCTGCAGCCATGCGTCGTAGCACATGTAGATCGGGCCTTGCGGCTCGGTCATCATCGCCGCGAAGGCGCGCGCGAACGAATCCGGCACGCCTTCGATGCTTGCCGGCTGGTAATCCCACTTCACGTAATGGCGGAGCTGCTCGCCGTTGACGTTGGCGGTGTGGATCCAGTCGATGAACGGTCGCCGCCGGCTTTCATCCATCGGGCCGGTGGCGCCGATGACGAAGACCGGGCAACGATCGATATAAGCGTAGTAGACTCCCATGGTGGCGTGCAGCATGCCGACGACGTCGTGGACGATCGCCACCATCGGTTGGCCGGTCGCCTTGGCGTAGCCGTGAGCGATCTGCACCGCGATCTTCTCGTGCTGACACAGCAGGATCGGCGGATGATTGCCGCCGTAATTGACCAGCGAATCGTGCAAGCCCCGGTAGCTCGCGCCGGGATTGAGCGCGATATAGGGAAAGCCGTAGTGCTTGAGCAGATCGACGATGACGTCCGACTGCCAGGCTTTCTCGGCGTAGCTCGCCGGCGCCTCCGATTTGGCGACGTCGTTCATTTTACGGTCCTTGTGATGGTTCTATCGTGCCGCCGACGTGTCGTGCCGCGGTGACGCGCCCTCGGCCGCGGCGTGGATTGCGGCGCGGATTCGTTGGTAGGTTCCGCAACGGCAGATGTTGGTGATCGCAGCGTCGATGTCGGCGTCGGTCGGCCGTGGCTTTTCCTTGAGCAGCGCCACGACCGCCATCATCATTCCGGTCTGGCAATAACCGCATTGCGGCACGTCGTGATCGATCCAGGCTTGCTGCACGGGGTTCAGCTTGCCGTCCTGCGCCAGCGCCTCGATGGTGGTGACATGCGCGGTGCCGACCGTGCCGATCGGCACCTGGCACGAGCGCGTGGCAACCCCATTGATATGCACGGTGCAGCAGCCGCACTGGGCAATGCCGCAGCCGTATTTGGTGCCGGTCAGCCCGATCGTGTCGCGCAGCACCCACAGCAGCGGCGTGTCGGCCTCGACATCGACGTTGTAGGTCTTTCCGTTCACCGACAGGGCAAGCATTCTCGCCTTTCCCACTGTGGCCGCGCTGCAGGGGCAAGATTACCCCGTTCGACTCCGATGGGAAATGCCCAATCCGTGTGCGGTAACCGGACTTTGAGGGCTTTCGGGCCAAGATCGAGGATTGGCCCCCGATACCGGCCCGGCTGGGCAGATTGCCACGCCGCCCGCCACTCTCTTTTCACGCGCGCCAAACCAGGGCATTCTGAGACTGACACTGTCGCAATTTGTCCGGCATCGGGCTGCCCGCCGCAGTCCCATTAAATAGAAACATACCTGGAGGAAACTATGAGTCATCGCATTACCCGGCGCGGCGTGAACGCCGGTATCGGCGCCACCCTGATTTCGCCCGCGCTGATCCGGACGCCCGCATTCGCGCAAGGCGCCGCACCGATCAAGATTGGTTTCAGCATGGCGCTGACCGGCCCGCTCGCGCCGAACGGCAAGCAGGCGTTGCTCGGCGCCCAGATTTGGCAGGAACAAGTCAACGCCAAAGGCGGCCTGCTCGGTCGCCAGGTCCAGCTCGTGAATTACGACGACCAGTCCAATCCGTCCACCGTTCCCGGCATCTACACCAAGCTGCTCGACGTCGACAAAGTCGATCTCATTGTCTCTGGCTACGCGACCAATATGGTCGCGCCGGTCATTCCCATCGCCATGCAGAGAGGCAAGACGCTGGTCGGTCTGTTCGCGCTCGCAGCGAATAGCGAATTCCACTATCCGAAGTACTTTTCCATGTTGCCGTCCGGGCCGACGCCGAAGGAGTCGTTCACCGAAGGCTTCTTCCAGGTCGCATCGGCGCAGAATCCGAAGCCGCAAACCATCGCCATCGCGGCCGAGGATGCCGATTTCTCGCACAACGCCGCCGACGGCGCCCGCACCAACGTGAAAAAGTACGGCTTTAAGAGCGTCTACGATAAGACCTACCCGCCGAACACGACCGACTTCTCGCCGATTATCCGGGCGATCCAAGCAGCCAATCCGGATCTGGTGGTGTTCTGCTCCTACCCGCTCAGCTCGGTCGGGCTCCTGCAGTCCGCCAACGAGCTCGGTTTCAAGCCGAAGATGATGGGCGGCGCGATGGTCGGGTTGCAGGCCACGGTGTTCAAGGACAAGCTCAAGTCCAAGCTCAACGGCATCGTTAACTACGAGACATGGGTGCCATCGCCGAAATTGATGGCGCCCGCGGCGGACTTCTTCAAAATTTACCAGTCACGCGCGCCGGGTCTCGGCATCGATCCGCTTGGTTATTATCTCGGCGGCTGGGGCTACGCTTACTTCCAAGTGCTGCAACAGGCCATCGAAGGCACCAAGAGCATCAATGACGACAAGCTCGCCGGCTACATGCGCAGCAATTCGTTCAACACGATCATGACGTCCGGGATCAAATTCGGGAAAGACGGCGAGTGGACCAAATCCGGGATGCTGCAGGTGCAGTATCACGGTCTCACCGATGCCGCGAACCTCGATACTTGGCGCGGCATGAGCTATCAGAACGTACTCACGCCCGCCGACGAGAAGACCGGCAGCGTCGTTTATCCCTACGAAAAAGCGTTGGGATAAGCCGCATCGCTGCCCCCGCTCAGGCTCGCGGGGGCAGCTAAAATTCGTGCCTTTGCCTGGCGCGCTCGCGTCAGGCCCAAGCCCGGCGGTCAGACCGGGTGTTCATGAAACAAAACCCACTTCGTGGAGGAACCCATGAGTCACCGCATAACCCGCCGCGGCGTCAATGCAGGTATCGGCGCCGCTTTGATTTCACCGGCACTGGCCGGAACGCCCGCTTACGCCCAAGGCGCCGCGCCGATCAAAATCGGCTTCGGCATGGCGCTGACCGGCCCGCTTGCGCCGAACGGCCAACAAGCCCTGCTCGGCGCCCAAATCTGGGAAGAAGAAGTCAATGCAAAAGGCGGCCTGCTCGGCCGTCAGGTCCAGCTCGTTCACTACGACGATCAGTCGAATCCATCGACCGTGCCCGGCATCTATACGAAGCTTCTCGACGTCGACAAAGTCGACCTCATTCTCAGCGGCTATGCGACCAATATGATTGCGCCGGCCATTCCCATCGCGATGCAAAAGAACAAGGTCTTCTTCAGCCTGTTCGGGCTCGATGCAAACGCCGAGTTCAAGTATCCGAAATACTTCTCGTTTATACCGACCGCCGGCCCGAACCCGAAGGCAACGCTGACCGAGGGGTTCTTCCAGGTGGCCGCCGCGCAAAACCCGAAGCCGCAGACCGTTGCCATCGCCGGCGACGACGCCGAGTTCTCGCATAATGCCATGGAAGGCGCGCGCGCCAATGCGAAGCAGTACGGCTTCAAGATCGTCTACGACAAGAACTACCCGCCGAATACGACGGACTATTCGCCAATCGTCCGCGCGATCCAGGCCGCCAATGCGGATCTGGTGTGCATCTGTTCCTATCCGCTGAGCTCGGTCGGTATCACGCTGTCCGCCAGCGAACTCGGCCTGAAACCGAAAATGTTCGGCGGCGGCATGGTTGGCCTGCAAGCGACGGTGTTCAAGAGTAAGCTGAAGTCCAAGCTCAACGGCATCGTGAATTACGACAACTGGGTGCCGTCGGCGAAATTGATGGCGCCTGCGGCAGACTTCTTCAAGAAATACCAGGCGCGCGCGCCGGGCCTCGGCATCGATCCGCTCGGCTATTATCTCGGCGGCTGGGGTTTCGCCCGCATGCAGGTGCTGGCCGATGCGATCACGGGAGCCAAGAGCATCAGCGACGACAAGCTCGCCGATTACATGCGCGGCCACGCGTTCGACACCATCATGATCAACGGCGTCAGGTTCGGCAAAAACGGCGAGTGGGTCAAAGCCCGCCAGTTGCAGGTGCAGTATCACGACATCACGGATGCCGCGGACCTCGATACCTGGCGGGGCATGAGCTATCAGACCGTGCTTGCTCCTGCCGACGAGGTGACCGGCAAGGTCATTTATCCGTACGCCGACGCGTTGAAAGCGTAGCCGAAAGCACTCGAATGCATTCCGGACGCAGCGCACCATGACGTGGTGCGCTGCTGACCCGGGATCGTCACAGTCAGAAACGATCTCGGATCGGCGATGCCGGAGCATCGCGTCCGGGATAAGTCGCCGTTGAGATACAATGCTGCTTCCCACCTCGCTCGTCGGCTCCTACCCGCAACCCGACTGGCTGATCGACCGCCTCAAGCTGTCGAAACAGGTGCCGCGGGTGCGCGCCGACGATCTTTGGCTGGTCGCGCCGGCCATCCTCGAAGCGGCGCAGGACGACGCCACCATTCTCGCCATCCGCGACCAGGAACGCGCCGGACTCGATATTGTCACCGACGGCGAACAGCGGCGCGAAAGCTATTCCAATCGCTTTGCCACCGCGCTCGACGGCATCGACATCGACAAACCGGGTACCGTCATCAACCGCAACGGCCGGCCGATCCCGGTGCCGCGCGTCGTGGGTCCAATCCGGCGTCTGCACCCGGTCGAGCTTCGCGATCTGAAAATGCTGCGCGCCAATACCGCCCGCGCCGTCAAGGCGACGCTGCCCGGGCCGTTCACCATGGGCAAGCAGGCGCAGGACGATTACTACAAAAGCGAGGAAGCGGTCGCGATGGCGTATGCCGCCGCAGTGAATGCCGAGATCAAGGATCTGTTCGCCGCCGGCGCCGACGTGGTGCAGATCGACGAGCCGTGGATGCAGCAGCATCCCGACAAGGCCCGCCAATACGGGCTCAAGGCGCTCGACCGCGCGCTCGACGGCGTCGCCGGCACGGTCGCGGTGCATCTGTGCTTCGGCTATGCCGCCGTGGTGCACGACAAGCCGCCGGGCTATTCGTTCCTGCCGGAACTGGAAGGCTGCAAGGCGCAGCAGATATCCATCGAGGCGGCGCAGCCCAAGCTCGACCTCAAAGTGCTCAAGGAATTGCCGTCCAAGACCATCATTCTCGGGGTGATCGATCTCGCCGATATGACGGTCGAAAGCCCGCAGACAGTCGCCGACCGCATCCGCCATGCGCTCGCTTACGTGCCTGCCGAGCGCATTGTCGTGGCGCCCGATTGCGGCATGAAATACCTGCCGCGCGCGGTCGCGTTCGGCAAGATGAAAGCAATGGCGGAAGGCGCCGCGCTGGTGCGGTGCGAGCTTACGGGCGGCTGACGGGGCGCTCCAGCGCTTTGCGATCCCACTGCGCCAGATTTGCCGCGGCTTCGTAGGTTTCCTGGAAGAACCCAAGCAGCGAGGCATCCGGCTCGCGCGCCTGGCGAACCGCGTCATAAGGCAGAATGAATTGCCCGAGGTCCTTGTTGTAGGACGCTTCGGCGGTGGCGAGCCGGGTGTCGCCGTAACCGGCCGGCTCGGGATAGGCATAGACATAAAAGGCCGGATAGCCGAAGCCGCCATTGCCCGGCCAGAAGCCGCAGCTTGAGCATTCCTGCGAATAGGCTTCCGCCATGATCCAATCCGCCACATAGGGCGTGTGGCCCTTGAGCGGCGGCGCGGGGCGGCCGGAAAAGCGCGTCACCGCAAGGTCGAAACTGCCCCAGAAGAAATGCACCGGGCTTGCTTTTCCGACGAAGCGGGCGCGAAACGCGTTCATCACGCGATTGACCTGCAGCAGCGCGTGCCAGAATTTTTGCACATAGACGGGATCGTATTGCGCGTGCATGCGATCCTCGTCGAACGGCACGACGCCCGGAATTTCGCACGGCATGGTCCGGATCTGCACATCGACCCCGAGACGATGCAGCCGTCCCATCAATTCGGCATAGAAATCGCAAACCGGCATCGGCTTGAGCGCGAAGGCCGCGGCGCCGCCGTCGCTGGTTTCGATCACCAGCCGATGGCTGGCAAAGTCAAAGGTGATATCGATCATGCCGCCGGCAAAAGGCATCGCCGGCGCGGCAAGGCCGCGGGCGGTGACGTAGAACGTCGAATTCCACCAATGATTGACGAGCGGCGTGAGCGCGATCCGCACTTTGCCGACGACTTGCGTCCACAGTTGCAATGTGTCGCAAGTCTCGCTCCACGCGCCGAGCGGAAGATCGGGCCACTGCGGATTGCCGGCCACCTGTTCAACTCCTCACGACGGACCGCCGGTTACAGCATATCCTTGATGGCGCGGATGAGATTGCGGTCGACGCTGATCAGATCGAAGTCGCGCGGCAGCGAAAGCTTCTCGCGCTCCTGCAGCGAAAGCCCGCGTCCTTGCAGGATGACGCGGCCGTCCGATGTCAGAAAGATCGACGAAGCCTTCTTGTCGTCGCTCTCCTGCCAAACCAGCTCAACGCGAAAATTGATCGCCATCGTGGTGCTTTACTCGGCCGCCGTGGCATGCGCCGCCGCTGTTTCCTGCTCCTCGCGATAAAGCCGATCGACGATGCGCCGCGCCTGCATGCCGCCGGCGTCGGCGTTGATATCGACCTGCGGCGCGTCCGGACGCAGGGTGATCGAGCGCTGCTGCGCGGTAAACACCGCCACGTCCTCCAGGAATGCGGTCCTGATCTGTTCGAACACCTGGTCGGTCATTTGCGCATTGTGCGGCTCGAAATCATGCGCCTGCGCCCAGAAATAATGCGCGGTGGTCTCCGTCTCAGGCGTGATCGCGTTGAGATTGCGCATGCCGATGCCGCCGACGCGGCGACCCTCCGGGGCGCCGGTGCCGGTCGGACACGCGCCGACGTCCAGCCGCAGGAAAGCCGGCGGCGTGTAGTCGATGATCTGCCAGCGGTCGACATTGGTCGTGAACTTGCCGACCTTGACGAAAGTGGGCGGCGCCGGCTGATCGATGATCCAGCGCGTGACCAGGACGCTGTTCGGCGCGCGCTGGACTTTGACCGCGGCGTGCTCGACCAGCGCCATATTGCCGATGGTGGTTTCGTGAACGAAAGCGAGATGCGTGAGATCGAGCAGGTTGTCGACGACTAACTGCCAATTCGCCTCGACATGAAGATATGACGGCTTGGCGCCCCAATCCGGGTCCTGGAGCCAGTGGAAGTCGCAGATCTGCGCGGGATCGGCCAGCGCCGGATCGCCCATCCAGATCCAAATCCAGCGATAGCGCTCGACGACCGGATAAGTGCGCACGCGGGCATTGTGCGGAATATGCTCCTGGCCCGGCACGCGCACGCATTGGCCGGATCCATCGAAGCGCAGGCCGTGATAATGGCACTGCAGCGCGTCACCGACGACTTTTCCCATCGACAGCGGCAGGCGCCGATGCGGGCAGCGATCCTCGAACGCATGCAGCGCGCCGTTTGCGGCGCGGAACAAGACGACCGGCTCGCCGAGGATGGTGCGGCCGAGCGGACGTTCGCGAACCTCGTCGTCCAAAGCGGCGACGTACCAGTAATTCCGCAGAAACATCGCAACCTCCTTGGCATCCTCCTCGCGGCGCTTCCTGCCCCAACTCTATGCGCCCAGCGCCCTGCCCTCAATCCGTCATTATGGCGAAGGGCTGCGTCGCGACGGTTTTAATCCGCCGCCAGATGCTTATAATGCTAAGAGATTCAACCCGACTTTGGCGAGCCGACATGCCGGGAAACGCCGGTTCGGAACTGTTGCAAGACTGGATTGTCCGCGCCGCGGATCGCGCGCCGGACAAGCCCTGGGTCGTTGCGGCCGAGGACGGCCGCACCGTCAGCTACGGGCAATTGCGCGACATCGCCGGCCGCTTTGCGGCGTTTCTGCGCGGGCACGGGCTTGGGCCCAACGACCGCGTTGCGCTGCTGGCCAACAATTCGATCGAGCATTTGCTGTGCTATTTCGGGGTGATGGCGGCCGGCGCGACGGTTTGCACCGTGCATATCGAGATGAACCGCAATCAGCTCGAAAACATTTTCGAGCGGCTGCGGCCAAAATTCATCCTTTATCAGGACGGCTTGCAGCTCGACGATCTTCTTGCCGCAACCACCGTGCCACGCCTGCGCATTGGGCGCTGGGACAAGCCGGACGCCGGTACGCTATTTGCCCAGCTTGCCCGCCTGACGCCAAGCAAGCCGCAACGCACGGCACAGCCGGAGGATGACGCCATCATCCTGTTCACGTCCGGGACCAGTGCGACGCCCAAGGGCGTCATTCTAAATTTTCGCGAGTACTTGTTGAACATCGATCCGCTCGCCGAAGCCTTCGGCATCACCGGCGACGATCGGCTCTACGATTTCCGCCCCTTCAGCTGGAACTCGGCGCAGACTTTGGGCGCGCTCGCGGTCGTCAACCGCGGCGCCACTCTGGTGCTGGCGGAAAAATTCTCGGCGAGCCGTTTTTTCCAGCATGTGCGCGATCATGCCGTCACCGTCGCCACCGGCAATCCGACGACGATCAATATCCTGCTCAACAGCGAACAGACCGCGCATCGTGAAACTCTGCCGAAGCTGCGCTTCATCACCTCGAGTTCGGCGCCGCTCTTGCTCGAAGAGTGGAAGCGTTTCGAGCAGAGATTCGGCATTCCGGTCGCGCAGGGCTGCGGCGCCAGCGAGGTGAGCTGGATCGCGGCCATTCCAGGCGAACAGCGCCGCCTCGGGCGGGTCGGACGGCCGCTTGCCTATCATGATCTCGCCATCGTCGACGCCGAGGGCCGGCGCTTGTCCGCCGGCGAAATCGGCTATGTGGAACTGGGCGGTCTCGGCGATCACCCTTACCGCTATCTCGGCGACGATGGCGCGGTGAAAACCCACAGCCGCGGCCGCTTCCGCACCGGCGATCTCGGCAGTCTCGATGCCGACGGCTTTTTGACGCTGAGCGGCCGTGAGAAGGAGCTGATCATCCGCGGCGGCGCCAAAATCTCGCCGGTCGAGATCGATTCCTACTTAATGCAGCATGCCGACGTGATCGAAGCCGCGACCGTCGGCGTGCCGGACGCGATCTATGGCGAGGAAGTGATGAGTTACGTCGTGGCGCGGCCCGGCACGAAGCTCAGCGCGGACGCGCTATTACAATATTGCGCCGGCGTTCTGCCGGCCTTCAAGGCGCCGAAGCGGATCGTCATCAGCCCGTCGTCCCTCCCCAAGACCGAGCGCGGCAAGCTCGACCGCAAAGCGCTCGCGGAACGGTGGAAAGCCAGCAGCCCGGATTGAGCGGAGCGAAATCCGGGGTTAGCTCACGGTCGAATCCTGGGTTTCTACAGGATCATCGTCCCGTCCGCGCCAGCGAATGCACCCAGCCGTGCATCCGCTTCTTGACGTTGGCGATATCTTCTTTGGTGAAGAAATCCTCCGGCTTCACTTTGTCGACCGGATAGACCGGTCGCAGAAAGTCGCTCTCATAACCAAATGGCACGGTGGCATCGATGCCCATGCCGCCTTCGAAGCGCGTGTTCGAGGCGGTCCATTGCTGACCGCCCGCGGTCATGCGCTCCGACGGCATGAAGGTCTGGCCGCGGCCGCCCGGGATCGGATTGAGGATGTCTGTCTGCGGATTGACGCGGGTGGTCAGGCACCACATCACGTCGTCCATCGAATAGGGATCGACGTCCTCGCTGACCGCGATCACGAGCCGCATGCCCTGCGAGCACGACAAAGCGGCGCCCATGAAATTGCGCTGCCAGCCTTCGTCGATCTGATTGCGCTTCTTGACCTGGATGACGCAGCCGCCCCAATCGGTCATGCAGTACGGGATCACCACGTTCTGCACGATGCCCGGCTGCAGCCGGTTACACAATTCGTAGATCGCGGCCTCGCGCACGGTGGTGTCGATATTGTGATCGTCGAGCATGTGCACGCCGAGCGCGAAGATGATCGGCTTGGTCTCCGGCTTGCGCATGGTGACGGCGGTGACGTGGAAGGTCGGCGCCTTATAGGCCTTGCCCATATAGCCGGCCCACTCGGGGTGGAAGTGATGGCGGCCCTGCACGCCGGCATCCTCGGATTCCTTGGTCTCGTAGCGTCGGTCGCGCGGATTGACATAGCCTTCGAGCACCAATTCGCAGTCGGCAAGCGCCATGGCGTCGACGGTGCGCGCCTTCACAAGGCGGATCGGCGCGCCCTGCACCGCGGACGCGATGCCGATCTCGTCGCAGCCCATCGGCAGGATGGCGTAATCGAAGCCGGCGCCGGCAAGAAGCGTGCAAGCCGGCGGCACGCCGAAACACATGGTGATCGGCACCGGCTGGTCTTCCTTGTAGTATTTGTTGACCACCTGCCACATGTGCGAGCCGGGCGAAATCTGGAACGTGCCGACATTGCCCCAGCGGAAATTCATGCGATTGTAGCCGAGGTCGGAGCCGCCCTCGAATTGCGGGCCGGTGACGCAGCGGATGCCGGAGCCGACGGTGAGCTCCGACTCGTAGGTGGTGTGGCGGATCGGCACCATCCATTTGTTGACGTCGTCCGGCTTCTCGACGACGAATTCCTGGCAGGGCGCCTCGCTCTGCGCGATTTCGACGGGCTTGATGGGATGCGACAGCGCGTGCGCCAGCTTGCGCACCCGCTCGGGGTCGTCCTTCCAGCCGAACATGCGGTTGATCACCGTCATGTCGCCGAACAGATTGGTAATGACGCGATGGTTCGGCTTGCCCTTGACGTTGTTGAAGAGAACGGGACAGCCGCCGTCCATGTGCTTCTGCAAACCGGTGACTTGAAGGTCCGGATCGACTTCCTTGTCGGTCTCGACCAATTCGCCCGACGCCCGCAACCAGTCCAGCGTGCTGCGCAAATCGAACGCCTGGTTCGGCGCGGCTTGTTGATCCTTGCGCTGATCTTCTTTACGCACTGGCTGTTGCATCGATCGCGTTCCCATTACATAGAATTCTAAGTATTATCCGCCGGGCGAACCGGAGCTGTCAACGCCGATGCCGCGCTCACCGCGAATACCGCAGCCACGCCGCGCGGACGAGTTCCCGCCGCGGCTGTCTTCCGGCTATCTCGTGCGCGATGCACACCGTGCGTTCCAAAAGTTGTTGGAGCGGCGCATCGCGCCCTATAGCGTGACGCGCGGCCAATGGTATTTTCTGCGCGTGCTGTGGAACGCGGACGGGCTGTCGCAGCGGGAATTGTCGGAGCGGGTCGGCATGATGGAGCCCACCACCGTGATCGCGCTGCGCAGCATGGAGCGCTCCGGCCTGATCCGCCGCGTGCGCGGCGCGGACGATCGGCGCAAGGTGCGGGTGTTCCTCACGGCGAAGGCCAAGCGCCTGCGCAACGAATTGCTCGGCCTGGCGCGAAAAATTACCGACGAGGCGGAACGGGGGATCGCGGCACGAGACCTCGGCTCGTTCCGCCGCGTCATAACGCGGATGACCGCCAATCTCGATCGGGTCGAGCGATAGAGCGTAACCGCCGCAGCGCCGCACGAACGCGGCCCGGGGCAAGACCGGCTTCGCGCTTAGCGGCGAGCACGGCCGCGGCGTCGTAGGCGGCGTAGTGCATCGTCACGCAGCGGCGTTCGAGATCGACGACCATGTAGGTCGCGCGCCGCTCGCGCAGCCGCGGCTCGCCGACCGTCCCGGGATTGATCAGATAATAGGCGTCGTCGCGCAGGCGAATGTCCGCTCCCGGCCGCTCCACGGCTGCGCCGTTGCGCAACTCGTAAACCCCGGGCCGGTGAGTATGCCCGAACGCGCAAATGCGCGCGCCGGAGGGGTGCGCCATCAGCGCCGCGAAGCTGAGCATCCGGCGCTCGTCATTGTCGAGCCGCACGCTTTCGCAGCCGGTCTCGGGATGAAGCGCACCGTGCACCGCAATCACTTGGCCGCCGATGTCGGCCTTAAGCGGCAGGCCGCGCAGGAATGCCAATTCCTCGGCCGTCAGGCGCCGCCGGGTCCAGTCGACCGCGCGCGCTGCCGTGCTGCTGAAATTTTCGGTCGTAATCCGACCGCACACGGCGAGATCGTGATTGCCGGCGATGCACAGAATATCGTGGGCGCGGATCAGCGCCAGGCATTCGGCGGGCTTGGTGTTGTAGCCGACGATGTCGCCGAGGCAGACGATGCGGTCCACCGAGTGCGCGGCAATATCCGCAAGTGTCGCTTCCAGCGCCTCGAGGTTGGCATGGACGTCGGAGATGAGCGCGAGCCTCACGGGCCGACGCCGTCCCGCCCGGCTTGCGACGGCTGGGAGTCGCGGCCGCGCAGCCGCGCCGCTGCGAGATGCAGCGCCGCTTTCACGACCGGCAGCGGATCGTTCCACGATAAACTCGATTTCGCTTCGCAGCCGAGCGCCCAAGGCAGCCAGGTGGTCAGCGGCACACGGGACTGTCGCGCGGCCG
>Ga0181523_10003351_pt1 | contig 14672 bp, 10 predicted proteins | sample PEATcosm2014_Bin_43_FD_119752 | JGI IMG/M metagenome (GOLD analysis project Ga0181523, IMG submission 119752) | Peatland microbial communities from MTU Mesocosm Facility, Houghton, MI, USA - PEATcosm2014_Bin05_30_metaG | ecosystem: Environmental > Terrestrial > Soil > Wetlands > Peat | place...
CCGCAGGCTTGGACGTGGGAGCAGGTAAAGGATCGGTTGGAGTTGAATAACCCCACGCTGCTGGCGGGAAAGTTGAATATCAGCGAATTTCAGGCGGATGAGATTACGGCGCATCTGCGGCCGAATCCAAATCTGACGCTGCTGGCGGACCAGATCGATCCATTTCCGGGTGGGTCTTCGCACGGGCCATTTGCCTACTGGCTGCCTTCGGCGACCGTGAGCTACTTGCACGAGCGGGCGCACAAGCGCGAGTTGCGGACGGAGAGCGCGAAGAAAGGCACGGCCATCGCGATTTCGCAGCAGGACGATCTGGAACGCGGGCTGTTGTTCAGCCTGCGCAGCGCGTTTGTGCAGACGCTGCAGGCCAAGGCGGTGCTGCAGGTTTCCAGAGAAAATCTGGATTACTACGACCACGTGCTGAAGATCAGCAGCGACCGATTTCAAGCGGGAGACATCGCGCAGATTGACCTGGATCGGTTGGAGTTGCAGAGGGTGCAGTACGAGTCGGACGTGCAGACGGCAATCGTAAATTTACGGACAGCGAAGATTCAGATGCTGATGCTGCTGAACGACCGCACTCCGGTGGACCAGTTCGACCTGGTGGGCGTGTTTGATTTCAACGATCAGATTGATGCGCTGGATACTTACCGGCAGATCGCGCTGGATAACCGTCCGGACTTGAAGGCGGCGATACAGTCCGTGGACAAGGCGCAGACGGACTACAAGCTGGCGGTCTCGAACGGATCGACGGATCCGACGTTCAGCTTCGACGTGGGGCGGAATCCGCCAATTGATGCTTATTTTGGTGTGGACGTGAGTTTTCCACTGCGAATTTTTGATCGCAACCAGGGAAACAAGCTGCACACCAAGCTGGACATTACGCGCAACGAGAAGCTGCGCGATGCAGCCGAGGCGCAGGTATTCAACGATGTGGATTCGGCTTATGCCACGGTGGCCAGCAATCTGATACTGCTGCGGCCTTACAAGCAGAAATATCTGGCGCAGGCGGTGCGGGTGCGGGACACGATTTTATTTTCTTATCAGCACGGTGGGGCTTCGCTTCTGGATTTTCTTAACGCCGAGAGCGACTACCGCAGCGTGCAACTTAATTACGTAAATCTGGTGGGATCGTACTTGACAGCGGCGGCGCAGTTGAACCAGGCCGTGGGCAAAGAGGTTATGCAATGAAAAACCGATACTTTAAATATGCTGGGGCTGGATTGTGTCTGGCTCTCGCTTCTGTGCTTGCAGCGTGCAATGAAGGCAAGGCGGATCCAAAAGCCGAGGCACCGCCTCCAGCAAGCGTTCAGGCCGATCTGGACGCAAACAATTTCAAGATCGATCATCCGGAACAATTTCCATTGGCGACCGCGGTTGAGCATAAGACGGCGCCGGCTCTCGACGTGACGGGCGTGGTGCAGCCCGATATAGCGCGCGCGGTGCCGGTGATCTCGCTGGCTTCCGGACGAGTGGTGGAGATCAAGGCCAGGCTTGGCGATGTCGTGAAGAAGGGACAACTGCTGCTGAGAGTGCAGAGCAACGACGTCTCCGGCGCCTATCAGACATATGTGAAGGCCGTGAATGACGAGCGGTTGGCGCGTGTGCAGCTTGAGCGGACGCAGATTCTCTACGAGAAGGGTGCGGTCGCCAAGAGCGCGCTCGAACAATCTGAAGACACAGAAGACGATGCCAAAGCTGACCTAAATGCCGCGACCGAACAGCTGCGGCTTCTCGGTATCGACAAGGACCACCCTTCCGGCGTTGTCGACATCTTCGCTCCGATTTCGGGCATCATTACCGACCAGCAGGTTACGAATGCGGCGGGCGTGCAAGGGCTGGGCTCGCCGAATCCCTTCACCATCTCCGATCTTTCTTACGTCTGGATCATCTGCGACGTTTACGAGAATGATCTGGACGCGGTACACGTGGGTGAGTACGCCGATATCCACCTGAATGCGTATCCGAATAATGTCTTCAAGGGTCGGATCGATAACATCCTGCCGGTGCTCGATCCGACGATCCGCACCGCGAAGGTTCGGCTTGAAGTGGCGAATCCTGGAATGATGCGCGTGGGACTGTTTGTTACTGCCACTTTCTATGGCAAGCAGGCGGTAACGCGAGCGGCCGTTCCATCGACTGCGATCCTGCACTTGCATGATCGCGAGTGGGTGTACGCACCGCTGGGCGCGGGACACTTCAAACGTCTGGAAGTGGTTACGGGAAAGATGCTTCCCGGCAAGATGCAAGAGGTTGTTTCAGGCATGAAGCCTGGAGATCAAGTGGTTTCGAACGCTCTCCAACTGCAAAACACGGTGGAGCAATAGATGATTCGCAGAGTCGTTGATTTTGCTCTTAACAACCGATTGCTGGTACTGGCGTTTGCACTGATACTTTTTGCCGGGGGCATCGTCGCTTTCCGTGATCTTCCGATTGAGGCCTACCCCGACGTGGCGGACAACTACGTTGAGGTGATTACGCAATGGCCGGGAATTTCGGCGGAGCAAATTGAACAGCAGGTCACGATTCCGCTCGAAATCGTCATGAACGGCATCCCTCACGTGGTGCATCTGCGCTCGTTCTCGCTGTTCGGACTCTCCGATCTGAAGCTGATCTTTGATGACGAGTCGGACAACGATTGGAACCGGGAGCGGGTTTTGGAGCGGCTGAGCCAGGTCACGCTGCCGCCAGGCGTGGTGCCGCAAATGGGCACGGACTGGAGCCCAGTCGGGCAGATTTATTTCTTCACGCTGCGGAGCACCAATCCCGCATATGACTCCATGGAACTGAAGTCCCTGGAAGACTGGGTCATCGAAAAGAATTTCAAAGCCGTGCCGGATATTGTCGACGTTTCCAGCTTCGGCGGACCCACGCGCGAATACCAGGTGCGCGTTGATCCAAACAAACTGATCGCTTACGGCCTGAGTCTGGCGCAAATCGAGCAGCAACTCACGAACAACAATACCAACGCAGGCGGCAGTTTCATACAAGAAGGTCTGCAGCAGATCAACGTGCGCGCCGTCGGATTGGTGGACCGGTCCCAGGACATTGCACAAACGGTCATCATGACCAAGAATGGCACGCCGCTTCGGGTGAAGGATATTGCGGTCGTTTCGCAAGGTCCGAAAATTCGGCTGGGGCAGTTTGCCAAAGCCATTCATCGTGAAGACGGGAAGATCATCGATAACGACGACGTGGTGTCAGGTATCGTGTTGTTGCGCAAAGGCGCTGCGGCAGACACGGCGCTGCAAGGTATCCACAAGAAGGTGGAGGAACTGAACGATCACATTCTGCCTCCGGGCGTGAAGGTTGTTCCCTTCATCGATCGCAGCGATCTGGTTCACTTCACCAGCCACACGGTTCTGCACAATTTGACGGAAGGAATGATCCTGGTCTCGATCATCCTGTTTTTATTTCTAGGCAATGTCCGGGGCGCGCTGATTGTGGCGGCGACGATTCCGTTTTCGCTGCTATTTGCGTCGATCTGCCTGGACCTGCGGCACATTCCCGCAAACCTTCTATCTCTCGGTGCATTGGATTTTGGCATGGTGGTGGATGGCGCGGTAGTGATGGTGGAAAACATCGTCCGCCACCTAGGACGCAAGAACGGAGACAGTAAAAGTCCGAGTGAAAAAATCAGCGAGGCCTCGCACGAAGTCCAGCGTCCGGTGTTTTATGCGATCGCCATTATTATTACGGCATACTTGCCGATCTTTACGCTGGAACGCGTGGAGGGCAGGCTGTTTCATCCCATGGCCTGGACCGTGGCTTTTGCGCTGCTAGGGGCATTGATCTTTTCGATCCTGATTGCACCGGTGCTGGCAAGTTTTGCCTTCCAAAAAGGAGCAAGCGAATGGCACAACCCGATCATGCTCTTTCTGATCGAGCGCTATCGCGTCGCGGTTCGGTGGGCGATTCGCCATCGGGCGATCACCGTTGGTGTGGTTTTGATTATGGTGGCCGTGGGAAATTATCTCGCTTTCAGCGGCGCCATCGGTTCCGAATTTCTGCCTCACCTGGATGAAGGAGCGCTTTGGGTGCGAGGCACACTGGCACCCAGCACCGGGCCAGACGAAGGGATACGGGTGGCGAATCAAGCACGGATCATACTTTGTGCTTTTCCGGAAGTTCCGCAGTGCACCAGTCAAACCGGGCGGCCGGATGACGGGACGGATACAACCGGTTTTTTTAATACCGAATTCTTTGTCGATCTCAAGCCGAAAGAAGAATGGCGGCCCGTGTTTCAGCAGAATAAGGACGAATTAATTGCGGCCATGCAACGCGAACTGGACAAAATCCCGGGCGCCGTGTGGGGTTTTTCCCAGCCCATCGAAGACAACATGGAAGAGGCGGTAAGCGGGGTAAAAGGCGCTCTGGCCACGAAGGTTTTTGGCGACGACCTAAAGGTGCTGGAGCAAAAGAGCGACGAGATCGTCAATGTCTTCTCCAAGATCAATGGGATTGAGGATCTCGGAGTGTTTCGGGTGCTAGGCCAGCCGAATCTGAATGTGGCTGTAGACCGGACTGCCGCCGCGCGATACCAGATCAACGTCGCCGATGTGCAGGACGCGATTCAGACTGCGGTGGGAGGAAACGCGCTTACGCAGGTGCTGAAGGGTGAGGCGCGCTACGACCTCACCTTGCGGTATCTGCCGCAATACCGGGATACGCAGGAGGCGATCGAGAACATTCGACTGTTATCGCCGAGCGGAGAACGCGTATCGCTGGCACAACTCTGCAAGATCCGCGAATCCGACGGCGGTTCCGAAATCTATCGTGAGGGCAATCAGCGTTATATAGCCATCAAGTATAGTGTCCGCGGCCGTGACCTCGGCAGCACGGTGGAAGAAGCGATCAAGAAGGTGAATGAACAGGTCAAACTGCCCATCGGCTACAGCCTCAGATGGGAGGGGGAATACGCGAGCCAGAAGAGAGCCAACGCGCGGCTGCTGATCGTGCTGCCGATCACCATTCTCATCATCTTCATTCTTCTTTACACGATGTTTAAGTCGCTCAAATGGGCGCTGCTGATTATGGTGAACGTGGCGATAGCCCCCATTGGAGGCCTGCTTGCTCTTTGGTTCACGGGCACGAATTTCAGTGTTTCTTCCGGCGTGGGCTTTCTGGCGTTGTTCGGAGTATCCGTGCAAACTGGAGTCATCATGCTGGAATACATCAACCAGTTGCGCGCGCGGCGATTCACGGTTGAGGACGCGGCGGTAGAGGGCGCGGTGCTGAGACTGCGTCCGATTATGATGACGATGCTGGTGGCGACCTTGGGATTGCTGCCGGCTGCTCTCTCGCACGCGATTGGTTCGGATTCGCAGCGGCCGTTCGCAATTGTTATCGTCGGAGGTTTGATCGCGGCCCTCGTCATGAGCGTCTTCTTGCTGCCAACGCTTTATGTGTGGGTAGCCGGCGAACGGGATGTGCTGCCGATGTCCGAAGAATCGTTCGAACTCGGAGAGCACGTGGATTAGGGCGGCTGATTCACACTGACATTTCTCCCCCGCATCTTATAATGTTGGCACTCCGGGCGGCTTGAGCTTTGGCCCCCGGGAACCACCTCATGCCCGAAAAATCTGAGGCAAGCGTAGAAGAGATCCTGGCGCGCCAAGCACTGGACCTCGACCGGCTGAAGGACGCCTTCGGCCTGCTGGGCGTCAGTCCCTGTTCGTGGTGCAAGAAGTTCCTTCGCCGGTCCGATCCCGGCGCTCTGTTCGATGCTGGCGGACTGATTTGCTACAGCTGCATTCCTGAATGGTGGCCGCAGCGCTGCGCACAACTCAGCACCAAAGACCGCGAAAGCCTCGAAGGCAAGCTGGTCTTCTGGCTGCGCGACTACCATCATGCCGAATTGTTCAAGGACCCGGCCAAGCTGCCGGAGAGTTCGCTGCAGGAACTGCACATTGTGGCCAACTGCCTGGAATGCCGGGGAACGGGAAAATCATTGGGCCAAGAGCGCTGCCGCTACTGCGATGGCCGCGGGACGGTTTGGGTGATTGTTTCGCGAAAGAAGGGCTAGAAGTTCTCAGTCTCGGATCCAAAAAAATTAAGAGTTCCGAGGTGGTGTTGAGTCCATTCGTCTCGGCCAGTAGCTCGCGTTAGACCCTTGCTTGACCTGCTATCGCTGCTTCCCTTGCGGGCCGCTGCGCGCGATCTTCGCTCGGGCTCCGGGCTCACCGCCAACCGGATAAACCTACTCAACGCCTCGGAACTCTATCCTGCCTTCGACTGGGTTCCCCGTTCTCCTCGACCAGCGCTTTGCTATAGACCCTTACTTGCCTTCTCTCCGCATTTTGCAATGTTGAGAGTGACAGAGCTCGAGCCCCGGACGCCGCACCAACCGGAAAAACTTAAGAAACTGTCAAAGAACGATCTTGTTGTACTCCTTTTAAATTTGTAGTCAATGAAAAGAGTGCAAGTCTATCTGATTTATTTTCAATGGAGTGCAGCCCGTTCACAGGACGGTGACAGGATTTTGTGCAGCCCCGGAGGCAGATTTGCGCAGATGCCAGACGGAGTGCAGCTTTGGCGACGCCGGGCGGGAGCGCGGCAGGGATTGCAGGTTTTTGCAACCGTAGCGGAGCTGTGAATATCTGGTGAAAGTCGCGCCGGGCAAGGGGTTTGGCAGACCGAGGAAGGAGGGTGCGAGGGCTGAACTTGTAAAATCGTCCGTGTTTAATGGCTTGACAATGCATGTAAGTCTGCTAAAGTGCGAGAAAAGCTGCATATATCGAACAACTCGCAGGTGCCAAGGTTATGAAGAATGTTTATGAGGTTCTGAGGCAGAAGGAAATGGAGTTGACCCGGCTGGAGAAAGAAGTGGAAGCGTTGCGGCTGGTGGCTCCGTTGCTGTCCGAAGAAAAGGAAATGAACTCCGACATAGGGAAACCGGCTTTGGCCACTGCCGTGAACGGACCGCAGCAGCCCATCCGGATACCGTCGCCTCCGGTGGTAGCGGCGGCGCAGCCGGTGCGCGCGGCCGGTTGGGACGATACCGCCAAGCGCTGGCCGTAGAAAGCGCCGGGCCGAGGCGTCACCACGCTGGCTCCGTTTTCAGCGCATATGAGCGGCGCTGATCCTCGAGCACTGCCGATCCAGACGAGACGTGTTATCGCCATTCTTGCGAACTAACTCCCCACTATTTCCTTCAACGCCGCCAGCAGGCGATCCACTTCCTCCGCCGTGTTGTAATGCACGAGGCCAATGCGGAGGAAGCCGCCGGATTTCTCCACGTCCAGGTGCTCAGTTAGGTTTAGCGCGTAGTAGTTTCCATCCCAGGTGAAGAAGCCGCGATCGCCTAATTTGGTGGCGAGGGCGAGTGGCGTTTGGTCTGGAGTTTGATTGACGACGCGGAGGGCGAGAGTAGGACAGCGCTCTTCGAAGCGCGCGGGATCGGTGATGCCGTAGATGTTCACTTTTGGAATCTGCCGCAGGCCGGCGATCAGGCGCTCCATCAAGCCGTGTTCGTAGTGGTGAATGGCTTCGAAGGCGGCGACAATTGCAGCGCGGCGCGTGGCTGCTTCGGGATGCGCGCGGCGGCCGAGATCGGCTAGGTATTCCACGCACGCGGTGATGCCGGCGATGCATTCATGATTGAGCGTGCCCCACTCCCAGCGGTTGGGGACGGCATCGGTGAGGGGACGGACTTTGTAGGGACGCAGGCGTTGCAGGTGCTTGCGCTTGCCGAAGAGCGCGCCCATGTGCGGGCCGAAGAATTTGTAGGTGGAGCAGACGAGAAAATCGCAATCGAGCCCCGCCACATCGATGAGGCCGTGCGGGCCGTAGTGGACGGCATCGACGTAAGCGAGAGCGCCGGCGGCGTGGGCGAGGCGGATTATTTCCTTGACCGGATTGATGGTGCCGACCGCGTTCGAGGCATATCCAACCGCAACCAGCTTGGTTCTCTCGTTGATCTTTGAGGCGAGATCGGCGAGGTCGAGGGTGCAGTTTTCTTCGTGAATCTCGGCCCAACGGATGGTGACGCCTTTCTCTTCGAGGGCGAGCCAGGGGGAGACGTTGGCGTCGTGATCCAGGCGCGTGACCAGGATTTCGTCGCCGGGGGCGAGGTCGCGGCCGATGGCGCGGGACATGGCGAAGGTCAGCGTGGTCATGTTTGGGCCGAAAACGATTTCGTCGGCGGCGCAGTGGAGAAAATCTGCCATGGCTGCGCGCGCATCGGCGAGCATGGCATCTGTGTTGCGGCTGGTCGCGTAGGCTCCGCAAGTGTTGGCGTTATTGCGGCGCAGATAGTCGGAGATGGCGTCGATGACGTGCTGCGGCACTTGCGTTCCGCCGGGACCGTCGAGGAATACGGCAGGATGTCCGTTAACGGTTTGGGCGAGCGAGGGGAATTGGGAGCGGACGTAGTGGATATCGAGGACGGTTGAGGCGGCAGTTTCAGTGGTAGGCATAGTGATCCTTCATTTTTATCACGATGACGAGCTGTACGTTTCGAACGGGGAATGAGGGCTATTGCGTATTCCGCCCGCAATCCTGATACTGGCCGACCCGGTAAAGAGACCGCGTCCTTCGGACGCCGAAGTGCGCTGAAAGCGCCGGGCTATCGTCAGGCGTCCTTCGGACGCGAGGCAAATGATGGGCCCGCGCGAGATCCTTCACTCCGCCTGAACAACCGTTTCGTTCAGGATGACGCCTTTACGGTACGTACAAAATCCGCCAGCATGCCATAAGCCGTAGCGTACAATCCTGGGTTTTCTTCTGTGATTGCTAGGCCGGGGAAGATGTCGGTTTCGAAATAGATATAAGACGACGTGCCGGCGATTTGCGCCATAGGATCGGTGAGGGGGATTTGTTCGGGGCGGACGCTGGCTGTGATTCCCTTCTCTGTTTTGTTGGCGCGGCAGATTAGTTTGTAGGGACGACCTTCTTTCTCGGCTGCGCGGACGGCTTCGCCGCTCAGGCTGCGAATTCCTTCGCGGTTGATTTCTTCTAAACGTATCGGAATATCCATCAGAACCGTAATCAGGGCCGCGGTTTTTACGGCGGCGTCCCAGGCATCGATGTCGTGGGTGGCGTCGGTCTCAGCGATGCCTAGCGCTTGCGCCTTCTTTAAGGACTCGTCAAAGCTGAGGCCGTTTTCCATTTCACTCAGGATCACGTTCGTCGTGGAATTCAGAATGCCGTGAAATCCCTGCAGGTGGATCGCGGGCAATTCGTGAAACAAACAGAAGATGGGAACGCCATCCATCACGGTGGATTCGAAGAGGAAGCACTTGCCGCGGGCGGCGGCTAGATCGCGGAGTTCGCGGTAGGCGTGGACGATGGGTCCTTTGTTGGCGGTGATGGCGTGGGCTCCGTACTCGAGCGCGGCGCGGATGTGATCGACGGCGGGCTGGCCGTTTTCCACGTTGAGAGAGGTGGCTTCGAAGAGGACATCGGCGCGGGCGGCCTTCAGCCAGGCATGGACAGTGGCCGGCTTCTGATCTGATTCCCGGCTTTTGTCGGACAGGAGTGTCCGACCCACACAAACATCCGGATCCAAGCCATTCGGATCGGCAATCCACCCCAGGCGGCGGGTGGCGATTCCGGTGATGCGAAAGGTGATTCCGTGGCGCTCGTGCAGTTCGTGCTCACGGTCGAGCAAGAGTTGAACGAGCGCACGGTTGACATTGCCGAAGCCGATGAAGCAGAGATTGTAGGTACGAATGCGGATTCCCTCGCGCAGGGGCTAAAGCCCTATTGATTTCACGCCCTTAACGCGGCGCCGCGGATGCCGGTTTTCGCTTCCAAGGTGCTCGGGCGCTGTTTCCACTTGCTACGGTACCGAAGAGGCTTGTGAAATTGCCGGCGGGACGCCGGCGCGTCGCAAACTTCAGCCCATCACCTGGGTGTGCTCAGGCTTGATCTTGTAGAGCACGCGCACTTCGCCGGGCTGGCCGTAGGGATATTTGTCGACGCCGAGATATTTCTTGGCCATCTTGTCGATGTGAGCGCTGGCGCCGTCTTCGGTAATCTCGACGACGCGGCCGCGAATCTCGATATAGCGGTAAGGATTCTCCGGGTCGATGACGGCCAGCGAGACGCGCGGATCGCGGCGCACATTACGGTCCTTCTGCCGTCCTTTGGCGGAGTTGAAGATGACGTGTTCGCCGTCGAAGTCGCACCAGACGGGCGTGACCTGCGGACGGCCATCGGGCATGAGCGTGCCCAGACTAGCGAAGGCACGCTTCTGAAACAGATCGCGATATTTCTCGGGGATAGCTTCCGGCATAAGACCTCCTTGCGGTCGTGCAATGAATTGACAGGACATTATAGATCGGAGCAAGAAAGATCGGAGCGAGCGGGCCAGACACTTGATTTGCCGCCCGGCGGCCATCCCGGTATTCTTGCAAACCATGATTTCTGAGACGAATGAATTGAAATCGAACAAGGAAACAAGGAGATGTTGACCGCATGATTACGTCATCTCAGCTCACGAATGACCACAGGACCCGTCCCGCCAGACTGCTAGTGCTGCTGGCGCTCGCGCTCGCGCTAGCGCTTTCGGCGCTGGCCGGTGCACAGACTGCGAAATATCCGCAGACGATTGTTTTCATGACTGATTTCGGCGTGGTGGACGATTCCGTTGCCATCTGCCGGGGCGTGATGTATTCGATCATGCCGGACGTGCGCATCGTAGACCTCTCGCATCAGGTGACGCCGTTTTCCATTCGCGATGGCGCGCGTTTCTTGTATGGCGCGACGCCTTACTTTCCGGTAGGCACGGTTTTCGTGGTGGTCATCGATCCGACCGTGGGCAGCACGCGCAAGGCGATTGTGGCCAAGTCGAAGCGCGGGCAGTATTTTGTGCTGCCGGATAACGGGCTGCTCACGCTGGTGGAGCAGCGCGACGGCATCGAGGGCGTACACGAAATCACAAATACGGATTGGATGATCGGCACCAAGATGTCGTCGACGTTCCACGGGCGCGACATTTTTTCTCCCGTGGGAGCGCACGTAGCGCGCGGCGAGGATTGGACAAAGGTGGGTCCGGAGATGGCGGTGGCGTCGCTGGTGCGTCTGGAATTGAAGGCAGCGCGGCTCGACGATCGTGGTGTGACGGCTGAAGTGATTGCGACGGATGGTCCGTTCGGCAATCTGGTGACGGACCTGGACGCCGAGGATTTTCTGAAGCTCGGCTATCAGCGCGGCCAGGAAGTTCCGGTGAGAGTCGGCGGAAAAGGGATGAAGATCAAGTTCGTTCGGACCTTCAGCGATGTGCAAGTGGGACAGCCTCTTCTATATATCGACTCGCGCGGACATTTCGCACTGGCCGTGAACCAGGGAAGTTTTTCCGCGGTTTACGGGGTGAAGCCGCCGGTGGAATTGTTTATTCCGCGGGCGAAATGGGACCTGGGCGAGACTTGTGCCGATTGTAGAGATTCCTCGCGCCAAAAGCGGGCGCTCGGAATGACAATTCATAGGAACGGTACACGCTGCAATGTGTCGTTCCCGAGGAAATCTTACTCCGGGTTATCCTGCGCCATGCGTGGCAGGACTGCGCGCAGGAGCGCCTCGAAGCTGGTCTTGACGCGCTCGCCGGTTTCCATGACTTCCCGGTGGGAGAGCGGCTGATCGAGAATCCCGGCGGCCATATTGGTGACGCATGAGATGGCGAGAACTTTGATTCCCATGTGACGCGCGGCGATCACTTCGAAGGCCGTCGACATTCCGACCAGGTCCGCTCCGATGATTCGTAGATAGCTAATCTCGGCGGGCGTTTCGTAACTTGGACCGAGCAAGGCGGCGTAGACGCCTTCGTGCAGCGTCATTCCGAGTTTGGCGGCTTCTTCCCGCGCAATCGCTCGATACTGTTTGGAGTAAGCGTGCGTCATGTCGGGAAAGCGCACGCCGAAGCGGTCGTCGTTTGCGCCGGCTAGAGGATTGGTTCCCTGCAGATTGATGTGGTCGCGAATCAGGACCAGCGCGCCTCGCTGATAATTCAGATTGATTCCGCCCGCTGCATTCGTAAGGATGACGGCGCGAATTCCCATGCGTCCGAACACGCGCGTGGGGAAGGCGACTTGCTGCGCCGAATAACCTTCGTAAAGATGCACGCGCCCTTGCATTACGGCCACGGGAACAGCGCCCGCTTTGCCGATCACCATCTGACCAGCGTGGCCGATTGCGGTGGAACGAGAGAAGGCGGGAATTTCGGCGAAAGGGATTCGTGCAGCATCGGTTAAGGAATCGGCGAATCCGCCTAGGCCGGAACCGAGGACAAGGCCGATGCGCGGACGCAGCGAGGTCCGTTGCAACACGGAGTGGGAAGCAGTTTCGGCAAGAGTGAATTGATCTTCCATAAGAGTGAGCGCTGAATACTCCGGGGGCTAAAGCCACGGTTCAGTTTAGCCGCTTGACGCGGCGCTGAAGCGCCGCTCTTCCACGATACTGCGTGCGATGGTTCAGATTGCCGATCGAAAGCAAGTCCCTCAGGGGCTGAAGCCCACAGTCATTTCAGGGCATTTTATCGCAGCGCTGAAAGCGCTGCGCCACCCAAAACGACACCCCTCCGCCAGCTCGTTAATATTTTTTCTCGAACTTTACGAATTCGCCTTCCAGCTTCCACTGCATTCGCGCGCGCTCATTCGCGGCTAGGAACTGTTCGCATGTTGCCGAAGGCTTCTCTGAGCCTGCCGCAATTCCCGCGCACGGTGGGGCCATGCGAAATACCAGCTTTGTATCCGTCCACAGGCTTTGGCCGGGCAGGAAGCTGTGCTCCAGACTTTGGCGTGCCATGCGCTTCAGGTCGGCGTAGGAGAGGCGATAACTTTCGACTGCGCGCAAATATTCGTGCGTCATGTCGGAGCGCGACACGCCCTCGTCGTCGGTCGCCAGCGCCACGGGGACGCCGTACTTCATATAAATAGGCAATGGATGATCATCACCGCTAACGCCGAGGATTGTGTCATTCGAAGTCAGGCAGATTTCGACCAGCACGTTGCGCTCGGCCATTTCGTGCAGCAGGCCGATCGGATCCTTTTCATTCATCACGTCGACGCCGTGGCCGATGCGCTCGGCATGGCCGCGCTCGACCGACGCGCGAATGTGAAACGCGAGGTCCTCCGGCGGAACGAGTCCCATGGCGAGTTCGCCGGCGTGCAGCGTGATGTGAACTTTGGGATAGACGCCGTGCAGATAATCGATCATGGCCATGTGCTCGTTGAAATCGTGAATAGGGACGTACCAGTCCTCGGGCATGACGAGATTCAGGCCGACGAATCGCGGATCGGACGACGCCAGTTCGAAGCCCAGCAGAATCTGAGCGAATACGATTTCGGGCCGTAATCCGCGCAGCACCTGATAAAGATAGCGGACGTTCACGTCGCATCCGGGAGCCGCATCTTGCGTCCCGCATTTGAGGATCTCTTTGGCGCGGGCATCGTCAGCGGCGAGTCTCTTGCTGGTGTCGGCGGCTACGTCTTTCATGCCGGCGCTCAGGAGCGCATCGCGCATTTTGGCGTAATCCGGATTCCAGTCTACTTTCCCCGCGAGTTGAGCCGCGGCACCGGCGTCGGCGGTGTGCATGAACTCGACGTACTGCAGATTATCCATGCCTGCACGATTCGTTGCTGCCGCGATTCCTTCCGCCACATGGGTGTGCGAAGCCAGGCCGAATTTGTCGAAGGTGGCGAAGAAATGATCGTGGCCGGATTCATCGCCCGACTTCCAGTTGCGCATCGACCAGGCATCGATCATCTGGCCGTAGAGGACGCGATCGACGTAAGAGCAGCGAACCGCGGGTTTGGCGGTGTAGGTCTCGCAAGGATCACAGGGCGGCGCGACCAGGCGAGAAGACGTGCGGTCCACGCACAGGCTGCCGGAGGCCGCGAAATCTACGAGGTCTTCAGCATAGATTGCGCCGTCCAGATGATTGTGCAGATCTCCACCTTTTGGCACGTCGCGCACAAAGGCTAGAAGCAAACTCGGCTGTTGGCGAACGGAGTCGAGGTAATGGGCGGTACGCTGCTCGGCGCTTTGGGCCCCCGCTAACGAGGCCAGCAGCAGGACCAGCAAGCAACGGCGCATCACAGCACGCGTGGTTGGCAGAACCATCAATCCTCCGGGAGGAACGTCCAAGTTCAGGAAAGGAATTGTAATCTGTCGCGGGCGCGAGGTTCATGGAAAAGAATAAGGGATAGCGAGCGGTTGGTTAGGGAAGCAAGCCAAACGCGCGATTATTGCGTCGCAAGGGGCGCGACGCTTTGCGCGGCTCGCCCAGATCCCTCGCTGCGCAAAGAACGCTTGCTCGGGATAACGATCAAACTGTCAGCGCAGCCAAGCGATTGCGCCGACGATGATGGCGACGACCAGAAGGGCCCCGAGAATGTATTTATTGGATGCGAACCACGATTGGGATTGCGATGCCGACGTCAGAAACAATGTAGAGGTTTCGGTGCCGACCGCGTCCGATGTTACATCCGGAGCCGATGGCATCGAAGTCTGCGTTGCGATGGTTGGTTCAATAGTTACCGATTCGATCGGGGAGGTCAAATCCTGAGAGGGCTTGCCAACCGCAGATTCGGCAGCAGGGACTGTGGGTTTATCGCTTATTGGCGGCGGTGCCTCGACCGAAACTTGATCGGGGGAAGAATCCTGAACAAAAGTGCCCTGCATATGTCCGACTGCGGCAAGCTGTTTTGAATCCGGTGGTGGAGCTTGATCCTTCC
>Ga0181523_10003352_pt1 | contig 14672 bp, 16 predicted proteins | sample PEATcosm2014_Bin_43_FD_119752 | JGI IMG/M metagenome (GOLD analysis project Ga0181523, IMG submission 119752) | Peatland microbial communities from MTU Mesocosm Facility, Houghton, MI, USA - PEATcosm2014_Bin05_30_metaG | ecosystem: Environmental > Terrestrial > Soil > Wetlands > Peat | place...
GCTCGAGAAGCGTGGCATCCTCACGCTGCACGGCGCCTATTTCGGCATCCTCGACGGCAAGCTGCTGGCGCTCGACGAATCCAGCGGCCGGTTCCAGCCGGTTTCGCAGGAGGCCCACGCCGCGACGCTGGCCGAGCCGCGATTTTGATCCCGACGCCCAGCTGGAAATCGAGCTTCGGCTGGGCGCGCCGCCCGTCGAAAAACGACTGTTGCAAGGCGCCGCAAAGCGGGGCATTTTAGACGCGACTATTTGCCGCTTCATTGGAGGCGCAAGAGCAAAAAGAACAATTCCAGGGAGAGAAAGAGATGACTATTGCGCGCATTCTTGCCGAAAAAGGACGGCAAGTGAGCACCACGCAGCCCCACCGGACCCTGACCGAAGCGCTGGCGGTTCTGACGGAGAAAAACATCGGCGCGGTCGTCGTCACCGACGCGGAAGCCCATGTTCTCGGCATCCTCTCCGAGCGCGACATCGTCAGGGCGATCGGAAGGGGCGGAGCAATCGCCCTCAAGGACGCCGTTTCGAAACACATGACGGCGCGGGTGATAACCACGACAGAAAATGAGTGCGTCAGCGCAGCGATGGGCAAAATGAGCAGCCAGCGCTTTCGTCACCTGCCTGTCGTCAAGGACGGCAAGCTCGCGGGCCTTGTGTCGATCGGCGACCTCGTCAAATACCGCCTCGCCGAAATGGAGCGGCAGCACGAGGCGATGAAAGAATATATCGCGACGGCCTGAGGCTTCTTCTATCGCAAGTTCTATCGTGTGTCGGCTTCATCGCCGGGCGTCAGCGCGATGTGATCTGCGATTTCCGGTATCGCGCGACGGGCCGCCTCGCGTCCGGCTTCGATGAGTTCGTCGGCGCGATGAAAATCGAACAGGCCGACCTTGCTGACCCGCGCGTTGATGATGACGTCGGGGGGGTCGCCGGCGAGCCGCGAGCGCGATATGCGCCCCTGCGCAATATTGAAGGCGTCCATCATAGCGCTGCCCATCCCCGGCGCTCCATCTTCGCGTTTGCCGAAGTGACGCCGATGATCGGAACGGAACGCGCCGAGGAATCCGCCCCTTCTCGGCATCGTTTCCGCGCCGGCGGCGAGCGCTTCGAGGGCCGGCTCCATCGACAGGCGGTCGTTGATCACCGTGCCGCGAAATCCGTTGTCGCCGATGAGATTGACGGCAAGCACGATCTCGGCCCCGAGGGAGCGGCAGACGGTCACCGGCACCGGGTTGACGAGAGCGCCGTCGAACAGCCAGCGCCCGTTGATGCGAACCGGCTCGAAGATCCCCGGCAGCGCATAGGAGGCGCAGATGGCCGCCACGGCGTCGCCCTTGGTCAGCCAGATTTCATGCCCGGTGCCGCATTCCGTCGCGACCGCGGCGAAGCGCTTTTCGAAGTCCTCGAGCCGGCGGCCGTCGAGCGCCTGATGCAGCCGGCGCCGCAGCTTTGCGCCGCCGAGAAGGCCGACCCCCGAAAAGGAGACGTCCATCATGCCGAACACGGTCTTTTTGGTGAGTTTGCGCGCGAACATCTCGGCGACGTCGAGCCGGCCGGCGGCGTAGCAGCCGCCGATTACGGCTCCGATCGAGGTGCCGGCGACGACGTCGGGGTGGATGCCATGCTCGCCGAGCTCAAGCAGGACCCCGATATGCGACCAGCCGCGAGCGGCGCCGGCGCCGAGGGCTATGCCGATTCTCGGGCCCCGTCGCCGATGCGCCGGGCGCGACGGATCAAAGCCGCCCCGATCGTTCGACCGATGTCCGTGAGCCAGCAACGGCTTGTCCAAGCTTTTCTCCTCGCGGGTTCAGGCAGTCCGCTTCGCCGCCTGCGCCATACGATTGAAACTTCGCTGCGATCGCGCCGGTTCCGATCTTCGATTATATCGCTCGCAAAGCTAACATTTATTCAAAGCCTTGCGTGCCGTGAGACCCATTTGCGCGCGAATGATGGATGGTCCGCCCAAGGAATGGCGGTCCGCTGCTCAGCGAAGGCCGCAGCCGTTCAGGCCGGCGTATGCGAGAGCTGCGCGTAGAGGAGAAGAATCACGACCAGAGCCAACAGCGCATAGGCGAGATAAACCTTTTTCAATGGCTTTCCTCCTGACCCCGCCGATTCTCCGGCGCGGAAGGAGTATATGCCTGAATCGACGCGTTTTGACGCTGATTTTCGGTCCAAATCCGCCTCGAGCATATTCCGATCAGATTGAACCAATCTGATCGGCAAGAATATGCTCAAGCTTTTGACTCTGGAGCGATTTCTTGTCGACCGAATGTTCCATTCGGTCGGAAAGCGCTCTAGTCGAAGACCAGGGCCTCGCCGCCCTCGCGCTCCGCCACCCGGCGGTAAAAGCATGAGCGGCGCCCGGTGTGACAGGCGCCGCCGTCGCCGCCCGCCTCGACTGTCAGGAGAAGGGCGTCCTGATCGCAGTCGGTTCTTATTTCCCGGACCTTCTGGGTCTGCCCGGACGTGGCGCCCTTCCGCCAGATGGTCTGGCGTGAGCGCGACCAGTAATGCGCTTCGCCGGTCGCGAGGGTCAGCCGCAGCGCCTCCGCGTTCATATAGGCGATCATCAGAATTTCATGATCCGCGGCCGCCCTTGCGACGCACACAATCAGGCCATCGGCGTCGAACCGCGGCGTGAAGGCTGTTCCTTCCTCGAGATCATGCGCAGCCTCGGCTTGCGAGACAGCCGGAGACGCCAGGGGCTCGTCGATCATGTCAACGCCGATTCTTCCATCTTCACGTGCGCGCTGTAGAGATAAGGCCGTCGCCCGGCCTGAACAGATTCATCCGGAAATGGCGCGTTCCATATGAAATTGCAGGATTATTTGTTGCTCCGCAGCATCGTGAGGAAGCGCACCTGCTCGGCCGGATCATCGCGGAAGACGCCTGTGAACTGAGTGGTGATGGTCTGCGAACCCTGTTTGCGGACGCCGCGCATCGACATGCACATGTGTTCGGCCTCGATCATCACGGCGCAGCCGCGCGGACGCAGATGCTGATCGATGGCGCCGACGATCTGGGCCGTCAGCGCCTCCTGGGTCTGCAGACGCCGCGCGAAGACGTCGACGAGCCGGGCCAGCTTGGAGAGCCCGACGACGCCGTGTTCCGACGGATAGTAGGCGATGTGGGCGACACCGACGAAAGGCACCATGTGATGCTCGCAATGCGACGAGAAGGCGATGTCGCGCACGAGGATGATGTCGTCGTAGCCTTGCACCTCCTCGAACACGCGGGAGAGAACGCCGGTCGCATCCTCGCGATAGCCCGAGAACAGCTCCTCATAAGCTTTGACGACGCGGGCCGGCGTATCGATGAGGCCCTCGCGCGAGGGGTCGTCGCCCGCCCAGCGCAACAGTACGCGGACGGCGGCTTCGGCTTCGGCGCGCGACGGGGGCGGCGGGGTGGGGACGGCGAGCGGCGGTTCTTGGCGTTCGAGCAAGGACTTAACCACGGCATCCATGTGGCGCCTCCATAGGTTTGAATCATCGTCCTGGAACCGCCTCTGAAATCAGAAGCGCCGAGCGGACGTCAGCCCGGGAGGACTAATTGGAAAAGAACCAAATCTCGTCGCCAATCCCTCCTGATCCTATATAGTAAGCGTCGCGCGTCGTCACCCGAACCTTTATTGCCCGAAAAGCCATGCTGAATGAAATATATAACCGCCAGATCCTTGATCTGGCGGGAAACATTCTCCGGCAGGGACGCCTGCCCGCACCGGACGCGACCGCCAAGGCGCATTCAAAGCTGTGCGGCTCGACGGTGATTGTCGACCTTGTCATGGATGATGGAAAAATCGTTGATTTTGCTCACGAAGTTAAGGCTTGCGCGCTGGGTCAGGCGGCCGCGTCGATCATGGCGCGCCATGTGATAGGCTCGACCGCGGCGGAAATTCGCGTTCTGCGCGATCAGGTCCGCGCGATGCTGAAGGAGAATGGCGCGCCGCCAGAGGGAAAGTGGGCGGAAGTCGCCGTCCTCGAGCCAGTCCGCGACTATAAGGCGCGGCACGCATCGACGTTGCTGACCTTCGAGGCGACGCTCGATTGCGTCAATCAGATCGAGGCGGCTGGCGGCGTTGGCTCGGCTGGCGTCAGGGCAGGAACGGCAATTCGAGATTGAAGGCGTGCGCGATAATGAGTCCGGCCGAATATTGATTGAGGGAGCCGAGATTGTTGGGGACCGGGCTCGCCGCCGCGCTGGCCACAAGACGATTGTAGCCGCCGAACGCCGTCGCGCTCCAGGTTGGCAGGAAATCATATTTGACCGACCCGAGCACTCCGGCCGAGGTGAAGCCGCCATAGGCCTGGTAGGGGCCCACGCGGCCATTGACGATGGCTTGAGACGGTGTGACGGAAAAATAGGCATTCATATATTGCGTGTCGCCGAGCTGGATGCGCGGGCCGATCGCGAAGGTGAAGGCGCCGAATTTCTGGATCGCATCGAAGGCGATATTCGAGTCGAGCCCGTCATGCCCGGAGACGGCCTGGCGCACCTCGGCGCGGGCGCGGAAATGCTCGTTGAACCAGAGTTCAGCAAAAATGCCGAGTTCGAGGCTCGCGCCGACATAGGGAAGCCCGTAGAAGGCGCCATTTCCGTTGCTGGTCCCGCGGGAGGGGACGAGGCGTCCGACCGGGCCGGCCTTGATCCAGCCGTAATCGAGCAGCGAAAGCCCGACGCCGTCGTCGGGCGAACTGAACGGGCGCGCCTCGCCGGGGCGGCGCAGATCGAGGAGACCGATCGGCCAGACGGCGACGGCTCTCGCGCCGGGGAAGGCGGGCTGCAACTGTGGTCCAATGCCGACGGTGACCTGCCAGCCTGTCGCCGGAGCCGCAGGCTGCGCGGGGGTCGCGTCAGCGGCGAAGACGGCCGACGTCGCGCAGGACAGGATGCTGGCCAGCGCCAGTCGTTTGAGGATGGGCAAGCTGCGCACCTGTGTTCTGGATGGATCGAACATAGCCATTATCATGCAAGCATTCTCCCGCTGCGAGTGCAGATCGGCCACAGTTGCTTAAGATCGCGTGGAGGGCCTTAATAAATTGATGAGACACGCGCCGAAAATCGGGCGATCCGCAGCCCGCGCGGCGATTCGCGCCTACCAGCTTACGGCATCCTCGCTGGTCGGATCCCAATGCCGCCATCTTCCGACATGCTCGTCCTATATGGATGAGGCGATCGCCCGGCATGGGCTCTGGGCCGGCGGCTTCATGGGGCTCGCGCGCCTGTGCCGCTGCCAGCCGCTTGGCACGGCCGGGTTCGACCCGGTGCCCCATGACCTACCTGCGAACGCCGATTGGCTGCGGCCGTGGCGCTATGGCCGCTGGCGCGGCCCGTTGCCCGATCTGGCTGCGCCGGATCCGCTGGGGAAGAGCGCTGAGGCGCGCGCGGCGGTCAACGCAGCCGATCCGCGAGACTGAGTTCAACAAGCGTGAGGGCGACGGCGCAGGCGTTGGAGACGTTGAGGCTCTTGATGGGGCCCGCCATATCGAGGCGCGCCACCAAATCGCAGTTCTCGCGGGTGAGGCGGCGCAGCCCCTTGCCCTCGCCGCCAAGAACGAGCGCGATCGGTCGCGCGAGCGGCGAAGCGCCGAGCGCCGCCTCTCCGGCGGAATCGAGGCCGACGCGCAGATAGCCCATTTCGCGCAAGCTTTTCAGCGCGCGGGCGAGGTTGACGACGTGGATGATGGGCGCATGTTCAAGGCCGCCGGAGGCCGCCTTTGCCAGCACGCCGGTCATTTCCGGCGCGTGGCGCTCGGTCATCACCACGGCGTCGACGCGAAACGCGGCCGCCGTGCGCAGAATGGCGCCAACGTTATGGGGATCGGTGATCTGGTCGAGCACGAGAACGATGCCGCTCGCGGGCTCGATGTCGGCGAGATCGAGGGGCTCGAACGGGCGCGCTTCGAGCATCACGCCCTGGTGGACGGCGTCCGCCCCAAGGCGCCGGGACAGCGCCTCAGTCTCGACGATGTGCGCGCTGAGGCCCGCGTCCTGAATATCCGTCGCCAGTTTCTCCGCCACGGCTTGCGTCGCAAAAATATCGAGGAGCTTGCGTTTGCGGCTGCGCAACGCCTCGCGGACGGCGTGAAAGCCATAGAGCGCGACGAGTTCGGACGAGGGTCTCCGGAACGCCTGAGCATCGCCAGCCGCGCCGGCGGCCGCTCCGGGCTGATGCGGTGGCGCGTTCGACGGGGCGCGGGGACGCCGCCCCGCTTCCGGCTCGACGGCCGGCCTCGGCTCGGAGCGCCGCGGCGGCTTGGCGCGCGCGCTCCATTTCCCGCCAGATGCCTTTTTGCGATCACGCGTCACGCCGGCCTCTCTCGGCAAGAATTGCAGGGATCAGCTCTTTTCCTGTCACGGCCGCCCGCCGCGCGCAACGAAGCGTTGAGGGAGGCAAAGCCGGAGGCGGAGATTTTCGGTTGACAGCGGCAGGCCCCGTTCGCATAAGCGCGTTCACGAAAGTCCTGACGACGGGGCCTTTGGGGGAGTGTCCCGAGCGGCAAAGGGGGCGGACTGTAAATCCGCTGGCTACGCCTTCGTAGGTTCGAGTCCTACCTCCCCCACCATCCGACGCACCGCATCCCGTCTCTCTGAGCGGCTGGCGACGGGCCCGGTTCTCCGGGCTCGGGAGGACGCCAAGCAGTCGCATTTGGGTGGCGCAGTCGCCGGCGGTGAAGGCCGCCGCGCCCTTCGCCAGGCAAATGGCTCGCCGCCGGCCCAGCGCAATTCACGGAACGTCAAGCTCGATGACGGGCTTTTTGGCCCAGGCGCCCCCGGAACTTTGCCGAGGACGCCCCAAGCTCAAAGAGCGGCCTATTCCAGATAGCCGTATTTCGAATAGTATTTCTTGTAATAATGATTGCCGTGGTAGCGCTCGTACCGGCTCTGCGCGACCATATCCACCTTGGACAGCACGACGCCGAGCAGGCGGTCGTAAACGCCTTGCGCCTCCGCCAGACCGCGCTCCACGACGTCGATCCGGGTCTTGCCCCATTCGATGACGTAGACATAGGTGTCGATGACATGGCCGGTGGTGCGGACATCGACGATCGGCGCGACAGGCGACAGATCGACAATGATGTAGTCGTACTTCGCGCGGAGGCGGTCGATGAGGCTCTTCATGGCCGCTGACGCGAGGATCTCGTTGGTGTGCGGCAGTTTCGAAGTGGCGCCGGCGGGGAGAAAGTCCAACCGGCTTCCCGGCACGGTGATGATCGACGCATCGATCGAAACATTGCCGATGACGACATCGATCAGGCCGGGGGCGTCGGGGGCGAGCCATCGCGACAGCGAAGGGCTCCTGAGATCGCCGTCAAGCAGGAGCACGCAGCCGCCCGCGTCCGCGATGAGGTGACCGAGATTGGCCGCCAGCGTCGACTTGCCCTCGTTGGGCAAGGTTGACGTCAGGCCGATAACCTTATGCGATTTCAGGGCGCCATTCAGGTCGGCGGCGATTTTCACCGATCGAACGGCCTCGGCGTAGCGGGAGAAGGGCGCATCGACCACGTTTCGAAGAAAGCCGAGTGGTCTCGACTCCTTTCCGTCGCCTGGGCCGCCACCCGCGCCATCGCCCTCTTTCGGAGAGCCGGTCTTCAGCACGGGCGCCATCGCCAGACAATTGACGTGCAGGGTGTTTTCGATTTGATCGCTGGTGCGGAAGACGCCGTCCGAGGCTTCGCGCAAATAAGCTATGGCGAAGCTGGCGAGGCCGCCGCCGGCCAGCGCGAGCAGCAGCGTCAGCGTTGTTTTCGGCGAACTCTTGATTGGAGGCGGGAAAGCGGGACTGATCATCCGCGTCTCGCTGATCGGAATGGCGTCCTTCTGCTGCACCGTCTCCATGTAACGCTGCAAGAAGTGATCATAGAGAGCTTGGGCGGTTTCGGCGTTGCTGGTCAATTCGCGCAATTGCACCTGCGCCTGGCCCGAGGACTGCGACTGGGTGACGGCGTTGGCCAGGCTGTCCTTGAGGCTTTGCTCGCGCGTGCGGGCGATTTCATAGTCGCTCTTGTAGCTTTCCGCGATCTTGCGCATTTGATCCGAGATGCTGTGCCGGATTTCCTGCATTTGCGTGCGGAGGCCGACGGTCGCAAGGTGATTGGCGCCGTATCGCTGGGAGAAGATCGCTTCCCGCTGCGCCAGCTCCAGATATTCTTGGCGCAATTTGATGATGACTTCGCTGCTCAAGGCGTCCGCGACGGAGGCGTCTGGGACCTCCTGCGACATCACCGCGGTGATCCGATCGAGGCGCGCTTTCGCTTCGGCGGTCGCCGCGCTGGCCAGAATGAGCTGGCTGTTGACCTCCCACAGCTGCTGCTCGTTGATGAGCCTGCCTCCGACGCCTCCGACCGCGGGACCGGTGTCGACGATATTGTTCTGCTTCTTGAAATCCACCACCGCGCGCTCGGCGGCGGCGGATTGCGCGCGCAATTCGTTGATGCGATCGAGAAGCCATACGCCCGCGCGCTTCGCCGCCTGGTATTTGGCGTCCAGCTGGTCATCGACGAACGCCTCGACGACGGTGTTGGCGATCAGAGCGGATTTCTGCGGATTGAGCGAAGTGTAGGAGATGTCGATGACGTAGGTCAGCCCCTCGCGGGCGATGTTCAGGCCATTATGAAAATTCTGTAGTGCGGTTTGTTCGCGCTCCTCGTTCGTCGGAACCTTCGCGGGCCCCTCGGGAAACAGAAAGCTGAACAGTCCTTTTGATTTTTGGCTCGGGGACGGAACGAATTCCGGATCGTCGATCAGATGCAATTTGCGAATGACCGCCAGGGCGATATTGTCCGACTGCAGCATTGCGACTTGTGTTTGCACCGTCGCCGCATCGATCTGAGCGTCGCCGAGCACGGACTCCTTGTCCAGCACCTGAACCTTGCGCGTATCGATGACCATCGCGCCGCTCGCGGTGAATCTGGGCGGCGTGTTGACGAGATAGAGTATCGCCAAGGCCAAACTGCACAGGATGATGACCGATACGATGGGGAGCTGCCGCCGGACAATGCGGATCGCATCCGGAATAGCCTCTTTCAAGGACCCGACGACTTTTGGCGCGTCGTGTCCGGAGAGAGAAGCTCGTTTGTTGATTTGCAGCATCGGTGTCAACTCGCTGTCGGCCGGATCGAATGATTGTTTTTGGCGGTCACATACGGGCGCTTGGATGCGTTCTGCATGGCGCTGACATCGTTTTGACCGGCGCGGCTCGCGAGGCGCCAAAATAATCCCATCAAAACCTTGCCAGCGTCCTTGAACGCCCTTCGATAGTCTCTGCAACAAACGTGTGGCTTCGCACCCGCGCGGATGTCTGCGCGCAATCGCACAAACACGCGCAACATCGCGAAATTCGCCCCCGAGCAGGCCTCGATTTTTTTATGATTAATGCTAACAGACAGATCGTAGAATTGCAATTGAAATAGAACCTTGCATTAGTGGCAAGATTTTGATCAATCTGTCCATAATAAACTAAAAATAGTCGCAATGACCAAACGAATATATTTTTGTACTTCGATTCGAGAGCGCCGGTTGATATTCAGTTGGCGCCAATCATGTCGCTTGATGCTTCCTGAATCAACGAACGATAGTCGCAACCGCCGATTGCGGCGGGCATATACTGGCCCGACGGGATTGGCTCGCCGCTGCGTCGGCTGGCTTTGGGCGCCGTCGAACACGGCTAAGCGCAAGCAAGAACTGGACCATTTCCTGCCTGCGTTCGCCGACGACCGTTCGCCCGGGAGATGAGCCGGCAGGAAGGGCGCCGCTGGCGCGCCTGAGCCTCAAATTCGGTTCTTGTCCTATCCTTGCCGCGCGGCGCGCCAGGATCCGCCGCATTGCAGCGTCGGCGAGGACCATGTGCCAGACGCGATCTTTCCGTCGACCGTTCCGGCGACATTGGCGACCTGTTCATCGCGCCGAAACGCCACGGAGACCACGCCGCCGGCATTGATTTCTCCGGACGCCTGCATGAATCCGTCGGCAGGCGAGGTAATGCGGCCGTCGGCGACGTTGATTTTCCAATGATACACCCGGTCGCACGCGCCCCGCAGGGTGAGAATTTCGACGGTGTAGACGCCATCGTGCACCGTCGGCGCCGCGGAGCGTGACTCTTGCCCGGCGTCTGAAACGGTCGGTCCGCCGAGGCAGGCGGCGGCCAAAGCGGCCACGAAAAGAGGTCGGCGGCGGATGCTGCCCATTCTCGAGTCTCCTTTTTGATTTAAATTGGTAAATCGCAGATTTTCTTGCAAAGGCCAAGCGTAGCGGCGCCGGCGCGTTGCAGCCCGCCTCAATTTCGGCGTCTCCGGGCTGCCGGCTCGGCGGTTAAATGTTCCCTCGTGCCGGTCAGGCTTCGTTCAATTAAAATTTGATTGAATTTAAAAATACTATATAAATCAGCGTATTAAAAAATATAGTTAAGTCTTGAGTTGAAAATAATCGTGGTGGCTGGCGAAATTCTGGCGCGACTATTTGACCCGGTCGCCCGTGTTGGCTTGCGGCAACGGCGTCGGGCGACGGTCCTTGCCAAGGGCGACAAAAGTGAAAATGGCTTCCGTCACCTTGTTCACCGCCTCTTCTTCGCGGTACCGGCGCCAGGCCTCGACCTTGATCCGCATCGATGTGCGGCCTTCGCTTACAAGGTTGGCGTAGAGGCTGACCTCGTCGCCGACGTAGACCGGGCTGAGAAAGGTCATTCCCTCGACCGTCACCGTCGCGCAGCGGGTGCGTGCGCGGCGCGCGGCAACGCTGCCCGCCGCCAAATCCATCTGCGACATAAGCCAACCGCCGAAGATATCGCCGGCGGGATTGGTGTCCGCCGGCATGGCGACCGCGCGGATGACCGGCGTCACATCGGGCGGCGTCGGGTGTTCCGCTTGTCCGCTCGCGCGCTCATTCGTCGTGCCTGTGGTCATGGTCTTGATACCTCAATAAAGGCTGGATGCGGCGTGGCGTCATCGCCGGCGGCCCGAGCAAAGCTCATTTCGACGGCACAGGACATCCCATATCGCCCTCCGCGCATTTGAGATAGGCCCCGAGCCCTTTGACCCGGTCAGCCGTCATGGCGTTGCGGCAATTTTGCACGATAGTCGGATAAATGCTTCCGCCCTTCGCGCCATTGGCCGAAAAAGCGCATTCGGCGTCCCTGAACTGAAGCCATAATTGCTGCGACGCGACGAGAAGCTGTTTTGTCTCTTCGCTGTCCTTCAGCCGTCCGATAATCTCACGGTAGGCTTTATTCATTTTGGCGTCGGTATTCTTGAGGGCGGCGGTGGCGCAGGCGTTCATCGCGGTTTGCGTGGCCGGGCTGGCGCAGTCCTCAGCGCGGAAATCCTGCGCGCTGACCGGAAAGATCGAAGCCGCAGCGACGAGACAGACGGAGATGGTGGCAAATCGCACAAGGGCTCCTTTTTGTCATCGGATTTCCTCTTTACAATCGTAAAGCCGGAGGGGGGCGATCTTGAGCGATTCGAAGAATTCCATAATGCGCCTGCATGTTTTCCCGCATCAGTGGGACGCCAATCCCAGTCCATTCTGCCTGAAGGTCGAAACCTATTGCAGGCTGGCCGGGATCGCGATGACGAGCGTTCCGGCGCTTCCGTTTCGGGCGCCGCGAGGAAAACTCCCCTTTCTCGAAGATGGCGGGGAGCGCATTCCCGATAGCGGGCTGATCATCGAACATCTCAAGGGTCGCTTCGGCGACCCGCTCGATGGCGCGCTCGACGCCCGGCAGGCTGCGATCGGACATCTGCTTCGGCGCACATGCGAGGAAAGCCTCTATTTTGTTCTCATCTATTCGCGCTGGATCGATCCCGAGGGATGGAGGGTCGTCAAGCCCGTGTTCTTCGGTTCGCTGCCCCCTTTCGCGCGGGACGCGGCGGCGGCGCTGGCCCGCCGCGGCGTTCGCGGCGCTCTCTACGGCCAGGGATACGGCCGCCACACGCGCGAGGGGATCTACGCGATCGGCGCCGCCGACCTCGCCGCCATCGCGGTTGCGATCGCCGGGCAAGCCTATGCCGTGAGCGATGCGCCAAGCTCGTTCGACGCGACCCTCTATGGAGTTATGGCGAACATCCTGACGGCTCCCGTCGACACCGAACTGGCGCGGCAGGCGAGGCGTCATCCCGAACTCGTCGCTTATGTCGAGCGCATGCGGTCGGCGTTGTCTAAAGCGCATGCGCTATAATTAAGCCGATGCCGACGCCGGCGAGCGCCGCCGCGACGCCGATCGCAACGGTCTGCGCCACCGTTCGCGCCAGCGGCCGGTTACCGACCCGGGCGCGACCGACGCCAAGGGCGATTAGCAGCGCCATGGTGATCACGGTCGAGACCCAGCGCGCTTCTGGCACAGGCATCAGGGCGAAGGGCACGATCGGGATCGCCGCCGAGATGAAATCGGCGACCAGCATCCACAGCGCATGCGCAAGCGGGCTCGCGATCGTCTCCGGCGCGGCGGGGGCCGTCATCGCGGAGGCGACGCCCTGCAATAAGGTCGGCTTCGATCGAATGAGATCAACCACAAGCGCGCTCTCGACGCTTGCGAGGCCAACGGCTTTGAGGCGGCCGGCCACGCGCTCGACGACCGCTTCGGGGTCACGCTCGATCTCCGAGGCGAGCCGCGCGCTGAAGGTCCGCGCCTCGTCAAGGTCCGTTTCGACCTCAAGATAGGTCCCGGCCATCATCGACACGGCCGCCGCGCAGGCGCCCGACGCGCCGGCGATCAGCACCGTCGCACTGTCGTTCGTTGTTGCGGCGACTCCGAGCACCAGGCCGAAGATCGAGACCGTCCCGTCATCCATGCCGAAGACGATGTCGCCCGCGCTCGCCGCCAGCGACTTCTTGAGTCGTTCGAGAAGGGATGAGTCGGCCAAGCGGGGTCTCCTTAATTGGCATTGACCTCGGACTTATAAACGCGAAACAGCCACGTAAGAAAGGCTCGGCGAGCGATTCGCCGAGCCTCCTGATTCTCACCTTGAAAGTCGAAGCTTGCGGGCTCCGTCTCAATATTTGGCGACGACCGGCGCGGGCGCAGCGGTGTCGAACTTGTAGCTGAAGCCGACCTGCACGCGGTTCTCGGTGAGGTTGGTGTGCACTCTCGCGCCGAGGAAGTCGCCGTTGAACCCGGGGAAGGAATTGACCAGGACATTGTTGCTCGGTCCGAAGTCGGTATAGCGGTATTCAGCCCGAACCGACCAGTTGTTGGTGATGGCGTATTCGAGGCCGCCGCCGACGGTCCAGCCGACGCGGGTGTTCGAGAAGCTGTCGCTGCCGAAGAAGGCCGGGTAGAACAGGGCGTTGGCGTAGGCGGTCGAAACGCTGGTGTTGAAACCGCCGAAAGCGACGCCGCCTGTGGCGTAGACGAGGACGCGGTCGAAGGCGTAGCCGAGCCGGCCGCGGATCGAACCCTGAACGCCGAGGTTCGAGTGGACGGTGGTGGGAATGAAATCCTGATAATAACTGCTGAAAGGCGCGAAGTTGGCGGTCTTGCTGAGACTTGAGCCGTCGACGTCGCCTTCGAGGCCCAGCACAAACTGGTTGATCTGGTAATTGTAGCCGACGTGGGCGCCGCCGATCACGCCATTGGCGTTATTGTTAAAACGATTGAAATCCGAATAGCTGTAGGGAGTGAAGGGTATGAGGGGAATGAGCGGGTCGATGGCCGCCGGGGCGAGTGATTCAGTTGTACCAAGAACAGGAGGTGTGATGGGCGTGGCGGGCGTGAAGCCGTGGGCATAACCGCCGTCGCTGACGGTCGTGTCGCTGTGGCCCCAGGCGTAGCCGATCTGGCCGCCGACATAGACGCCGGTCCAGGTGAAGACAGGAGCCGGCGGCACATACACCGGCGGCGGGGCGCGGGACGGAAGGTCGGCCGCGAAGGCAGACCCGGCAAGCGCAGTGGCGGCAACGGAAGCCAACAAAATGCGATGCAGCATAACGGTATCTTTCTTGGTTACGCGTAAATTAAATTATGGCACAACGATACTCGGCTATCGTCCGCGTACAATCCGAAGTGGCTGTGACGAGTCGCAATCTCTATTAGTGTGGCAACTTTGCCACGTTTAACAATTCTACCGAAGACTTGCCGCCAAGGCCCTCATCGCCGAGTTCATCGCCTAGAATGGCCGATTTTCATTTTATCTTATCGGCCAGGCGCCATCCCACGATAAATGTGTCTAGCTCTTCACCGGTGCGAGCATTCCACCAGCAATCGTCTCGAAAGATGACTGGGAACGGGATTAAATATTGGCCCCGGTTGTCCGCCCCGAGCACATGGACGATCGCGCCCTCCTCGGGCGCCGTCTCGCTGTTCCATTCCGTTTCGGGCATCCCTTCGACCTTAATGCGAAATGGGGGCCGACCGGATCATACTGCGCGATTCGCGACGGAAGCATGGCAGCGAGCGCGCTGCGTCTGCTTAGCGGAGCGTAGGCGCTGGGAGGGAAGGCCAAACTGTTCGGGTATTAAATGAGTTAGGTCTCGACCAACCCCATCGCATTTCTACCATAGGCTGAGCCATTAAGCTTTAGCTTGCCAAAGATTCGCCGCGTATGTGGCGATTGCGCCACATTCTGCTGCTGCTGCCCTATGGCTTTGACGCAGGCCGCGAAATCCGTTGAAATCGCGGCGTGTGCAATCTCTACAGCATAACCCGCAGCCAGGACGCCATGCGGCGGCTATTCCGGGTCAA
>Ga0181523_10003358_pt1 | contig 14653 bp, 14 predicted proteins | sample PEATcosm2014_Bin_43_FD_119752 | JGI IMG/M metagenome (GOLD analysis project Ga0181523, IMG submission 119752) | Peatland microbial communities from MTU Mesocosm Facility, Houghton, MI, USA - PEATcosm2014_Bin05_30_metaG | ecosystem: Environmental > Terrestrial > Soil > Wetlands > Peat | place...
ATCTTGTTCGCTGGGCAATCGGCGATGTGCTGCCCGACCGGAAGCAGGCCAGATCGGGCCTGCGCCAAAAAAGACGAGGGAACCCAGGCGTGCTGGCACTTCAGTCAATTGCCCGGCTTCGACCCAACATTCGAGTCAAAAATCCTTCCCACCAGTTGGACGGGCTAACGCACCAACGCGCCGATCAAGCGGGTACGAGCCTGGAAAAACAGCCCCGGCGCCAAGGCGAGCCAAGGCAACTCCCTCACGATGCCCGCGACGTGGAAGCGTATGCAACGGTCGCCGAGCATTGCTAGCAGGTGCAGCAGGATGCGGCCAAGACGAAAGCGGGCAAGGACGAGCAATTTAGGAGACACGGTACGCGATATCAGTGCGACCATCAGCGGCAGGAACACCAGGAAGCCATGACGCGTGCCAGGGTTTGCGAGGCGTCCGAGAATCGAGCGAATCATGGTTTTCCTCCGTGTCGTTGGTGCCTTGTTGAACTACGGTAGGAAGTGTGTCTGGCTCCGGCAATCTGGGTAAGTGCCGAAGGTCACTGGGCCAATTTTGTTCGCGCTAGGAATGCGCATTTGTGCTCACCCCCCGCACAGATCCGAGCGCGCGCCAATTACGCACTCGGCTCCCACCTCGGGCGAGTGACGTCAAAGCGCTGCACGGGTCAAAGGTGAAGGATGCGGGGTGGCGGGCGCCAGGCTTTGACGAGCCGCAGCATCCGCGCCCACGTCAGGGAAGACTTCGGACTGCGCCGCGAGAACGTACGCTTCCAAAGGAAGACATGGCGACGGAACGCCGCGAGCGCCTGAGAGTTCGTGGGCACCGCGCGGTCAGCGAAGAACCCGGTCGTGACCTGCCGCAGCCAAGCGCCCTGCTCGGGGACTGGCCAATGCATCCACTACCGCAGATCATCCTTCAATTTCTTGAGTGTCGCCCGCATGTGGTCACGCCGGGACTTCCGTACAAATCTAGAAGCGGTCCAGGAAATCAATGCGCGGCCGTCGCGTGCGGTATGCCCCTGCCCGGAGCCACTTTCGGGCAGTGCTTTGCATGGTCCTAGCGTCGCGCCGAGCGGGCGACGGTCGATGCGATTGCTCGACACGTGGCGTTTGCCGGTGCTAGGATATTTCGCGACGACAGATGCATGCTCAACCAACCCATCTTAGGAGTAAGACATGGCAACAATGTCCATCAGCGGTGCTGGCAAACTCGCGGCGACAGTCCTGATATTTTTCGGGGCCTCCTCTGCCTCAATGGCATTGGAAAACGTGACTATTGCAGAAGGCTTGGCGAGGTGCAATGCGTGGTGCAATGCCAACAGGACGGGAAACCAGTTGGCCCAGTGCAAGAGTAACTGTTCCATTTATTGGAACTGTCAAGGCAGCGATTCAACGAATAAGACCTGCTCGGATGCCCTTGGCGTCACCTCGGCCTCCACTTCGCAAGTCCTCACCCCTCCGAAGACGCCGATCGTTACGGAGCCTGTGATACCGGCGTCGAAGATGCTGAAACCGGCTCAGTGAAATCCAGCCCCACCTGTGCGGCTACTGTCGTCCGAGCCGCGCAGGTGGCATTCACTGTGCCCGATTTCGGCAGGGTACCGGTCGGGTTGCCCGAGGGTGAGCGGCCTCCGAGGCCAAGCCGATGGCGGGGATTGCCCGCCAACCCAGAACCGAAACTCGACGCCCGGTTACCGCACGCTGCCGCTGCCATTCGATGACCCGTCGGCAGACTGACCGCGCCGGCGAAGCGCGCTGCAAAGCTTCCGGGAGTGCGCGTTCGATACGGTAAGTTAGTACGCGATCAGTGGACCACCAGTACACCCAAGGTTACGGCACAGCCCCACGCGAGGTCAGACCTCCGCTTGTGAGGATTGCGACTCTGGCGGGGCCCATCTCCGCACTCCGAGCGAGCATTTCGTAGCTTGGCGGAATCAGGGACATTCGTAGGTGCAGGCCTTTATCAGGCCACTATCGTCTGAAGCCGTAAAGGTGCCGGTAGCCCTGACACTGATTCCATCATTGTCAGTTTGGCCAGATACTGGGCAACTCCGACCCGAGTACGCCTTAACCGTCCGTATGAGTTTGCCCACCCGGTCAGTGGCAACGATCATCGTTGATTGTCTCGAAGCATCCTATCGAGTGCCAAAGCAAACCTGCCCTGTCTTGCCGACCGAGCAGGTTGAGAAAAATCTGCACGAACTGATCAGCAAATTCCTCGTGCGAGTGCCGCCTGTCAGGGTGTTGCTCATCGATGCAACAAAGGCACGGGCATCTCTGACGCGTCCTGCTGCGCCCGTACGCCCGCGGGCTACCCCCGAAGTGGCAACGTTTGCACTAATGTTGTGATGGTCATCGCAGGAAACCCTGCACAAGCACGCCAAGTACCAATCATGTCGCCACATAGAGGTGCTACGGAAGAGTCAGGGGGCATTTTCCTCAAGCGCAACGGCCGGCTAATGGGTGTTCGCAATGATTTAGCCGCAATCAACTCTACGACGTCGCAGCCATGCTGCTTGGCTGGCGAACCAGGCCTCAGCGCACATGTAGCAATTTGAGGAAGTCCTCCCCCCGGGGCAAACCATCGAAGATGCTAGCAGCCGCGCCTGTCGGGTCCTCGTCGAACCAAGGCCACCACAGGCTCGATCCCTCTCCAGCCAAGGCAAGGGTGGACTCGATGCTTCGCTCAAAGGGCTCCGTGAATTGCGCGCGAGTGGCCTGATCCTCCAAAGACTCGCGCAAGCAGGCGTCGACGCAGTCCGCACCGCAGGACGGCTCCAAAGCACGCCGTCCGGTGGCTACAAATACGGCCCACAAACGCTGCGGAGCGACGACGCTGGAACGGCTGCCGATCGCGATGGTCAACGGAAACTGGCGCCCGACACGGTCGAAACTGGGAATCCAGGCGCCATACCAACGGCTGCGGTCGATCACCCCCGCCATTAGCGCAAAACACCAGGTCGGCGCTTGTTGATAGCTGGGCAGCCACGCATCGGCGAGCACCGATTGCGCAGCCACAAGCTCCTCCGAGAGCCACGCATCCCAGGCGTCGACGAAAGACGGCGGCAGGCGACGCGTAGCGAAGTCCCCGAGCGCGGGAATTTTGCCGAACCAGCCGGCGATTTCCGGTTCCGGTTTCGGCTCGGACGACTGCGCCACCCTTGCGGAGTCCGATGGGCTCATGAGGCTGGTGGACAGTCGAATCGTTCGAGTTCGGGCAGACGAAACGGATTTATGCCGCTGTCGCTCTCGACTTCAAAGCTCGCGCGTGCACCGCCGACATTGAAAATCACCCGAAAGCGTGCCGGCGATGCCGTGGACTGCATCGCAACCCGGTCGAAAAGACGAAACATGGCCCAGGGACCGCTGTATGCGAGCGATGAACTGCCTTCGGCGGGCGGAGTGACCTCGACCCGCGCGCCGCCGTGTGGACCTGGCCAATTCACCACCGTCGCGATCGGGGGTCCATGGGCGTACGCGACCTTCTGACCGTCAATTTCCAGTTCGAACCGATCGATGGCCACGTCCATATCCAGCGGGTGAAATGTCAGTCGCAATGCCGGCTGTGCGCGCCCCCCCGAAAAGAAAACTTCGCGAATCCGCGCGGCCGCACGGAAACGCTCCAATTGCATCGCATCGAGTCCGGCGTCTGGGTCGCGCAGGACCCAAGGGTCCGAAGACGTGTCCACGTGCGGCGCAAGCAACTGCCGGTACACCTGGTCAAATGCCTCGGTCGGCGCAAACAGGCGCGCGAAATCCCCGAGCGAAATCTCGCGCGCCGTGCCGCGATCGAACGGGTAGCGGCCCGGCACGGATTGATTACACAATGCGCCGATCCGGGAGGCGATCTGACGGGAAAGCACCGAGGTGGCGCCCGCCGTGGCGGTTGTCCGTTCACTGGCCAGTGCGGGCGCCGCACGTGGCGACGGCAGCACGGCCAGCGCGAGCAGAATGGAGCGTACCGGCTCGGGATCGCGCCGGGCATCGGCGCGGATGCGCACCAGCCGCTCTCGTGATGTGGTCGCCGTGTCGCCGGTGAGCCCGTTGGTGGCCGACGGCGCGCGCAGAGCGCGCAGTTCGTTGAACGAATTCAAGGCGGCGTCCAGCGGCGAGCGGCCTTCGCCTCCGACCGAGACGAACTCGCGCAGCGCCTCGAACCGTTCCGAAACCGGCCGTCCGGAGCCGTTGCCGTCCTTGGTTCCCGTCTGCGTGTCCAGCGTCGTTTGACGAACGATGCTCTCCAACAAGGTTGCAAGCGGACCATCGCGCGCGCCCAGCGCCTGCGCCTGGCGCACTGCTTCGTCATTGCCCACCGCACGCTTCAAGCGCAGATCCTCGACGAAATCGCTCCACGCGCGCGCGTAGCTGGTCCGATACAAGGCCAACACTTCGGAGCCAACCTGCTCCGGGGTCGGCGTCAACGACGCCCCGGCGTTGAACGCCGCAGCACCGAGCACCCACCCGGCCTCGGAAGAAAGCTGCTCGGCAACCGCGGGAACCACCGCGACGACTCCCTTGCGGTAGGCCTCCAGGGTGTAGCGCCCCGGCACCGCGCGAGGCGGGGACCTTCCATCGGCGCCGACGAACAGTTCGCCGCTCGCCGGTCCAACGGAGGCGATCGTGAAATCCGCATAGGGTTCGGAGCCCAGCACCGCCTCGAGGCGGGTCGCGACGCGTTGCGCGGTCGACTGGCCGCGCAGCCGGTTGCGCACCGACTCAACCAGCGCGGCGTCGCTGACGGTGCCGGATCCAACAGCCCCGGCGGTAAGCAACGCATCCAGATGTTGCACCAGCTGGGCCCGTTCGGACGCGGTCAGCGGCGGGGCCGACACGGAATCCCAGTAAAGGGTGACAAAGGCCTTCAGGGCAACCGCATCGAAATGCGAGGCGTCGTTCAGCATCGTGTATGCCTTCAGCGCCTCGTACTGCAGGTTGAGATCGGCTCCGCCGCGCAGCAGCGCATCGATCCCTCGCGCGATCTGCTCCAGCATCGGCCCGAGCAGCATCCTGTCATAGGCCTGTCGCATCGCCGCTACCAGTTTTCTGTGCGCACCGGCTCCGAGGTCCAAGAGCGGCGCCGGCGCTGCGGGCCGAGGTCGCAGGTTTGCAAGCGCCAGCCCGCGCACGGCGTTCATTTCCGGCAACAACGCCCTGGGATCCATGCCGCCGGGCGGCGGTATTTTGTCGAGAACCGCGCGCGCCTGCGCAACTTCGCTGCCAATCCGAGCGATCTCATCGGCACTGCGCGAATAGCCGATCACCCATGTGGCGGCCAGCGCCACGGCCGCAAGTTGCATGGCCACCATCGAGGCCAGTATCAGGCGCCTTTGCCATCGCTGTCGCGACGGCGTATGACCCGCGAACTCGGCCTCGGCGAACACGACCTCGCTCAACAACCGCGCAAGGAAAAAACTCTTACCAGTGTTCTGGTTCGGCGGAAGAATCTGGCGCTCAAGTCCAAGTTCGCGGCCAAATGCGGACAGCATCCGGTCGATCGGAGTCCCCTCCTGGGTCCCGCTGGTGAAATAGACGCCGCGCAAACAGGTCGAGGATGCGTGTGGCTGCTCGGCCCGAGGACAGAACACGCCGCGCACCAGATCATCAAGACGCTCGCGCAGACCGCGAAGCTGGCGGGGCAGCGCAAAAATTCTCGCCCTTCGCTGCGGGTCGCGCTCGGAATTCAGACGATCGAGCAGCCCATCGGCCAACCGAGCGGTGAGCCGGTCAAAGGACTCCGCAAAATCGTCCGCGGCGCTGCCCGCGTCGGAGGCCGAAAAATCGAACGTGACGCCCCATACCTGGTCGCGGTCGCGCCGATCTAATTCCAAGAACCAATCGACGAAGCCGACCAGAAGATCGCATTTGGTCAATAGCAGATAGACCGGAATCCGAATCCCCAAAGCGATCTGAAGTTCATCCAGGCGCGTGCGCAGGGTGAGCGCGTGTTCGGCGAGCTGCTTGGAATTGAAGGAAACGAGATCGGTGACCGACACGGCGACCAGGACGCCATTGAGAGGACGGCGTGGCCGCGCCTCGCGCAGCAGCTGCAGGAAGCCTTCCCAGGCCCGACGATCAGCGACGCGGTCAGACTCGTGCGTCGTATAGCGGCCCGCCGTGTCGATCAGCACCGCGCGGTCGGTGAACCACCAGTCGCAGTTGCGTGTTCCAGCAACGCCCTTGACAGAACCCCGGCCGAGCGAATCGGCCAAAGGAAAATTCAGTCCGGAATTCAGCAGCGCCGTGGTCTTTCCCGTGCCCGGCGCGCCGATGATCATGTACCAGGGAATCTGATACAGGTACTGGCGTCCGAATTTCCAAGACATCGACGACCAGAAGCCACCGCGCGTGCCGAACCGGGTGCGACGCAGGGTCTGCAGCGCATTGGCAAAGCGCTCGCGAAGTTGCGCCGCTTCGGCCGTTGGCCTTGCCGCCTGCTCCGAGGCCAGCGCCAATACGACGCGTTCGTTTTTGCGCCGCGCTTGCCGGGCGCTCCACAGCTTTTGCAACACGTATTGCAAAGCAAACGCCGCGGCCACAAGGATGCGCGCCAGCGGCGAGGCAAGCGGCACATCGCCACCGATCGCCAGCAGCGGCCCCGCGAACCAGACCAGCAGCGAGAACGCCAGCAACCCCAACATCGCGAGCAGCCACGGTCTGAGCATCATCGCCCCGCCAACAGAACGATCTCGATGCGGTCGTTGCCGGGGATGAAGCCCGTCCCGTCGGTAACCGCCAGCGGCTCGGTGTCGGCGCGACCGTCGTACCGCAGCCTAGCGGCCTCGATGCCAAAGCCGCGCAGCGCATCGTGCACCGCGCGCGCACGGTCGACCGACAGGTCCCAGTCCGACGGGTACTGCGCCGACCGGGCCGAATTCCCGTCGGTGTGTCCAGCCACCAATACGCGCCCGGGCGCGCGCTGCAGCGCGGCCGCGATGCGTCCCAATGGCTCGCTACCGGACGCCAGCAGTTTCGCGGTCCCGGGTTCGAACAGGCCCCCACCGGGCAACACGACCACGCTGCGATCGATCTCGTCGCGGACCGAGATACGGTGCGCCGCGATATCCGTCGACAACGTGGCTGCAAGCCGGGCCTGTGATTCCGGCAACGGCCGGGGCGTCGCGCTCGCGGGTGCTCGCAAGGCCGCGATCTGGGCGTAAATCCGGTCGGACTTTGCGCCCAGCGACAGTATCAGAGAGAAATAGAGCACCGCCAGCAGCGCCGCCGTGACCAGACCCATCACCCAAAGCGCCAGCCAACTTGCCAGGGCGCTGCCACCGCCCGCAGCGCCTCGCCAGTGCGGCGACAGGACCGGCCCGGCGTCCGGGCCGTTGCCGCGCAACTGGGCGGCCAACTGTGCGCGGATCTGGGCGAGTTCCTCGGCTCCGGCGGCAGCGCCGCGCGCTCGCCCGTCGAAGCCAAGTGCTAGCGCGACACAGATCAGTTCCTGAAGGTCGCGGTCGGCCGAGGCGTCGCGCGCCACGTGCAACAGCCGCTGAACCGGGCCATCCGTCACGTCTTGCCCGTCCTTGGCCGCAAGCGAAGTCCCCATCGGCTCCCAGCCGGCGTCCGCCCCCCAGGGCATCGAACTCACCACATCATCAATCAGCGCGCACAGTACAGCCCGAGCCTTGGCACGGCGTTCCGGGTTGACACCGCGAACGCGCGCGCCGACTTCGAACTCGCGCAGCATTTCGGCGATATTGGCGCGCAGCCGGGCAAGGTCGGTGAGGGACGTGGTCGCGCGAAGCTCCGGGGCCAGCGCGAGCAGCGCGTCCGCCTCGAAGAGCAGCGGGTTTCCAGAGCGCCCGGCGGCCGGCCATACGTGGGCGCCCTCGCCGCGAGCCGACGGGCCGCCCGCCGCGGGTGTGGGCGCCTGCCGACGCGAACTGGAACCCGGAGCCAGCTCCTTGCCTTCGGAAGCGTCGCGGCCAATGGGCGGAGGCGTCGACATAGGAGGCCAGTTCCGTGTTCGCGTTCGCCCCTCAGGGCCGAAGGGCTAGGATCGGCCAGGATCGGCCGCCGCAAGGCGGATCTTATCGGCGTCCAGGTCGATCAGGAGCAAATTGCGTCTTCCCGGCGTCACTGGGACGACCAAATGCCAAATTGCAGCATCGAGCTCGCGGAAGGCCGCGGCCACGCCCAACGCCTGCACCTGCGGTGACAAGCTGCGGTCTCGATGCTGAATTTCCCCGGGACGGAGCACGAATTCCTCCTGCGCAACCAGATCCGCCTTCAGCGCTTCCGCGGGACGCTCGAAGAGCGCTGAGTAGTCGGCCTCCTCGAAGGCCTTGCCCTCCCGGAGCTCGAAGATCCGAACCAGCACTGGCGAGGCCCGCCCCTGAGCGTTCGGATTCACGGCGGGCCCGCCGACGATGGTCAATTCCAGCGGCGTCGCCATGTTCACACTGGCTGCAGGGCGCAGCGGCGCCGGCGCGGCGACCGATTGGGCCGGCGCGGCGCGCCCGGCGAGAAGCAGTACTGCCAGAAGGCCGCTGGCGACGCCCGCTGCACGCAGAGTTAATCCCATGGAGCGTAGGCGAACCATCACCGTGGGTTCGTCTGCCCGTCGCGCAGTTGCGGGAATATCACCGGTATCGTCGCATCATCGGTCTGACGGGCGTCGATGCGCTCGCCGATCCAGCAGCAAATTGCCGAGTAGTTGTCCTGCTTGGGCTCGGCACGCAGGAGCGTTGCGGCGGCCATCGATTCGAGCCAATCCTCGGGCGTCGAGGCCTGTGCGAGCAGGGCCTCGATCTTCGCCTCTTCGAATCCGCTCCACCAGCCGTCGCTGCAGAGCAAGAACACGTCGGATTCACGCAGCTCGAGCGGCTCCGAGATATGCGGCTCAACGTCTCCTTCCGAACCGAGCGCTGCCAACAGCAAACCGCGATGCACGACGTCCCGCATCCGTGCGGGATCGACCACCCCCGCGTCGAGCATCCATTGCAAAACGCTGTCATCGCGGGTCATCGCGACCACGCGCCCGTCACGCCACAGGTAAAGCCTCGAATCCCCCAGATGGCCCCAGAGCGCACGGCTCGTCGTGGTGTCGATCACCAGCACCACCACCGTGGCATGCATTGCCGACGCCAGATCGGTAGCGCCTCGGCTGCGTTGTGCCGCGACAACCGCGTCGTGTGCGTCCAACAGCAACTCCGACAGATCACCGGCGTCGATCGGAGGACGGCTCCGAAAACCTGCCAGGACACGGTCGACGACCAGGCGCGAGGCCAGCGCGCCATCGCTGTGACCACCGGCACCATCGGACAGAACCAGGCACCAATGCCCTCGAACCTGCTCCACACCCACGCAGTCTTCGTTGCGCGAGCGCGCACCGATGCACGACCGATGGGAGACCCGCACCGCGAGCGCACTCACTTGGGCGGCTCCCTGGCAGGTCGCGCCTGGGACCTGCCCTCCTGCACGCCGGCCTCCAGGCTGCGGATCTGCGCCTCGTACGCGTCGCGAAAGGCCTCGCCGAACAGCCGTTCAAAATCCTCCCGCGCCTCCTCGCGCAGCGAACGATAATGCTCGAGGTACAGTTCCCAGAGGCGGGCCCTGCGATGTGCAGGGACCAGCGAGTCGAGCACCGATCTGGCACTGAGCTGCTTTTCGAGCTGCATGGGATCGAAACGGTCCAGCACGGCGACCAGCGCCGCTCCCATTCCGGCCATCACCCCGATCTGGTGTGACTGCAGATCGATCAGCGCGTCGCGCAGGGCCGACGGCCCGGCCAGGAACCCGCGTGCCGGCGGCTGCAGCAGCAATTGCAGCGCCACAGTCCCATCCGGCGAGAACTTGAGCGGATTGTTGCCGCGAACCTGGATCATGGTCACTTCGGCCTGCATCTCGCTCTTGGCAACCGCACGCATGGCGAGCAGGCGATGGATTCCTTCGACCGCGGTCTTCATCATCGCGCCGATGGCGCTCAGTAATTCCGGCGATGGACCTTTGGGCAACGGTAGGTCGACCCCGGCGCCTTCGACAAAACCCCGCCACAAGGCCTCGCCGCTGACCGGCGCATCGCCACCGGAGCCGGATTGCCGCGGCCGCGGCGCATCCTTGCGCAGTGCCGTCGGGGCCAGCTCGGCCTCGTATGGCGGTGTTGGCGCGGAAGCAGCCACGGGTGGCGGCGCGCCGGCCGGTGCGCGTCCAACCTGCGGCGAGCCGGTGCGTCCGCGCAGTATGGTCGCGCTGGTCTCGTCGCTTTCGAAGTCGACCACCAGCTTGTAGCCACCGATCCGGAGCTCGTCGTTTTCACGCAGCGCGACCCGCATGCCGGAACTCAGCGGACGCCCGTTGTGCACGATCGGGTTCGCCGCGCTGACGTTTTCGATCCAGTAGCCGTCGTCGCCGTGGGAAATCTGCGCTTGTACGCGCGAAATCATCCGCTCCGGATCGGGCAGCGTGAACGTAGCGTTGTCCGAACGACCTATTTGCCCGCCGCGCTCATCGAAGCGGCCAATGAGCGGCCGGCTCATTGGCTCCTCGTTCAGCGACAGGGCACGAAGAACGAGGCTCATGGCTTGGTCACCGTCTTGATCAGATTGGCGCTGGGCTGGTCGCTGCGTCTTTGCCCTTGCGTACCAGTAGACCGTGGCTTGGTGCCACCATGCAAGTCACTAAAGTCATATCGAAAGCTCATAGGATCGCCCTTTTGTGGTGCGGTGCAATATCGGCCCGCATAAGCTCACCCACCGAGCCATGATCTCATCGCGCCAGCCGCTCGACCAGACGCATCAATTCGCGCGGCTGTAGAGGTTTATGCAGGATCACCAGGCCGCTCTCATGCGCCAGTTTCAGCAATTCGGGCGAGGTATCACCGGTGATCAGTACGGCCGGAGTCGAGTCCCCGCACACCGCCCGTACGGCGCGCACCGCATCGACGCCGTTTTCCTGTCCGCGCAAGCGCCAGTCGGACAGGATCAGGTCGATCTGCGCGCTGGACTTTTTTGCCAGATCGACCGCCTCGGCAATGGTCGCCGCGACGATGACGTCGACCAGCATTGGCCGCAACAACTCACGAGTTGCCTCCCGGATTGCGCGCTCGTCGTCGATCAACAAAACCGTGACGCGCGCCACCGTGCGCGGCGGCAAGGTATCGCCCTCAAGCGGCGGAGCCTCGATTGTTCCAAGGTCACCGGCCGGCACGATGACGCGAAATACGCTGCCACGCCCCGGCGTCGAACGTACCTGCAACGGATGCTCGAGCAGGTTGCACAGGCGCTGGACGATGGCAAGCCCCATGCCAAGACCGCGGTTGCGGTCCCGCTCCGGGTTGTCGACCTGATAAAACTCCTGGAAGATCATCTCGATCTTGTCAGCGCCGATGCCCACGCCGGTGTCCCACACCTCCAGCGCTATGCCGTTCGGGTGACGGCGCGCGGCAACCAACACCCCGCCGCGCCGCGTATAACGCAGTGCGTTCTGGACCAGGTTGGCGAGCACTCGCTCGAGCAGTTGTGGATCGCTCAGAACCTTGCGACGTGCGGCCCGGAACCGCAAGGATAGGTCCCGCGCTTCCGCGTCGCCACCGAACTGCTGGTAGAGTCGGCGAAACAGATCGCGGATCGGAAATGTCTGCGGCGCCTTCTGCACCACGCCGGCGTCGAGCCGAGAGATATCCAACATCGCGCCAAACGAGCTTTCCAGCGCCTCGATCGCGTCCATCATGTTGCGAACCAGCGGCTTCTCCGGGATATCTTTAAGGCGCTGGTCCAGCGCCGCGCAAAACATCCCGAGAGCATGCAAGGGCTGCCTCAGGTCGTGGGCCGCCGACGCCAGGAAGCGCGTCTTTTCCCGGTTCGCGCGGTGCACGACCTCGACCTGTGCACGCAGTTGCTGGACCAGATCCTCGTTGCGGAACCGCGCCGCCAGGCCGAGGGCCAGCGAATCGTTCTGATCCAGTGCCAGGCGCATGAGTACCAGCAGAAAAAAAGCCGCGAGCACCGTCAACAGCAACGAATTGCCCGACCCCTGGAGCGCCAGCGTCGCCAGCAAAGGACCGAGGGAAAGCAACAGAGACACATACACGGCCGGTCGCGACGCAGCCAGCAGCGGTGCCGTCAGGCCAGCGGAAGCGAGCCAGATCCCGGTGAGCAGGGTATCCGCGGCCGGAGTTCGCGACAGAAACAGCGCCGGCCCCGCCCCCCAGATGCAAGTCGCCACGACCAGCAGGGCGAGCCAAGGCCCGCGCAAGGCCAATGCGTCCTTCGATTGCCCCGCGCGAGTACCCTGCCAAATCAGCAGCAGGCGTAACCCCGCCAGCAGCGCACAAGCGCCGCACCAGAGCCACACGGACTTTGACGCACCCTGCTGGTCGAGTGCCAAAGCAACGAACAAGCTGGCCAGCGCGGCCGCTAGCGCAGCCCGCCGATCGCCGGCATACGCGGTCCGGTATAGCTCTTGCGAAACGCGGCGATCCTCGCCGGCCGCAAGCGCCACGGGCGCAAGGCTGGCAAGCTCGGGCGTCATCGCGCAAGTCCCGTCATCTCGAAGGATCGCGAGTAGCGTTGCACTTGCGCCGCTGACGCAGCCCAATCGATCAATGAAACAGGCTGATCAGGTGCGCGCGCGACTCGACGTCGAGCGCAAGCAAAATGGCGGAGACGTAATTTTTCACGGTACCGAGTGACAACTCCGTCGCCTTGCTGATCTCCTGGTTGCTGCAACCGTCGAGGATCAATTCGAGGATCTGTAGGTGCCTGGGGCCCAGTTCCGCGACGCGGTCGTAGTGCGACGTGCCGGCCAGCTTCGGAAAGCGCTCGGAAATCGTTGCCTTTGCGCCCGGCCCGCTTGGGGGCCGCAACAGCGACAGCAGCGCGGCCTTGACCTGGTCCGGAGTCCAGGATTTGAGCAGGTAGCCGATGGCGCCCATCGCCTGCGCCTGGCGTATCACGAATTCGTCCTGGGTTCCGGTTAGGACCGCGATAGGCAGCTGGGGGAATTCATCGCGCAGGGTGCGCAGTCCCTGCAAGCCCTTCGAGTCGACCAGGTTCAAATCGAGCAGCACCAGATCGAAGGGTCCATCGTCCCGGCAGGCGCTGCGCGCCTCGTCCAGTGAACGACACGGCTTGATCTCACACCGCACCTCGAACAGGGATTCCAGCAACAGGCCGGTTCCCAGTCGAATCAGATCGTGATCCTCCACCAGCAGGACCTTTTTCTGCGCTTCCATGGACTCCCCCCTTGACCTGCCACGCTTCAGACTAACGCCCGTGCACCGATCGTGTCCAGCGGCCTTTGCCGCGCGCGCCGCCGGCCCATCGGCCAAAACGGATGGCTCAGCGGTTTTGCCAGGCCGGCGTCTGCCTCTGCAGGGTCGCGCAGGTGACGATCGGCAGGGGTCCGCGGCGCCGGTGCTGCACGCACTCCTGGGCCGTGCCCAGGCCGGAGAACAAACCCCCGCGACCGAGGGTGTCGATCCCGTGGGCCACCGCGCACCTGACACTCTCGAAGACCGCCTTCATCAGCGGCGCCTTGCGCCCGTACCCATCGGTCACCTTGATCTTCAGCGCGTTGGCATCCTGGATCGACAGGCCGGAACTTGGCCCCCCAAAATTGGGCGGACGATACTCCAGGCGGTCGTGGGGATGTAGGTCTGATTGAAGGCGTCGGTGGGGCCAAAATCGGCGAACGCAGCCGCAGTCCTGTTAAGCACCCACGTCGAGATTGCAATCAATGTTCGGTACACAAATTTGTCGGTCCAGATCGATCTTTGCATTTACCCACGACTTCCCAAGTCGGGTTAGATCATCGATTACGTCGGTGTTCTGGTAGAACGGGATCAGGGCCGCTTGCATCGCTGCCGTGATCACGCCGACCTGGGCGTGTTATTGATGGCACCGGCACGCGCGGCAAAGAAAGCGGCCTCGTTGACGATCTGCTTGGCGTCAAACATCAAGCCCAGCTGGACAATTCCGAGCACCAACAGCAGGGCGAACGGAGTGACACTGGCGAACTCCACGCGCGTCACGCCTCGCTGTCTGCGCGGCCCGATCAATTCGGTGGCGCGGCGCCCGGCCTTTGGTGGGAGATTTCATATCAGTCCCCTTTCACAATTTGGCATTGGGGGGTTTAACGGGGTGCAGCTTCGCCACCCGGCGTACCGAGCAGCGTTTGGATCTGGCGCTGCAGGGCGGCGGCCTGCTGTCCCTCCGGCGAGTTCGATGCCAGGCGTGCGCGCGCCAGATCGAGCGCCGCTTGCGCTTGCCCGAGGCGAGCCAGCGCGAGGTTCAAGGATGCCCTGCCATAGCCGGGATCCAGCGACACCGCATTTTGCAGCGCCATGGCCGCATCGTCGTAGCTGCCTTGACGCATTAGCGTATTGCCATACCGAAACCAGATCTCAGCATTACGCGGATACGTACGCGTCAACTGTTCAAACGCCGACTGCGCTTCCTTCAGGCGTCCGCTCAAATACAAGGCGTCGGCCTGCTGAAGCAACCGCACGCGCTGCTCGCGATCAGCATCCGTCACGGCGGGAACCGTATCGGACGCGCCAGCCGCTCTGTTCGCGGGGGCGGCACAGGCTCCCAGCACCAGGCACGCCGCCAGCGCCCACGGCAGCGGGCCAGTAGCCCGTGGTAGCAACACGACCTGCCACTCTCCGATCATCCGTGATGTCCTTTCGCTACCGCGGCCGCGGAAAATCCGCG
>Ga0181523_10003360_pt1 | contig 14644 bp, 14 predicted proteins | sample PEATcosm2014_Bin_43_FD_119752 | JGI IMG/M metagenome (GOLD analysis project Ga0181523, IMG submission 119752) | Peatland microbial communities from MTU Mesocosm Facility, Houghton, MI, USA - PEATcosm2014_Bin05_30_metaG | ecosystem: Environmental > Terrestrial > Soil > Wetlands > Peat | place...
CACGGGGCCGTTACCCGAAACCTGTCCGCCCGTTGCCGAGTAGCTGTAGGCGATTGGATCGCCGTCTGGATCGCTTGCTGTCGAGTTAATTGCTACGCGTTCGCCAGCGATAATGGGGTTCCGTTCCGGCGCGCACGAGATCACCGGTGGCCGGTTCGGACGCTTGTTGACGGCAACATCTGCCGCGCACGTTGCCGTGCCGCCATGGCCGTTGTCCACTTTGACGTTGACTGTGTACGCCCCGAGCGCCAATCCTGACGGGTTCCAGCGTGCATCCGGACCTGTTCCATCTACCGTCCCACCTGTCGCGCTATAGCTGTAAGTTAGTCCGACCTTATCCACGTCTGTTGCGTCCACGTGAATGGTCACTGGCCCCGTCGAACCCTGATATACCGAAGTCGGGTTCGCCGAGCAGGCGGCCGTCGGCGGGTGAATCGGCTTCGGCGGTTCCGGCGGATAGCCCCAACGCAGAACCACCCCGGTGCCGATGCGGAAGCTGTTCTGTCGCCCCTGGGGACTCAGCGTTGCCCCGGTGAAGTTCGTCATAAAGTAGTCCGCTTCGAAAACGCGCCAAGCCAAGTTCTTGATTAGGACCGCGTCCACACCGCCTCCCGCAGCCAACGCGAAAGAGCCCTGTGACGAAGTGCCTGTAAGCTGTGGTCCCGAATGGGCCGCGCCAAACAACACTTCGACGAATGGCACAAGGTGGTCCCAATGACGGAAGTCGACGCGGGGCCCAAACAAGTAGCTCTGGAAACTCCCCGTGATCGAGTTCAGCGTGTAGTTCCCGGACGAGTTCAGCGTGTAGATTTGCCGCTTGAATTCGTATCCGCCAACCTCCGCCGTCAGACCCAGCCACTTATTTGCGTTGTAAGTGAACGAACCCGTTGCCCCAAAGGTATTGAAGTTTGGAAACGAGCAAGGGCAAAAATTGATGTACTGGAACATCCCTGCTACTTCAAACTTCGGTGTTAACAATCCCCAGGCATGCCGATTCCAGGGGTTGTTATCCCAATCCGAATAAATGTCCGCCGGGTTAGCCGCAGCGGCGGCGGGCATCGCAAACAGCGTTGGCGATGCCGGAGCGATACTAAAATCGCTCGCTGTAGCATTGGCGGTCGAAGTGTTTTCGGCAGCTCCGTTCGTATTACTTGCTGTGCCAGCTTCCTTCTGCTGCGCACAGAGCGGCAGGGCTAACAGCGCTCCCATCGCCACAGTTGCACACCAATTGCGCATAGTCTCTTCCTCCCTAAAGTTACCTAAAGAATCTCGTAGATTTCACTTATCTTGCCTCTGGACCACCTAAACGCGATGAACGGAGGCCACAGGACCACTCCCAGCGTTCCGCTTGTTCCTCTAACCTTGGGCGGTTCGGCAAAGAACATGACTCGCTCAGCGCGAGACGGATAGAACAAGTCGCTGTGGTCCAAAGCATAGTCTATAACTTCATCATTCTGCAAGTGTTTCCTCACCCTCCACCCAACTTTCTCCCGGGCCCCCTGCCCCGCTCCCTAATGGCCCAATTTTCGATACTTCTTCCTCTGCTTGCGTTAAACTCGCCTAACACGTGCACTCGACCACTGCCATTGATCTACACTGGGCCGGCCATCCTCGCTCGATTGCCTGCGCCCTTCTCCGCTCGGAACAGCACAACGCGCTTGTCGATCCCGGACCGGCTTCCACCCTCGCAACTCTTCTGCAACAACTTGAGCTGCAGGGCTTAGGCGTTTCCGACCTCAACGCTATCTTCTTGACTCATATCCATCTCGATCATGCCGCCGCGACTGGCGCCCTCGTCCGCTTGAACCCATCCCTCAAGGTTTACGTCCACGCGCACGGTTTGCCCCACATGATTGACCCTTCCAAGCTTCTTCAAAGTGCTTCGCGCCTTTACGGGCATAGCATGGAGCGCTTATTCGGCGAGTTTTTGCCCGTTCCACCTTCGAACCTTCATGCCCTCCAGGGTGGCGAGGTCCTCACTCTAGGCTCGCGGCAACTTCACATCCTATATACCCCGGGCCACGCTTCTCATCACGTCACTTATTTTGATCCCGCTGACTCCACCGCTTTTGTCGGGGATACTGCGGGTATCTCGATCAATGGCCATCGCTTCATTCTCCCGGCAACGCCACCTCCGGACATTTCCATCGAACTTTGGGATGCCTCCCTCGATGCCATTGCCGGACTTCACCCGAAAAAACTCTTTCTTACTCACTTTTCTTTCTCGGACGATCCGGCAGTCCATATCGCCAACTACCGTGAGCGCCTCCACCGCTGGCGAGACCTCTCGGCCAGCATTCTCGCCCGCCATCTCGACGATTCTACCGCCATGCATCGTTTTGCCCAGGAGATTGCGGCCGAAGCGGCGCAATTATTGTCTCCCGAAGAGATCTCCCACTATGTCTTCAATGGCGCCCTGAATCTCTCTTGGTGGGGTTTGGCGCGGTATCACCGCAAACGCGCGGAAGCCTCCGCGGGACTCGTGGCTTCCTGAGCCCGTTCTACCCTGCGGACGACTAGTCTTGTTGGTAATCCGGCTTGGTTCCGTCTCCGGATTTATGCAAGCCGAATTCGCGGTGCAGAGTTCGCAGCGCCGGTACAACCGATTGTTCTTCAATGACGAACGAAATATTGGTTTCCGACGACCCCTGCGCGATGGCGATCAGGTTTACACCCTCCTTCCCAATCGCGTTAAACGTTTTGCCCGCAATCCCGGGGATTCCGCACATGTTCTGCCCCACCACCGCGACGATTGCAATCTGCGGATCCACTCGAATGTGTTCCACTTTATGGTGATCCAGATCCTGCGCAAATTCCTTGCGCAACGCGTCCACCGTCCTCCGTGCGTCTGCGCTAAACACACCGAAACAGATGTCATTCTGCGAAGAGGATTGGGAAATCAGCAGTACGTTCGCGCGAACTTCTGCCGTGGTTGAAAACGTCCGTCCTACCACATCCGGCAAGCCCACAATTCCGGGGCCTCCCACGCTGATAAGCGTCACGTCCCGAATCGCGGTCAGCGCTTTCACTCCCCCACCGATGTTTTGTCCTTGCGATGTAATCTTTGTCCCTGATTTCTCCGGCGCAAAACTGTTTCGGATCCATACCGGAATCCCCGCTTGGACCACGGGTCTCAGCGTTTTCGGATGCAACACCTTCGCGCCAAAATACGCCAGCTCCGCCGCTTCCCGATAGGAAATCTCAGGAATCGTCTGTGCCTCCGCCACCAGCCGCGGATCTGCTGTCAACACGCCATCCACATCCGTCCAGATGATCACTTCGTCCGCGTCCAGCGCCGCCCCGAGGATTGTCGCGGAAAAATCGGATCCCCCTCTTCCCAAGGTGGTGAGCTGCCCGCTCGCAGTCGCTCCCAGGAACCCCGTCACCACCGGTACGATTCCGCGCTCCAGCAATGGCAAAATCCGGGCATGCGATTTTCCCCGGGTCTGCTCCATCCGTGGTTCTGCCCCTCCGTGAAATTCATCTGTCACGATTAATTCTGTCGCTTCCACCGCTTCGCTCCGCAGTCCCAGCTCTTTTACCGCGGCCGATACCAGCGGTGCCGACAAACGCTCCCCCAAGCTGGAAATCGCATCCATGGTTCGCGGAGAAAGCTCCCTCAGCAAGGCGGTCCCTTCGCAGAATCGCAAGCCCTCCGCCAGCACCGCGTCCAATTTCTTACGCACTCGCGCTCTTTCGTCCTCGTGCTTGACCAGGCTAGCCAGTGCGGTCTCATGCTGGGAGCGCAACGCCTCTATCACCGCTATTGCCGCGCTTCCATCTCCCTTCTGCGCGGTCTTTGCCGCCTCGATCAACCAGTTTGTCACTCCGCTCATGGCCGACACTACGGCCACGCAACGCCCTTCGCGTGCGCCTTGCGCGATAATTTTCGCCGCCCTCGCAATGCATTCCGCATTGGCAACAGACGTTCCGCCAAACTTCATCACCTGCAGCCGTGCATTCATCTCACTCCGTCTTTCAGCTGATTTTCATTCAGCACACACTCGTGTCACGAGCCGTGCTTTCATTCTATCTTCTGTTAACTCCTCCCGGTACGTCTGATTCCATTCATCGAACTTTCCAATTTGCCAAATCCTAATTTTCTCTTCAGGAATGCCAGGGGCCGGCACCCGTGCAAAACATGCGAAAGAGGGAATAGCGCTATTGGCGGTCGGCAGCTGCTGTTGTCCAATAAATAGTGGCGGAAGCCGGATCAGCATGCCTCTTTGATCGATTGTGTAGGGGAACGAGGCCCCTCGCCGGAACTGCGGCTACGCGTTTTAGGAGAAATACACTGGCAGAAGGACTAAGAATCGTGGACGCGAGTCAGTGCGTTCGACATGCTCTCAAAATCCAAGCCGCCCACTTTTGAGATGTATTGACATGTCTGACAAAACTTCTCATGGCTCTCGAGCAGCGCATACGCTTGCACATATTCTTCCTGAAGACGCTGGAGTTGTGCACGCAGTCTCTGGCTGGCCAAGGGGTCTCGCTGAGTAAGCGAACGGCGCTGTTGCCAAGCCGCTAAGGATCTTTGACAGGAATCCAGTAAACCCTGATACTCCCGGCAAGCTCCTGCTAGGGGCGCTACGGCTGCTGTAGACATGGGACCCCCTTTTGGAGATCCCAATGAAAAGAGCATTTATTTCGCCACTACCGTAAGTCCTGCATTTTCTCTTCAAGCTTGCTGGAGGGACAGGCCCATTGCGCTAGACATAGTACGAAAAATTTCTCTAGCACCACCGACTTTTCGGTAATTATTACCCAACCTAGAGTCTTAGTCTAAGGATCTTTCGCCGATGCACCGTTTGAATTTGCTCCGGTCAGGCCGTGGTCGAATCGGAAGGCTCCGATATAGTTGGATCCTCTGCAGATCCGCTGGGCGTAGCTGGCTCTACAAGGGCGGCAAACCGGGCGGCAAGAGCTTCCGTTAGAAGTTCCACCAATTTTTTCGCAGCGTTCCCTTTGGGGTCTTTTTCGGGATTGTATTGGGCGACGTCGAGCCCGAGAAGATTTTTTTGCTTGGCGAACTCAGTCAAGGACTCCTTAACATGAGCGAAGGACAGCCCACCACTCCCGGGAACGTTTGTGGCGGGAAAATCCTCCTCCGCGATCACGTCGAGATCGAGATGCAGCATGAATTCGCGCGCATCCGAGTGTAGTTGCGCGAGTGCGTTTTGCGCCGCGCTTATGGGGCCTTTCTGCTGAATGTCAACGGCGTACATATAACGGACAGGCGAACGGGACAGAAATTCCTGTTCGGGAGGGTCCACCTGTTGGAGGCCGTAGAGCAGAGTATCCGGCTCGCGAATGAGTGGCGGTTCGCCCCAGAAGCGCACCAACTCGGCAGAGCCCCTGCCCTGAATCGCGGCGAGGGCCATGCCATCAAGACGGCCGGAAGGTGTGCTGGCAGGCGTATTCAGATCGGCGTGGCGATCGAACCATAGAAGGCTGATGTGCTTGTAGTAGCGCCGCGCTCCCGCCAGGATGGCAACACTCTGAACACAATCCCCGCCCAAGACAAGTATCAGGCCACCTGTCTTCGCAGCAAGTTCGGCGCGGGGCTTGAGGTCGTTGAGCGCAGCGACGATTTCCGGGATGTTGCGGGCGCGCTTGTGCTCGTCATCATCGGCGAAAAGACGCGGTGCGCAATCACCGAAGTCAGTTACTTCATATCCAATGGTCTGGAGTTTCTCTACCAAGCCGGCGGCTCGGAGAGCGGCTGGCGCTTTTTCCGTACCTGGCGCGAAGCCTGCTGCACTGGATGGCGCGCCTATCAGAGCAATCTTGTTCGGCTGACGGACAATTTTGACCGCCAAAGTGCGCTCCTTTTGAAGCGATAGATTGTGCCGGGCTACAGCAACGACGCCGGGTATTCCCCTGCCCGGCAGTAAAAAAACTCAAGCTCATTCCGTCGCCAGAAAATCCTAGCGGCGCGGAGCCGGTGCGATCGAGGCAAGCTCCGCAGGCAGCGTAAAGCGCACGTCCTCTCGGATCAGGTCTAGATCCCGCTGGTCCGTAAACCCGAATTGCGCCAGCCGTTCGCTCACCTGCTCGACCAGGACTTCCGGCGCAGAGGCTCCGGCAGTCAGCCCGATCCTGCGCACCCCATCGAGCCAAGTTGGATCGATGTGCGCGGCAGAATCAATCAGCCGCGCTTTCACGCTAAGTCGCTCAGCAAGCTCCACCAGCCGGTTGCTGTTCGAGCTATTTTGCGAGCCCACCACCAGTATCAGATCCACGTCCTTCGCCACCTGCTCAACTGCTTCCTGCCGGTTTTGCGTTGCATAGCAGATGTCATCGCTCGCAGGTCCAAGGATTTTCGGGAACCGCTGGCGTAGTCTCGCCACTATTTCTTGCGTGTCGTACAGGCTGAGTGTCGTCTGTGTCAAAAACGCCAGCTTTTCAGGATCCTCGACCTCCAGTGCGTCGACCGCCGCGATGGAATCGACCACCAACGTACGATCGGGAGCTTCACCGGAAGTGCCGACAATTTCTTGGTGATCTTTGTGACCGATCAGGATAATCGTGCGCTTTTCACGCGCAAATTTGAGCGCTTCCAGGTGCACCTTGGTCACCAGCGGGCACGTCGCGTCTATCACACGAAGCAAGCGCTCCTTTGCTTCTTGGCGCACCGTTGGTGGCACACCGTGGGCACTAAAGACCAGCACTGACCCCGAGGGCACTTCCCCAATGGTCTCCACGAAAATAGCTCCGCGCCGCCGGAGTTGCTCCACAACGTATGTATTGTGCACGATCTCGTGATGCACATAGACCGGCGCGCCGTAGGCTTCTAAAGCCAGTTCCACTATGTCAACCGCCCGGACTACCCCGGCGCAAAATCCACGGGGGCGGACGCGAAGCAAGGTCTTCGTTTCAGTCTGTATTGCCATCTCTTCCCTATGCTGCTGAATTTTCAAAATTCTATCATACCAAAGTCATTCTTTTGACGCTTGGTTTCTGCAAAACCGTTGCGAAAACGACGGATACCCTGTCTGATAGGCCAGTTCTCTGGCCCTATAACAGGGTAAAATGGCATAGTAAGGATTCGCAAATCTATGCCCTCACCACAGGATCGACGCAGAAGCGAACGGGTAGTCCTACGCATGACCGTGCTGCTCGTCGCTGAAGACGAAGAGCGCAAACAGGTCCAGGAAAAGGCCGAGACTCAGGTTGTCAATGCTCACGGCGGCCTACTAAGGATGAGGCAGCATTTGCACGTGGGACAGTCGTTTCTCCTCAATAATCCCCAAAAAAACTTGGAGATGAGCTGCAGGGTCGTGCGCACCGAGGAAGACGGGATGGACTTTTATAGGGTCGCGTTCGAATTCGACCGGCCAGCCCCGAATTTCTGGCCAATTGTTTTTCCTCCTGCCGACTGGGCCGCTTCCGAAGTAAAGTAATACTGCTCAAAATAGGAGCCAACTTTTTGGCTGCCTTGGTGTTTCCTATAGTGTGGAGGTATGTAACGTGGAACTGGGGAAACAGAGAGTAAGTGCAGGATTGATGGCAACTGTGCTCTTGGGGAGCATGGTTTTGGCCGGTTGTGATGATAACGTCGAGATACTGCGAGATCCGGACGTTCGGGTCGCGAAGGGCATGACGTGGGCGTGGCGTCCGATGACGGCGCCTCCCGCGCCGGCACAACGCGGTTCCGACGGTCGTCCCGTCGTGTCTCGAGACGTGATCACTCCGGCTCCTCCGCCGCAACAGCATATGGAAAGCAACCGGGACTGGAATACCGAAGCCAATCGCGATCAGCTAAAGCAAGCGATTGAACGAGCCCTGAAGTCCAAGGGCCTGGCACAGGTGAACGACCCCGCGACGGCTGATTTCCTCGTCGATTATCACGTTGCGGTGAAAACTCAAAAGGCTAGTGTGGGCACAATGTATCCCGGTGGGTACCCCGGATTTGCTTGCGGACCCTATGGCTGCTGGTCTGGCTGGGGTTGGGGGCCACCGGAGGTGGAATATCGGACGGTTCGGTGGCGCGAGGGAACGTTTGTTCTGGATATCGCTCTCCGAAACCCAAAAAAGCTGGCGTACCGGGCGATCAGTCAAAAAGAGCTGAAAAACAAACCGACCATTACGCCATATCAGGCGGCGGAAGCAGTGAACCATCTGCTGAAGGGCCTAAAGGTCAACCCCAAGTAGAAACCGAGTCGGTAGCTTGTAGATATCAAAAGCCGGGAGGGTCGAGGAGACGGTCCTTCCCGGCTTTTGTTTTCTTATCCTGTCCCCAACAGGCCAACAGCGCTTACTGCGGCTTGGCTTCTGGAGCTGCCTCAGGCTGCGCCTTTGGCTGTACTTCTGGAGCCGTTCCCGGTGCAGGAGCTGGCTTGGCTTCTGCCTTCGGCTGGATGGATACCAGTTCCACCTCGAAGATCAATGTTGCATCGGGTCCGATGGGACCTCCATTCGTTCCCGCTTCGCCATATCCCAAGGTGGGAGGAATATACAGTTCCCACTTGGAACCGACCGGCATCATCTGCAGAGCTTCCGTCCATCCCTTGATCACCCTCCCGACTGGGATTGAGGCAGGCTTGCCACGCTTGTAGGAGCTGTCGAATTCCGTCCCGTCAATCAGTGTCCCTTTGTAATTGCAGATTACGACGTCATTCGCCGTAGGTTTAGGGCCATTCCCTTCGGTAACAATCTTGTATTGCAGGCCGCTGGGCAGCGTCACCACTCCGGGCTTCGCTTTGTTCGCCGCCAGGAATGCGGCTCCTGCGCTCGAATTCTTCGCCACTTCTGCGTCGTGGAGCTCTTGCTGGTGCTTGCGCAGATCGTTTTGAAGTGTCGTAAGAGCAGCTTGGATTTGTTCATCGGTGAGCAGCGACTTGTTGCCCGCGAGGGCATCCTTCAGGCCACGCAGGAGGATGTCGTTGTTTACCTCTACCTGGTCCTTCTTCATGTTTTCCGCCAAACCCTTGCCGATATTCATTCCAATGGCGTAACTGGCCTTATCCTTCTCTGTCTTCAAAACCAGCGGAACAGGCGTTTTTTTCGCAGCGGTCGTCCCGGATTTTGCCGTTGTCGAGGTCTGTGATTTCGGCGTGGCGGGAGTGGTGGTCGACGCTGCCGGTGGATTGGTTGAGGGCGCGGAAGACTGTTGAGCGAAACTGATTCCACAGAGCAGCATTCCGGCCAGGGAAAGTGTCAGAGCGCGATTTAGTGTTTTGCACATCTTTTCATTGTTACATCCTTGCGGGGGAGGCGCAAACGGAGATTGAGTGACGGAAATCACAGAGTGGCAGGGAAGGTAAAAAGGCTGGTATCGTCTCAACATCATGTTATTGAACAACAAGGTTGCCTTGATCACCGGTTCGGGACGCGGCATCGGGCGCGCTGTAGCCAAACTGTTTGCTCAGGAAGGTGCCCACGTTTTCCTGTCGGCGCGCACGGAGCCGGAATTGGCCTCGGCCGTCAACGAGTTCGTCTCCGGAAGCGGGAAAGCCGCCTATCTCGTTTCGGATATTTCGCGCCAATCCGATTGTGCACGTCTTGTGGCAGCCGCACGCGAAGAGTTTGGGCGCGTCGATATCCTGGTGAATAACGCCGGTCATTATGGCCCGGTTGTGCCGGTGGAAGAGTATCCGCTCGAAGAATTCGACAAGGTGATCGCGGTCCATTTGCGCGCCGCGTTTGTATTGAGCAAGCTGGTCTTGCCCGAAATGTATTCGCGCAAATCTGGCGTCATTCTGAACATTTCCAGCCTTTCCGCCAAATCGGCCTTTGGCTGGGGCTCCGCCTATGCCGCTGCCAAAGCGGGGCTGCTTGGGCTGACGCGCGTGATGGCCGCTGAAGCTTCGCGCCAGGGCGTGCGCGTGAATGCCATTTGCCCCGGCCCGGTAACCGAAACGGAGATGAGCAAGGAACTCGGCAAAACGCTCGCGGAGAGATTAGGAGTCACGCCGGAAGAGCAATTGAAAGGCTTCCTCGGCTCCCTATTGCAGGGCCGAGGCCAAACCGCAAACGAGATCGCTCAGGCTGCCTTGTTCTTGTGCTCAGACCTGTCCAGCGCCATGGTAGGCCAATCCATCAACGTAGACGGCGGCGCCGCCTTTTTCTGATGTGAGCATCTAAAATCGGCGTTTACGCGGATGCTGAAAACAGGAAGGACAAAGGCGAGAGTTACTATCTTTGGCCGGCCTGTTCCTGGCGTCAGCCTCTTCCACAAATGGCGACAGCCTAACTGTAACACCGTAAAAAGTAAAAGGGCCGGCCGCTCTCTCAGGACGGCTGGCCCTCACTCTCGATTGCCGATTCAAGATCCACCAAACGCCATGCGTGGATCCCACATCGGCGCGCTCTGGCTAACACGGATGAAGCGTAATCAACTACCGCGCAGGCTCCGAATCCGGACGACGAATCGGACGCCTGGCCATATCTTCAATGACAGCCACGCTATGGCGCGCCGCTAAAAACACCGGGTGCCTGCTGGCCACGGCCCACTTGACTCCTGCCTCCCAAGTCTTGTGGAGGAAATAGAGCAAGCCAACGCACAGGGCGATGGCCCCAAACCCAAGGATGAAGATGGCAAAGGCCGCCACGAGTTCGCGAACAGCATAGAGCTGGAACGCGGCGAGGACGACCAGGAGCAGCCACATCCACTTCCGGAGGTTATCTTTCATGCTCATTTCTGATTCAACTCCCTCTTCCAAGGACACGTTGAGTCGGTTCAAGAAGCTGAGGATGAAGACCGGGGACCCTCGAAATGCCCCTGACCGAAGGGGCTGCTTTCTTGACCTGCACCATTAGACAGGTGGTCGAAAGAAAAACCTATGGTACAGGAGGACCAAAATTAGAATTAAACGATTGTTCTAGTACGTCCAGAGAAAGACAGAAAAGGTCGCAAGCAATTGATTTATTTATACTTATCTTTGTCGCAACCTTGCGCGGCCGTCTCCTTAAAACAAATCTCTTCATGCCTTGTGGAAAACCTGCCCTTTCGTACAGGGTACAGGCCGAATTTTGACCCAAAATAGAACCGCGCCGGACCCCTCCCGGGGCTCTCGGCACGGTTCCTTTTTCCGCAATTTGTTGTGTTCAGGCCTTCTTAATCAACCGGGTGATCCAAACCAGGATTACCGCTCCAATAAACGCCACGATGATCGCTCCAATGATTCCCCCTCCCGGCCAGAGATGGAGCAAGCTGAAAACCCAGCCGCCTACCAACCCGCCCAGGATGCCAAGGATGATGTCCACAAGCACACCATAGCCCCCGCCCTTCATCACCTGACCCGCCAACCAGCCCGCAATTAGCCCCACAACAATCCAAGTGAGAAAGCTCATAAGCATTTCCTCCTGGACTCCCACCATGGAGTCAAGTTCAGATCAAAGTCGCTACAGTTTGGCCTTTCCCCAAGTCACGCGCAAGCCCGTTGAAAGCACCAGGTCATTGCCCTTGAGGCCTGGCGGTGGATAGCTGATGTATCGATCACTGAACGTGGTCTGCCAGCTCAACCAGGCTTTCATCTGCAAAGCAAGTGAGGTGTCAAATTGCATGCGGTACTCTCCCGTATGAGATAGGTTGGGGAAGAAAGAGAACCGCTCGGTCAACAGCGAGCGCTTCGACAGCTGGGAATCGAACTCCTCGCCCACAAGAGCTTCCGCGCTGTTCTGGTTGTACGCAGCTTCAGCGAGAATGAGCGGCGGAGGTGTCGGGTTTGCATACGTATAGCTGCCAAACTCGTCGCGATCAAAGTCAGCGCCGGCAAAGATATCAAAGACGGTTTTATCGGTCTTGATTACGTGATAGCCGAACCCACCGCCATAATCCTGGCGGAGACTCAAGTGTTGTAACTGGTTGGTTGCAAAATCACCAAACGCAAAAACGAACGTGCGCGGTCCAACGTTCAGATCGCCGCGGATGCCCGCTTGGAACAAGTTAGCCGTCGTGGTGGACGGTGGGGTCGTGTCGTTATTGGCAAAAATGTAGTTGCCGTAGACCGTGAGTTTATCGCGCGGCGTCTCGCGAACCGCCTTGGCATCAAACGTATAGCTCGCCGTCGAAGAATTGCCCCTCGTGAGGGCCAAGCCCGTGTCGAACATTCCTCCCCAGAAGTAGGTGAATTTCGGATGCGCCATTCTCTCGGCGGCGATGTCGGCGTCTTTCTGCTCCGCGTCGTCGCGGACCGCAACGATCGCATCCTTCGTTGCAGGAGCTGCCGTACTGGGCGCCGCTCCCGCAACTACGAATTTCCCATTCGTCGTAGTGATTTTGCCTGAGAGCTTAGTGCCGTCTTTCAGCGTCAGGTTTAGATTTTGACTGGATTCAATTCCGACGATGGCGTCCCACTGAATAGTTACGTCACCCGTAAATTCCGTTTTCAGAAGCAGGGTCTTTCCATCTCCGGAGACAATGTCTCCGCTCAGGCGGTCTCCGTTCTTCAGCGTGACCTGATCGGCAACGGCAACCGAGGCGTACAGCACCAATACCAATACACACAAGAAACTCCGACGCATCTACGTTCTCCTTACGATTCCCCTCTAAATTGGACACGAGCTGGACTTCACGCGGGCGGACGAGAAGCGATCCCCAAACCTCGTTCTGTTGTGCAAAACAAGCTACACCATTCTAGTGAATCCGGCCACTCCCCGCAATCGTTCTAATTCACGTAACGAGGGTTGACCTTTCCCGCCGGGCATCGCCTATAATTAAGGCACGTCAGGGGTGAAGTTCCGCGCTGTACGATGGCGCACCCAACAACGGAATTGAATATCGCGGGAGACTATTGGGCTTTATCGGGCTCCCGCGCGCTGTGTTCCTGGACTCCATCAGGCAGCCAGCAGACTAACTGAATTGGGGGCAACATTGAGACGGATACTTAGGATTGGTGTTTTCCAGGGATTTCTGATTGTTTGCATTTTCCTCTTGGGGTGCGCCAAGCCTCAGTCGGAGATTCAAAATTCGGCAGCGAAAGCGGCTTCGCGGCCCACAATCGTCTTCATGACGGACTTTGGCGTGGCGAACGATGCCGTGGCAATCTGCAAAGCGGTCATGGTAGGCATCACTCCCGACGCCCGCATTATGGACATCACCCACCAAGTGACTCCCTTCTCGATTGAGGAGGGCGCGCGGTTCTTGACTGGGGTGACCCCGTACTATCCCGCCGGAACCGTTTTTGTTGTTGTCATCGATCCTGGGGTAGGCACATCGCGCAGAGCCGTAATCGTAAAAACGAAAAAGGGGCAGTATTTCGTTTTGCCCGATAATGGCTTGATTTCTCCGGTGATTGAACGGGATGGCCTGGAAGCTGCTCGAGAAATTACAAACACGGGTTGGATGATCGGCGACGCGATCTCGTCTACCTTTCATGGGCGCGATATCTTTTCTCCCGCCGGTGCGCATCTGGCCGCTGGTTGGGACTACACCCTGGCTGGCCCTGAAGTTCAGCAACTTGTGCGCCTCACCCCCACTGTCGCCACCATTACCGACAAGGGCATCGAAGGCCAAGTGATTGCCCTCGACGATCCCTACGGTTCGCTGATCACGGACATCCACGGCGATGACTTCAAGAAACTGGGCTACCAGCTCGGCGACAAGGTCACGGTGCAATTAGACAAGAAGCCCTTCACACTTCCTTACGCGAAAACCTTTATGGACGTCCCTGTAGGGGAGCCTTTGCTCTACCAGGATTCCCGCGGCCGAATCGGCTTGGCACTGAATGAGCGGAATTTTTCGCAAGTCCACAAAATTACTCCACCCGTGTCGTTGTTTATCCCGAAAAAGGGAGCGGCGCTTAAAGGTAAGTAATGAGCGGAAAGTCTACAATTCGGAGGAACAGGCTCCGCCGATGTAGACAGGCGCGGCGATGTCGCCGCAGGTGGTGTCTGAAGGACTGAATCTTCCGCTGCGGATATGAGTTTCACCGGGGAGACTTCAACTGCACCGGCGCTCCACCAGTGCACGGGATCCATCAACAAGGGCTCCCACTCTTAAAGGACATAGGTCATGAACGTACGAAACGGTTTTTTCTTGGGGTCGCGGTGGGCATTCGTTTTCTTGTTTGCAATGATCGTCTCGGGCACTGGAGCACGCTTATCCGCGCAATCGTTCCGCGGCTCGATCCGAGGAGAGGTGACCGACTCGCAAGGCCTCCATGTCGCGGAAGCAAAGATTGTGGCGAGGAATCTTGGCACCAGCGAATCGCGCGAAGTTACTGCCGATGAACAGGGCGAGTATCGTTTCCTGGAATTGCCCGCTGGCGAGTATGAAGTGTCGGCCGTGGCCACTGGGTTCGAGGAGGTCCGTGCCCCAGAGGTGCGCGTGGAAGTGGGCGTGGAAACGCTGGTCAACCTTGCTCTATCCAAGGTCAAAGGTCAGCAACAGAGCGTGGAAGTAGTGGAAAGTGTGCCCCTGGTGGAAACTTCCAGCACGACTCTTTCTCAAGTCGTCGACCGCCAACTCGTCCAGGAATTGCCTCTCAATGGCCGAGATTTTGGCAAGCTCGTGGCGCTCACTCCCGGTGTCACCGTGGAGGGCTCGGGCGTGGCCGGTTCGGAAAAGGGCTTTGGTCAATTCAACATCGACGGCAACCGCGACCGCTCGAATAACTACAATCTGGACGGCACGGACAACAACGACCCGTTCTTCAACAATTCTGCCCTGAATCAGGTCGGTATCACCGGAGCGCCGGCG
>Ga0181523_10003362_pt1 | contig 14642 bp, 11 predicted proteins | sample PEATcosm2014_Bin_43_FD_119752 | JGI IMG/M metagenome (GOLD analysis project Ga0181523, IMG submission 119752) | Peatland microbial communities from MTU Mesocosm Facility, Houghton, MI, USA - PEATcosm2014_Bin05_30_metaG | ecosystem: Environmental > Terrestrial > Soil > Wetlands > Peat | place...
ATCGGTGAACCTGAAGGACGTGGACCTGAAGGATTTCTTCCGGCTGATCCATGAAATCAGCGGGCTAAACGTGGTGCTGGATCCAAACGTCAAGGGCACACTCACGATCGTGCTGGACGAAGTGCCGTGGGATCAGGCGTTGGACCTGGTGCTGCAGAATAACGGTCTGGACAAGCAGCTCACGGGAAATGTTTTGCGCGTGGCTACCCGCGCGACGTTGAAGAACGAAGCCGAAACGCAGCGGGACCTGGAAAAGGCGCAGGCGGAAGCAGTTGCCCCGGTGACCGTAACGCGCGTGCTGAGCTACGGCAAGGCCACGACGATGATGGCGACGTTGAAAAAGTTCCTATCTTCGCGCGGCGACATTTTTGCAGATGAGCGCTCGAACCAGCTGATCATCCGCGACATTCCGTCGGTGATCCCGACCATTGACAACCTGATTCGCCAGTTGGATCGCAAGTCGCAGCAGGTTGAAATCGAAGCGCGCGTCATCTCCGCTTCGCGCTCTTTCTCCGAAGACATCGGCGTGCAGTGGGGCATGGCCGGAACAACAACCAGCGGGCGCAGCGTTTTCGGTGGCCCAGCGAGCGTGGGAGTTAGCCCGATTCAAACCGGAACAGGCATTCCTTCGCCGCCACTCGTGGGCACGCCGAGCGCCAGTACCGGCGGCGGCAGCACGACCCCGGGTTTGCCCTATAACGTGAACCTCGGAGCAGGAGTCCCGACAAGCGGCTTCTACTTTGGACACCGTTCACCGAACTTCGCAGTGGACTTCTTCATCACGGCCGCGGAAGCCAAGGGCGTTGGCAAGCTGCTGTCGAAGCCGAAGGTGATCACGCAGAACAACCAGAAGGCGACGGTGAAGCAAGGTACGAAGATTCCAATTCAGACGACCATCAACAACACCATTTCGGTGCAATACATCGACGCGGTGCTGAAGCTGGAAGTCACCCCTCAGATCACGGCCGAAGGCACGGTATTTATGGACGTGCTGGTGGAGAACACGCAGGTGGACAACGGAATCCCCCGCATTGAGGGAATTCCGGCATTGGATACCCAGTCCGCGGAGACAAAAGTGCTTGTGGCGGACGGCGGCACGGTGGTCATCGGCGGAATCATCGTCACGCAACAGCAAACCAACGTAAACCAAGTGCCGATCCTGGGCAGCTTGCCTTTGATCGGGCACCTCTTCCGGGAAAACAGCGTCAGCGTTCAGTCGCAAGAACTGCTGTTTTTCCTGACCCCGCGAATTATCCCGGGCTGATTTCCGGGAATGGCCGGAGCGGAAAACCAGAAGGCCGTTTAGAATTCAGGTACACTGGAATCGAGGAGGCGAGAGTCTCCTCGATTCTTTTTTATGCGCGCTCATTATTCGCAAAGACGCCGGCAGTTGAGCAGCACTCTGCGCCAACGCGGTCTGGATTGTCTGCTGGTCACTCATCCGCCCAACTGGTTCTACCTGTCAGGATTCACCGGAGAATCCGGCGCTCTGGTTGTGGAGAGAAATCGCACCACCCTCATTACGGATGGCCGGTTCACGGTGCAGGCCAGAGAAGAGGTTCCGGGAATCCGCACCGTGCTTCAGAAGGGCGGATTGTACGCGGCGCTGGGCGAGTGGTTAAGGAAAAGAGGATTGCGGCGGGTAGGGTTTGACCCTTCCCAGTTGTCCCTGGCGCAATGGAACGCGCTGCGGAAGGCTGCAGGCGCCAAATGCCGCACGATTGAGGCTGGGGGCATCCCCGAAGGCCAGCGAATGCGCAAGGACGCGCAGGAACTGGCGCAAATGCGAAAGGCGGCCACTCTGGTGGGTGGAGTATTCGAGAGCGTGCTGCCGCAGGTGCGTCCGGGCGTACGCGAAAGCGAACTGGCGGCAGAAATTGAATATCAGATGCGCCACCGAGGAGCCAGCGGGCCTTCATTCGAGACGATTGTGGCATCCGGAAAACGTTCGGCACTTCCGCACGCGCGGCCAACCACGAAGAAGCTGAGGAAAAATGAGTTGGTCGTGCTCGACCTGGGTGTTATACTCGGCCACTATTGCAGCGATATGACGCGAACGGTGTATTTAGGGCGGGCGCCGAGACGCATCCGGGAATGGTACCAGGCGGTGCAGGAGGCGCAGGCGGCCGGCGTTGCTGCAGTGGAAGAGGGAATCACGTGCGGCGAAGTGGATAGTGCCGCGCGGGAAGTGCTGAGAACGGCAGGTCTTGAGGCGCATTTTGTGCATAGCACGGGCCATGGCCTGGGCTTGGAAGTGCACGAAGAGCCGCGCGTCGCCCGTGGCCAGGGAATTCGACTCCAAGCCGGAAATGTGATTACCATAGAACCCGGCGTATATGTGGAAGGAGTCGGGGGCATACGCATCGAAGACGACGTGGTGGTAAACGCCGCAGGGAACGAAGTACTGACCCGCGTAAAGCGGGATCTCATCGAAATCTGAAAAAGGCATGAAACGGAAAAAGCCGTCGAAACCGAGTAGTAGTCCGTCGTTTGCTAACCCTGAAATCGGGCAGATTGAAGAACTGCTGCGGTTCATGAGTGAGCACAACCTCGAGGAATTTGAATACTCACGGGGCGACCTGAAAATCCGGTTGAAGAAGCCCAGCGCCAATGTGGTGCTAACAGCGCCACGGCCGGCCGCGGAAATCATCGTGCCATCGGCGCTGGCGCCGGCCGAGGAAAAAGCGGCGCCAACTGCCGGGCCGGCAGGCGACGAATTGAGTGGCGAGGAGTTGCACCTGGTGAAGTCGCCGATCGTGGGTACGTACTATGGATCACCCAGCCCCGGCGCGGAACCTTTCGTGAAAATCGGCAACCACGTGGATTCCGGCCAGACCCTGTGCATCGTGGAAGCCATGAAGCTGATGAACGAAATCGAGTGCGAAGTGAGCGGGGAAGTGCTGCGCATCTTTGCTGAAAATGGGCAGCCCGTGGAATACGGGCAGCCGCTGTTTGGGATACGACCCAGCCGGAAGCGGTAACCGGTCCGCGCGAATATGTTCCAGAAGATCCTTGTCGCCAACCGTGGGGAAATCGCCCTGCGGATTATCTGTGCCTGTAAAGAACTGGGCATTGCAACGGTGGCCGTGTATTCAGAGGCAGATCGGAATGCCTTGCATGTGCGATTTGCGGACGAAGCTGTGTGCATCGGCCCGGCGCGCAGCAGCGAAAGCTACCTAAACATCCCGCAAGTCATTAGCGCCGCCGAAATCACCAATGTGGATGCCATTCATCCGGGCTATGGCTTCCTTTCGGAAAACGCGAATTTCGCTAAGGTGTGCGAAGCCTCCGAAATCACGTTTATCGGGCCGAAGCCGGAAGTCATCGAAATGATGGGGGAGAAAGACCGGGCGCGGCGGGAAATGAAAGCGGCGGGATTGCCTACGATTCCTGGGAGCGACGGAGTTGTCGAAGGCGAGGAGCAGCTTGCCAGCGAAGCTAAGCGCATCGGGTATCCCCTGATTCTGAAGGCGGCCGCGGGAGGCGGTGGCCGCGGCATGCGAATGGTGCGCACGCAGGAGGATTTGCTTTCCGCGTATCAGACCGCGCGCAGCGAAGCGCAGCAAGCCTTTGGCACTCCCGACGTGTACATGGAAAAGTACCTTCAACATCCCAGGCATATCGAATTTCAGGTGCTAGGGGACCAGCACGGGAAAGTGATTCATCTGGGGGAGCGCGAATGCACGATCCAGCGGCGCCACCAGAAGTTGATCGAGGAGACGCCATCGCCGGCAATGGATGCGAAGCGCCGGAAAGAACTTGGCGCGAAAGTGGTGAAGGCACTGGAGCACATCGGGTACACCAATGCCGGCACGATTGAGTTTCTGATGGACGATGAGGGAGCGTTTTACTTCATCGAGATGAACACGCGCATTCAAGTGGAACATCCGATTACGGAAATGGTGACCGGGGTGGACCTGGTGAAAGCGCAGATTCGCGTTGCGGCTGGGGAAAAGATCGAGGACGCCGTCGGGGAAATAAACTTCACAGGGCATTCCATTGAGTGCCGCATCAACGCAGAAGATCCGGATACGTTTGTGCCGTCCGCGGGGCGCATCACGACGTTTCAGGCGCCGGGAGGCACGGGCGTGAGAGTGGATTCCGCGGCGCATTCCGATGCGGTGATTCCACCGTACTACGATTCGCTGGTAGCCAAGCTGATCGTGAAAGGGCGCGACCGCGGCGAGTCGCTTTCGCGGATGAAGCGCGCGCTGGAGATGTTTGTTATCGAGGGGATCAAGACATCCATCCCGATGCACCTGCGCATCCTGGCCGATGCGGACTTTGCCGCTGGCAAGTTCGATACTCACTTCATTGAACGGTTTCTGAACAGCAACGGAAAATAAGCTGCCACGCGCCTTGTGATGCGGGGCTGCAATGTGATATTAGAGCGTGCAGCCATGACGGGCACCTCTCTGTCCCCAACACGAAATGCAGTCCATTCAAGAGCGTCGGTTGCGATGCCGCAGCATGTAAACATAGGCCGCGTCCCAGTGAGGAATGCAACGCATGGCTGATTCCAACGCCGTTTCTCCCCCGCAAACTCCAGGGTCCGAGCACGGATTTGTGCGCGCCATAGGGCTGTTCGACGGCACGATGATCGTGGTGGGGTCCATGATCGGCTCGGGAATTTTCATTGTTGCGGCGCAGATTTCCCGGGAGACCGGTTCGCCGGGGGGCTTGCTGCTGACCTGGATACTCACCGGGTTGCTCACGATTGCCGCGGCGCTTTCATTTGGAGAATTGGCGGCGCTGTTTCCGCATGCGGGTGGGCAATACGTTTACTTGCGAGAAGCGTACTCGCCGCTGTGGGGATTTCTGTACGGGTGGACGCTGTTCCTGGTGATTCAGACGGGCACCATCGCAGCGGTGGCGATTGGATTTGCGCGGTATCTCGGCGTCCTTTTCCCCTCCATTTCACCGACGACCTGGCTGATCCGGCCGATCAACCTGGGCTCGTCGTTCGCCATCAGTCTTTCCGTGCAGCAATTGGTTGGCGTGGTGATGATTGTGTTCCTGACGTTTTTGAACACGCGAGGAGTGAAGCTGGGGAAGTGGATTCAGAATATATTCACTTCGGCGAAGATGCTTTCGCTGATTGGACTGATCGTTCTGGGCGTGTTCGTGTTCCGGAATGCCTCAGCGATTGCGGATAACTTCTCGCATTTCTGGACAATTCGCGGCGCGCAGCCCATCGTGCCGGGCGCGAACTTCCTGAAATCGTTTGTGCCGACGGTGACCGCGGCGGGCGGCTGGTACGGGCTGCTGTTGGCGCTTGCGGTCGCACAAGTGGGCTCGCTGTTTTCCGCGGACGCCTGGAACAACATCGGATTTACGGCCGCCGAAGTGAAAAATCCGAAGCGAGACGTGGCGCTCTCGATGGCTTTCGGCACCATCATCGTGATGACGCTGTATCTGCTGGCGAATCTTGCGTACATCTGCGCGCTGCCGCTGGAGCAGATTCAGAACGCGCGCGATGACCGCGTGGCAACCGCGGCGCTTTCCGCCATTTTTGGAGCGAAGGGCGCATGGATGATGGCCGTAGCGATTATTATTTCCACGTTTGGCTGCAACAATGGATTGATCCTGGCGGGGTCGCGGGTGGCTTACGCCATGGCCAAGGATGGGCTGTTTTTCCGCGCTACTGGAAAATTGAATGATAAAGGCGTGCCGGGAACGGCTTTGGTCTTCCAGGGCATGTGGGTCGTCATCCTCATTCTTCTTCGGACGCGCAAGCCCGACGGAAGTTACGGCAATTTGTATAGCAATCTTCTCGATTACGTCGTCTTTGCAGCGCTGCTGTTTTATGTGCTGACCATCGGCGGAATATTCCTGTTGCGCTGGAAGCGGCCGAACGCAGAACGTCCCTACAAAGCTTTTGGCTATCCGATACTGCCGCTGTTGTATATTGTGGCAGCCACAGGGATCATGGTGGTGCTCCTGCTTTACCAGACACAGACGGCGGGGATGGGGATGGCGATTGTTCTGGTGGGTGTGCCGGTGTATTGGCTGTGGTCGCGGCGGAGAGCTTAGTCAGGCGGGAATCTCGTAGGCACAAAAAAGAAGGAGGAGTTGCATGGGCAGCCCCCTGTTTGCAACGAAGTCGCTGGACACGCTGATGAAAGAGGCTGGAGACACGGGTGAACATAGCCTGAAGCGTGCGCTGGGCCCGGTCAATCTGATCACGCTGGGGATCGGAGCCATTATTGGCGCGGGGATTTTCGTGCTGACGGGATCGGCGGCTTCGCTCTATGCGGGGCCCGCGATCATGCTCTCGTATGTGTTGGCAGGACTGGGCTGCGTGTTCGCGGGGCTCTGCTACGCGGAATTCGCATCGATGATCCCGATCGCCGGTTCCGCGTATACCTACGGCTATGCCACGCTGGGCGAATTAATCGCCTGGATCATCGGGTGGGACCTGATCCTGGAATATGCGTTTGGCGCCGCCACGGTTGCCAGCGGCTGGAGCAGCACGCTGGTGGCGTTTTTGCAGGACTACGGAATCAATCTGCCGCCGCAAATTTGCGATGTGCCAGGTGCAAAGTGGGTGATGGTGGATGGCCGCTGGGCGCCGGAAACGACGTTCAATCTGCCTGCCAGCAAGTTGGCGGGGTTGCCGCACGCGACCGCGAGTTTTAACCTGCTTGCGTTTCTTGCCATCCTCGGGGTGACCACGATCCTCATTATCGGCATCAAGGAGTCCGCAAATTTCAATACCGGCATAGTGTTTGTGAAGCTTGCCGCCGTTTTGACTTTTATTGCCGTGGCTCTGCCCTTTGTGCTCAAGCATCCGGCAATTGCCCATGCCAATTGGAAGGTATTCCTTCCGCCGAACTCGGGAACGTTTGGCTTTTATGGATGGTCGGGAGTGCTGCGTGGTGCTGGTGTCGTCTTCTTTGCGTATATCGGATTCGATGCCGTTTCGACGGCGGCCCAGGAGGCCCGGAATCCGCAAAAAGACATGCCCATCGGGATACTTGGATCGCTGATCGTCTGCACCATTCTTTATCTAGTGGTATCCGGGCTACTGACCGCAACGGTGCACTACTCGCGGCTGAACATCGGAGCGCCGGTCTCGCTGGCGATTCGAGAAACGGGTGTGAAGTGGGGGAGTTATGTGGTGAACGCCGGCGCGCTGGCCGGTTTAAGCACGGTGATGCTGGTGATGCTGCTGGGCCAATCGCGCGTATTCTATTCGATGGCGCACGACGGTCTGCTGTGGAAGTGGGCGGGCGATATTCACCCGCGATTCCGCACTCCGTGGAAATCGACGGCAGTTGTCGGGTTGGCAGTAGCCATCGTGGGCTCGCTGGTTCCGATCGGCAGTCTCGGGCAGATGGTGAGTATTGGAACGCTCCTCGCATTTGTGATCGTGTGCTCGGCGGTTTGGCTTTTGCGCGTCAGGCGGCCTGAATTGAAGCGGCCCTTCCAGACACCGTGGGTTCCGTTCGTTCCGATCATGGGCATTATCGTTTCGCTGGGCCTGATGGCGGGGCTGAACGGCATCACATGGATTCGTCTGGTCGTTTGGCTGATTATTGGGCTGATCATCTACTTCACTTACAGCGTGAAGCACAGCAAGGTGCGCCACCCGGAATTGCAGGGAAAATAACCGCAGACGAGGGCGAGCGGAAGTAGAGACAGATCGCCCCTCGTGAGTGTCCAATGAAATTGTGGCAGCGGACTCGTCGACCCGCGTGGAATCAGGTAAAGTGGGGTTGCTGCCTCACTGCTCATGAACGGAAAAGCAAATTTGGGGACACCCTTCTGGAAGAGCCTCAGCAAGCTTGATTGGACGGCTTGCGTTGTGATTCCGCTAGGAATTTGGGCCTGGTGGTCCAGTAATCCCACGCAGGGGCACCCGGGAATCCTCCTCGTACGCTTGCTTTCGATGGTGGCGTTGTTTTACCTGGCCTACCGTGCCTGGACTCGCTGGCGCCAGGAGCTCCTTTGGAGCTTGCGGAACCGCCTGATCGTCGCCTATCTCTTCATCGCTGTCGTGCCCGTAATCCTGCTTCTTGTACTTGCCAACATGGCGGGAGGGATTCTGTATTCCCAATTTGCCGCCTATCTTCTTAACCATGACATTCAGGATCGCATTACGCTGTTAGCAGACTCCTCCGCGCATCTTGCCGCAGCGGAGGCGGCGCTGCCGCAGTCCATCAATCCTGAGGTTCTGCAAAAAGCGCGGCAGGACCAGGTTAAGATTATCGAAGAACAGGGATTTCCGGACTTGAAAGTTGATTTTGACGTCGAGGCCGGGTACTTCGGGAAGATAGCGGGCAAGAATGCACAGTCGTTCTCAGGGCCCGTGCAAACCGGAGGCCAACTCTACCTTGTGAGTCTGAGAGAGGTTGTGTCGCCGCGAGGAACGCGCTTCATTGCATTGAGTGTTCCCGTGCAGCCCGAATTCCTGGAACGTCTTCTTCCAGATCTCGGCCCAGTCGACATGAGGCTCTTGGAGAAGGGCGAAGGAGGATCCGGACAAACGACCCTTCCCGTCGGCAATGACCGTTACCACCAGATCAGGCGGGTGATGACGCGCAAGCGAGCGGCCCTTGAGGATTCGTCCTGGCTGGATCCGGTGGTGGAGGGCTTTTCGCAATTGGAGGCAACCTATCTCTCCTTGGATGGCAGTTCAGAACGCGGTCATCCCATTTTCGCGTTTGTCAAAGCGCGGCGCTCGCAATTGAATCACCGGATACTTGCCACCGTGGGAGAACTCAGCGCGACAAAAGGGTATGGCACTCTGTTAATTGCTTTAATAGCATTTTTACTCATCGAAATTGCGGCGCTGCTCATTGGCATCAAGCTGACGCGCGAGATTACCAGCACGGTCGCGGACCTGTACCGCGCCACGCAGTTCGCGCAGGAAGGGAATTTCTCGCACAAGGTGCGCGTTGAACGCAAAGACCAACTTGGGGCGCTGGGAGATTCGTTCAACTCGATGACGAGTTCCATCAGCGACCTGATCAACGAGCAGAAGCAGTTGCAGAGGCTGGAGAACGAAATCTCGATTGCGCGTGAAGTGCAGGACCAGCTTTTCCCGCGCAATGTGCCGCATGTGGCGGGGGTGGAAATTGAAGCGATTTGCCGCGCGGCGCGCAGCGTCAGCGGCGACTACTACGATTTCATCCAGCTCAGCCCGACGCATGTGGCCATGGCCATCGCGGATATTTCGGGGAAGGGAATTTCCGCAGCGCTGCTGATGGCCAGCTTGCAGGCGGCGCTGCGCAGCCAGTTGCTGGTGCCGGGCAGCGAAAAGATGACCACGGCGGAACTGGTGGGGCGGCTCAACAAACATCTGGTGCGCAACACCGGCGATGACCGCTTCGCCACTTTTCTGGTGGCCATTTTCGATACGGCTACGCGCACGCTGCGCTACACGAATGCGGGGCATCTGCCGGGGTTCTGCCTGTCAAACGGCAAATCCATACATCTGGACAAGGGTGGAATGGTGCTGGGGATTGTGGACGACTATCCATTCGTGGAAGGCCTGGTGCAGGTGCCGCCGGACAGCGTGCTGATTGGCTACAGTGACGGGTTGGTTGAACCAGAGAATGCTTATGGCGAGGAGTTCGGAGTGTCGCGGCTGGAAGCTGCCGCGCAGCGCGTACGCCATGCCAGGCCACGTCACATCGCGGAATCCCTGATGACTGCCGCAGAGGAATGGGCCGGTACTCCCGAGCAGGCGGATGATATGACGGTGATTGTGGCGCGGTTGGGAAGTGGGCCAGGGCCAAGTTAGAGCACTATTCTGGTCCCGCTACCATGCAGCTCTCCAAAACATGGTTTATTTGGGATTGCAAAGAAACCATTAAGTGAGATTTTGCATTGGGTGCACCCCGTTTCAAGCTTCACCTACACTCAGTGAGTCCAGTGCTCGTGGAATTTGCCGCGACGGTAAGTGGCATTCCATAATGACCAAAAGTGTCAGGTTTGGGGCAGGAAAAGTCTAAGAGTGAAGTAGAAAGAGGCGGCTCGCTGAATCACATCTCCGTAAAGGTCTATATATCAGTCAGTTAGAGTGCCGTGGCCTTTTGAATACGGACTGCCATCGATTGGAAGGCCACTTGCCCCTGTTTAATAAACAGATTTGTGACGGACCACACATCATTGACCAGGGAAACTAAATGAAAACGCAGAAAGGTTTTTCTCTCATCGAACTTCTCATCGTCGTAGCAATTATTCTGATCATCGCGGCTATCGCAATTCCAAACCTCATACGGTCGAAGATGGCGGCGGACGAGGCATCGGCAGTCGCCTCGTTGCGCACCATCAATACAGGTGAAGTGACTTATAACAACACGTATCCAAACACGTTCGCCACGTTGGCGCAGTTGGGCCCGGGCGGCGCGACCTGCGGTACGCCCAGCTCGGCGAACGCCTGCTTGATCGACAACAAACTGGCAAGCGCGTCCGTCGCGACGGCCCCGAAGAGCGGCTACTACTTCACGATTGCCGTGACCAACCCAACAGGCTACACCACGTTGGCGAGTCCCTCTGGGGCTGGCACAACGGGTACGCGCACGTTCTGCTCAGACCAGAACCTGGATCTGTTCTATAACGCGACGGGCGGCTCCTGCACAACGTCCACCGCCACGCCGCTGTAATCGTCCGACAGATCGTTAAGCTAAAGGAGTAGAACGGAGCGGGCTATAGCGGCCTGCTCCGTTTTCTTTTGGCAGCCGACGGAGCGTGGCGGAGCTGTATATGCTGGCTTGTTTTGCGAGAAGGATGCCGCTGGGCAACCGGGTAGCAAATGTTTCACATGAAATCGGCGGAAATGTGAGCTAGAGCTTTGTTTCAACTTCAAGCGGGAGGCGCCGATTTTGTTACGAATCAGCTGGGACGCTTCAGGAGGAGAATCCCGCCGATGAAGGAAAGAATCCCCGCGGCACCGGTGCCCAGGACCAACGGCCAAAAAAACAAACTGTGAAAGTCCTCATGGGACGCATGGCCGATGTGGTGGTGCATGATGTGGAAGAAAGCCAACGTCGTGAATAGCACGGAAATGCCGGACAGGATACTTAGAGATCGCATTGTTCTCTCCCTCGGTTCTCGATGTCAGCGGTGAAGTGTCGCACAAAAGTCCCCTGCGCCAAAGGAATTTTCAACCCGCTCTTCTTGAGATAGAGTGGAGGAGCGCAACGGAGTCGGATATACTGACACGTTTTGCGAGGAGAAGAATGTCGCTACGGAACCGGGTCGCTGTGATTACAGGTGGTAGCCGTGGGATCGGGCGGGGCATCGCGCTGCGCCTGGCAAAGGATGGGGCGCGCATCGCCATCGCTTATCGTTCCAATAAGACTGCCGCGCAAGTGGCGCTGCAGCAATTGCAGTCGGTGGGAGCGGATTGTGTCGCGGTGGAGACTGACATCGGCCAGTCTGGGCGCGCGGATCAACTGATCAGCACCGTGCTGGAACGTTTTGGCCGCGTGGATATCCTGGTGAACAACGTGGGCGATTTTCGCTGGGGCACGCTGGTGGAATCCTCAGCAGGGGAATGGCGCACGGTGATCGAATCAAACGTGATGACCGTTTTCTATATGTGCCGTGCTGCGTTGCCCGCGATGCGCAAAGGGCGCTGGGGCCGCATCGTGAATCTGGGCGCTGTGGGAGCGGAGCGTGCTTTTGGCCAGGCCAAGATTTCGGCGTACGCGGCGGCCAAAGCGGCGGTGGTAGCGCTATCGAGATCGCTGGCGCTGGAAGAAGCGAAGAACGGAATTACCGTGAACGTGGTGAACCCGTCCAACATTGACGAAAAGGATTTGACGCGGGAAGAGGCGCACAAATTGCGCGATGCGCGGTATCCGATTGGACGGCCGCCGACGGTGGAGGATGTTGCGGCCAGCGTGGCGTTTTTCGCGTCGGAAGAGGCGGAATATGTCACGGGCCAGGTGGTAAACGTCAGCGGCGGGTGGATGCTGTAGAGGCTGAACGGTGAAATGGGCACGGTCCGTCATTCCGAGCGAGGCTAGGAATCCCTCATCTTCTTTAACCCAAGATCAGAGAGATTCCTCACTTCGCAGACTCCGTTCGGAATGACGGGAAATCGATTGTTGGCATGGTTGAAGCCGTGGCCTGACGAACGGCAGGTCATTCACAGTGACGGAGATGGTCCGGAAACCCTGATGAAAGCATTGACTGCTGCCGAGATGCGGGAAGTTGACCGTTTGACGACGGAGCGCTTTGGTGTGCCCGGGCTGCAACTGATGGAGACAGCGGGACAGAACGTCGCGGAAGTCTTTCTGGAGCAGTACGGCTACAAGAATACTGAGCCGCCCGGGCGCGTATGCGTGCTTTGCGGGAAGGGGAACAACGGTGGGGACGGTTTTGTGGTGGCGCGGCATTTGCGCGAAGAAGCCGAACACGTAGAGGTTTATCTTTTCGCGGCACCGGAAGAATTGCGCGGCGACGCGGCGAGAAATTTCGAGCGCTGGCGGGAGCAGGGTGGCAGCGTCTCGATCATTCCGAATGAGGCGGCTTGGGAAAAAGCCTGGTCGCAAGTAGCCGGGGCGGAAGTGATCATTGACGCGCTGCTCGGCACAGGCATTCGGGGGCCGGCCACTGGTGTGCTGGCCCAGGCGATTGATGATTTGAACCGGCTTTCGCAAAATGCCACGGCTGCGCAGCCGGCGTGGATTGTCGCTGTGGATACGCCATCCGGCTTGCTATCGGGTGGGGAAGCCGGTGCTGGCCCCGTGCTACGCGCGCATTTGACGGTAACGTTCACCGCGCCTAAGGTGGGGCAACTGATTTCGCTGGACGCGGCATGCTGCGGGCAACTGGTAGTGCGCCCGATTGGCTCGCCCGCGACTTTGATTGAGGAATTAGGGAAGTCACGCGTGCGCTGGGCTGGGCCAGACGAATTTGCGGGATTGCCGCTGGTGCGTGCGGCGGAAGCTCACAAGGGATCTTACGGGCATGTGCTGGTGGTTGCGGGCTCGGTTGGCAAAACGGGCGCGGCGGTGTTGGCGGGGCAGGCTGCGTTGCGCGGCGGAGCAGGATTGGCGACATTGGCAACAGCCGAGCCCGCGCTGCCCATCATTGCCGCGGGGCAGGCGGAGTATATGACCGAGGCGCTGCCATCCACGGCCTCTGGCACCATCTCTGATGAGGCCATTCGATCGGGAAGATTCGCGGCAGCGCTGCAAGGCAAGACAGTGTTGGCGATCGGGCCGGGGGTCAGTACACATTCGGAAACGCAGGAATTTGTACGCAGCGTCGTTGCGCACACGGATTTGCCGATTGTGCTGGACGCCGACGGGTTGAACGCGTTCGCAGGACGCGCGGAACTTTTGCTAAAGCGCAAGAGTGCGCATCTGGTTGTATCGCCGCATCCTGGAGAAATGGCGCGGCTGCTCGGCATTTCAAATGCGCAAGTGCAACAGGACCGGGTGCAAATCGCGGTGGATGCGGCGCGCCAGTGGAACGCGCATGTCGTTCTGAAAGGCTTTCACACCGTGTTGGCGTCACCAGCGGGCGACATCCTGATAAACACCACAGGAAATGCCGGGCTGGCCAAAGGCGGCTCGGGGGATGTGCTTACCGGGCTGCTTGCCGCGTTGATCGCGCAATTCGGCACTGGCGACTTTTTGCGCGTGCTAGCCCTGGGCGTCTATCTCCACGGGCTCGCTGCTGAGCTGCTTGCGCAGCAGAGCGACTCTTCCGGCATTCTTGCCGGCGAAGTGGCGCACGCCATCCCGTTTGCCCGGCGAAAACTTTTGCAGGAGTTGCAGGCGCGTGCCTGACGAGGTCATCACCCGCTCGGCGGAAGAGACCATCGCGTGGGGACGCCAGTTCGCGGCCGACCTGCATGCTCCGGTGCTGGTGCTGCTTTCCGGGGAATTGGGCAGTGGCAAAACCACCTTAACCAAAGGCATCGTGGCGGGGCTGAGCGCTGCATCGGAAGACGAAGTGACCAGTCCTACGTTCACGTTGCTGCACGAATATGGGAGTGAGAAGAGGGTGTTTCACGGGGACCTTTACCGGATCGAGAACTTTCACGATTTTGAGACGTTGGGGCTGGAGGATGTGTTTGCCGCGCCCGGAATTCTGATATTGGAATGGTCGGAGAAATTCCCGCTGAAGGCGCCCTGGCCGGTGATAAAGGTGCGGCTGGAGCATCTTGGAGGAGACTCGCGGCGGATAACGCGGAGTTGATCTTACCGTCCGAAGTCGTCTAGCAATTTCTCCGCTCCGGGACGGCAAAAAGCGCCGTCCCTCCGGTCGAAATGACAGTTTTAAACTGGCGTGGTGCCCGGGTCGCTGCGTAGCGGGCGCCATCCTGCACTTCCCACCTATGCCGGGCCCTCGTTGCTAACTGGCTACCCCTGTACTTCGGTTTTCTTGCCCGGGGCTGCCGGCACTGCTAGGTTGAAGGGTGGCGTACCCAGGCGGCCCTATGCCAGCGGAACTGTCGAATAATGTGACGGATAGCCAGCACGGTGAGCTGAAAAGCTACCGCGTGACCCTGCCGATGGGTTCGCTTTCGATCGGGGTGGACAATATCCACCACGACGTGTTCCTGAGCCCGAAATTCGTTCAGGTGACCCGCGACTACCTGTTCGACCTGATTCGCCAGAACACCAGCAGCACCTACCTTTCTGGGATCGAGTTCCGGCACACCAAGCCAGTGG
>Ga0181523_10003363_pt1 | contig 14641 bp, 13 predicted proteins | sample PEATcosm2014_Bin_43_FD_119752 | JGI IMG/M metagenome (GOLD analysis project Ga0181523, IMG submission 119752) | Peatland microbial communities from MTU Mesocosm Facility, Houghton, MI, USA - PEATcosm2014_Bin05_30_metaG | ecosystem: Environmental > Terrestrial > Soil > Wetlands > Peat | place...
ACAGTGTCTTTGCTGCCTACATCATCGGTTGGGGCGTATTCTTTCTCTTCTACGTCACCATCGCCAAACGCACGAACGACCTTCGTGGCGAAATCGACCGCGTGAAAAATTCGCTCCCTCGTGCCAAGTAGCGCATGGGCCGTCGTAGCGCTGGCTTTTATGCCCGCACTCTTGGGTTTTTCCTCGATTTTGTAGCGGCGGGTCTTCAGACCCGTGCTTTTCTCTTGGGTTTTCTTGTTTTGCTGTTCTCTTTAGGAGGCAGGGGCTTCCGCCCTGCGTAAAGTGAGACCAGCAATTGGGCTTTAGCCCCTGAAGATACGTTTTTTGATAATTTCTGAAATCCTGATTCCACCGCGCCCGAAGAAAAGGAACACTCCGTGACCACCTCCAAAAAGAAACGCGTCGGCATCGTCCTCTTCCAACTTGGCGGCCCCGATTCCCTCGACACCGTCGAACCCTTCCTCCGCAATCTCTTCCTCGACCCAGACATCATCCCCCTCGGCCCAGCCAATTTCATTCGCGGACCTCTCGCCCGTTACATCGCCAAAAAACGCACCCCCCCCGTCGCCGCTCGCTACGCCATGATTGGCCGTCGCTCCCCCATCGCCATTCTCACCGAACGCCAGCGCGTCCGCCTCGTCCAGGCACTTAAGCCTTACATTGATCCTGTCGCCGTTACTGCCATGCGCTACTGGAAGCCCCTTACCGAAGACGCTGTCGCATCGCTTAAAAATTCCGGCAGTCTCGATGAGCTTGTCCTCCTGCCTCTCTATCCCCATTATTCCTATGCCACCACGCTCAGCAGTCTCAAAGAGTGGCGCCGCGTTTACGGCGAACCTGTTGACACTCTTCCGGAGCGTTCCATTGAAGACTTCTACGATCATCCTCTTTACATCGAAGCCCTCGTCACCAACATCGGCAAATGCCTCCGCCAATTTCCCGATGCCTCGCGCATCCATCTCCTTTTCAGCGCCCACGGCCTTCCCATGAGCCTCGTCGAAAAGGGCGACCCTTATCCCAAGCACATCAATGAAACTCTCCGTCTCGTCTGCGAACAAGGCGCTCAGCGTTTTCCCAACTGGCCCAAGATTCACCAACTCTGCTACCAAAGCAAAGTCGGCCCCGCCAAGTGGCTCGAACCGTCCTTCCTCGGCACTCTCGAAAAACTCGGCCACGAAGGCGTAACCGAAGCCATGATCGTTCCCATCTCCTTCGTCACCGAACATATCGAAACTCTCCACGAAATCAATATCGACGGCCGCGCCGACGCCAAAAAATGGGGCATCACTCGCTTCCGCATGATGCCCGCCGTAGGCGATTCCCCCGCCTTCATCGCCGCCCTAAAGGACTTAGTCCTCCGCGCCGTCGAGATCCATCCCGAGGCCACCCGCACCCTCACCGCCTAGCCTTGGTAGCACGGCATCCCGCCAGCTCCCACCGCCACGACGCGAGCGCCTATAGCACACCTCTTCAGGGGTGAGGCTTTCAGTAAAAGCATGACAGTCGACCAGAGCGACTACCCCGATCTGGCGGTTAACCACGCCGTACCCGGTGTGACGACGGGCCTTGACACTCCCCTAGGTTGCGTATTTGAATCGTTTTAAACATGAGCCTCGAGGACTGCCCTCACCAACTCCTTTCCGGAGTCGCGACTTCAGTCCTACAGGCTCGTATGTGTTGGTCCAGGCGAAGCGCGAGGCGCAAAAGTTTCGTGAGCCACGATCCACGAGTTGCCCACGCGCAAGGAGCTATTCATGACGGGGAATTGTTTCACCAAATTTTCGAAACGGCTGGGGAGAGTATTCTTCGGAGTGTTCGTCATTTTCCTACTATGTTTCCCTTCGATTCTACTGGCACAAGGCTATTTCGGGACGGTGAGTGGCGAACTCACCGATCCGAGCGGCGCTGTGGTACCCGGTGCCAAGGTCGTCATCACCGATGAGGCCAAAGGTTTCACGTTTACTGCTACGTCCGATAGCGCGGGACGTTATCTACTGACTTCGCTTCCTCCCGGCGTGTACACCGTGACTGTTACCGTGGAAGGGTTTCAAAAGGAAGTACGCACCGAGGTTAAGGTCACCATCAGCGAGAATGCCACGGCAAACTTTCACCTGAAGGTCGCGACTGCCACGCAGAGTGTGGAAGTCCAGGCCCAGACGCAGGCGCTGGCAACCGAGGACGCAGTCACGGGACAGGTCGTCAACCGCAAGTTCATCAACGACCTGCCACTGGTTGACCGATATGTACTGGACTTTGTCATGCTGGCTCCCGGCATGAACAACATGAGCGACCAGAACTCCGTGGGCGATACCGGAACAAACTTCGTCTCGAATGGTAGCCGCGGAGCTAGCGCGGACATTCTGATGGACGGCGCCTCCATCACCAACTTCGAACCCAATGGCGGTATCACGGCAGTGACCTATACGCCGTCCGCAGAGGCAGTCGAAGAGTTCAAAGTCGAGCAGACCAATTTCAGCGCGGAGTACGGCTTCACGGGTTCTTCGGTGGTGAACATGATCACGCGCTCGGGCGGTAATTCGTTCCATGGCGGAGTCTACGACTTTATCCGCAACAGCATGACTGACGCCAACAACTGGTTCGCCAACGCGGGGAATCAACCTATTGCTCCGCTGCACCGGCATAATTATGGCGGCACCCTTGGCGGGCCGATCAAGAAGGACAAGCTCTTCTTCTTCTTCGACTGGGATGGCACGCGCGACACGAGCATGGCCACCGCGCAGGCTGGCGTTCCCACCGACGCGGAACGCCAAGGCGACTTTGGTGGACTTTGCGCGGCGGCTGGCGGCAGCTTTAATTCCGCGGGAGAGTGCATGTCCGGCAAGCAAGTTAATCCCGCGGGACAGCTTTGGGACCCCTATTCGGGCATTTATTACTCTAATGTTCCAAACGCGCCCGCGAATTACCCTGCCTATTCCAGCGATCTGGGTTCTGGCGCATACCGCAGCACTTTTATCCCGTTTAATAATCTTGCTACCTACACAAGTCCGGGCAATCCCAACCTTAGCGGCACAAGTTATCAGTTGCCCCATGTCCGTGGAAATTTGATCGATCCGGTCGCCCAGAAGATGATGTCCTATTTCCCTCAGCCAAATTACGCGGGTAACGGCATCTATGACAATTGGGTTGGTGCCGGTTCCAATCGCGGCGCGAACGACCAGTTCGACCTGAAGATCGATTACCGCATCAGCGAAAAGAATCTGCTTAGCGGGAAATACTCGCAACAGTGGTGGAATAACACTCCGTACAACTGCTTCAAGAATTTCACCGACCCCTGCGGCAGCGGCACCAATTCTGGTACGGCCCACTTGTTCGCCCTCAACGATACGTACACGTTCAGCCCCACGCTCATCCTCACCAGCACTCTTGGGTTTACCCGCGGTGCGTGGAACATTGATGCCTACAACTCAAGCCTCAATTCGAATCCCCTTAGCACACTGGGCTTCCCGTCCTATTTAAATAGCAACGCGTTTATGGGGGTTCCGTCGATGTTTATCGGGGACTACTATTCCGCGGGCTATACCAGCATCGGCCAGGATCCCTATGGCAATTACCGGCAAGGCCAGGACACTGGGCAGTTGAGCGAGTTGCTGACGAAGATCAAGGGAAAGCACGAACTGAAATTCGGTTTCGAAGGCCGCATCCACCAGATGAACTACATTCAGACCAACGCACCGAACGGCACCTTCGGTTTTAACAACCAAGGCAGTTCACAATGCCCGCTCGGCGATATCACCCAGTGCGGCGGCGATTCCATGGCCAGCTTTATGATGGGGCAGATGGGTGGTAGCCAAGGCTATGAAATCCAGTTCCGGCCCGCCACCCAAAATTACCAGTTTGCGGGATTTGGCCAAGACAACTGGAAAGTGACACCCAAGCTAACGCTGAATATTGGGTTGCGCTATGACGTTAACCTGCCACGCACGGAACGCTATAATCGGTTGAACTCGTTCAATCCGGACGTGGTCAGCCCGCTAAATGGGGGCAAGATCTCCTACACCGACCCGCTAACGGGAAAAGCTGTGACGCGTACGCTGTACGGCGGTGAGGTCTTCGCGAATTCCAGCCAACGCACCAACTTCGACACCGACTGGAAGGATATCCAACCTCGATTTGGCTTTTCGTACCTGCTGACACCGGAGACCGTGATGCGGGGTGGTTACGGCATCTATTTCGGCCAGTCGCGGTCGGGTGCCAGCGGCGTGTTGCCATACGGTTCAGAGGGATTTAATCAGTGGACCGGGGCGATTGGCACCTACAATAACGATGGTGCCACACCCTATTTGCATCTTGGCAACCCCTTTCCTAATGGCTTGATCCAGCCTCCGGGAAACACTTTGGGCTTGCTGAATGACGTCAGTTACGGAGCCGTGGGTCCGATCCTGACGCCGTTCTGGGCAAGAACACCTTATGAACAAGGATGGAGCTTCGGGTTCGAGCGTCAACTCCCAGGTGAGATAGTGGTTACGGCGGATTACATAGGGAAGAAGGGCACGCGCTTGCCGTACAACGGTGGCAACATTCTTGACATTTTGGGGCCCTCGGTGGAGAAGCTGTCTACGACGCAGATCGCCAGCCTCACCAACTATGTGAACAATCCCTTTGCTCCGGTCCTGACCACTGGCTCGATGGCGACCTACTATGCCAACAGCTCCCTTACGGCATCGCAAGTTCAGGCCTATCAACTGGAGTTGCCGTATCCGGAATACACCAGCGTCACTAGCGACGTGCCGCCCATTGCGAACTCGATCTACAACGCCCTGCAACTGACTATCGAAAAGCGTTACTCCAATGGCTTGCAGCTTTCTGCCAATTACACTTGGTCCAAGTCCATTGACGATTCTTCCATGTACGACACCAACGTGGCATGGCTCGCGGGCACTACCGGTGGTCTCTGGGAACCGCAGGATCCCAACAAGCCTTGGCTCGACCGCAGCCTCTCAACCTTTGATGTACCGCAGATGCTCAAAATCAACTACACCTACGATCTGCCAATCGGCCACGGGCGCCCTTACCTTAACGAGATGCCTCGTGTGCTTGAGCTCATCGTGGGCGGGTGGAAAACCGCCGGTGTCTGGACCTTCCAGAAGGGATTTCCGCTCAACTTTGAAACGTACGGAGCCTCTATACCGACCTACGGGCCCCAGCGCCCCAATCTGGTCTGCACACCTAAGCGTACGGGCGGTGGCGACGGCAATTGGGTGTACAACTACTTCGCGAACCCCAACTGCTTCCAGACACCAGATGCCTACACCCTGGGAAACGCGGCTCGCGCTCTCGGCTCGATCCGGAGTCCGTTCTTCTTCACCACCAACCTGTCCATTTCTAAGGATTTTGGACTTGTTCCCAGCCACGAGAACGTGAAGCTGGAACTGCGCCTGGAGGCACAGAATGCCTTCAACCATCCGGTTTTTGGCACTCCGGACACGACTGTGGGTGATGCGAACTTTGGAGTCATCAGCTACACAACCGTCGGGCCCAGGCAATGTCAATTGGCCCTGAAACTATCCTTCTAACGCCAGCAGCCTGCATCAAAAATAGTTCAGGCGGGGTGCGGAACGTACCGTTGCCCCGCCCTTCTGTATTCCAATTTCAGTGAGCTGCCCGATTACTTCCGAGTCGCCGACAAGAATGAGAAGGCCGGTCTCCTGACGGGATGCGATTGATGCGATTGGCTCCCATTGACATTCCGACTCTCCCTGATAAACTCCTTCCCGGTTCCAGGCCAGGCGTCGGTCACCGCCACAATTCCTGCTTTGCGATATACTCTGTCTTTCGAGTTTGGGGCTCGAAATTCATGATGGCTACTTATCACTCTGGCGTACACAAGTACGCCCTGTTCGTCGTCGCTTGGGCGGCCATTCTTCTCACCGCCGGCGCTCTCGTCACTTCCGAAGATGCGGCTCTTGCCGTACCCGACTGGCCGCTCTCCTATGGCACTCTGAATCCTCCGATGATCGGCGGCATTGCCTTTGAACACTCCCATCGTCTCATCGCCGCGGCTCTGGGACTGTTCATCATCGGCCTCGCCTTCCTCCTTTGGCGCTTCGAAGAACGCCCCTCGATGAAGTATCTCGGCTTTGCCGCTCTTGGCGGAGTCATCGTTCAGGGCATTCTCGGTGGTCTAACCGTTCTCAAACTTCTCCACTACTGGCTGCCAGTCCTGCACGCCTGCACCGCTGAGATCGTATTCGCCCTTCTCGTCAGCATCGCCATCTGTACCAGCCGGTGGTACATGCAGAGCCTCCCGCAGTACGTCGACCGCGGCTCCCCCTCCATCCATTCCATCGTCACCCTCAACGCCTTTGTCATTTTTTTTCAAGTCCTCGTCGGCGCCGGTTTCCGCCATAAATATCTCTCCCTGAAGCCACACGTCTATGGCGCCGCCATTGTCCTGGGCATGGTCATCTGGACCGCCGTCACGCTGGGCCGTCGTTTCCCGGAAGTGCCGGCAATCTCCCGCGTTCGCAAGTTGCTTCATTCCATTGTCGGCCTGCAGGTTCTCCTCGGACTCGTCGCTCTCTGGGCGCGTATCAATTCGGCAGATGATCCGCAGCCCATGCCTCCCGTTGTAATCACTACCGTAGTCCACGTCGTCGTCGGCGCGATCCTATTCGCCACGTCCATCGCTACCGTCATCGTCTGCTACCGTCTTGTCCCGCGCAAAAGGGAAGTGATTTTCGCCACCACCAAAAGTGAGGTGCCTGCTTAATGTCGAACGCTCGCTCTCGCTCCGCCGCGCTCGCGCAACCAACCAAACTTAGCGCCTACGTCGCTCTCACCAAGCCCGACGTTTCCTTCCTCGTCCTCATGACCACCGGCGCTGGCTTCTACATGGGCGTTCGTGGACCGATGCCTTGGTTGCACATGATTCACGTTGTTTTCGGCACTATGCTCATCGCCGCTGGCACCGCCGCCCTCAATCACTACATTGAGCGCGAATCCGATCGTTACATGCGTCGCACCGCCTCCCGTCCGCTTCCCACCGGCCTGCTCATTCCCGCCGAAGCACTCCGCTTCGGCCTCGCGCTCTCTGTCGCTGGCGCCATCGATCTCTATTTCGTCGCAGGCTACTTGGCCTGCCTCCTTGGCGTTCTCACCAGCCTCAGCTATCTCCTCGCGTACACGCCCCTCAAGAAGCACACCGTCTGGGCCACCTTCATCGGCGCCGTTCCCGGCGCAATTCCTCCCATGATCGGCTGGACCGCAGCCACCGGAAGACTCGATGCCGGTGCATGGCTCCTCTTCGCCATTCTCTTTTTCTGGCAATTCCCCCACTTCCACGCCATCAGTTGGATGTACCGCGAAGACTACGCCCGCGCCGGTATCCTGATGCTTCCCGTAGTCGACAAGGACGGCACGCGCACCTTCCGCCAAATTATTCTTTATGCCAGCGGACTCGTCGCTGTCAGCCTGCTCCCCGCCGTCATGGGCTTCACCGGCGTCCTCTATTTCTTCGGCGCTCTGGTCACCTGCACTGCCAGCCTTCAAGTCTGCCTCTGGGCCGCCACCGCCAAAACCAACACCCGCGCCAAGTGGCTCATGCACGCCACCGTCATGCACATCCCCATCCTTCTCGGCCTCATGATGTACGACAAACTCCCCCGCTAGCGTGCAGGGGGGTACGCCGCCTGCCTTTGCTCGCAATTCAACTTGGAGCGGCGACTCTGTGGCAAGTGCGTCTTGCGCGGCTTCAGCCGTTCCGTCACTGGCTCAAAATCAACCCGGCTTCAGCCGGTGAGGAATTTTCTTGGACAGTTCCATTTTCTATTCTCTGTTTTGCCCAAAACTGATAGCTTAAAACTTCCCCATGTTCTCCCAAGCCGCCCTCAACGCCACTCTCAACGGTATCAGCGCCATTCTTCTAGTCTGTGGCTACGCCGCCATCCGTTCCGGCAAGCGCGAACTCCACAAAAAATTCATGCTCTCCGCCTTCTCCGTCTCCTGCGCTTTTCTCATCTCCTACGTCATCTACCACATTCGCATCCGCGAAGTGATCCACTTCCAGGGCCAAGGGTTCATACGCCCGGTCTATTTCACTCTACTCATCTCCCACACGATCCTGGCCGTCGTCATCGTCCCTCTCATCCTCATCACCCTCCGCCGCGCCTTCCTCGAAAAATTCGACAAGCACCGCACCATCGCCCGCTGGACCCTCCCTCTGTGGTTCTACGTCTCCATCACTGGCGTCATCGTCTACTTCATGGTCTACCAGTGGTACGCCCCTCACTGAGCTATTTCTAAAGCGTTGATAGATAACAATCCTAACTTGCTCCAACTACACGCTCTCCAATCGATTGCGATTCAAACGGGAACACTCTTGTCTTTGGCCTCCCGAACGGCACCGTTCCCTTGAAGAGAAAAGAGAGCCCAACCCCGGCAAAAGCGAAGGAACGTACAGAAGAGGAATAAGGGAAAAAGCCGGATGCCGCACCCTCTGCTGTTTAAGGGTGCGGTTCTTCTTGGGTTGCCTTTCCTCGCTCCCGCCGTCGTTCTTCTTGCTCCCCATCCTTCCGCCAATTCCTGTAAACTTTTCTTTCCATGAAGATCCTCCTCTTCGGCTCCACAGGCTCCGCCGGCGCTGCCGTCCTCGACGCCTGCCTCGCCGCCTCCATCGTCGACGAAGTTCGCGCCATCACTCGCCGCCCGCTCATGCACACTAATTCCAAGCTCCGCACGTATGTCCACAAGGATTTCCTCGATTACTCCACCGCGCAGGAGGCTTTCCGCTCCATCGATGCCTGCCTCTTTTGCCTCGGTGTTTCCGCCACGCAAGTCTCCAAAGAGGACTACCGCAAAATCACCTACTCCTACACCCTCGCCGCTGCCCAAATGTTCAAATCACAATGTCCCGGCGCGGCCTTTCATTACATCAGCGGGCAGGGAACTAAGCCCAACAGCCGCATGTTTTGGTCCCAGGTCAAAGCCCAGGTCGAACTCGATCTCATCTCTATGGTCGAAGCCGATTGCTGGCGCCCGGCTTTCATCGACGCCAAGCCTTCTTCAACTCTCCCCAAGCTCTACGCCGCGATTCACCCCATCGGCCTTCTCCTGAAGCCATTCCCCAGCCTATACATCCATGGCCGCGACTTGGGCCGCGCCATGCTCCAAGCCACCGTCGAAAAACTTCGCAACCGCATCATCGAAAACCCCGAAATCCGCCAGATCGCCGGCCGCGCCACTTTTTGATGTCACGCACGCTCCGTCGTTAGCCACTCAGGTTGAATCCATCTTGTGGAGGTGACTTTACGCCGCCTTCTTGGGTTTGTAGCTCTGGTTCTTGCTGGCATCCCATAACCAACGCACCCAGGCGCGCTGCTCACGTCTCAAAGGATCTCAACCTGAATTGGCTCGATGAATTATCCGCAGAGCCGCGCTATCTTCCATTTTCTAACTCACGCCCAACCGCGCTCTCTATAAATCTTCTCTCCTATGTCCTTCCGCAACCGATCGTCCGGCTTCTTCACATGAAAGCAAGTTTTACCCTTCAACAACTCCAGCAGCGCGGGCGAAAGTTTCTTTTCCACGGCCTCATTCCTGTAAACGCATATCACGTAAAATCCCACAAAATCCTTCTGCAGAATCACTGCGGCCATCTGCAGATCCCCGGCTTTCCCCCATACGCACTTGGAATCGCCAACGCCTTCGGCACCGTCAATTGAAACGATTTCTTCCCCGCACTCATGCAGGCAATATCCGTCCGAAATGGCGGCGCGTGCCGCATCATCAGCCCCACCAATTCCTCATACACAATTTCTAAAGGAGCTTCTCTTGAAGTTGTCTTTGATTTTGCCTTTGCCGCTGTAGCCATGGCGCGGCATCCTATCTCATTCGTCCAAATGCCGCTCGCGCGTTTAGTTCGGCGCAGCCGTGGGAGCTAGTCCCTTCCGCGTGGACATCAGGTAATGCATCAGATAATCGCGCGGAATCGACCGGAGATACGGGTTGACCAGCCAGGCGAACACCTCAGGCACTCGGCGGCTCAGTGCCAGGAATTCCACTTGGATATACACGCCGTTGTCTTTTTCCAGATAGCGTGTGTACAAATTCATTCGCCACATATACCCATGGTCATTTCCCACGGGCATCTCTTGTTCGTCCGGTTTACCTGGGTTTTGCACTTCGGCGAGGCGAACGGTCCGCGCGATGCTGTACCCGCGGAGACTGTCCGGCAGGTAATAGTCCACGGTGAATTCCGCGTTGTACACCACCGTGACGACAGCTTGCCGATGAAACCGGTAATAGACCGAGTAGTGCTGCCCCGCCTGCGAAATCACTTGGGCCTGCTGCACGTCCGGCCCATACAATTGCGCGTACCGGGAATAGTCTTGGGCCAGCGCTACGGCCTGGTCGCGTGTAGCGCCCGGAATAAATGCAATCGCCAGCCAATCGTGCACCAGCCCGTCAGGTATCTCGATCGCTTCCCCATTCTCGGTTGTGTGCATCTGCTCGACAACGACATGGCCGCGGTGAAGCCGGTCCAGCATTGCTTGCTTCTGCTTTTCCGGGAGGGAATCGAAATACAGGTAATGCTGCTGGTCCGCTACCTTGCCCTGCATGCGCGCTTCCGTCAACTGCACATAGTGCTGAAAAGCTTCTGCGGTGGATTGCTTAAGCTCCGTAGCCCGCGCCTGGAAAGAATAGCTGAAGCACAAAGCCAGAAGAACAATCGCGCGTGGTTTCGCCGCACTCCGCATTACCGCCCTAGAAGGGATGAATTACACATGCGGCAGTGCCGCAATCACCGCATCCGCAAACTCCTGCGTGGTCGCTTTTCCTCCCAAATCCCGCGTCATGTGCTTTCCTTCGTGATACACCTTCCACAGCGCTTGCTCCACGCGGTCGGCCGTGAACGCCTCTCCAATATAATTCAGCATTAAAATCGAACTCATCAGCAGCGCCGTCGGATTCGCCACGCCTTTCCCAGCAATATCCGGCGCCGTCCCGTGTACCGCCTCAAAAATCGCTCCTTCGTCTCCAATGTTTCCGCTCGGCACCACGCCGAGTCCCCCCACCAGTCCCGCGGCAAGATCGCTCATCACGTCGCCATACAAATTTGGCAGCAGCAGAATATCGAATTGTTGCGGATCGATCACAATCTGCATGCATGCATTGTCGACGATCAATTCCTTGTACTCGATCTCTGGAAATTTCTCGGCCACCGCTCTCACCGACTTCAAAAACAGCCCATCGCTCAACTTCATGATGTTCGCTTTGTGGATCGCGTGGATCTTTTTCCGCCCCGTCCTCCGCGCGTATTCAAACGCAAATTTCGCAATCCGAGTCGACGCCTTCTCCGTAATAATCTTCAAGCTTTCCACCACGCCCGGCACCACTTCGTGCTCCAGCCCCGAGTATAAATCCTCGGTGTTCTCCCGCACGATCACTACATCCACATTGTCGAAGTGCGATTTCACTCCGGGCAGATTCTTCACCGGCCGTAAATTCGCGTACAGCTCCAGACTCTTCCGCAGCGCCACGTTCACGCTTCGTGCCCCGCCCGCAATGGCCGTCGCCATCGGCCCTTTCAACGCTACTCTGTTCCGGCGCACCGATTCAATCGCGGCGTTATTCAACACCTCCGCGCCCGTTGTCCTTTTATCCGTATTCTCCGCGCGCGCTTCCAGCACTTCCCACTCGATTTGCACGCCCGAAGCATCCAAAATCCGCCGCACCGCCGTAGATACTTCCGGCCCAATCCCTTCGCCAGGCAACAGGGTAACCTTATGTTTAATCATGGCATCTAGTTTAGAGGAAGCTCGCAATGTTGTCTTGCGCGTTTCCCCGAAGCTGGCGCAAGGGTCTTCTGATATCTGATCGCCGATAGCTGATATCTCTTAGCGGGCACAGCCCTTTAGCCACAATTGCGCTCTGTGCTATACTTAGAAAGAGTTTAGCTCGTGGAGGAATTCTGCGAGCGGAGGCCTAAGGAAATTATGATCAATCTGACGCCCGTTGCCGCCACTAAGGTCAAGGAAATCATGGGCATGCAGAACCCCGTCCCGGTTGCACTTCGCGTCGCCGTGGTCGGTGGGGGCTGCTCCGGTTTCCAGTATCACATGGCGTTTGAAAATCAGACCAATGAGACCGACGAAGTCGCCGACTTTAACGGCCTTAAGGTCGCCGTCGACCAGATGAGTTCTATGTATCTCGACGGTGTCGAGATCGACTATGTCGAAACTCTCGAAGGCGCCGGCTTCAAGTTCAACAATCCCAACGTCAAGAGCACCTGCGGCTGCGGCAGCTCCTTCAGCGTTTAATTCTACTGGCGTCGGCCTCTTGCCGGCTCTCGACTTTCTCTTCGATGCCCCACATGTCCATACTGCATGTGGGGTTTTCCTTTTTACCCCCTTCCAACGTGTAGTGGAGGCTCTACGCCTCCATCTTGGGTTTGCCTTTCCCTCGCTCCAACATCCTCTTTACATCCTCCCCCAGCCCGGTGCACCATAGCCACCCGTCCATCCCAGGAGGATCCATGCCATCCAAACAAGTCGTTCTCGTCACCGGTTCCAGCACCGGATTCGGCCGTCTGATCTCCCAAACTCTAGCCCGCCACGGCCACATCGTCTTCGCCACCATGCGCGATCCTGTTGGACGCAATGCGGCGAATTCCTCGGAACTCCGCACCCTCGCTGGAAAAGAATCTCTCGAGCTCCATGTCCTCGAAATGGACGTCACCGACGAATCCTCCGTCGACCGCGCTGTCCACGCCTGCGTCAATCAAGCCGGCCGCATCGACGTTGCCATCAACAACGCAGGCTACGCGCTCGCGGGCCTCGCCGAAGCCACCACCGTCAATCAGGTGCAGCAGATAATGGACACCAATTTTCTTGGTTGCGTACGCGTCAATCGTGCCGTCCTCCCCTTCATGCGCAAGCAACACGCCGGTTTCCTCCTCCACGTCAGCAGCGGTGCCGGTCGCATCGTCCTCCCCGGTTTCGCTTTCTATTGCGCCAGCAAGTTCGCCATGGAGGCGCTCGCCGAGTCTTACCACTACGAACTTGCCGGGCAGGGAATTGAGTCCTCCGTCATCGAACCCGGCGCCTACCAGACCGCCGTGTTCGGCAACATGGTCACTGCCGCCGATTATGCTCGCCTGGAAACCTACGGGGCCGCCGCGCAAATTCCGGACAAAGTGAACGCAGTTCTTACAGCGTCCATGGCCAATGCTCAGGATATCGCCGAGGCGGTTCTCAATGTCATCGAAACTGCCCCTGGTCAGCGCCAACTCCGCTATCGCGTCAGCCCCACCGACCTGGGCGTCGATGCCATCAACAACGTTTGCTCCCAAGTGCAATCCCAAGTCCTCCGTGCCTTTGGCCTCACCGCCGACACCACTTTCACCCAACGCTCCGCCGCCTCCGCCGACTAGGGGCCGACCTTACATGGGTGCAACATACTTGCGCCCCATATTCTCGCGATTTCAAATAATTAGTTTTTATTCCCTATTATAGCTACACGATCGTAGCTACAATATAGGGACTACGGTTGTTCTCCTGGGATGAACGAAAGAACCAGACCAACCGGAAGAGGCACGGCGTTAGTTTTGAGGCTGCCGTTGGCAGATTGGAGCGAGTCGAAGCTGGACAACAGTGTTGGCGATTGGAATGGTTGGTGGCACGCTTTTGCTGCTCGTTGCCCACAGGGAGGAGACCATAACCTATGAATCGGAGATTCGCATCATCTCGGCGCGCCGCGCGACCAAAGTCGAACGGAAGATCTATGAAGGACGTGCCTGAATCGGTCCGCAGGGAACTATCAGCTCTCTCGGCTCGGCCCGAGAAGGACATCGACTTCTCCGATCTGCCGCCGACTGCGCCCGAGGATTGGGTTGGTGCTGTTCGAGGGAAGTTCTATCGCCCAGTCAAACGACAACTGACCGTTCGCATCGATGCAGATGTTCTGGAATGGCTCAAAAGCCAAGGAAAGGGGTACCAGAGTCGCCTCAACGCCATCCTTCGAGTCGCCATGCTCTCCAAGGCACGCCGCCGCTAGCGCTTCCATGGTGGGGTGCGCCACATACAAACTCTGTATGTCGGCTCCTTTTTTGCACTCTTAGACTCTTTTACGTCTTCACTCTTTTGCTTCTTTGCTTTCTCCGAACCATTTGCATTCCCCCCCACTCCCCACTTATCCTAATCTTCTATCCGGATGAAAATAGCCCTCGCCCAATTCAATCCCACCGTGGGTGATTTTGAAGGCAATTCCGCGCGCATCCTCACCCTCGCCGCGCAAGCCAAACGCCTTGGCGCCGACCTCGCCGTCTTCTCCGAACTCTGCATTTGCGGCTATCTTCCTCTCGACCTCCTCGAACGTCCTGCCTTCATCCAGCGGAATCACGACACCCTCAATCGTGTCGCCTCTCAAATGCCTCTCCCCGCCATCGTCGGTTACGCCGGCCGCGTCAATCCCGACCACCACCGGGCAGGGAAGTCCATTGCCAATAAAGCTGCCCTCATTTGCGATGGCCGTGTCGTCTTCGAGCAGTCCAAAATGCTCCTTCCCACTTACGACGTCTTCGACGAATCCCGCTACTTCCAGCCCGGCGACAAGCAATACGTCTACGGCCTCCACCAGGAGCAACTCGGCATCACCATCTGCGAGGACGTCTGGAATGACAAAA
>Ga0181523_10003365_pt1 | contig 14629 bp, 16 predicted proteins | sample PEATcosm2014_Bin_43_FD_119752 | JGI IMG/M metagenome (GOLD analysis project Ga0181523, IMG submission 119752) | Peatland microbial communities from MTU Mesocosm Facility, Houghton, MI, USA - PEATcosm2014_Bin05_30_metaG | ecosystem: Environmental > Terrestrial > Soil > Wetlands > Peat | place...
CGGCGAAGAAGGCCGGCGTAAACAATTACATCGTCAAGCCGTTCAACGCGCAGACGCTCAAAGCGAAGATCGAAGCGGTGTTCGCCGAGAAGACCGAATTCACCTCGGCGGTCGAAACAAGCAACGCTTCCCCGCTCGTCGGAGCCCGGCCGTCCCGCACCACCCTGTGACGCGCCGCCATACGGGCGGCTGAAGCCTCACCAGACAAGTTCCCGCATGACCGCCTTCGGCGTGACCTTTGCGGCGGCGAAAATCGCGTTGATCGCCGCCATATCGGGCGTTTCGCGCGAGCCGTAGTCCCCGGCGTGAATGCCGGAGGTCACGAACATATAATCGAGCCCGAAGGCCGCGGCACCCTTGAGATCGGTGCGCACCGAATCGCCTATGGCGAGCACGCGCTTGCGCGCCGGCGTCGTCGCGCCGCGCGACGCCGCAGCTTTGGCCAAAGCCGCGTCGTAGATCGGCGCATGCGGCTTGCCGCAATAAAGCACTTCACCGCCCAGTGCCGCGTAGGCGTCGGCCAGGGCGCCGGCGCAATAAACCAGCGTGTCGCCGCGCTCGACGACGACGTCGGGATTGGCGCACACCATGAACAGCGCGCGCGCGCGCATCGCCGCGAGCGTGTCGCGATAGTTGCCCGGCGTCTCCGTCGTATCGTCGAACAGACCGGAGCACACGACGTAGTCGGCGTTCTCCAGCGCGGCGAAGGTCACATCGAGACCGCCGAAGATCGAGAGGTCGCGCTCGGGACCGAGATGAAACAGCGTTTGCGGAAGCCGCGACGCGACAATGCCGCGGGTAACGTCGCCGGAGCTCGTGATCGCGTCATAGGCGTCGCGCGGCACGCCAAGCCGGTCGAGAATGCGCGCGACCGCATCGCCGGAGCGGGGCGCGTTGGTGATCAGTATCGCCGTGCCGCCACGCTGCCGGAAGCGCGTGAGCGCATCGCAGGCTGCCGGAAATGCGGTCATGCCGTTATGGATGACGCCCCAGACGTCGCAGAGCAGCACGTCATAATCGCGCGCCAGCGGCTCAAATCGTTCGATGAAGGGGGCCAAGGTGAAGCTCAGGTGCCGGAACGTTCAGCTCCGCCGCATGCCGGCGCGCGCGAGCTGGGCGAGATTGCCGCCTGGCCCGGCCGCGCCGCCTGCCGCCTGCGGCGCAGCGTCTTTGCCGGCCTCCCTGGCGTCGCCGGCGACGCCCTGCAGCGCTTCGGCGCGCACCGGACGCGGCGGCGAAAACAAGAAGCCCTGGCCGAAGCGGACGTCGTAGTCGAGCAGATCGACCACCGTATTCTCGTTCTCGATGCGCTCGGCGATGAGATCAATGCCGAAGCGGCCAAGGAGGTCGGAAAAATCGGCCGGATGGATATCGGTCGAGGCGGCGCCAACTCGGTTGAACAATAGCGTCGCCGGCGTTTTGACGAAACGGAAGCCGCGCTCGTTGAGTTCGCGCGCCTCGACGCGAAGATCGGTGAGGTTGTCGATCGAAAAGCGGAAACCCCGCTCGGCAAGCGCGGCGAGGCTCTCGTGCTCGATCGGTCCCATGGCGCGCACCGCGCTTTGGGTGAATTCGAACACGAGCGACGGCGCGATGGCGCGGTTGGCCTCCATGAATTCGAGAAGTTTCGGGAAACCGGAATCGGTCAGCGTGGCGCCCGACAGATTGCAGAACAGGCCGATCTCGCGGTTCTTCAGGAGGAGCCGCCGCACCACCTGCACGCAGCGCAATGCCGAAAGATGGTCGAGCTTCGGCATCAGCGAGCCGGCTTCGGCATAAGGCAGGAAATCGCCCGCCGCGACGAGATCGCCGTTATCCGCTTTGAGCCGCGACAACGCCTCGTAATAGCGCACCTTGCGCTGGGGCAGCGTCACGACGGGCTGCAGGTAGAGATCGATCTTGCTTGCGTCGATGGCTCGCGCAATCGCGGCAATGATGCCCTCGCGGTCGAGGCCGGCGAAGGCCGCGATCGTTCGCTCGGCCGGCGCAGCGGGCGCTACTGCCGCCGCAACCACGGCAGGCGCGGCGATGGCGGATTCCGGAGCCGCGGTGGCGACCGCGCCGTTCGCGGCGGGCGGCGTCTCGACTGCTGCTGCTGCGGCGGCGGGCTGCCGCTCGGCGCTTAACGCCGCGTCGTGCGCCGCGACCGAGTCTGCGAGCTGCTTGACCAGCGTCGAGAGTTCCTCGATTTCGGCGGCGAGCGGCTGGGCCGTCGCCAGCGCGCGGTCGATCACGGTGTCGACCTTGCCTTCCATCGCGCTCAAACGGCGGCCGAACTCGGCCAATTGGCGGGCCAGATCGCCGGTGCCGCGCGCCAGGTTGGCGAGCTGATTACTCGCCTCAACGCGATCGTGCTTGCGCGCGGCAATGGCGTTATAGACCGCAAGTGAGGTGAGCACGCCGAGCGCCACCAGTGCGGACTCGGCGCCGGTAAAGCCGAAGCGCAAAAAGACCACGACGCCGATCGAGCCGGCGATAAGCACCATGCAGGCCGCAATAAAGATGGCGCTGATACGAACCATGCCGCTCTACCCCCGATTCGCGCCCGAAGCCTAGCAGTGTCCACAAGCGACGGACCGCCGCAAGTGTGCAGCTATCCATAGCTAACCCTTTGCGCTGGTTTTATAACGCCAAAACCGAGCACGGACGGTGAGATGCTGGATTCTGCCCCTGTTGCGGCTAAGCCCTTGGCGCCTGCGGCTGCGCCAAAGCCCGGATTGATCGGCTGGATCGAGCGCCGGCCGCAGGCCGCATTCGGCTGGTTTCTGGCCCTGCATTTTGCGGTCTGGACCGCATTGCCGGCGCTGCTTTACGCCAATCTGCCGCTCGATCTAATCGAGGCCCTGACCTACGGCCGGGAATGGCAGCTCGGCTACGACAAGCTGCCGCCATTGCCGTGGTGGCTCGTTGAAATCATGCACCGCGCCATTGGCGTCGACGCCGCCTATTACGCCATGGCGCAGGCTGCGGTGGTCGTCGCCTTTGCCCTGGTGTTCGCCACCGCGCGGCCGCTCCTTGGCGCAACCGGCGCGCTCGTTGCCGTGCTCATCATCGACGGCATGCATTATTTCCAGTACACCGCCGTGAAATTCAATCACGACGTCATCCAGCTGCCGTTCTGGGCACTCGCCGGCTACGCCTTTCACGCCGCGCTCAAGCGCGGGCGCATTGGCCATTGGACCCTTCTCGGCATCGCCTTCGGCGGCGCGCTGTGGGCGAAATACTTCGTCGTCATGCTGGCTGCGCCCTATGCGCTGTTCATGCTGTTCGACAGACAAGCGCGGCGGGCCCTGGCGACGCCCGGTCCGTGGCTGGCGGTTGCCATCGCGCTCGCGATCGCGCTGCCGCACGTGATCTGGCTGTTTCATACCGATTTCCTGCCGTTCGCTTATGCGGAGCACCGTGCCGCGCCGGTACGCGGCTGGTTCGACCATATCTTGCGTCCGACGTTCTTCGCCGCCAGCCAGTTTTTCTTCATGCTGCCGTCGCTATTCATCGCTGCGGCGCTGTTCTGGCCGCGGCCGAAGGGCGATGGCGACATTGCCGCTGACGGCTTTGACCGCCGCATCGTGACGCTTCTGGCCTTCGGCCCCGGCGCCGCCACGATTGCGCTGTCCGCCGTGAGCGGCCGAGGCGCCGTCGCCATGTGGGGCTATCCGCTGTGGCTCTTTGTCGGTGTGTGGATCGTGATGATGGTTCGCCCGTTGCTCGATCGCGATCGTATCGGGCGAATGATTGCCGCGTGGGGCGCGGTGTTCGCGGTTATGGCGCTGGCCTTCGTCGTCAATTACACGGTGCTGCCGCTCGTCGATCACCGTTACCGGGCCGAGTTTTTTCCCGGCAACACGCTCGGCGAGAGTTTGACGATGCGCTTTCACGCCGCGACCGGTACGCCGCTGCGCTACGTCATCGGCTCGATGTGGGACGGCGGCAATGTCGCGCATTATTCGCCGGACCAGCCGCAAGTGCTGATCGACGGCGAGCCGGCCCGCGCGCCGTGGATCGATCTCAACGACCTGCGCAAAGACGGCGCCGTCGTGGTGTGGACGCAGAGCGATCCGAAGGTGCTGCCGCCGCAATTCGCCGCGATCGCGCCCAATGCCGAAATCGGCGCGCCGTTCGATCTGCCGATGCGCCGCGGCTACGGCGCGGTTCACGTCGGCTGGGCGATCTTGAAGCCGCAATAATTCGTCATTGCGAGCGAAGCGAAGCAGCCCAGCAGCGGCAATGGAGTTTTAGATTGCTTCGTCGCTAGGCTCCTCGCGATGACGAGGCGCCATTACCCCACCGCCCGGATCACCCGCCCGACCTTGTCGAAAATCTCGCCGATCTGCGCTTCGCTCACGATCAAGGGCGGCATGAGTTCGATCGTGTCGCCGGCAATGCGCACCATGAGACTTTCATCGCGGAAGGCGCGCTCCATGGTCTCGTAGCCGCGAAGGCCCGGAGCGCCGGGACGCGGAGCGAGATCGATACCGGCGGTGAGGCCCACGGTGCGGATATCGAGCACGCCGGGCAAACTCTTGAGTGTCATCGCGGCATCCGCCCAGCGCGACTCGATCGCTTTGGCGCGTTCGAACAGCTTCTCGTCGCGATAAAGATCGAGCGTCGCGATGCCGGCCGCGCAGGCCAGCGGATGCGCCGAATAAGTATAGCCGTGGAATAATTCGACGACGTGCTCGGGCCCGCGCATGAAGGTCTCGTAGAGGCCGTCGCGCGCGATCACGCCGCCCATCGGCACCGCGCCCGAGGTAATGCCCTTGGCGAACGTGATCAGGTCCGGCGTCACGCCATAGCGCTCGGCGGCAAAGGCGTAACCGAGCCGGCCGAAGCCGGTAATGACTTCGTCGAAGATCAGCAGGATGCCGTGGCGATCGCAGATCGCGCGCAGCTTCTGCAGATAGCCTTTGGGCGCCGGCAGCACACCGGTCGAGCCCGCCATCGGCTCGACGATGACGGCGGCGATGGTCGAAGCGTCGTGCAGCGCAACAATGCGTTCGAGTTCGTCGGCGAGATGGCCGCCCCAGTCCGGCTCACCCTTGGTAAAGGCCTGATGCTCGCGGCTGTAGGTCGCCGGCAGATGATCGACGCCGGCCAGCAGCGAGCCGAACATCTTGCGATTGGGCACGATGCCGCCGACCGAGATGCCGCCGAAGCCCACCCCGTGATAGCCGCGCTCGCGGCCAATCAGGCGGGTGCGGGAGCCCTCGCCGCGCACATTATGATACGCGAGCGCGACTTTGAGCGCGGTGTCGACCGCCTCCGAGCCGGAATTACAGAAGAACACGCGGTTGAGATCGGCCGGTGCCAGCGCGGCCACCCGGTTTGCCAATTCGAATGCCTTCGGATGGGCGAACTGGAATGCCGGCGCGTAGTCGAGTTCTTCGGCCTGGCGCTGGATCGCCGCCACGATCGGGTCGCGGTTATGGCCGGCATTGGTGCACCACAGTCCGGCGGTGCCATCGAGCACGGCGCGGCCTTCGGGCGTGAAGTAGTGCATGTCCTTGGCGCGTGCGATCAGCCGCGGCGCGCGTTTGAACGCGCGGTTCGGCGTGAACGGCAGCCAAAACGATTCGAGATCGTTGGGGACCTGGATAGAACTTGCAGCGCTTTTTCCCGGTCCGAAGTTTGTCATGGGTAATCGCGGTCCGGGTGGTTGTCGTTCCGGCCCGGCGTCCCGTCGGGCTCAAGGCAGAAAGGCAATTTCTGAGATAAGTTGCAACCTTGCAATCAACGACCTATCAAATAAAATTACACGAAACTTGCCAACAGAGGCTGATTTTCGCCTCACGTCGATGGGAAATCCGTTCGATGGGCCGCAAGCTAACAAAAACGAACCTCAAGCAAAAGAACATAGTCCCCGCCAGGGGCGCGATACCTTTTCCTGGGGGGATCGGCGAGGGCGTTTCGGTTGCGACTATTCGTCCCGGTCAAAACATCTTCGTGCAAGGCGAGCCTTGCGACGCCCTCTACTATCTTCACGCCGGGATTGCCAAGGTTCAGGTCCTGTCGAAATCGGGACGGCAAGCAGTCCTGCTGATACTCGCCCCGGGTGACTTCTTCGGCGAGGGATGCATGTTGGAGAATGCGCGACGCGTGGCGACCGTGACCGCGATAACCGAATGCACGGTCGATCGCATCGAGGTTTCGGAAACGTGGCGGAGGCTTCGTAACGATCCGGCATTTGCGAAAATGTTCATGGACTTTCTGGTGACGCGAAATCGCCAACATTTTGCGGCTGTCAGCGCTCATCATTTTCATTCCACCGAAGAGCGTCTGGCGCGCACATTATTGCGCTTGGCGCGGGCCGACCGGAACGGCGAGTCGAGACTGACACTGCCCCACCTCAGCCAGGAGACGCTGGCGGACATGGTCGGCACCACGCGTACGCGCGTGAACTTCTTCATGAACAAATTCCGCCGGCGCGGCATGATTGAATATGCCGGCAAATTCGACGGCAATTTCGTCGTGCATCGCTCGCTGTCCGCCGTCTTCAGCCGCGACTAAGTAAGCGCGGGTAATTCACATCCACCCGAACGCTTTTTCGAAGTGTTCAATTTTGAACACCCCAAGTGGCAGCCAAAATGCATGCGGACCTATTTGTATGCTGCGGTGGATAACTTGCGGCCTAGCGCCCGGTGTCCGAAAAGAGACATACACTGTCTGAAAAGAGACATATAGAATTGCAACGTAAAGTTAGGCTCATTTCTAAGGAAGGTCATGAATGGCATTTGGCGCGCTGCTGCACCCGATTGATGCCGGACCTTTGGTGTGCGCATGCCGAGACCCTGACAACAGCCGTTCGAGGGTTTTATTGCGCCGACGGGAGGCGGTTCGATGGCTTCCGCTGCGACGATAGCAAGCAAAAAGAAAAAGATTTCGTTCGATCCCCTGGAATTTCTCGCTCATCTTGGCGAGGGGAGAACGATTACAAAATGCCGCCAAAATCACACCATCTTCGCGCAGGGCGATCCTGCCGATGCCGTGTTCTACATCCTGGACGGCAAGGTGAAGATCACCGTTCTGTCCAAGTCCGGCAAGGAAGCGGTGCTTGCGATCCTCGAGCCCGGCGATTTCTTCGGCGAGGGCTGCTTGAACGGTCATACCCGGCGCATGGCCACGGCCGCGACAATGACGGAGTGCTCGATCATGCGGGTCGACAGAGCGACAATGATTCGCTCGCTCCACGAAGAGCCGAAATTATCCGAGATGTTCATTACGTATCTGCTGCACCGGAATTTTCGCGTCGAAGAAGATTTGGTCGATCAGCTTTTCAATTCCAGCGAAAAGCGCCTGGCACGAATTCTGCTGCTGCTGGCGAATTTCGGCAAGGAAAGCAAACCCGACCTCGTCGTTTCTCCGATCAGCCAGGAAACGCTCGCCGAGATGGTCGGCACCACCCGCTCGCGAGTCAATTTTTTCATGAACAAGTTCCGCCGCCTCGGCTTCATCGATTACAATGGTGGCGGCCTCGAAGTCCATGCCTCGTTGCTGAACATGGTTCTGCACGATTAACTGCCCTTTGATTTGGCCGCCATCGGCCGTTCGGACTTGATCCTGGCCGCAATGCGCTCTCTGCTTGCCGGTTTTGGGCGCGACTGCTACCACGCGCCATCGCGACGCATGGACCGCAGATGGCCGACAAATCCGAAAAATCGAACAAGCTCAAGGCGCGGCTGCCGCGCGGGCTTGGCGACCGCATGCCCGGCGAAATCGCCGCGACGCGGGCGATGATCGAGAAAATCCGTGCCGTCTACGAGCTTTACGGCTTCGAGCCGGTGGAGACGCCGGCCATCGAATATACCGATGCGCTCGGCAAATTCCTGCCCGATCAGGACCGGCCGAACGAGGGCGTGTTCTCGTTCCAGGACGACGACGAACAGTGGCTGTCGCTGCGCTACGATCTGACCGCGCCGCTCGCCCGCTATGTCGCGGAAAATTTCGACACGCTGCCGAAGCCGTACCGCAGCTATCGCGTCGGCAATGTATTCCGCAACGAAAAGCCCGGCCCCGGCCGCTTCCGCCAGTTCATGCAGTTCGACGCCGATACTGTCGGTTCATCCTCGCCCGCCGCCGACGCCGAGATGTGCATGATGGCGGCGGATACGATGGAAGCGCTGGGTATTCCGCGCGGCAGTTATGTGGTGAAGGTGAATAACCGCAAGGTGCTGGATGGCGTGTTGGAATCCATTGGGCTTGGCGGTGAAACGAATGCCGGAAAGCGGCTCACTGTTCTGCGTGCGGTGGATAAATATGATCGCCTCGGCCGAAGCGGCGTCCATGCGCTGCTCGGCGCCGGCCGCAAGGACGAGAGCGGCGATTTTACAAAGGGCGCCGGTCTCGATGCTGAGCAATCTGAGAAAGTTCTAAACTATGTTCAATTCCAGCTCGACGAGCAGGCGGGCGATCTTGAGAACGTATTGAGTGATTGGACAAGGGAAATTGGTTCGAGCGCCATCGGTCAGGAAGGCATTCAGGAACTGGCGCAAATCGGAAGTCTGATTCGCGCGGCAAAATATGGTCCCGACCGAATAAATATTGAGTCGAGCGTCGTACGGGGCTTGGAATATTATACGGGCGCCGTCTTCGAGGTCGATCTGACCTTCGCGACCGACGGCAATGACGGCTCGCCGCGCTTCGGCTCGGTCGGCGGCGGCGGGCGCTACGACGGGCTGGTGTCGCGCTTTCGCGGCGAGCCGGTGCCGGCGACAGGGTTCTCCATCGGCGTGTCGCGGCTTCTCGCCGCGCTGGAATATCTCGGCAAGGCCGATCTGAAGACCGAACGCGGTCCGGTCGTCGTCACCGTGTTCGATCGTGACCGCATCGCCGATTATCAGGGCATGGTGGCGCAACTGCGCAACTCCGGCATCCGCGCCGAGCTTTATCTGGGCTCCGGAAAATTCGGCCCGCAGATGAAATATGCTGACCGGCGCAATTCGCCTTGCGTCGTCATCCAAGGCTCCGACGAAAAAGCCAAGGGCGAAGTCACGATCAAGGACCTGATCGTCGGCGCCGAGCTCGCCAAGCTCGAAAAGGGCCGCGAGGAGCATTTGCAAATGCAGGCGCAAGCGCAGACATCCGTGCACGAAGGCGAACTCGTGCCGGAGGTGCTGAAAGTACTTGCCCGCCATGGACTCGGGCCGCACTAGCTTGCCGGCTCGCCGAGGCGCTCGGCCGGTGGCCGGGCTCAAATCTTCTCGGAACCTTCCGCCTGCATCGCCCACAATATGGCCGCCATAATCCCTTTGCATCGCGGCAGCAGAAACAAGGTCAGCCCGACGATCAGCGGCAAATAGATCGCGAGCGCCAGCGCGATCGGCGGATGGAAATTGATCTCGCAGATGAGGATAATCGGCACCGTGAGGTGACCGACGACAAGGATCGTCAGCCAAGGCGCGGCGTCATCGGTGCGATAGTGCCCGTAAGGTTCGCCGCATACCGAGCAGCAATCGACCATTTTGAGATAGTGGTGCAACAGGCGGCCTTGCCCGCATCGCGGACATCGCCCAAGCGCGCTGCGAAAAATCGCCGTCGGCGTCGACGGACGCTTGGGATCGGTTCCGGCCATGGCATTGCGCCTTCCTGGTAGGCCGTGCAGGGTCTATAGGCCTTGGCCGTGCGCGAGACCGACGTCGTCATGGCGGTGCGGGAAGTGCTGACGCGGCACGGACTAGCGCCGCGCTAAACACTACATTTTCATAGGCCCCATCGGCATGGCTGGCGCGTCGGATGCGGCGACGGCAAAAACGGCCTTCTGGCCGTTCACCGTAACCGTTACACTATAGCGACCGGCCGGCATCGCGACGTTATTGCCGTAGTGCGTGGACGTCGGCCCTTTGCCGACCGCCTGCATGACGACGACGGGAACATCGCTCGCCGCGCCGCTGGATCTGCCTTTGGCATCGAGCGGAACAAGGCTCATCGTCACTGTCGCGTCGGTAACGGCTTTGCCGGACTTCTTATCGAAGACGTGCACAACGAGATGATGATTGGGGTGTGAATCCGCGTCCGGTGCCACTGGAGCGGCGCCGCCTTCGATCTCCATGCCTTCCTTAACGTTCTTGGCCGCCACGTCCGCCTTGCTGAAGAAAGACTCGGCCGGCAATATATGGAGTTCGATGCGGTAGGCCCCGACCGTTTTCGTGCGCATTGTGTCCGCGGCATGCGCCGCAACGGCGCCGGCGATTGCCGGCATACACGCGGCGACAACAAGCCATCTTCCAAATATGCGCATCGGTTTGCCCCGTGTTGGCGGACTTCACGAATGAAGGGCGCGATGGCGAGATCATGCCACGGCGACGGGCGGGAGCGGAATGCCAATTATCGGCAAACCTTCACCCAGACGCAGATTTTCTTGAAATCCTTCCAATGGCATTGCTGCTCCATCCGGCAATCCTTGCCCTTGGTGTCCTGGGCGCTCGCAGTCTGGGGAGCGGAGATCGCGACGAGCGCCAGAAACCCGCAGCAAACAAATATACTGGAAAGCATCGAGTAGAGTCCACGCATTGCCTTCTCCTTTCGCAGACGGAAAAGCTTTTCTTCCGGGCATCGCGCCCGCCGGGCGCGATGATGTCAGGGGCAGTCCGATAATGGAATACCGATCGAAGCTTTCCGTTGGCCCTGCAAACAGCCGTCCTTCCAGGTGCCTTGCACAGTGTCATTTCCCACCGTCAGCGTGCCGATGCCGTTCGGCTTGCCGTCGCGGAATTGACCGTCATAGCGGTATTTTTGAAACGTCAAAACGCCCTCACCGTTCGGCAGGCCGTCGGCGAGCGCTCCTTCATAGCGGCCGATAGGCCAATTTTGAACGCCTTTGCCGGCCTGCCGGCCGTCGCGCCACTCGCCTTCGTCGGTCTCGATCGAAGCATTATTTTTGAGCCATTGCACAGTGCCATTTCCGTCGGCATGCCCGTTCGCGCATCCGCCCGACCAGGTGACCGATTCGTCCAATTGCGGATTGGGGTCCCAGATCTGACACCCAGATTTGTCGGCAAGCCATTCGCCGGCATGCGCGCCGGGAGCCGCGACCAGCAGAACAGCCGACAGCGCGCCCGTGCAGCGCCGGAGTTTTTGTCCGATCAACATCGTTCGAAGCCTTGATTCCAATCCCTGCTCAATGCGGTAACAACGGAACGACAAGCCCGTTGAGCAATTCATCGCGCACGTCGATCATACGGTCGCGGACCTTGCCGTCGGCATCGACGATCCAAGTGATCGGCACGCCTTCCGGCTCGCCGAAGCCGTTGACGGACACGTCTTTGAGCATCGCAACCGGATAGGCGAGCGACGCCATTACTTTGCGGACCTTTGCGAGATCGCCCTGGCGATCCACGCTGATGCCTATCATCTCCAAATTCTGCTGATGATGGCTGCGATAAAACGCATCGAGCTTCGGCATGTCCTTGCGGCAGGGCGCGCACCAGGTCGCCCAGTAGCTCACCAGCACCACCTTGCCTTTGAGCTTGGCGAGATCGAAGGTCTGACCATCGAGCTCCGTGACGACGAGGGCCGGCGCGGCCTTGCCGATCTCCGGCGCGGCACGCGCCTGTTGCGATGCCGGCGCGAACCAAAAGACGGCGGCGGCCGCGGCGATGCGCGCAAGCCGTGCGGGCGCCGTGTACTTCGCTGCGATGGAGTTTGTGGCGATGATTTGCATGGTCGGGCCTGTTGTGAGCCGACACGCCGCGACCGGCGCGTCGGCCATTTGCTGTTTCAGAAATTGTAGCTCGTCACGACCCTGATCAAGTACGGCGCGACAAGCTGTCCTTCGGTGCCGGCATTCTCGGCGGCGTTGGCCCGGTAGTAGACCGGAACCTCGATGTCGAAATAGGTCTTGAGCACCCGGTTATTGGCCTCGTCGAGCACTTTGGTGAACTCGATGCCGGGCGACAGCATCACCCGGTCGAAGCCCGAGTTGAACGGATCTGAGCCGGTGCCGGTATCCTGATTGCGATGCGATACGATGATCTGCCCGAGCGGCGTGATCTTGTCGAAGCCGAGCACATTGTACCAGTTATTGTAGATGATGCCGGCCGCGCCATCGACCTGCATGCCCGGATGGTAGCTTTGCACGACGCCGAGATTGCCGTCGAAAAAGCCCTGCGGGTCCGCGGCGTTGCTGTAGAGGATCGGCTGCCGCCACATCACCTGCGAGAAATACTGCCAAGCGTTGTCGCCGGTGAGCATGCCACGATGGAACCCGCCAAGCAGCAGGTCCGTGCTGCCCGTGCCGATCTGGGAATCGCGATCGATCCCCGGCGCGGTGTAGGGCCCGGTCGGAAACTTCATCCCGAAAATGACGCCGGTCGACATGTCCGGGAAAAATCCGGTGTACATGCCCATGACCTCGACGTCGCCGATAGCCGTGGACCTGAATGTTTGGATCTCGCCGGGGAATGATAAGTCGGTCTCGGTGGTCAGTGCCCGGTTGGTCGTCGGCACCCGCACCATCATGCCCCAATCGCGGTTGAACATGTATTCGAAGCCGACATTGTACCACTGCGTATTGATTTCCTTGTCCGAGTTCAGCGACGCCGGAGCTTTCGAACTGCCGACATAATTTTCATTCTGATCGCCGCTCCAAAATTCGAAGAAGATGCGGCCGCCGTGATCCTCCTCCTGCGGTGTATCGAGGCCGCCGACATCGAACACGCTGCAGCCGCAGGCGCAGGCGAGCGCCGCGGTGGTCGTGACGCCAACCAACGGCACCAGTGCCAGAATGCTTGGAAGCAGGAATGCGGTCAGCGCGGCGGCAATTCTACCGCGCGGACGGCGGCACGCCGGCAATAGCGTGGGCGCGATGTGACTGGACATGGTGTCTCCGATTGAGTGAGCGCCCCGCGACGCAGCCGGATGACGGCGCGCACGCAGGCGGGCGATGCGGGTGACGATGAGGCCGGGTTCGAACATGGCGGGCTCCCGGCACTCAGAACTTGAAGTTCATGCCGGCGCGGGCGACCTGGATCACCAGGTCCGCGGAGCCGTGCAGCGGATTGCTCGTTGCCGCGGGCCCGGTAATCACCCCGGTCGCGCTCGTCGTCGGGAACGCCGCGAGGAGATATTCGAACCGGATCAGCCAATGCTCGGATAGGGCATATTCCCAGCCAGCGCCTGCGGTCCAACCGGTGAGAAATTTCGAGGCGCTTGCGCCGCCAGCGCCCCCTGCGGCGTCCGCATAACTCTCGGTGTAGTTCGCTGTGGTGAAGGCCGCGCCGCCGGTGATGTAAGCAAAATTACGGTCCGCGGCGATGCCGATTCGCGGGCGCAGCGTCGCCAGATAATCGGTGGTCACCGACTGGCCGACGACGAACGGAGTGGCAGCAGTCAGAGTGTCGGTGTTGTTGAAGAAATTCGCATTGCTGTGGAAGTAGTCAAGATCGCCTTCAAATCCGGCGACGATGGTCCCGCTTTGCCAGTTGCAGCCGGCTTGGCCGCCGCCGAGGAAATCCGAGATGTTGGCCGATCCAGTTCCGTCATTGCTCACCGTCCCGGGATCGGTCCCGACCAGGTAGGTTCCTGGACCGACCGTCGTGGTGAAGTTCGATGAACCGGCGCCGCCGCCGCCATTGAGTCCGACATAGCACCCCGACCATTGATAGACGGGCGCCGCGGCGGCCTTCGTCGGCATATCGGCGGCGGCGGCGAGATCGACGCCGCAGGCGAGCGGCCCTGTTGCCACGAACAGATATGCGGCAAGGGCAATCGAACGCGCCCGTGGATGCGCCTTCGTGAATGGATTGGACATGTTTGTCCCCCAAAGAGCGAGAGTTGATGTTTGAGCCTTCACGCGCCGCCGCTCCCTCGCGCGCAATGGCGCTCGGGACTTGGCTAGTCGGCGGAGTGACGGGGCCAATGCCTGGGCCCGCAGGGTGCGGCGGCTTAATACCGCCGGCCGGTCACGCCGCAGTGGGCGGACCGCGCGGCCAGGCGCTCTCAATGACAGGAATTGCGACGAACCGCGAGGCCGCGAGCGGCCAGACCGCCTCGCTGAGGACAATCTTGTTGCTTTGAACCACGCCGGGCGGCGCACAATTTAGAAAGACCGCACCGGCGACGCAGAAGACGCAGTGAATGGTGCCGTCCGGACCTTGGGCCGGGATGCCTGGCACGCTTGTCGTGCCACCATGCGCGCACAATTCGAACCCGGCCCACACCGTGCCGGTTTCGGCAGCGTTGGCCGCCCCACCGATGTCCAATGCAAAGATAAAGCTTTGCAGCACGAGCGCATAGGCGAGGACGCCGGCGATCGTGCGCTGCGACGCCCGCCGCCACGCCCTATGTGAAATCCTCGCCATCGATGGATGAGCCCATCCCCGTTTGTCGCAAGGCTAGGCGCACGCCTGATCCAAAGCAACTTCTCCCTGCGTTATTAGGACCAGTGTGACCGATTTGCATCGGTGTTCTAAGGCTGGGCTGTGTGCCAAGCGCCATTGAGAAAGCCGTCGCCGGTGATGTCACCCGGTTTCTTGTCATTCTTCCAAGTGTAGAGTGGCCGGCCTTTATAAGCCCACTGCTTCATCCCGTCGGCGCGCGTGATGATGCTGTAATCGCCCATCGGCATCGCGTCGCCTGCCGCCATCAATGGCGGCCAGTTTCCTGCACAAGGGCCATTGCAGGCCGACTTTCCGAC
>Ga0181523_10003368_pt1 | contig 14627 bp, 13 predicted proteins | sample PEATcosm2014_Bin_43_FD_119752 | JGI IMG/M metagenome (GOLD analysis project Ga0181523, IMG submission 119752) | Peatland microbial communities from MTU Mesocosm Facility, Houghton, MI, USA - PEATcosm2014_Bin05_30_metaG | ecosystem: Environmental > Terrestrial > Soil > Wetlands > Peat | place...
AATTTCAAATTTACCGTTCACCGCACGGACCCGCTCCGCCATGCTGATCAAGCCCAAACCGCGGCCGTTGCGAACCTGGGTGGGGTCGAAGCCACCGCCGTTGTCTTCGATGAGGAGACCGATGCCCTCGTTCAGGCCCTTCAGCCGGACGCGAATCTCGGTTGCGCCGGCGTGCTTGAGGACGTTCCTGAGGCTTTCTTGGGTGACCCGGTATGGGCACAGGGATACTTCCTGGCCTAGGGAGGGCGGCAGATCTTCGCACGTGAATTGGACCGGAATGTCGTACCGTTCCGAAAAGGTGAGGCATTCTTCCCGCAATGCGACTTCCAGACCAAGGTCATCGAGAATCGCGGGATGAAGCTGACGAGCGGTGCGGTGTATTTCCTCCGTCAGACGTCCGATCTTCTTGCCTAAAGCGCTCAGGCGTTCTTTCAGCGGATCTGCGACTTCATCCGAATGTCGCAAAGCCGAAACCTCCATACTCAGCGCCGCTAAGTCCTGACTGAAAACGTCGTGCAGCTCGCGAGAGAGTTCCCGGCTCGCGGTTTCCCGGGATTCGAGCAGGCTCGCAGTAAGCCTTTGAAGAGCCTTCTGATAGTCCAATTGCGTGATGTCGACGAAGGCGCCCACGGCGCCGCGTGGCTTGCCACTGCTATCAAACAACGGCTCCGCGTTTCCATAAATCCGGACGACATCATCACCGTCAAATGCCAGCGTTAACTCGAAGTCGCGAACCGCTTCGCCGCTGATTGTTGCCTTTTGAACCGGCAAGTCTCGCGGGTCGATCTCGACGCCATCCTTTAGGGTCCTGAAATTTCTGGGTCCGTCTTCTCTGGCGGACTTGGAGAGATTGGCGCCGCTGGGCTGCCTCAATATCCGCTCGGTCATCCGATTGCCATACATTGTTCGACACTCGGGATCCTGAGCCACAAACACAGCCGCTGGAACCGCGTCCAAGACCGCCTGCAACTCCTCGACCTTATCGCGTAGCTCCCGTTCGATGCGCTTTTCTTTGGTCATGTCCGCAACGACAACATTGATGGCGACGACCTTTCCGGACGCGTCCTTCTGCGACAGCCACTGCTCTTTCCATACGCCGAAAACGCCGGGGTGACCGGGCGACTCACCCTCGACTTCGATATCGAAAACCGGCTCGCCCGTCTCCACGATTCGCCGCGCAATCGATTCGAAGGAATCCGCGAAGTCCGGCATGAGATCACGAAGGGTCTTGCCGGCATGTGCAGCTACCGGAAAGCCGGTCATCTTCGCGACCTGCTCGTTGACATGGAGAAAGCATAAATCGGTGCTGAGGACGGCCAACCCGACTGGCGCAGATGCGTAGATCGCCGCCAGATCATTGAGTCGCGGCGTGCCCACTTTTGGCATATTTCAACTCCAAACGGCAGCCGATATTGGCTGTTCGGTGATGGGTGATGGGCGGTTTTGATTTTAGCGGCAATGTCCTGAGCGTTGTTGAGAATTGAGCTAAGAGCGCTCTTTAGATAGTACCGCCGCTCGGCACGATAGTGCGCCGCTTTCATATCGCTGGATTTTCAAGCTGACCTTCCGATGATCCGCTACGTGGTCATGACTGGTCGCGCAAATCTCGACCCGTCATGGCGGCGGGTTGGGCGATCTCGAGCATCGCGAGGAAGGTCGGGGCGACGTCGGCGAGACCGCCGCCGTCGGCAAGCCGTCCTTTGAACGACGGATCGTAGAGAATCAGCGGCACCGGATTCGTCGTATGCGCCGTATGCGGCTGGCCCGTTGCGGGATCCGCCATGAACTCGGCGTTGCCGTGATCGGCGGTAATCAGCGCGACTCCACCGACCCGCTCCAGGGTGTCGATTACCAATCCGAGCGCCGCATCTGACGTTTCGACGGCCTTGACCGTCGCCTCCATCTTGCCCGTGTGCCCGACCATGTCCGGGTTGGCGAAATTCATGACGACCACGTCGAACTTGCCCGAGACGATCGCTTCGGCGGCGCGGGCCGCGATCGCCATCGCCTGCATCGTGGGTTCGAGGTCGTAGGTCGCCACCTTTTTCGACGACGGGATCAGGACGCGCTCCTCGCCGGGAAAGGGCTGCTCGGCGCCGCCGTTGAGAAAATAGGTGACATGCGCGTACTTCTCGGTCTCGGCAACGCGCAGGTTGTGCAGCCCCGCGCGCCCCCAGACCTCGGCGAGTGTGTCGCGAAGCTCCTCGGGACCAAAGGCGAGCGGCAGCGCAAAGCTGGCGTCATACTCGGTCATGCAGACATAGCCGACTTGCGGGAAACGCGGCCGCTTGAATCCCGCAAAGTTGGCGAGCGCGAGCGCGGCGGTCAGTTCGCGGGCCCGGTCGGCGCGGTAGTTATAGCAGATGACCTGATCGCCGTCCGTGATCGGACGCGGATCACCGATGATGGTTGGCTCGACGAATTCGTCGTCCTTGCCCGCGGCGTAGGCCGCTTCCACCGCCGCGCGCGCGTTTGGCGCCGCGGCCCCTCCGCCCATCACCCAGGCGCACCAGGCGCGTTCGACGCGCTCCCAGCGTTTGTCGCGATCCATCGCATAGTAGCGTCCGGTGACCGTCGCGATCCGGCCGTGGCCAAGTTTTTGCAACCGGGCCTCAAGTTGATCGATATACGGCAGGGCCGAGCGGGGTGGCGTGTCGCGTCCGTCGAGCACGGCGTGGACGGCAATATTGTCGAGCCCATGTTTGGCCGCCAAGTCGAGGATAGCGAACAGATGATCAATATGGCTGTGGACGCTGGCGTCCGAAAGCAGTCCCCAGAGATGCAGCGTGCGGCGATTGTCGCGGGCCGTGTTGATCGCGCCGAGGATCGCCGCGTTCTGAAAAAAGGCGCCCGTCGCGATCGCCTTGGAGATGCGCATCACGTCCTGGTAGATGATGCGCCCGGCGCCAATCGTCAGATGGCCGACTTCTGAGTTGCCCATGACGCCGGGGGCCAGCCCGACCGCCTCGCCCGACGCCTCGAGCGCGGTGTGCGCCTGGGTCTGCCACAGCCGATCCATCGTGGGCGTGTGCGCAGCCAGAATCGCGTTGGAGGCACGCGCTTCGCGCAGGCCCCAGCCGTCGAAAATAATCAGCGCGGCGACCGGCGGGCGGCTCATCGTGGGACTCCGGCTTGCGCCTTGAAGGCGCGCGCGCCCGGATAGACAGCGCGCGCGCCAAGTTCCTCGGCGATACGAATCAGCCGATTATATTTCGCGGTACGCTCGCCGCGGCTCATCGAGCCGGTCTTGATTTGACCCGCGCCGGTGGCGACCGCCAGATCCGCGATAGTGGTATCTTCGGTTTCGCCGGAGCGATGGGAAATGACCGTCGTGTAACCGGCTTCACTCGCGATCCGGATCGCGTCCAGCGTCTCGCTCAGCGTGCCGATCTGGTTGACCTTGATCAGGATCGAGTTGGCGGCGTGTTCCGTGATCCCGCGCCGGAGCCTGATCGGATTGGTCACGAACAGGTCGTCCCCGACGAGCTGGACGCGCGCGCCGAGCTCCCGGGTGAGCAGCGTCCAGCCGTCCCAATCGTCTTCGGCAAGGCCGTCTTCGATCGACACAATTGGATAGCGATCGAGCAGGTCGCCGTAGAGCCGCACCATCTCCTCCGCCGAGCGCGCGCGCTTATCGGAGCGCGCGAAGACATACTTGCCGTTTTCGTAGAACTCGCTCGAAGCCGGATCGAGCGCGATCGCGACATACTTGCCCGGCTGGTAACCGGCCCGCACGACGGCCTCCATAATGCACTCGATCGGCTCTTCGTTATTGCGCAAGCTCGGGGCGAAGCCGCCCTCGTCGCCGACATTGGTCGAATGCCCCTTTTGCTTGAGCACGGCGGAGAGCGCGTGGAAGACTTCCGCGCCCATCCGGATCGCTTCGGCAAAAGTTGGCGCGCCCTGCGGCACGATCATGAATTCCTGCATATCGACGCTCGAATCCGCATGGCTGCCGCCGTTGATTACGTTCATCATCGGCACCGGCATCACGTGAGCGTTGGGATTCAGATAATGGAAGAGGGCGGCTCCCGAAGCGACTGCGGCGGCGTGGGCGGCGGCGAGCGAAACCCCGAGTATCGCGTTGGCGCCGAGCTTCGCTTTGTTTTCCGTGCCGTCGAGGGCGATGAGCGCGGCGTCGAGCGCCGTCTGATTCGCCGCATCCTGCCCGCGCAATTTCGCCGCGATCACGTCGTTGACGTTGGCGACCGCTTTCAGGACACCCTTGCCGCCGAAACGGCCCTTGTCGCCGTCGCGCAGTTCGAGCGCCTCGTGCACCCCGGTCGAGGCGCCCGACGGCACGGCGGCGCGGCCGAGCGCGCCGCCGGCGAGGCGGACATCGACTTCGATGGTGGGATTGCCGCGCGAGTCGATGATCTCGCGGGCGCGAATTTCGTTGATCGTGGTCGCAGACATAATTAAGACTCCGAGGATTGATATTCAGTATTGCGATGGGTCGGGCGCATCACCCTGGTTAGTGTTGTATCCCGCTAGCGTCTTCGAACAAATGGGAGAGGCGGTTTTGTACGCGAACTCAATGCTGGTCGGGCACCTCACCCGCGCTCGCGATGCTCGCGCGGCCTCTCCCTGGTCAGGGAGAGCCTTGCAAAACTAAGGAGCGCTTCGCAAACGCGGAACCGGTACCGGCTTCGCTTACGCGAAACTGTCCGAGATCCTTCGACTGCGCTCGCGTTGCTCACTGCGCTCAGGATGACAACGGGGGACATTCGGTGCGCTTCGGCAGTTATGCAAAGGTCTCCTGGTCAAGGAGAGGCGTTGAAAAGAGCGCCGCCGACATTCAACTACTCTATGGGGCATAACCTTCTAGCGCATCATGTGCATGATCGCGCCGGCGTCCTGGTACTCCCTGAGATTGTTGTATTGCGGTTTGACGTCGCCGTCGATCGTCCAGTTATGGTGTTTCTCGTCGGCGGTAAAGCCAAACGCCGCATGATGATTAATGATATCCCAGATCTGGACGATCCCGCCGCCGGCCCAGGTCTGCATCCCCGACCCCGGAAAATTCGCCGGCGTCAGGCTCTCGACCATCACCTTGGCGAACTCCATTTTGGTATTGTACAGGTCCTGCGCCAGCGGCGCGTAGGTATTGGTATCGAGGTAAACGATCCGCTTGCCGTAGCAATAGCGATTGCCGATCGAGGCGATCGGGCGCACGTCGATCACCCAGGTGTCGCGCAATTCCCAGTTGCCCCATGACGGTTTCGCCCAGCCCAGCGGCATATTGTAGTTATCGGGAAAGTTGCCGTCGTCGTTGCTCAACTGAGTCAGCGCCAGCAGCCGCATCCGCTTGACGAAGGTGGAATCGAAGTCCGCGATGCCGCCGTTCCATCCGCCGCGGACGTCGTCGTGAGTATAGTCGGCGAAGGTGAAGATCCGCGCGCAATGGGCTGCGTCGGAAAGGCGCAGCGAATGCCTCAGCGCCGGAACAAAGAGATAGTTATCCTCTATTTGCAAATTGTCCTGCCACAGCAGAATGAGGTCGGTGGCGTAGCGGAACTGCTCGGGCTCCTCGACATCGAGCCACTCGCCCAGCCAGGCGCCCCCGGCGCCAGCCTCCGTGCGGGGGACGCCGGGTTCCCAATTGTAGGCGAGCTGTCGCACGTCGTAGTCGAGCTTCCAGCAGAACGCGTTGCTCATCGCGTCCATGTTGCAGACACTCAGCATCGCGCCCGAATCGCCGAAGCCCGCGATCAGATGGGGCTGGATACGGTAATTGAGATTGGTCAGGATCTTCTGACCCTTGTTGGGCTCGTCCGGGATCGGAAACGGGACCCCGGCGACATAATTCTTGAGTATCCAGCGGCCGTCGGGCCGCTTCTCGAGCCGCGTCTGATCGCCATACTTTTCCGACAATTCGACGAACGCCGCGGGCAACGGATAGACCGTCGTCGCGCCGACATTGATCTGCGCGTCGTCCGGCATCTTCCAGAACCACTTGCCCTGCCAGAGACCGATTTCACCGTCGGTCATATAGTTCTGATATTGCGACCAGTTGGTATGGTTGATGACGGTGCCGGGCGGGATACCGGGTGCAGCTTCGGCGGGGCTCGTTGCGGGGGCCTCTTCCGGTGGCGGACTCGCCTCGGCGCCTGGAGTAGCCAGTATCGGGTCGGCATACGCCCGGCAAGTCAGGACGGCTGCGGCGCCGGCAAGCACGAGCAGGATGACGATTCGTTTCCAGAACACTGCTGGTTCCCTCATCACTGTATCCTAGTGGCGGAAGTGGCGGACGCCCGTGAAAACCATTGCGAGTCCGAGTTGGTCGGCCGCCGCGATTACCTCGTCGTCGCGGGTCGAGCCGCCGGGCTGGGCGATCGCGGTCGCGCCGGCTTCAGCGGCGAGCGTCGGGCCGTCGGGGAAGGGGAAGAGCGCTTCCGAAACGAGCACCGAGCCCTTGAGCGCCACGCCCAGGCGTGCGGCCTTTTCGCGGGCGGCGTGGACCGGATCGATCCGCGAGGTCGCACCGCCGCCGATCCCGAGCGTGCGGTCCGCGGCGACGAAGGCGATCGCGTTGGACTTGATATGTTTGCAAACGCGGATACCGAAATTCATCGCGTCGAGTTCGGCGTCCGAGGGCGCACGCCGCGTCACGACCCGGCCGGCGCGCGCGTCTTCAATACTCAGGTCGGGGGTCTGGACGAGGAGCCCGCCGACGACCTTTCGCAGATCCAGTTCGTGGCGGTTGACGCGCTCGGGATGGAACCGCATCACACGGCGGTTTTTCTTCTTGCGCAGAAATTCGATTACGTCAGGCGGAAAGTCCGGACCAATCAGGACTTCCGTGAAAAGCTCGTCAACCGCGCGCGCGAAGGGCAGGTCCCACGGCCGGTTCGTGATGATGATCCCGCCGAAGGGCGAATCCGGATCAGTCGCGAAGGCCTTTTCCCAGGCGGCGCTGAGGGTCGGGCCAACGCCGACGCCGCAGGGCGTGTTGTGCTTCAGAATCGCCACCACCGGCTCCTCGTAGTCGCCGAAATCGAGCATCAGGTTGATCGCGGAACTGATATCGAAAACGTTGTTGAAAGAAAGCTCGCGGCCGTGGAGCTGGGTCGCGATTTTGGGAAAGTCGCCGTAGAGCGCGCCCGTCTGATGCGGGTTTTCGCCGTAGCGCAACGATTGCGCGCGTTCCAGCGCAAGGTTGAAGTTGGCGCCGAGCGGAGCGCTGGCTTCGCCCACCGCGCCCAGGTAGTTCGCGATCGCGCAGTCGTAGGCGGCGACGCGCGCGAACGCCTTGCGCATCAGCCGCCAGCGGGTTGCGAGCGTCAGGGCGCCGCCGTTGGCGTCGAGCTCCGCGATCAATTCCGCATAGTCGCCCGGGTCCGTCACGACCGCGACGTCCGCGTAGTTCTTGGCCGCCGCGCGCACCATCGCGGAACCACCGATATCGATATTTTCAATCGCATCCTCGAGGCTGACGCCGGCCTTCGCGACGGTCTGCTCGAAGGGATAGAAATTCACCACGACCAGGTCGATCGGCTCCAGCCGATGCTCCGCCATCTGCTTCTGATGCGACGGATCGGCGCGCCGCGCCAGGATACCGCCGTGGATTTTCGGATGCAGCGTCTTGACCCGGCCGTCGAGAATCTCGGGAAAGCCCGTAAAGTCCTCGACCGCCTGAACCTTGACGGCGGCGGCTTCGAGCGCGGCCCTGGTGCCGCCGGTCGAGAGCAATTCGACCCCGTGACGGGTCAGCGCGCGGGCCAGCTCGGCCAGTCCGGCCTTGTCGGAAACGCCCAGAAGCGCGCGGCTCAGTTTAATCTTGTCGGAAGGCATCCGACTTATCTATTCAATTCAGGTACACCCGCGCAACGCGGCGGCCAACCGTGCACAACATTTCATACGAAATCGTCTGCGCGATCCGGGCGACGTCATTGACACTGATCCGGGCTTCGCCGGCGCCGCCCCAGAGAATCACTTCGTCGCCGATCCGCGCTCCCGGAACGTCGGTCAGGTCCACCATCGTCAGGTCCATGCAGATCGCCCCGACGACGGGCGCGCGGCAACCCCGGATCAGGACCTCGCCGCCGTGTTGCAGGCCGCGGCGGTAGCCGTCCGCGTAGCCGACCGCGAGCACGCCGATCAGGCTTTCGCGCGGAGTGACGAACGTGTGGCCATAACTGACCCCGGATCCGGCCGGGACGCGCTTGAGTTGGAGCAGCCGGGTCTTGAAGGTCATCACGGGATGCAGATCGATGCGCTCGCGCACGGCGTGCACCGGTGGGAGGCCATAGAGCGTGAGCCCGGGCCGCATCAGATTCAAATGCGCGTCAGGCCGGAGCACGATCGCGGCCGAGTTGGCCGCGTGATTCACCGGCAGCTCGAAGCCGGCGGACCGGATATACGCGACGGTTTCGTTGAATAGCCGCAGTTGCTGATCGGTCACCGGGCTTGACGGATCGGCGGCGCTGGCGAGCAGCGTAGCGACGCCCTCGAGACGGAGCGCGGTACTCTGCGTGATCAGTTCGAGCGCGGCGCCGACCTCACCCGGCAGAATCCCCAGCCGGGTCGCGCCGGTGTCGAGCTCGAAATGGACCGGGAAGCCGGTCTTGCCTTGAAGCCTGGCCGCGGCGTCGAGCGGCGCGATCAGTGAAAGGTCGAAGACCGCGGGAGTCACGTCGAGCGCGACGATCGCGTCGGCCTGCTCCGCCAGAAATCCGCCGAGCAGATAGATCCGCTCGTCCAGGCCGGCGTCGCGCAACTGGCGCGCCTCGGCCAGATTGGCGACGCCAAAATTGCGGCATCCCTGGTCGCGCAGGGTGCGTGAGACCTCAATCGCGCCATGGCCGTAGGCGTCGGCCTTGACCACCGCCATAATCTTCGCGCCGTTGGCGTAGGCGCCCAAGGCCCTATAATTGGCCCGCAGCGCGGCGCGGTCGATCTCCGCCACCGTCGGCTGACCGATTTGCATAGCGTTCGCAACCACCTCAACCCCTCACTTTTGCGGTCCGCGACCCGTCTCTGTTTTTTGACAGAAATTCGCCGCCGGTGATATAAGAATTGTGGCTGGGGGCGTGCGCAAGCACTGAGAACTCGCAAGAGGACCCCTCGAACCTGATCCGGGTAATGCCGGCGGAGGGAAGCCCGCAGCGGAACGTTCGCGGTTCCGCTAAAAGCCGCTTCCTCACGCCTGACGGGAGCGGCTTTTTCAGTGGCCGATAGTTCCACAGAGACTTTCGCAATCCAGCTCAACGGGGAGCCCCACAAGGTTGAGGGTGACGCCCGGCTGCCTGCCCTGATTGCGCAGCTGAAGCTGCGCCCCGGACGGGTCGCGGTCGAGATCAACCGCGTCGTGGTGCCCAAGGCGGAGTGGGACGCGACGGTGTTGCGCCCGGGCGACCTGGTTGAGATCGTAAACTTCGTCGGCGGCGGCTAATCCCGCTCGGGAGCATCGCATATGAAAGATGATTCGTTCGAACTGGCGGGACGCGTTTTCAAGTCGCGGCTGATCGTCGGCACCGGCAAGTATCGCGACTTTGCCGAAACCAAGGCGGCGATTGAAGCGAGCGGCGCCGAAATCGTGACCGTGGCCGTGCGCCGCGTGAATATCACCGACTCGAGCAAGGAAAATCTGCTCGATTATATCGAGCCGTCGCGCTACCAGATTTTGCCCAACACCGCCGGATGCTACACGGTCGAAGAGGCGGTGCGGACCTGCCGGCTCGCGCGTGAAGCGGGCGTCGGCGACATGGTCAAACTCGAGGTTATCGGCGATCAGCAGACGCTTTTCCCCGACGTTCCGGCGACGCTCGAAGCGGCACGGATTCTGGTCAAGGAAGGCTTCAAGGTACTGCCGTATATCACGGATGATCCGGTGACCTGCCTCAGACTGGCCGAGCTGGGTTGTGCCGCTGTGATGCCCCTCGCGGCGCCGATTGGCTCCGGCCTGGGAATCCGCAATCCCTACAACCTGCGAATTATTCTGGAGCAGGCCAAGGTTCCGGTGATCGTTGACGCCGGGGTGGGGACGGCCTCGGACGCCGCGGAGGCGATGGAGCTCGGCTGTGACGGCCTGCTGATCAACTCGGCGATCGCGTGTGCGAAGGATCCGATCGTGATGGCGCGGGCGATGAAGCTTGGGGTAGAAGCGGGACGGCTCGCCTATCTCGCCGGCCGGATCGAAATGAAACTGTACGCGACCGCGTCGAGCCCGCTCAACGGGCTCATCCGCTAAGCTGCCCTCGCGCCAGTGGATCGACGGGCGCGCTTCCGGCTGTACCTGATTACCGATCGCAGGCTCGCGCAGCGCCACGGCGGCCTTCCGGCGACGGTGGCGGTGGCGCTGAGCGCCGCCGCCACCATCGCCCCACGGGGCGCGGTCGCAATCCAGTTGCGCGAAAAGGACCTGGGCGGGCGCGAACTCCACGAACTCGCGCAGGCCGTGCGCGTGCATTGCACGCGCTACGGCGCTCCGCTGATCGTCAACGATCGCCTCGACGTCGCGCTGGCCGTCGAGGCCGACGGCGTGCATCTGCCCGGTGGCTCCTTCGCGGTGGTCGCCGCGTGCCTACAGATCGCTCGGAGACGCCTCGTCGGCGTGTCGAGCCATCAGCCGGCGGAGGTTGCGGCCGCGGCGCGGGCCGGTGCGGACTTCGTCGTGTATGGACCCGTATACGCGCCGTTGTCGAAGGCGGCGGTGAGCGAGGAGCGCGGCGCCGAGGGTCTCGGCGCCGCGCTCCTCGCCGGGGAGGGGCTGCCGGTCTACGCGCTGGGCGGTATCACCGCTGCGCGGGTGCGTGAGCTGGCCGGGGCGGCTGCGCTCATCGAGCGCAGCCGCCCCGGCGGCGTCGGGGTGATCGGCGCCGTCTTCGGCGCCGATCACCCGGCGGAGGCCACCCGCGAGCTGCTGCGCGCACTCGCCGTCTGGTGACCGCAAGCGGCCCTTCAGTGCCGGGATTCGGATCGCTCGAGCTGGTCGCTCAATTGTTGGACGCTGAGAAATTCGATCCCGTCGGCGCGCCAGCGTGCCCGATGGGCGGCGCCCTCCGCGCCGATATCCGCGATAGCGTCCTCGACGATGTGGAGCCGCGCTCCCAACTCGCGGAGCCCTTTGATCGCGTCGCGAACGCAGATTTCCGTGTACACGCCATAAACCACCACGTCTTGATAGTCGACGAGCAGGCGGCGGAGGAGGGCCTCCGCGTTGCGATTACCCGCGAAGACGTCGAAGAGCTGCTTTTCGAGTACGATCTCGCCGGCGTGAGCCACTGCGGCGGTGAGTTCGGATGCGCTCAGCTCGCGATTTGCGATGAAGAGCGGATTGAGTGGCGTGGTTTCGTCGATTTTCTTTTGTCCGGCCGTGCCGTCCATGCAGTGATCGACGAATTCGCCGCCGTTGCGTTGTAGCTCGGGGTCGTTCGGGAAATGGTGATCGGTCGAAGCGACTATTTTGATTCCCAGCCGGCGCGCGAGATTGGTGACTGCCGCGAGGTTGGCAATGATCCGGTCGGTACCGGGAACGGAGAGCTTGCCGTCCGGGAGAATGAAGTCGCGCTGCGTGTCGACATCGAAGAAGAGCGTTGATTTCGCGTGCATCATGGAACTATCCTCCGGCGATGGCGGCGGTCTAGGATTGCTTCTCGATGCCGAGTTCGCCGTTGAGGTATAGGAAAAGCGTCCAGAAACTGCGCGACCAGGGCGTGACGGCAACGACGGCGGCGACGGTCGCGAGCGCGGAAAACAGGACTTGCGCCAGCGCCGAGCAATTGAACATGACGAGCACCGCCCACGCGGCGAGCGCTCCCCCCAAAGCCACACTGTAGTTAATCACCGCCGGCCCGATCCATTCGCCTTCATTCTTCCAGAAGGTCACGCCGCAGACCGGGCATGCCTCATTCATCCGGAGGACGGAGCTCGAGATCCTGCCCTGTCCACAGCGCGGACACTTCAGCGCAAGCGCGTATTTGACCAGCGTGAAGCCGGACGGGAGTGGTTCGGCCGGGTTGCGTTGAGCGGCCGAGCGCTGGAACTCTTGCCACGCGATGCCGATCATCAGGTAGACCGCGATCAGCGTCAGGAGGGTGAGGATGCCGATCGCGGCGAGGATACTCCAGGCGATTTTCTGATTGACCGTCATGCTGCGACGCCCGCAAATCAGCTAAAGATGGGAGTGTTCCTGCTCTTTCCGATTGTCGCGTTCGAGCTGGACCGTGATGTGCCGGATTTTGAACTTATCCTCGATCACGGCCGCCATCCTGGCGAGGACGTCGTCGTGGTCGGCGTCAGCGTTCAGCACGGCGTGCGCCGAGAGGGCGAACTGATGGCTCGCGAGGCACCAGACGTGTAAATCGTGGACCTCCGCCGCGCCGCGGACGGCGAGCAATTCGCTGCGCACTTGCTCGAGATCGATACCCGCCGGCGTCGATTCCATCAGGATATCGACCCCTTCGCGAATCAGACCCCACGAGCCGTACAAAATCAGACCACCGATGAGAAAACTGACCGCCGGGTCCGCCCCATGCCATCCCGTCAGATAAGTCGTGGCGCCCGCCAGCAACACGCCGCCGCATCCGATCAGATCGGACAGGACGTGCAGGAAGACCGCCCTTTGCGCCATCCCGACGCGGCCCTCGTGCGCGGCGCCAAATGTAAGCCACGCGGAGAAGCTGTTGACGATCATTCCGGCCAGCGCGATCGCCATCATTATGGGCGCGCGCACCAGTGGCGGATTACGCAAGCGTGACGCCGCCTCGAACCAGATGAACGCGACCAGCATCCAGAGGAACAGTCCGTTGAAGAGGGCGCCGAGAATCTCCGCCCGCAGATAGCCGTAGGTTTTGCCTGAAGTGGCCGGCCGCGCCGCAATCCACAGGGTCAGGAGGCTCAGGCAGAGCGCCGCGATATCGGTGAACATATGCACCGCGTCGGTCAGCAGGGCGAGACTGTTGGCGTAGAAGCCGCCAACCAGCTCGGCGGCGAAGTAGGCGACCGTAATCGTGAGGACGACGCGCAGGCGATGCTGCTCGAGCGCGAGAGGACTGCTGTGATGGTGGTCGGTTGAGCTCACGATCGGCTTCTCGCGCGCCAGCGGTGATACGTGCCGTGACGATCGGGCGGCGCATAATCGACGCGTCGGCCGCGCCGCGTCCTAATCGTACTCGAGCAGCGCGGCGCAAGTGACCGGGGCGAGGCGCTGGCGGCCACCCAGCGCCTTTAACTCAATCACAAAAGCGCAACCAGCGATCTCTCCGCCGAGCTTGTGCACCAGACGGACGGCCGCGAGCGCCGTGCCGCCGGTGGCCAGCAGATCATCAACGATCAGCACGCGCGACGCGGGCGCGAAGCTGTCGGCATGCATATGGAGTGAAGCGGTCCCATATTCCAGATCGTAGTCTTCCGTCACGGTCTCATACGGTAGTTTGCCGGGCTTGCGCGCGATCGTCAGGCCGACGCCGAGGCGGTAGGCCACCGGGGCGCCGATGATAAAGCCCCGCGACTCGATCCCGAGTACGCGGTCAACCTTGCCCAGCCAGGGCTCGGCAATCTGATCGACCACGGTGGCCAGTCCGCGCGCGTCGCTAATCAGGGGCGTGATATCGCGAAAAAGAATCCCCGGTTGGGGGAAATCGGGGATATCACGGATGAATTTCTTTAGTTCGATGGCGGCGATCATGATACTTCCCCGAGTGGTTCCTTTCTTACGCGGTCGCCCGGAAAGGCATCCGCATGGCCGCTACGAAAGGCGGCTCATCCAGAATACTAGTAGGCGGTGTTGCGGGCAAAGCTAATCCCGCTGCTCGGCCCGGGCGCGGGCAGGTAGCCGATCGGATTCTGCGGATGGTTATTATAGCGGACCTCGAAGTGCAGATTAGGTCCGCTGGCGCGGCCCGTCGCCCCCAGTTCGGCAATCTGCTCTCCCCGGGTAACCTGCTCGCCTTCACGCACCAAGTTGCGCTGATTGTGGCCGTAGACGGTCACGTAACCATCGTCGTGCTGCACGATCACCACGTTGCCATAGCCATGCAGGCGTCCGGCGAAGATTACCCCGCCGTTATCGGCGGCGCGGACGGGAGTCCCGGCCGGGGCCGCGATATCGATCCCCTCGTGCATGACCCCGCCGCGCATCCCGTAAGGTGACGAGAGCACCCCCGCGATCACCGGCCAGGCGAACTGGCGATCCGCGCGCGGAGCCAGCCATTCATCGGGGACGCCGGTGATCGAGGCCGCAGCCAGCGGATGGCCGGGAATTACGAGAATTTGGCCGACGGCGAGGTTGCGCGCATCGCTGAGGCCGTTGGCGGCCATCAAGGTGCCGGGGCTGACGCCGTACTGACGCGCGATATGGTAAACGGTTTCGCCCGGCGCGACCGTATGGGTCCGCCGACGGCCGCTCGCCGCGGAGCCGTAGACAGTGTCTCGCGAAGATCCAGTGTCGGCCGACATGCAGCCGGCCGCCAAGGTTACGACGCTGAACAGGATCCCGAGACAGCACCCGGTACGGGCAAGATGGCTTTTCCGCCGTTTCGCCACTCCACCACCACACCACCCTTCATCGACTTCACGCCGTTATCGACTTCACGGTCACTCCTGAAAGCCGAAGCGACCGGTCATCCGCACAAAGCGACACTCTCCGAAATATTCCTCTTGCCAGGAGCCGTCAATCCGTTGGA
>Ga0181523_10003372_pt1 | contig 14622 bp, 15 predicted proteins | sample PEATcosm2014_Bin_43_FD_119752 | JGI IMG/M metagenome (GOLD analysis project Ga0181523, IMG submission 119752) | Peatland microbial communities from MTU Mesocosm Facility, Houghton, MI, USA - PEATcosm2014_Bin05_30_metaG | ecosystem: Environmental > Terrestrial > Soil > Wetlands > Peat | place...
ATAGTAGCAAGGGCCTTTACGATGCCGACCTGGTCGACCCTAACGTTCGAAGTGGCTGTCTCAGTAACTTTCCCGTCCTTAACCGCATAAACTGTAACTGTATAGTCACCTGGAGGAGCTTGAAAAGGCCATTCCGTCAATATGTAGTAGTTCTGGGTTCCGTCTTTCTGGGCCAGTGTTATGTTCCCGACAGATGCGGAGTAAAGGTTCGAATCGGCCTTATACTTTGCGAATTCATCGAACCATTTTGATTTTTCTTCCTCTGTAGAGACATTCATCGTGGCATGTTTCTGCAGCGCAGGAAAGCCGATGCTGTATTTTTCCATCTCGTCCTTGCTGAGCAGATCATCGAGCTTTTTCGTGCTGAAGACCTCGTAAAAATTCGGCACATGCTCTACGTTCAAATCTCCAACCGTCATCCAAAGCAGACCTCCTACCTTTCCCTTTTTGCGCAAGGTCTGGTGTACATCCTCGGAAGCTACCTTTATGATCAGCTCCGTCCCCGGGTCGGACACTCCACTTACGCTGACCGTGCCGCCGTGATAGAAAGAGTCAACTGTAATGTGGTCGTGGTTTGCTTTTGCCGTTAGTTGAGCAAAGGCATCACCCGCAAAAAGAGAGATGAACGCAAACATTGCAACTTTGACTGCAAGCACTAGTTTCTTAGTCGATAAGTGGTTCATCAGTGACCTCATGCTTGGGCTAATAGAAGAGAAGGGCTCAGGGTAAGTTCGAACACTATCTTGACAGTAACGATGAGCACAATAATGGCTAGCAGAATCTTGAGCTGTTCGCCCTTCAATTTACGTCCGAAGACTGCGCCCACCTGTGCGCCTATAGTCGAGCCCACCAGCAGCAATACGGCAAGCGTAAAATCGACTGTATGGTTAGTATACGACTGCAAAAAAGTGACCTCGATGCAGGTGAAGAGAATCTGGAAGAGGCTAGTTCCCACGATCACATGCATAGGCATCCGCAGAATGTAGAACATTATAGGGACCATGAGAAAGCCGCCGCCGACGCCCATAATTGCAGCGAGGATCCCGACAAGACAGCCGAGGAATATGGGAACGAGGACCGAATGAGTTACGCCTGACTTTTCAAATTCGGTCTGCAGAGGGAGCGACTTGAGAAAGGCATCGATCTTGTTTTCCTTCCGCACCGGTGCATTGCTTGACGGTTTTTTCCGCATGCTCTGGAGGCTTTCGATGAACATGTAAGCTCCGACGATTCCGAGCATTAGCACGTAAGTGATCTTGATGACAAAATCTGCGTTGCCCATCGCCCTGAGGATCTTGATGCCTTCGACGCCAAGGAGACCACCTACGAAGCCACCGGCCAGAAGATAGAGTCCCATTTTGAAATCGACATTACCCACCCTCCAGTGTGCGTAGGTGCCTGACGTTGATGCCGCGACAATCTGGTTCGAATCTGTGGCCGCGGCAACCGTGGCTGGAATGCCGAGCATGATGAGAAGGGGTGTCATGAGAAACCCGCCACCGACGCCGAAGAGGCCCGAAAGCAGGCCGACAGCAAGGCCGAGTCCAATCGGTATGAAGATGTTGATACTAGTGAGTGCTACAGGTAAGTACAGATACATCATTATTATTTATACCTCCTTAAGATATTTGGGCTTCTTAATAGGAAAAAGCCTGTCTCGCCATTGTTACTATTCGTGTCGAGGTCGTCTTCAGTAATTTTTTCAAATCTTTGGGGGATAGATGTTCCTTGTCCGTTACACTAGGGCCAAGCAATACCATGTCGATATTCGTTCCACGATCCAGAAGTTCCTCAAGGGCCGGATAAACGGCAGCCCCTACTGTGGTAACAACAGCATGAACGCCCGCTGCCCTGCATTTGTCCATGACTGACTTGTACTTTATGTCGAACTGTCTGACCTTCTCGTCGCTCTCTTCGACAATTTTTTTTGCTGTTACGCCCTCATCAGCCTCTGCAAAAGTGATCGCGGACATTAAATCGTCAAATCTGCTCGTCCTGTCGATCTTGCTAACAAAAACGGTATTCAAACTCCCTTTAAGGGTTTTGGTCATGTCGATAGCATAGGAAAGCCCTTCTTCGTATCGGTCATCATCATATGTCACAAACAATATCTGCCTCATCCTTGCAATGCCTCCATAAAATCAAATACATAAGGATAAAGGCAAGAACGGTGCCCAGGGGTAACTATTTGAATATAAAGGTAATAACTAAGCAACAAGGCGATGCAGTGTTTCAGATATGAACGTAGCTGAAACAGCAATGTTGGAATATTGAGCTTGTCCGGACATATCTGGCCGTGAAACAGCAGTCCGTCTGTAGTGACGCTTCTATACTGACAGTAACAATCGATCTAGGTGATCACTTATTTTGACCATCTGGTCAATATAGCACCAAGAAACCTTGATTCCCATATTTCTTGCGTTATGATGATTAGCAGGGAAGTACCCTCTACCGTTGCCAGAAAATTAACGTATAGCATGTCGAAGTCATCGCGGCAGCCGTACCTGGGCTGCTGAATTGGTTCTACTTAAAATCTTGAGCGCCGCGAGCACCTGAACTTTGGTGATTATAGAAAATAATCAATAGATCATATAGAGAGGATTTTACACTGACTTTTGTTTGCCCTATTAATCGGTCACATTATCGTTTTTCCCGTAGGACATGCGTATGGCCGCCGCCCGTTTGAACCCTGTGTCAATATCTGCCTTTTGCCTGTCCTACTATCAATAAATAAATTCTATTGCGGAATAGATTAGAAATACATGACTAAGCGGCTATGGACAGTTATAAGAAAATGACTCCGTTCTTTTATGGCCCCAAAGTTATCTTCCAACGTCCTTTCCCAGCAAAGTTTGCAATTTCGCCTTCCCACATCGCAGAACCGCGCAGGTGTTTGCCGGCTTCCGCTTCTGCCGCGCGCTTTATCGCGGTTGTCGGATTGTTTGATAGCACGTTGTATGCCTTCCGAGTGTCCAAATTCAGAACCTGGTATGGTAGCGCTTTGTGACCTCCCAACCGCCCGTTGCGCATCGACGCCTCAGTTTTCTTCTTAGAACTCCTTGAGCCACCCTTTCGGCCTAACCTCGAGAACAGTTTCCTGTCATTTTCAGTTATTTCTATTTCTTCATCGTATTTGCCCATTTTTTTTAAGTTACCAATCTTCTTGATCCTTGTCCATAAAAAGTAAAACGAGAGTCTGATTCTAGATTAGCAAATAATAATGAACTGGTAATGAAGAGATTGTGAAAGAATATGAACCAAATCAGTTGCTCCGTTTCTATCCAGCCGGTTCGTCGTTCTTTCCGCATACCCCCGAATTGCAGCAACCCGTACAATGCCCCTTCTTCTTCCAGAGTGAGCGGTAGAGAAGGGATAACGCTCCAGCGATAATAAACCCCATCCATACTATATCGACAAATTCCACTTGGTTCTCCTTTTTAGTGCAACTCCCTTTTCCCCCAGCCTTGCGTGAGGGTTTATGGTTTATTATCCTAATCCCAGCAGCCTTCCACCCTGATAGATAAGGGCCGATACTCCCCACGCCAGTACCATCTGATAGGCAAATGCGACGCCGTACCATTTCCACGTACCGAGTTCCTGGACCATGGCCACTGAAGCGATTACGCATGGCATATAAAGCAACACAAAGGTGATGAAGGCATAAGCAGATAGTGGTGTGAACTGATTCTTCAGTTCCTCGCGGAGGGTATTGTGGTCTGCAACCTTCTCAGCAGACTCCTCAGTCGAGATGCTGGTAATACCGAATGTTGAAAAGATATTTGCGAATGAATCCCTTGCCGCGCCTGCCCGGGAAGAATCAGACGGTCAGCGACAGGCCGCCAGAAGTTTGTGTTACCAGAGGCACCCGGAAGGAATAATAATTTGGTGAGCATACGAGCTGATTATTCTCATGTTGAAATATACATGGTCTTTTATGCCAAAAGTATATCATAGTGTCTTGTAGATTATGCATATATTATGGTCTGTCACAACGGTTTCTGCTTGAAAACCTATCTTTTGTTCTGATCGGCATGCATGAGGATTTCCAGAAATACCCCACCTGGGCCAATATGGCGCAATGGAGGTTATGAAGCAATCAATGCAGCAGCCCTCTATATGCTTACCGCGATGATTACATCAACACCACAGATTGAATTGTAGTCTTGGTGCGAGGGTTAGAACCGGCTATTGTTACTGTGGCGAAATGTCTGCAGTGAGTAGTAGTAGGGTGAAAACCGCACAAAGCCAGCCCGTTATAAACTTTTGCTTACCTAAACGTGCTTTTTATGCCGCATTCTGTGGTGACCCCTAATAGCGTTTCTACTGTCCTGTGCTATTAAAAGTCAGTTCGAGCAGAACGACCTCTATTGAAGCCCCCTTAACTACTTTCAGCTGATCATGATACTGCGTCCATTACTCCTTCAGTGCTCCCGAGAACGATGCGCTAGACGCATAAGCTGGATAAATTCGTACATATTATGGTGGTGAGGTGTTCTCATCCCATCACCATATCGCGGTCTAAATTAGAATAGACTCTACAGGGAGTCCTTTAAGGTCTTACCTGCGCTGAACTTCACAGTCTTGCTGGCCTTGATCTTGAGAGCTGCGCCAGTCTGTGGGTTGCGGCCGGTTCTTGCCTTCCTCTTTCCCAATGAAAACGATCCGAACCCCACGATGATAACTTTACCGTCCTTCTTGCAAGTCTTAGCGACCGCTTCGGTAAAAGATGAGATGGCGGCTTCTGCCTGCGTTTTTGTAATGCCTGCATCTGCAGCGATTTTGTCTACTAGTTCTGATTTGTTCATAGCTCCTCCTGAAAGGGTTTGTAATGGGATGAATGAAATTATATCATTTTTTGTTCTTCAATTCTTTATAGTCCTGGTTTCTATTGAGGATGTAGCCAATTTGTACAGCCTTGATATCCTCATCAACGGCATAAACGATCCGATATTCTCCCTGATCAACACGGAAGCCTTTAAGTCCCTGATAGTTGAAATTCTGGAGTTCCTTGCAGTCCTGCGGCTTCGGGGTCCGACGTAGTGAGAGGCACTTGATCAATATTTGTTTCAGAATCTTCGCATCAGCCCTGCTTAAATCCTCCAGCTTTGACAGCACATCTTCAGAAAGATCAAGTCTATAGCTCAATTTTGAGCCTCTTGGCGGCTTCCTCGATAGTCACAAACTTTCCTTTTTTCAGGGACTCTTCAAGCATTCTGGACTCATAGATATCCTCTAAAAGCTCGAATTTCTTAAAGTCGTCGTACCCGATCACAACGGCTGCGGGCTTATTGCGCCTGGCTATGACTGTTCGGCCGCCCTTATATTCGGCATCTGTCACCAATTCCGACAGCTTTGCCTTTGCTTCTGCAAGATTAATCGTGTTCATGATCTGTCCCCCCTGGACCATTATGTCTATGATCATAATAGCACTATTGGTCATGTTAGTCAAGATGGACTAATAGGTCTGCATTAAGCATAATTTCCGCTTCGATCGCCTGCACTGTCGGGGGCCCTACCTTACACTGCCCATAGTCCAGAGATTTCCGCCGCCGGCCTTCGTGGATCTTTTATATTTACTCCAATATTTTTAAAGCGGATTTTTTTCGCGGGGGCCATCCAAAGGGAAGTCGATTGGACTATGGGCAGTAAAGGTGTCATGCTCAGAAGGTATTCTCTTTTCGGCTGCGGCACAAAAAAAAACACTTCCGGCCATCATTCTATTCCAATAATTTTTCTACGACAAAGAAAGGAGATAAGCAATGGTGAAGTATGGGCGACTTACCATTGACATGTAATTGTGCATAGTAGTATATTTCTTAATATGATAGATATTATTTCTCATGATGAAATACATTACATTAAACGCAGGATATCATCCAGGGTCAGGGAGGCAATAGGGAAATTCCCTGTGGTTGTGATTACGGGCGCACGTCAAGTCGGTAAAAGCACTATGCTGCAGAATGAATTCGGGGATTTTGCCTACTTGACTATGGACGACTATGAAGTACTGGAAAAGGCCCGGCTTGATCCACAATCTCTTTGGAAGGGTAATGATCATATCATAATCGATGACGCGCAGAAGCTGCCGAGTCTGTTCAATGCCATTAAACTGGCTGTTGATACGAACAAGAAAAAGCACTTCATTCTCTCCGGCTCCTCGAATCTTCTTCTTATGGAGAAGGTCACTGAATCCCTTGCCGGGCGGGCACTCTATTTTGACCTCCTGCCCATGACACACGGAGAGGCTGAAGGAAAGTTATCACCCGTAAATTTTATGCGCTTGTGGGATGGCAAGCAAGTTGAGCCTGAACAAACTGTCAAGGATGTCCCTTCTCTTGCAGTCATGCTTAGAGGGTTTATGCCGTCAGTATTGCCAATGAAGAATCATAGTGATGTCCTTCTCTGGCTTGAGGGGTATGTGAGGACATATCTCGAACGAGACTTGCGCGCACTCTCTCAGGTGGAGTCTCTTGTAGATTTCAGAAAAGTAATGCAGACTCTCGCATTGAGAACAGGCAATATATTAAATCAGGCCGATGTTGCTAAAGACAGCGGCATCAGTCATCCAACTACCCACCGGTATATCAAGCTACTTGAGATATCAAATATTATCCATCGAGTACCCGGATTTTTCAGCAGCAGGGGTAAGCGCATTGTCAAATCACCAAAGGTTTATTTCATAGACCCATCATTGAGCATATTCCTTTCAGGGTATTTTGATGAGGAATCTTTGGCCAGTTCACGTGAGCTTCGCGGTTACTTTGAAACCTTGGTCCATCTCCATATCCGGGCTTTGTGTGAAATAATGCAACCAAGGGCCAACATTCATTACTGGCGTACCATGAATGGGAAAGAAGTGGATTTCGTACTGGAACATGGGAAAAAACTGCTGGCGCTTGAGGTGAAGATGACCGATAACCCGACGGCATACGATATCAAAAACCTCCTTCTGTTCCTTGATGAACATCCGGAGACGGTCAGGGGTGTTCTTGTTCATGCCGGTGTTACAGTCAAGTGGCTCCATTCAAAAATCATTGCAGTGCCATGGTGGTGGCTTGACAGATAACAGTACTGATAAGTCCGGTTCTTGTCTTGAATGAACTACTGCCGCTGGACGGCGGTCGCTCGCTTCGCCCTGCACCTCTCGTGGGGTTCGGCGCATGAGACATTAAACATAGCCCACTTTCAGTATATGGAACCACATGAAAAGAGTTCCGGATCGACCACTTCGCTGTCGATTATACCCCAAGTTACAACATTGCCCTACCCGTCCGATCGTCGTTGTAAAGTATGACGACAAGAGATATCTCAGTCAATGCAAATGGGGTTCGTGCCTTCATGAACTGAGGACTCAAAAATAGGACCTATCATGATCAACTCCAGAGTTGAGGCAGCTGCCGAGAAGCCTCTTTTAAGAATTCTTTAGCTTTGTCGCTGTCCGGCGGTCGCAGATGTATCCTTTGAATTCTGTTCGCCATACTATTCAGATAGCTTCACATTATTCAATGTCGCCCTACACTTCGTAGCATTCATCTAAACAATGGCAGTTGAATACAGATAAGTTCGACCGCTGCAAAGATGCCCATTCTTGGACCGATAAGAAGGTGTTGCTCGCCCTGGGCAGTGTGAAAATCCACATGCTTTATATGTAGTAAACATGATAAGTTTATATTCGTAACTGAACCATCCCAGTCACCCCATCCCGCCTATCCCCTCTTCAAATATTTACCCATACGAACTAGGCACATGGCGAATTATTGGTGATTGCCTATCCCTTTCTATCGCACGAAAGCGAAAGGCATAGCATTCTGTAAGATACCGTCACTGAGCTAAGATCAAACCACAATTAAGAGGAGGCAGCTCATCTGTGGCATCAGCGGTTAAACCAGACAATAGTTTTCGCAGTAGCAAGAAATATCTCAGTTACACATTATAGTTACACAAGCTTATTGTAATTAATCTTTATAAGCACATAATTGCCAGCATATAGAAAGTATGTCTTTGTTTATCAAGTATTTTGTTAATTACTGACATTATCCCCACGTCGTCTTCTCTCGTTAATCGTGTATTACCAGGTAAAAGTTTCATCAATCAACCATAGCAGGCTCTTTAAATGAGCCATCCTGCCATTTTCTTTAAGACCCTTTGTTATTAGTTCGGGATTAAAATGAACCGCAGCATTAATTGAACCGTGTGGATCTTTCGGCGGGCAATGATCCAATACTTTTTCAATCCTGGCGGGGCTGCATTCGCCTATTACCCCAAAGAAACCACAGTTGTTATAAGCCCTACGCGCCGGTTGAATATAAGCCAAAGATTCGTCTACCAAATCCACCCGGTCATGTCGATACCGCCAGCGTGTTGATAATATCGCAACTGTAAGACCGCCTTTTCTTGCAATAATATCAATCCTTGGTTTTTTGCTCCGCATATGGAACGTATAGCCTGGAAACTCATCATAAGGATCAACCTCTTCTTGGTAGGTTATCGCAGGATTTCCATACCTCTCTAGGATATCGACAACAATTGAGCGGAAAGCGTGTCCGACTAAATTATTGGGTTGCAAATTAGACACAGCTGGATCCAGCCAATATTGGCCGATAAAGTTACATAAATCCGCCCGAGTTACTCTTAACTCAAAGGCAAGATAATCCGATAGGTCCATCCCCCGTTTCACGGTCGCATTTGGCCCAGACGGAGTCACCGTGAAGGTATTAGATTCCTTATAGACGACCACATCATGAAAGTTTGCCCACCCGGAGCGCCATATTTTGCAGGTCAAAAGCAGAATGGCTATACCTTTCCATGCATCAGTTTTTGACCATCCGTGTAATGAAGCGAGTTGATTGAACATATTGACCGCTAATTGGGCATTATGATCTCGGGGCATTTTCACCTCTTTGAAATAATAGGATAAAAAAGTATACCAAAACTACCATATTCCTCGCGCTGTAACTTTCTGTTATAATCGAGAAAAGTATGAGTAAGCTTACTTCTTTGGAAATCTGCTCTGGTGCCGGAGGCCAGGCGTTAGGGCTGGAACAAGCGGGATTCGTTCATCTCGGGTTGGTGGAAATCGAACCGCCCGCATGCGCCACACTGCGCCTGAACCGGCCTAAATGGGACGTATTTGAAGGCGACCTGCATGCCTTTGACGGCCGTCCTTATTACGGGATCGATCTTCTAGCCGGCGGTGTGCCCTGTCCGCCATTCTCCAAGGCTGGCAAGCAATTGGGGGCCAAGGACGACCGTGACTTGTTCCCCGAAGCAGTCCGCCTCGTGGATGAATGCAGACCGAGAGCCGTTATGCTTGAAAATGTCCGTGGAATATTGGATGCGGTTTTTGACGACTACCGCAACAAGGTCGAGAAGCAGTTGAAGAAACTCGGCTATGTCCCCGGTTGGCGTCTTCTTAATGCCTCGGACTTCGGGGTTTCTCAGCTACGCCCTCGCGTTATTTTTGTAGCTATCCGCAATGATGTCGCAGGTGAGTTCTCATGGCCGGAGCCGTTGCCGACGAATCCACCGTCTGTCGGACAACTGCTTCACGATCTTATGAAGGCGAACGGATGGCGAGGAGCCGACCGCTGGCGCGACCGCGCGAACAGCATAGCTCCCACGCTTGTCGGTGGCTCGAAGAAACATGGCGGCCCGGATCTCGGACCGACCAGGGCGAAGCAGGCGTGGGCCACGCTCGGCGTAGATGGTCACGGCATCTGGGATGAAGCTCCGGAAAGAAGTTTTGTCGGCATGCCACGGCTGACAGTTCGCATGACGGCACGCCTTCAGGGGTTCCCGGACGAATGGCAGTTTCATGGACGTAAGACGGCTGCTTACCGCCAAATCGGGAACGCCTTCCCACCACAAGTTGCACGCTCTGTGGGGTGCCAGATCAAGGCAGCATTAACCGTGGCGGCCAAACGCCGCTTGAAGAGAGCTTGATATGGCGAAGGCTCCGAAAGGCATGGGGTCGCGAGCAAAACTACGAGCTCATTTTCTTGCCAACATAGGTCGGGTCTTGGATTCAGAAGAGTTGCGGGTTATTGCCGACAATGCAAGCGAGTGGGGTCGTCGGGTGCGGGAACTTCGCACAGAAGAGGGCTATTTAATCCTAACCCACAACGACCGTAGTGACCTCAAACCCGGCGAATATCTACTTGAAAATCCCAAGCCCCAGCCGGCCTTTGAACGCGCACTCTCCAAAGAGACAAGGGCCTATGTCCTTGACCGGAACGGGTTCACTTGCCAGATGTGCGGAGCCGTGGCTGGGGAGCCTCACCCATATGACACCACCCGGAAAACCCGCCTGCACATCGGGCATATCATCGACAAGAGCAAAGGCGGCTCCGATGACATTTCCAATCTTCGAGCGATATGCTCCGTCTGCAACGAGGGCGCCCAGAACATGACTCTGATCCGCCCCGACCTGAAACAACTATTGATTCAAATTCGCAGAGCGACTTCTGTAGACCAACTCGAAGCGTTGAAATGGCTCATCTCGAAGTTTCCAAAGCAGGCAGTCGTGGAAGCTGCAAACAAGAATAAATAGCTATGGACAAGATCTCTCCCTCCTGCCGTTCGGATAATATGCGGCGGATAAGGGATAAAAATACGACTCCAGAAGTGATAGTTCGCAAACTTTGCCATAAGTTAGCTTTCACCGGCTACCGCATTCACCGCAGAGACCTCCCAGGGAAGCCCGATATTGCTTGGATTGGTCGAAAAAGAGCCGTGTTTGTCCATGGCTGCTTCTGGCATGGGCACACCTGCGTCGAAGGCCTGCGCAAGCCAAAGAGCAATAAGGACTATTGGATTCCTAAAATAGAGCGCAACAGACAGCGCGATGCGGAAAACATTACTGCCCTTAAAGCGAAGGGCTGGCAAGTCCTCGTTGTTTGGGAATGTGAAATCAGTGACAAAATATTTCTTGCTGAAAAGATTCACCATTTCCTTGATGCCTAGTCGCAATTTTCATACTCCTCTGTCAAATGCCGAGCGAGTGGGCGATCACAGGATTTGTATTGTTCGGTAGAGCGAGATGCCTCGTTCAGAAAAAATATCATGTTTAGAATACTTATTGATACATGTGTTTGGCTCGATCTTGCCAAGGACCATCGGCAGGAAGCCCTTCTCACGTCTCTGGAGGCTCTAGTCCAGCGACGTGAAATCTCTCTGGTTGTGCCGCGTATAATCCTCATTGAATTCGCCCGAAATAAGTCTCGGATTATAGATGAGAGCAGTCGTAGCCTTTCTGGCACGCTAAAACGTGCACGAGAGATCCTTGGACAGCTCGGTGAAGGAAGGGGTAAGCGCCTCGCTCTTGAACACCTCGCCGAAATTGACCACAAACTTCCTCGCTTAGGCGAATCTGCCGTAGAATCTATCGGGAGAATTGAAGTATTGCTCGCCTCTGCTCAAATCGTGGAGACGTCAGAGTCCGTCATGCTCAGAGCTGCGCAACGAGCCATAGACCATCGTGCCCCTTTTCATAGACAACGAAATGGAATAGACGATGCAATGCTAATCGAGATGTACTCGGATATGGTTCATGACAACACTTCTCCTGGTGTCCGCTTCGCATTCGTAACTCACAATACCAAAGATTTCAGTCACCCCACAAACGACGACCGGCTACCACATCCGGATATTATGGGGCTGTTTTCCAGAATTAAGTCCCTATACATGACCAGCATTGCTAAGACACTCCAACGGGTAGCGCCTCAGCTGGTAACGGACATAATGCTTGAAAGTGAGTGGTCTGAGGACCCGAGAAGGCTCGCTGAAATTCTTGCCGCTATGGAAGAGCTTCTTGATAAGATCTGGTACAACCGTCACCAAGTTCTTCTCGAAAAAATCGACAACGGCGAAATTGAGGTAGTAGAAAAGGAGACCTTCCCCATTGTATACCACGAGAAGCGTCCAATTCAGCGAAACATCCTGGAGGGCGCAATGCGGTCTGCGAAGAAACTCGAAAAGAAGTACGGTATTGACAACCTCGGTCCGTGGTCTGACTTCGAGTGGGGCATGATGAACGGAAAGCTATCCGCGCTGCGATGGGCTCTCGGTGAAGATTGGGATAGTCTAGACACGTAGAACGATTGTTGTTTTGCGTAGCAGCAAGTCGTGCAGCAGCTACCATCCCATAAAAACTATTCTGTCCGCCTGGAAATTTTGGAATGTACTCGCTTAGCGTTTACACCCATAGTAAAAATATTGTTTAATATGTAGAATTATTAAAATATTAGTATTTCATTAAAGGACTAAAGCCTGTGCTGAAATCAAGAGCAGAATACAAGCCGACAATAGGAGAAGGGGTTTATACTATAGCCGACGCAGCCCATATCCTAGAAATTCCCAGTATAAAACTTAGAAGATGGGTAAACGGCTACGTTATCTCGACACAAGGTGCCGAAAAAAAATCGGTAGCACCGGTCGTGGATGCGGGTATTTGGGGTGAAGGAAGGCAGAGAGCATTTAATTTTTATGCTCTCATAGAATTATATACAATAATGGCGCTCCGTGACATAGGAGTTTCCTTTAAAAAAATCAAACAGGCGAGGGAGGAGCTTGGCCGTAGATTCCGTGCCAGATATCCTTTTGCGACACATAAACTTATGAGTGATGGGAAGCAAATTCTTGTCGAGTTTGCAGAAGGCAATTTGCAGGCTATCCTTGAGCTTGATACTCATGGACAGATGGCGCTCGAACAGATCATCACACCTTTTTGTAAAAAGCTCGAATTCAATTTCGACACACAACTTGCGGAACTCTTCAGACCTATGGGAAAGGATACATCTATAGTGGTGAGTCCTCATCATGGATTTGGGCGCCCCACAATTGAAGGAACGAACATAGCTACTGAAACAATTTATAAACTGTTTCTTGCGGGAGAGGATAGAAATACGATCGCAGAGCTCTACGATCTTACCTTTGCTAATATCGATAGTATAATTGCATTTGAAAAGCGTGCAGCATGAAGATTTTTTTTGATGAGAATTTTTCCAAATATCTCGCCACAGGCATTTCGGAATTACAAAAAGGCATGCGACATGAGGGCATCGAAGTGCTTCATTTAACACAGCATTTCGATAAAGGTGTTGCTGATGAGAAATGGATACCCGAAATTGCGAAAATGCATGGAATTATCATTACACAAGATACACGCATCGCACGAACAGGGTCTCTATGGAAATTGTGTACCGACTACAAGTTGGGAATATTCTTTGTTAAACCTTCAAAATCATACAAGTATTGGGATATTGTGCGGTTTATTATAAACAAATGGGCTGCAATTAAAGATAAGGCGAACACCAGCAACAGGCCGTTTGGTTATATTGTAACTCCTAATAAAATTGAGAGAATGAATCACTAATTGCAATCCGCATACAGCAGTAGGTAATCAATTACAGCTATAGACATGTTCAGAAGCGTTCGTCGTGTCCCATGGTTGGATTTCAAAAAATACTCCTAATGTCGGAATATATCCGCAGCCATCGTTTTTTGGGGTCGGCTCCATTCTTTGGTTTTGATAACCTAAAATTGACCAGCAAAGCGGGGTTTTGATAACCGAAAATTGATCATCCCGAGCATATCTCCTCATGATGAAATGGGGCATAGTTTCCAAGTTGCCCCATTTTTATGCTGAGGAGGAAGGAGTGCTCAAGATGGATCAGTATGAATTGGTCAGGACGGGTCATCGGGTGTACGGACAGAACATCAGTGAGTTATCAAGATTAACGGGCCATTCTCGGAACACGATCAAAAAAGCCATACGCGGAGAGCCGTGGGGGTATAAGGAAAGGAGCCATCAGCCGTTTCCTGCCCTTGGCGATTACATGGTGGCTATCGATAACTGGCTTAAGAGCGACAAAGACAAACCGAAGAAGCAGCGGCATACGGCGCACCGGATATACAATCGGTTAGTGGATGAGCGTGACTATAAAGGAGGAGAGTCCACTGTCCGCCGCTATGTGAGACTTGCCAGGGTGATTTTGGGGATCGAAACACCGCGCGTCTTTATCCCATGCAATCCAGAGGCAGGGCAGGAAGCGGAAGTTGACTGGGGCACTGCGACGGCGATCATTGCCGGGGAAGAACTCCGGCTGAAGTTTTTCTGCATGCGCAGTAAGTATTCCGGCAAACACTTCGTACGTTTCTATCTTTGTGAGAGACAACAGGCATTCCTGGATGCGCATATCCACGCGTTTTCCTTCTATGACGGTATATTCCCGGTCCTAATCTACGACAATTTGACGACAGCGGTACAGAAGGTGTTGCGAGGGCGCGATCGCATCGAGCAGTCTGGATTCAGCAAGTTCAAGGCCTACTACAGCTTTGAAGCCCGGTTTTGCAATCCCGACAGCGGTAATGAGAAAGGCGGCGTTGAAGGACTGGTCGGTTATGCACGCCGCAATTACATGGTCCCTATACCGGAGGCAGCTAGCCTGGAAGAGCTGAACGAGGAGATTCTTCGGCAGTGCGTCGCTTACGGCGATCACAAGATGGCTGGACGCGACCTCACCGTGAACGAATTATACGAAGAGGAGAAAGGGCATCTTCTTGCCCTTCCCGAAGCGGCTTTCAGCAATGTGCAGACATCAGTGGGCCGGGCCGACAAGTATG
>Ga0181523_10003373_pt1 | contig 14622 bp, 11 predicted proteins | sample PEATcosm2014_Bin_43_FD_119752 | JGI IMG/M metagenome (GOLD analysis project Ga0181523, IMG submission 119752) | Peatland microbial communities from MTU Mesocosm Facility, Houghton, MI, USA - PEATcosm2014_Bin05_30_metaG | ecosystem: Environmental > Terrestrial > Soil > Wetlands > Peat | place...
CCGAGCTCGAGGCCCGCCGGCCCGGCGGCTGACCCAGCCGGACAGCGGCTGCGGCCGGAGGGTCGACGCTGGTGTCAGAGGGTCGACGCCGGAGCCAGCCCGGCGAGGAGCGACGGGAGCCGGCTTCGCCACGACTCGGTGGCCTCGGCCACACCCAGGTCGACCAGTCCGTCGACGACGATCCGGTCCCCTCCGGTGGTGCCGAGCACTCGGATCCCGACACCGGCCTCGGCGGCGCGGGAGATCAGCTCGGCCCGCTCGGTGGTGCACACCACCACGCGGGACGGCGCCTCGGTGAAGAGCTCGTGGTGGTCGCCGATGCCGCTGACCTGCAGGCCGACGCCCGAGCGCACCGAAAGTTCGGCCAAGGTCACCCCGAGGCCTCCTCCCGACACGTCGTGGATGCCGTCCACCAGCCCGCCTCCACCGGCCACGGCCTCGGCGACCAGGGCAGCGACGAACCCGACCAGGCGCCCGTGGCCGTCGAGGTCCAGCGGCGGCAGTGTCCCGTTGCGGTGGCCGCGGCACTCGGTCGCCCAGCGCGACCCTCCGAGCGAGGGCGTATGCCGGCGACTGCCCGATGCGCCCACGCTGGCATCGAGCAGTACCAGCGCGCCACCGTCGACGAGGGTCACCCCGGGTGGGCGGGCGGCCAGTACCTCGATCAGCCCGAGGGCGCCGATGACCGGGGTCGGATCGATGTCGACACCGAAGCTCTCGTTGTAGAGGCTGACGTTCCCCCCGATCACCGGGAGGCCCAGGGCCAGGCAGGCCTCGCTCATGCCGTCGATGGCCTCGGACAACTGCCACATCACCTCGGGATGCTCGGGGTTGCCGAAGTTGAGGCAGTTGACCACCGCCTTGGGGGTGGCCCCGGCGCAGGCGATGTTGAGTGCGGCCTCGGCCACCGTGGCCGCCGTGCCGGCGCGCGGATCGATGGCGCACCAGGTCGGGTTGGAGTCGGTGGTGAGGGCCAGGCCCCGCTCCGAAGGGGGCAGGCCCGGCGCAGCCAGGCGGAGGACGGCGGCATCCCCTCCCGGCCCTTCGGCCGTGTTGAGGAAGAGCTGGTGGTCGTACTGCCGGTAGACCCACGAGGGATCCGACAGCAGCGCCAGGACGTCCCGGCCACAGTCGACGGGCGCCGGAAGGGCGCCGGGGTCGTCTGCGGCACGGGCCTCCTGGTCGGCCGGCCGGGTCATCGGCCGGTGGTAGAGGGGCGCCTCCTCGCTGAGGGCCTCTGCCGGCACGTCGCCCAACACGGCCCCGTCGAAGCCGTCCAGGATCCGGAGCCGCCCGGGGCCGTCGGCCGGGGGATCGGTCACCTTGCCCACCACCGCCGAGCGCACCTCCCACCGGCGGCACACGTCCTCGACCCGGGCCAGGTCCTCGGGGGTGACGATGGCCAGCATCCGCTCCTGGCTCTCGGAGGTCATCACCTCGTAGTCGACCATCCCCGGCTCGCGCCGGGGCACGGCCGACACGTCGACGTCCATCCCCACGCCGCCCCGGGCGGCGGTCTCCGAGGTGGCGCACACCAGGCCGGCGCCGCCCAGGTCCTGGATGCCCACGACCAGCTTGGCGTCGAGCAGCTCCAGACAGGCCTCGATGAGCCGCTTTTCCTCGTAGGGGTCGCCGACCTGGACACTGGGCCGCTTGGCCGCCTCCTCCTCTGCGCTCTCCCCCCCGAACCCGGCGGACGCCAGCACGCTGACCCCGCCGATCCCGTCCCGGCCGGTGGAGGAGCCGAGCAGCACCGCCAGGTTCCCTACACCCGACGCCTGGCCGAGCACCAGGCGCTCGGTGGGCAGCACCCCCATGCACAACACGTTCACGAGGGGGTTCTGGGCGTAACAGGAGTTGAAGGTGAGCTCGCCCCCCACCGTGGGCACGCCCACCGAGTTCCCGTACCCGGAGATGCCGGACACCACCCCTTCGATCAGCCACTGCTGGCGGGCGTCACGCGGATCGCCGAAGAACAGCGGGTCCATCACCGCGATGGGCCGGGCCCCCATGGTGAAGATGTCCCGCAGGATCCCCCCCACCCCGGTGGCCGCCCCCTGGTAGGGCTCGATGGCCGAGGGGTGGTTGTGGCTCTCGATGCGGATGGCCACCGCGATCCCGTCACCGGCATCGATGACCCCGGCATTCTCGCCGGGCCCGACCAGCACGTGGGGGCCCTCGGTGGGCAGGCGCCGGAGGTGGACCCGCGACGACTTGTACGAGCAGTGCTCGCTCCACATGACTGCGAACAGGGCAAGCTCGAGGCGGTTGGGGGGGCGGCCGAGGATGGCCTCGACCTCGTCGCGCTCGCCATCGGTGAGGCCCAACGCCCGATGGAGCTGCTCGCCCCCCTCGCCCGTTCCGCCGTGGTCTTGTTCTCCACGTTCATCCATCGCGCCGAGCGTACCTGCGTCGCGTGCGCGCCTCGTGTGGCTTGCGGCCGCGTCCGGGGATCGACCTCCCGGCGTGGAGGGGATCGCCCGGTCCGACCCGGCGCCCGGTCCGTATCGACCGATGCGGTCTGTGGTTGAATCGCGGCCGGCGGAAGAAGGCGAACCTGACGTGCAGGTGTGCTGTCCGCGGGAGGTTCGACATGAGGGACGCCAGACCCGGCGACAGGCGCATCGGCCCGGCCCTGGTGGCGGTGATCGTGGCCGCGGTCGTCGGCTGCTCCCCCCTGTTGCTCCTCCCCGACACCTCCGCCGCTGCCTCGCCGGGCGTGGTGGCCGGCCAGCCCGTTGCCATCGGAACCGCCGGAAGCTACGGAGCGGCCCCCGCCACCGGGCTGGTCGCACCAGTGGTGGCCATGTCGGCCACGCCGAGTGGAAAGGGCTACTGGCTGGTGGCCGCCGACGGGGGGATCTTCGCCTTCGGAGACGCGTCGTTCTTCGGCTCGACCGGCGCCCAGCACCTCAACCGCCCGGTGGTGGGGATGGCGGCCACGCCGAGCGGAAAGGGCTACTGGCTGGTGGCCTCCGACGGGGGGGTCTTCGCCTTCGGAGACGCGTCGTTCTTCGGCTCGACGGGCGCCCAGCACCTCAACCGCCCGGTGGTGGGGATGGCGGCCACGCCGAGCGGAACGGGCTACTGGCTGGTGGCCTCCGACGGGGGGATCTTCGCCTTCGGAGACGCGTCGTTCGCCGGCTCGACGGGCGCCCAGCACCTCAACCGCCCGGTGGTGGGGATGGCGGCCACGCCGAGCGGAAAGGGCTACTGGCTGGTGGCCTCCGACGGGGGGATCTTCGCCTTCGGAGACGCCCCGTTCCTGGGGTCGATGGGCGGGCAACCCCTCAACCGCCCCGTGGTCGGGATGGCGGCCACGCCGAGCGGAACGGGCTACTGGCTGGTGGCCTCCGACGGGGGGATCTTCAACTTCGGAGATGCCCCGTTCCTGGGGTCGATGGGCGGCCAGCCGATCGCCGACCCGATCGCCGCCATCGTGGCCACCCCGGACGGGCAGGGGCTTTGGCTGCTGCCCGTGCCGCCGGGTCGGGTCGGAGGGCCGAACCTGGCCGGCGTCGTCATCTCCAACCTGTCGGACATTCCCGGCAACCTCTACCCGAAGGGCACCAAGGTGGCGGCCCTGACCTTCGACGACGGGCCCTCACCGGTGTACACCCCCCAGATCCTGCAGGTGCTGACCGCGGCGCAGGTCCCGGCCACCTTCCAGATCATCGGCGACCAGGGCGCGACCTGGCCGAACCTCCTCGCCCGGGAGGCCGCCGACGGGATGACCCTGACCAACCACACCTGGAACCACACCGATCTGACCTATCTGAGTCCCGCCGGATGGCCCGCTGAGGTGGACAGGACCACCGACCTGATCACCTCGGTAACCGGACAGCCGGTGAAGTGCCTTCGACCGCCATACGGCGACACCGACGCGTCGGTCCTCTCCCAGCTCGCCCAGCGCTCATTGGGCGAACTCATGTGGGATGTCGACCCTTCCGACTACCTGAGGCCGGGAACCGCGGTGATCGTGAACCGGGTGCTCTCCGCCCTCCACCCCGGGGCGATCATCGTCCTTCACGACGGTGGTGGCGACCGATCCCAGACGGTGGCAGCCCTTCCGGCGATCATCAGCGGGATCCGAGCGGCCGGGTACACACTCGTATCCGTGTGCAACTGACCGGGATCGTCAGGGCAGCCCAGGCGAATGACCGGCCCTCGGATCGGACGGGGCCGGCGAATGGACCGCCACCAGGCACGTGGCCGCGGACAAAAGGCGCCTCCTGTTTTTCAGACGAGCTCGGGCCGGATCGTTCCCTGATGATCCAAATCAACACGGGGAGATCGGCGCGTGCAGGACAACCGGGAGAAACCATTTGCCCCATATGGAGAACTCTGGGATGCTCTCCCCATGGCTTCCCCTACTTCGACGAAATCGCGCAAAAAAACCTCCATGTCCGACGCCCACAAAGCGGCATTGGCCAAGGGTCGCGAGGAAGGGCGCATCGTGCGCCAGTACCTCGAGGCCCTCGAGTCGACCAAACCCCGCCGGGGCCGCAAGCGGACACCGGACTCGATCCGCCGTCGCCTGTCCGCCATCGAGGCCGCCCTGCCCACGGCCGAACCGCTCTCGCGCCTGCATCTGGTCGAGGAGAAGCAGCGGCTCGAGGCCGAGCTGTCCCATAGTGGGGACACAGTGGACCTGGCCGCCCTGGAGAAGAGCTTCGTGAAGGTGGCCCGCCTCTACGGCGAGCGCAAGGGCATCTCCTACTCGGCGTGGCGGACCGTGGGCGTCAGCGCCTCCGTGCTGCAGCAGGCGAAGATCCCCCGCACCCGAAGCTGAGCCCACCGGGCCCGGTCTCCCCGGGGTCCGCCGAGCCCCATCCCCCGGACCCCCGTCAGGCAGGTGTCGCCCCCACCGGGGACGCCGCCGACGCGAGCAGCGCGGACAGCAATACCCTGCCGTCGACCGAGCCCAGCAGGGGGTCGGAGGCCCGTTCGGGATGGGGCATGAGCCCGACCACGTTGCGGGCCCGGTTGCACACCCCGGCGATGTCGTCGACCGAGCCGTTGGGGTTGTCCACGTAGCGCACCACCACCCGGTCCTCGGACTGCAGCTCGGCCAGGGTGTCGGCGTCGCAGGTGTAGTTGCCCTCGAAGTGGTTGATGGGGATGCGCAACTCGGTGCCCACCGGCACGCCGGCAGTCAGCACGGAGTCCCCGGTCTCCACCCGGATCACCACGGTGGCGCACACGAACCGCAGGCCCCGGTTCTTCTGGAGCGCCCCGGGAAGCAGCCCGGCCTCGCACAGCACCTGGAAGCCGTTGCAGATGCCCACTACCGGCCCACCGTCGGCCGCGAACCGTCCCACCGCATCCATCACCGGGGAGAATCGCGCGATGGCCCCCGGCCGGAGGTAGTCGCCGTGGGCGAACCCGCCCGGGAGGATCAGGGCGTCGTACCCGGCGACCGACGTGTCGCCGTGCCACACCAGGTCGGCCGAGGCGCCGAGGCGCTCGACGGCGAGGATGGAATCGTGTTCGCAGTTGGTGCCCGGGAAGATGACCACGCCGATCCGGGCGCCCATCAGATCCCGGCTCCCGCCGGGTTGACCGTGACCGACGACTCCTCGATGACCGGGTTGGCCAGCAGCCGGTCGGCCACCTCCGTGGCCTGGGCCAGCGCGTCGGTCTCATCCGCCGCGGAGATGTCGAACCAGAACGCCTTTCCGGCACGCACCCCGGACACGCCCGACAGGCCCAGGGCGGGCAGAGCCCGTTCGATGGTCGCCCCCTGGGGATCGGCGATGCCGTCGCGGAGGCGCACCTCCACCAGCACCGAGAAGCGTTCCGAGGAGGCCATCGTCACGCACCGTACCAGTCGCGCAGGAAACGTCCGCAGACCCGCTCGTAGGCGTCGACGTACCGGGTGGAGGTGGCCGACACGATCTCGTCGGGAAGCGAGGGCGGCGGCGGCTCCTTGTCCCACGGCTGGGCCTCGAGCCAGTCGCGCAGGGGCTGCTTGTCGAAGGAGGGCGGGTTGGTGCCCGGGGCACAGTCGTCGGCCGGCCAGAAGCGCGACGAGTCGGGGGTGAGCACCTCGTCGCAGATGGACAGCGCCCCGTCGATGAACCCGAGCTCGAACTTGGTGTCGCAGATCACGATCCCCTGCTCTTCGGCCCGGGCCGCGGCCCGGGCGTAGGCGGCCAGGCACAGCTCGGCGGCGGCCTCGGCGGCCTCCCGGCCCACCAGGTCGACGGCCTCGGCCATGCCGATGTTGAGGTCGTGGCCCTCCACCGCCTTGGTGGACGGGGTGAAGATGGGCTCGGGCAGCCGGTCCGCGTGGCGGAGGCCCGCCGGCATGGCCATCCCGTGGACGGTGCCGGTGCGCTGGTACTCCTTGTACGCCGAGCCGGCCAGGTAGCCGCGGACGATGCACTCGACGTCGAGCATGTCGGCCCGCCTGACCAGCATGGCCCGCCCGGCCAACTCCTCGAGGCCCCCGGGCAGCGCCGCCGCCCCCTCGGGGAACTCGGCGGTATCCGCGCTGATCAGGTGGTTGGGGGCCAGGTCGGAGAGCTCCTCCAGCCAGTAGGCGGTCATGGCGGTGAGCACCCTTCCCTTGTCGGGGATGGGCTCGTCCATGATCACGTCGAAGGCGGAGATCCGGTCGGAGGCCACCATCAGCAGCCTGCCCTGACCGGCGTCGTAGAGCTCGCGGACCTTGCCCGAGGAGAGGAGGGTCAACGGGGCGGCAGACGGCAAGGTCATGGTGCAAGGTCCTCCAGGGCGTCGGTGAACCGGTGGACGTGGCGCAGGGTGCGGGAGAGGTCGAAGGCGTCGTCGAGGGCGGCGGCCGACAGGGTGACCTCGGGGTCCTCGTCGAGCACCTGGCGGAAGGAGCGACCCCCCTCCCAGGCGGCCCGGGCGTCCCGCTGCACGATGCGGTAGGCCGCGTCGCGGCTGAGGCCGCCATCGACCAGGGCCAGCAGGACCGACTGGCTGAACACCAGTCCGTGGCTGCCCTCGGTCAGGGTGGCCAGGGCCCGTTCGGGGTGGATCACCAGCCCTTCGACCAGTCCCTTCGTCTTTTGCAGCATGTACAGGGCGAGCATGCTGGCGTCGGGGAGCACCACCCGCTCCACCGAGCTGTGCGAGATGTCGCGCTCGTGCCAGAGAGCCACGTCCTCGAGGCCGGCGGCCAGGTAGCCGCGCAGGACGCGGGCCAGGCCGCACAGCCGTTCGGAGAGGATCGGATTGCGCTTGTGGGGCATGGCCGAGCTCCCCTTCTGCCCCGGCTTGAACGGCTCCTCCACCTCCCCGAGCTCGCTGCGGGCCATGTGGCGCACCTCGGTGGCGATCTGCTCGATGGTGGCGCCGACCGAGGCGCAGGCGTACAGGTACTCGGCATGGCGGTCGCGGGCCACCACCTGGGTGGCCGGGGTGGGCGTGAGGCCCAGCGCGTGGCAGACATGGCCCTCCACCCGGGGGTCGATGTTCGAGTAGGTGCCCACCGCCCCCGACAGCTTGCCCACTGCCACTCGGTGGCGGGCGGCCCGCAGGCGCTGGAGATCGCGGTCGGCCTGCAGGGCCCACAGCGAGAACTTGGCCCCGAAGGTGGTCGGCTCGGCGTGCATCCCGTGCGTCCGTCCGGTCACCGGGATGTCGATGCACTCCACGGCCCTGGCCTTCAGCGCCCGCACCAGTCGGGAGCAGGCCTCGATGAGCAGGTCCGAGGCGCGGGTCAGTGTGGCGCACGACGCGGTGTCCACCACGTCGGAGGAGGTGAGGCCGTAGTGGATCCACGAGCCCTCGGGCTGGCCGATGGCCGCCTGCACCACGTCGACGAAGGCGGCGACGTCGTGGTCGGTGACCCGCTCGCGCTCGGCTACCGCGTCGACGAAGGCGGCGTCGATGTGGGGGGCCCTCGACCGGCAGACCGCGGCGGCCTCGGCCGGCACGTCACCCACCTCGACCCAGCCGTCGGTAGCCAGCAGCTCCACCCGAAGCCACATGGCGAACCGGGCCTCGTCCGAGAACAGCTCGGCCATCTCCGGGGGTGCGTAGCGCGGGATCATTGCGAGACCTCCTCCTTGGCGGCCGGCGTCGGTGCGCCGGACCCGTCCGGTTCCGGCCCCGCCGTGGCGGACAGGGCGATGTCGGACCTGAGGTGCATCCCCGGCCAGTCGATGACGTCCACCGCCCGGTAGGCGCGCCGGCGTGCGTCGGCGATGGTCGGCCCGAGGGCGGTGACGCCGAGCACCCGGCCGCCCGCGGTCACCACCGCGCCCTCCGGGCCTCCCGAGGCGACCGCGGTGCCGGCGTGGAAGACGGTGACCCCTTCGACGGCTGCGGCATCGCCCAGGCCGGTGATGACGTCGCCGGTCCGTGGTGCCTCGGGATACCCCTCCGACGCCAGCACCACGCAGACAGCCGCGTCCGGTGCGAACCTGGGCACGGTGGTGAGGGCACCGGAGGCCGCCTCGGCCAGCAGGGCGGCCAGGTCACCTTGGTACCGGGGCAGCACCACCTGGGTCTCGGGGTCACCGAACCGCACGTTGAACTCGAGCACCTTCGGGCCGTCCGGCGTGAGCATCAGGCCGGCGTAGAGCACGCCGCGGTACTCGATGCCCCGGGCCCGCAGCGCGGCCACCAGCGGGGCCACCGCGCTGTCCACCAGCCGGTGGACCATGGCGTCGTCGACCAGGGGGACCGGCGAGTACGCGCCCATCCCGCCGGTGTTGGGGCCGTAGTCGAGGTCGTCGCGGCGCTTGAAGTCCTGGGCCGGGGCCAGGGCGGCCAGGCGCTCGCCGTCGCACAGCACCAGCAGCGAGCACTCGGAGCCGACCAGCCCCTCCTCGACCACCACCCGGCGGCCGGCCTCCCCGAAGGCGTCACCGGAGAGCTTGGCATCGACGTCGGCCTCGGCCTCGGCCAGTGAGTCGGTGACCAGCACCCCCTTGCCGGCGGCCAGCCCGTCGGTCTTGACCACCCAGGGGCCGGGCAGCGAGCGCAGGAAGGCCTTGGCCTCCACCGGGTCCCCGAACACGCTGAAGCGGGCGGTGGGCACGCCGGCCTCGGCCAGCATCTCCTTCATGAAGGCCTTGGAACCCTCCAGCCTGGCCCCCTCGGCGCCGGGCCCGAAGACCAGCCTGCCCGACGACCGCAGCCGGTCGGCCAGGCCGTCCACCAGCGGGGCCTCGGGGCCGATCACGAAGAGGTCCGCATCGATCTCCTCGGCCGGGGTGTCCACGCTGGTGATGGTGTGGCCCTCGAGCGTCGTCCCGGTGATGCCCGGGTTGCCCGGGGTCACCACCACGTCGGCGGTCCGCCCCAGGACGACGGCCAGGGCGTGCTCACGGCCCCCGGAGCCGACCACGCAGACCGTACGGACCGGGCCGCCCACCGGCATCCTGGCCGCCGCGCCGCTCATGCGGCGAAGCGTACGAACTGGTCGCGGCCGGGGCCGACGCCGACCAGCCGGACCGGCGTGCCGATCTGCTCGGCCAGGAAGCGCACGTAGTCGCGGGCGGCCTGGGGCAGGTCGCCGATCTCGGTGGCCGCGGTGATCTCCGTCTTCCACCCGGGCAGCTCCTCGTAGACGGGGGTGACCTGGTGGAAGACCGACTGGTGGTAGGGCGGATGGGTGAACCGCTCGCCGTTGGCCTCGTAGGCCACACACACCTTGACCGTGTCGAAGGTGTCGAGCACGTCGAGCTTGGTCAGCGCCACCTCGGACAGCGAGTTGAGGCGCACCGCCTGGCGCATCATCACCGCGTCGAACCAGCCGGGGCGGCGGCGGCGGCCGGTGTTGACCCCGTACTCGTGGCCGCGGTCGACCAGGGTGTCGCCGATCTCATCGGTGAGCTCGGTGGGGAACGGGCCGCTGCCCACCCGGGTCACGTAGGCCTTGGCGATTCCGATGACCTGGTCGATGTAGCGCGGGCCGACGCCGGCCCCGGTGCACGCCCCACCGGCCACCGGGTTGGAGGAGGTGACGAAGGGATAGGTGCCGTGGTCGAGGTCGAGGAAGGTGGCCTGGGCCCCCTCGAGCAGCACGTTGGCCCCGCGCTCGAGGGCCTCGTGGACCAGGCCCACGGTGTCGGCCACCATCGGCCCCACCCGCGGCGCCAGCTCGTCGAGGTAGTGGGCGCAGATGTCGTCGGCCGACAGGGGCAGGCGGTTGTACACCTTGGCCAGGACCTGGTTCTTCTCCTTCAGCACCACGTCGAGCTTCTGCCGGAAGATCTTCGGGTCGAGGAGGTCCTGGACACGCAGCCCGACCCGCGAGGACTTGTCGGCGTAGGCGGGGCCGATCCCCCGCTTGGTGGTGCCCAGCTTGTTCTTGCCCAGGTAGCGCTCGGCCAGCTGGTCGAGCTCGTGGTGGTACGGCATGATCAGGTGGGCGTTGCCGCTCACCAGCAGCCGCGAGGTGTCGATGCCCTTCGCCTCGAGCACGTCGACCTCGGCCAGCAGCACGGTCGGGTCGACCACCACGCCGTTGCCGATGACCGGGGTGATGTGCGGGTAGAGGATGCCGCTCGGCACCAGCTGGAGGGCGAAGGTCTCCCCGTCCACCACGATGGTGTGGCCGGCGTTGTGGCCGCCCTGGTAGCGGACGACCACCTCCATCTCCTTGGCCAGGAGATCGGTGAGCTTGCCCTTGCCCTCATCACCCCACTGGGTCCCGACGACGACGGTTGCCGGCACGCGTCACTCCTCCGTTTCGAAAAGCGGATTACGCACCAGTGTAGCCCGGTCGCCGGTGGACCCCGGGCGGGGCGGGGCCGTTCAGCGGAATGCGATCAGATCGGGGTCAGAGCCCCTTGGACGACAGCGCCGACCGGACGAAGGTGGCCAGCTCGGACTCGCCGGTGGGGTTCGGGTGCACCGAGATGCCGCCACCGCTGGCGATGATCGGGTTGATCCACCGTACGCTCGAGGACTTGCATGCGTCGTGCCCGATCGACGGGGCGAAGGTGTTGACGAAGGTGGCTCCAAAGGCCGAGGCCTCGGACTGCAGCATCGAGTTGAGGTCCTCCTCGATGCCGTTGAGGTAGGAGGTGTCGCCGGTGGTCAGGGGCATGGTCGGATAGCAGTGCCCGCTCTGGGGGAGGAGGTCCGGGTAGCCGACCACGAACACCTGGGCCTGCGGTGAACGCGCGTGGACTCCCTGGAGGACCCCGCCGACGGTCGAGGCGTCACCGCTCACGTCGTTGGCGAAGGTGTTGCCGTAGATGTCCTTGCAGGGCGAGCCGATATTGAGGAAGTCGAGGATGTCGGTGACGCCGCAGTCGACCAGGGCCCCCACGAACAGGTCGTTGTCGTTCCCTCCGATCCCGACGGTCACCACGTTGGTCGAGCCGGACAGGGCGTTGAACTGGGGGGCCACTCCGGGGTACTGCGAGGTGGTCATGTTGCCCGAGGTGGCACCCGAGCAGCTGACGTCCTGCAGGTTCCAGCCGTCGGCCTGGGCGATGAGGTGCGGGTAGTTGAGGGTCGTCTGCAGGCACAACGGCGAGATCGTCGAGGAGAGCGGAAGGATGCCCGCACCGGCGGTGTAGGAGTCGCCCAGGGCCACGTAGTTGAGTGGTGCAGCCGACGCCGGGGCGGCCGTGCCCGCCACGACCACCGTGGCCGCCAGTGCGGCTGCCGCCATCATCGGAGCGAGCAACCTGGCGAGCCCGCGCCTGCCGGTCCTGCCCATCCGCAGTGCCATCGATGGTTCCCCCGTTCCCGTGCTGTCGTCACCGCCGCTCTGACCAACCGGCAGGGCGATCCCCCGCCCTGCCGTGGTGACGCACCGACCATCGGATCTAACCACGTTCGGCGCACGGCGGTCAACGGCCGCTCGGGCACGCGCGCCCGGAGCGACTCACACCAGGACGATGGCGTCGTCCTTCTCGTCCACGGTCACCGTCGATCCCTCGGGGTAGCGCCCCTCGAGCAGAGCCAGGGCCAGGGGGTCCTCCACCTTGCGCTGGATGACACGGCGCAATGGCCGGGCCCCGAAGTCGGGGTCGAAGCCGGCATGGGCCAGCCACGACTCGGCGGCCGGGGTCACCGACAGGCTGAGGCGCCGCTCGGTGAGCCGCCCGCGCAATCCCAGGAGCCGGATGGAGACGATCCGGTTGAGGTCCGCCTCGGTCAGCGAGTGGAACCGCACGATCTCGTCGATCCGGTTGATGAACTCGGGCTTGAAGGACTCGATCGGCTCGCCAGGGATGTTCGACGTCATGATCAGCACGGTGTTGGTGAAGTCGACCGTGCGGCCCTGGCCGTCGGTGAGGCGGCCGTCCTCCAGAACCTGGAGCAGCGTGTTGAAGACGTCGGGGTGGGCCTTCTCCAGCTCGTCGAGGAGCACCACCGCATAGGGACGCCGGCGGATGGCCTCGGTGAGCTGGCCGCCCTCTTCGTACCCGACATAGCCGGGGGGTGCACCGACCAGGCGGGCCACCGAGTGGCGCTCGCCGTACTCGCTCATGTCGATGCGGACCATGGCCCGCGCGTCGTCGAAGAGGAACTCGGCCAGCGCACGGGCCAGCTCGGTCTTGCCGACCCCGGTGGGCCCCATGAAGAGGAACGAGCCGATCGGGCGGTCGGGATCGGACAGGCCGGCCCGGCTGCGGCGGATGGCGTTGGACACGGCCGAGACCGCCTCGTCCTGGCCCACCACCCGGGCGTGGAGCGCGTCCTCCATCCGGATGAGCTTCTCCACCTCGCCCTCCAGCAGCCGGCTGACCGGCACGCCGGTCGCCCGGCTCACCACCTCGGCCACGTCCTCGGCGTCGACCTCCTCCTTCAGGAATCGCTGGGTCTTCTGCAGTTCGTTGAGCGCCTCGGTGGCCTCTTCGACCTGGCGCTCGAGCGTGGGGATCAGCCCGTAGGTGATCTCGGAGGCCTCGGCCAGGTTCCCCTCGCGTCCCAGCCGCTCGGCGTCGCCGCGCTTGCGCTCCAGGTCGCCCTTGAGCGCCTGGATGGTGTTGATGGCCTCCTTCTCGGACTGCCAGTGGGCGGTCATCGCCCCCGACTCCTCCTGGAGGTTGGCCATCTCCTCGTCCAACCGGGCCAGGCGCTCGGCCGATGCCGGGTCGGTCTCCTTGGCCAGGGCCATCCGCTCGATCTCCAGCTGGCGCAGCCGCCGGGTCACCACGTCGAGCTCGGTGGGCATCGAGTCGATCTCGATGCGCAGCCGGCTGGCCGCTTCGTCCATCAGGTCGATGGCCTTGTCGGGCAGGAAGCGGCCGGTCACGTAGCGGTCCGAGAGGACGGCGGCGGCGACCAGGGCGGCATCCTGGATGCGGACGCCGTGGTGTACCTCGTACCGCTCCTTCAGACCGCGCAGGATGGCGATGGTGTCCTCCACCGACGGCGGCGGCACGAACACCTGCTGGAACCGCCGTTCGAGGGCGGCGTCCTTCTCGATGTACTTGCGGTACTCGTCGAGGGTGGTGGCACCGATCAGGCGCAGCTCGCCCCGGGCCAGCATCGGCTTGATCATGTTGCCGGCATCCATCGCCCCCTCGGAGCCGCCCCCCGCGCCCACGATGGTGTGGAGCTCGTCGATGAAGGTGATCACCTCGCCCTCGGCGTCCGCGATCTCCTTCAACACCGCCTTCAGCCGCTCCTCGAACTCGCCCCGGTACTTGGCCCCCGCCACCATCGAGCTCATGTCGAGGCTGATCACCCGCTTGCCCTTCAGGCCCTCGGGAACGTCCCCCTCCACGATGCGCTGAGCCAGGCCCTCGACGATGGCCGTCTTGCCCACCCCGGGCTCGCCGATCAGGACGGGGTTGTTCTTGGTGCGGCGGGACAGCACCTGGATGACCCGGCGCACCTCTTCGTCCCTGCCGATGACCGGGTCCATCTTCCCCTGGCGGGCCGCGGCAGTCAGGTCGCGGCCGTACTTCTCCAGGGCCTGGAAGGTCTCCTCGGGGTTCTGGGAGGTGACCCGGTGGCTGCCCCGCACGTCGCGCAGGGCGCTGAGCAGCTGGTCCCGCTCCGCGCCCAGCCGGTCGGCCATGGTCAGCAGGAGGTGCTCGACCGACAGGTACTCGTCCCCCATCTCGGTACGCTGCTTGTCTGCCGCCTCGAGGACGTCGCGCAGGGCGCGGTTGATGCCGGGCTCCGCCCCGCCCAAGGCCTGGGGCAGCCGGGCCAGGTCGTCGCCGATCTTCTGGCGGACCACGGCGGGCTCCACCCCCACCCGGGTCAGGATGGGACCGGCGATGCCGTCGGCCTGGTCGAGCACGGCAGCCAGCACGTGGTCGGGGGTGACCTCGGCGTTGCTGTGGCTGCGCGCCCGGTCGACGGCCGAGGCCAGCGCCTCTTGGGTCTTGAGGGTCCAGCGTTCCGGGTTGATGGTCATATGCGTCCTCCTGATCCTTACGCGGTGTGCCGGGCCGGCCGGGTCGGCACCAGGTGTTGCCCGAGGGGAACCAACTCGCGTCGGTACTGGCGGTGGGTGACCGCCACGGCCTCCCGGGCCGCGGCCCGGGTGGCAGCCAGCTCCTCTTCGAGGCGGACCACCTCGTCCTCCAGCTCCATCACACGGCGCGCCCCCTCGAGATTCAGGCCGGCGGTGGTGAGGCTCTGAATGTGGCGGAGCCGGTCGAGGTCCTCCTCACTGAAACGCCGGCTGCCCCCGCTCGTGCGGCTGGGGTCGAGGAGGCC
>Ga0181523_10003379_pt1 | contig 14597 bp, 16 predicted proteins | sample PEATcosm2014_Bin_43_FD_119752 | JGI IMG/M metagenome (GOLD analysis project Ga0181523, IMG submission 119752) | Peatland microbial communities from MTU Mesocosm Facility, Houghton, MI, USA - PEATcosm2014_Bin05_30_metaG | ecosystem: Environmental > Terrestrial > Soil > Wetlands > Peat | place...
CCGCTTTTTGCAGCGCCGCCACGGCAGCTCGTCCATAGGGTGCGTGCTCGGGATTCGCAATGGCGATTTTTCCCACGCGTGCGTCCTTCAGCGCGTCGAATCCTCGTTCCGCAAGCCGCAAATGCGCTCCCGCCGGCGCCCACAGCACCAGGTGCCCTTGCGCATACACAAACAGCGACTGCCCATCGGCCACTCCGGCAGCCACCAATTGCTCCGGATACTGTGCATCAGCGGAGAAAAATACGTCGAACGGCGCCCCGTTCTCGATTTGCGCTCGAAAATTCCCGCTCGAGCCGTAACTGATCTCCACTTTTGTGCCAGTTTTCTTTTCAAATTCACTGCCCATGTCCTTCATCGCGAATTGCAAGTCTGCCGCCGCCGCAACCCGCAGCGTTTGCGCGCGCACGCACGTCGCCAAGACCACTAAGGACAACACCAGTAAGCGGAATACTGCCGCTCGTTTCCGCAGCACATTCATGGGATTCTCCAAACTCACATCCGCAGAATCATCACTTCCGTCGACTTGATCAACGCTGCCGCTCGCTCCCCCACCTTCAACCTCAACTCCCGCGCCGCATCCGCGGTAATGATGGACGTAATGTGCTGCTCCCCGATCGCCAGCGTGACCTGCGCCAGCAGGCCGCTAAATTTCAGCGCCACCACCCGCCCGATTAACTGGTTTCGCCCGCTGATCTTCCGGAAGTTTCCTCGCCGCGTGGTAATGTCCCCTCGCTCCAGCTTCTTCGGAATCATCCGGTCAATTTCCGATTCCGGCACGCGATGGTGCCCGCCGGGCGTCTTCGCCGTCTTTATCTTTTTGTGGTAGATCCACTGCTTTAAGGTCGGATAGCTGATTCCCAATATATTTGCGGCTTCCCGCGGCGCCAGAAGTCTTTGCATGGTCTTCCCCCGCACGCGAGAATAAACGTCTTTATCGCCTATCGCAATACGATTTTATGCGATTTTTGCTGTCGGCGACTTGCCTCAGCTCTTACGGGGCCAACCCATAGGTAACTCTGGCTACGCTTTGTCATCCTGAGGAGCGCCTCTTGCCACGAAGGATCTCACCGTCCAACTTACCCACATTCGTTCCGCGCTTCTCGCCCCATCGCACTCAATGCCTTAATTCCGCAGCGGCTTCCCGGTCTTCAATGTGTGCGCAATCCTCTCCTGGGTCTTCTTCTCCCCGCACAACGATACAAACGCCTCGCGCTCCAAATCCAGCACGTACTGCTCACTCACCATCTGCGGTGCTGAAAGCGCTCCTCCCGCCAGAATATTCCCCAGCTTCCGCGCCACATGCGCATCGTAATCCGACGCATATCCGCCACGCACCATCAGGTGAATGGCCATCTTCGCCGCCGCCAAGAACGATTCCCCCAGCACTTTAATCTGCGTCGTCTGCGCTCCCTCTTGCCACGTCGATGCCGCCGCTTGCCATCCTCCACGCGACAGCGCCAACGCCGTCTGTTTCGCATCCGCCACCAATCTGTCGCGATTCAGGGAGACCGCGTCGCTCTTCCGCAAATATCCCAACTCCCGGCATTCTTCCGCGCTCGTTCCCACTTTCGCCATCGCAATATTCTCGAACACTGGCTTCAAAGTGTGAAACAAATCCAGGTCGTCCCCCGACGCGGCGTTCTCATTCGCGTGGATCAGCATCTCCTTCGTCCCGCCTCCCCCCGGGATCAACCCTACTCCCGTTTCCACCAGCCCGATGTACGCCTCCGCCGCCGCGTGGATCTTCGCCGCATGCAGGCTGATTTCGCACCCTCCCCCCAGCGCCATTCCCTGCGGCGCGGCCACCACCGGCTTCGGTGCATACTTGATTGCCAGGTTCACATTCTGAAATTGCTTCACGGCCATGTGCAGTTCGTCCCACTCCTGCTCCTGCGCGCCAATCAGCACCATCATCAGGTTCGCGCCAACCGAGAAGTTCGTAGCCTGATTCGCAATCACCATCGCCGCAAAATCCGTTTCCAGCCGCTTCAGCCCTTTGTGAACCATCGCGATTAAATCCGCGCCGATCGCGTTCATCTTCGCGTGAAATTCGCAGCACACCACGCCATCACCCAAATCAATCAGGCTTGCACCGGTGTTGCGTTCCACCTCGCGCCCGGCCTCCTTCAGATTCTTCAGGATCAGGATCCCGGCTGGTTCCGCCACTTTCTTCATCGATCCGCTGCCAAAATCAAATACTGAACTCTCGCCCTTCTCCGACTCGTAAAAACTCTTTCTCCCGCTCGCCAGCGCCTTCTCAAATATCGGCGGCAAGCTCCGGCCTTCCTTTTTAATCTGTTCCGCGAACGCGGCCAGCCCAATCGCATCCACGCTTTCGAACGGTCCTAGCTCCCACGCAAAGCCCCAACGCATCGCCCGGTCAACATCCACAATATGATCAGAAATTTCCGGCATCCGCCGCCCTGCGTACAAACACATCTCCGAAAGCCCGCCCCAGATGAACTGCTGCGCCTTGTCCGTCTTCTGTCCTTCAAACAGCGGCGTCAGCAACCCGCGCAACCGCTCCCGCGTATCCTCGACCGCCTTCCCCGCTTCGATCGATCCAAGCTTGGCCTTCTGACGCGCGCGATACTCCATCGTCGTAATGTCCAGCGTCAATATTTCCTTCTCTCCTTCCCCGCCCTTCACCCGTTTATAAAATCCCTGCCCCGTCTTGTCGCCCAGCCATTTCCGCCTGGCCATCTCTTCCACGAACTCCGGGATTTTGTAGGCCTCGCGCGATTCGTCATTTGGCGCGGTTTCGTAAATGTTTTTCACTACGTGCATCAGCACATCCAGCCCCACGATATCCGCCGTCCGGAACGTCGCCGACTTCGGCCATCCAACCGCCGGCCCGGTACAGGCATCCACTTCCTCAATCGTCATTCCCAGCGTGCCCATCAACCGCAGCGCATTGAGCATCGAATACGTCCCAATCCGATTTGCGATAAAATTCGGTGTGTCCTTCGCGATCACCACGCCTTTCCCCAGCCGCCGGTCACAAAAATCCGACAGCGTTTCCAACACCTCCCGCGAAGTTTTCGGTCCCGGAATCACTTCCACCAATTTCATGTAGCGCGGCGGATTGAAAAAGTGTGTTCCGGCCCAATGCTGCTGAAACTCCTCCGGTAACCCCTCGGCAATCAAATGAACTGGTAACCCCGAGGTATTCGTCGTAACGATCGCTCCCGGCTTGCGATATTGCGCCACTTTCGTCAGCAGTCCGCGTTTGATTTCCAGATTCTCCGCTACCACTTCAATAATCCAGTCCGCATCGGCAATTCGCGCCAGGTCGTCCTCAAAATTCCCAATCGAGACTTTCCCGGCTAGTCCCGCGGTAAAAAATGCCGCTGGCTTTGATTTCTTCGCCGCTTCCAGTCCCGCGGCGACGATCTTGTTCCTCTCCCCAGTTGCGGCATCTTTCGGAACAATGTCCAGCAGCAAACAAGGCAATCCCGCATTGGCGAAATGCGCGGCGATGCGGGCACCCATGGTCCCTGCGCCCAGAACAGCGGTCTTCTGAATTCGTTGAGTCATGACGGTATGCCTTCGGCTGTGAGGTTCAAACAGCAGAACAGGTTACAAAATGCCATCGTGCGGGTCAAACAGGTGTTTGGTAAACTCCCTCCATCGTAAAATGGACGATTATGGCACCTGATAAAAATACCGACTCCCAGAGCTTTCTGGGCATGGCCAAGGATCTGTTCCGCTCCTTCGCGTATGGCGGCACTCCCCAGGGCGCCAGGCGTCCTCGTGTTGGCATCGCTCTCGCCGGCGGTTTCGCTCGCGGCATCGCTCATATCGGAGTCCTGCGCGTCCTACGCGAAGCGAACATTCCCATCGACGTTGTCTCAGGCACCAGCGTCGGCGCTCTCATCGCCACTGCCTATTGTGCCGGCACCTCTCTCGAACTGATGGAGCGTGTCGCCCATGAAACCAAATTCACCGACTTCGGCCGTTGGACTCCCTCCTGGCTCGGCCTCGCCACCAACAACCGCCTCGAGCAATTCGCTGCTCGCTTTACTCCCATCACACGCTTCGAAGAATTGCAGAAGCCTCTCGCCATCGCCGCAACCGACATCAATCTCGGCTTGCCCGTCTACTACCACGGGGGCCCCCTCGGTCCGCCCCTTCGCGCCTCTTGCGCTTATCCCGGTTTGTTTGTCCCCGTGAAGTATGAAGGTCGCACGCTCGTCGACGGCTTTCTCACTGCGCTCGTGCCCATCGAGGGCCTGCTTCTTCTCGGCGCGGAACTTATGATCGCTGTTTACCTGGAAGCAGGCGCCGTCGATGAACCGCGCACCTTTACCGATGTCCTCAGCCGTTCCTTCACTATCATCCAGAAACACGCCGATCTCGAATGGCGTAAGGAAGCCGACATCATCATCGAGCCCGACGTCAAGCCGTTCCTCTGGGATGATTTTTCTAAAACCAGCGAACTCGTTCGCGCCGGAGAGGAAGCCACTCTCAAAGCTTTACCCTCCATCCGCGCCGCCATCGAAAGCAAGACCGTCCCCGCCTCCGAATAGCCCAACAAAGCGGAAGGATTGGTTATGCTGTTCTGCGGCCCCCGCACTACATCCGCCTGACTTCCACCCTCACCGTTTCCCCCTCGCCCTTCCCCCTCTGCGTCAACCACGCTCCCAACCCTTCAGCGAACCGTTCTGGCGTCAATCGGAAACTCGCCTCGATTCTTCCTTCGCCCACCGGTAACGTATCGTCAAACTCCGCCGAATTCGTGAAATTCCGCATGCAAAACTGGTCCAGCCACTCCAGCGGGCAACTCCTCTGCTTTCCACGGATCCACACATCCACCTGAAATTTCTGCGCGTACATACCAAGAGAATACCACCCCACACCGTCTCGTTTTCAGGATCGCGCCTCTTCCTCCGCAGAGTCCCGGCGGCCACTGGCGTTACCCCCAGACCGGTCGGAAATATCTCCATGAACGTCAGCGCCACATTCATCGCTCGATTGTCGTACATCGGCTTGAACTGTTTTGCTTGTCTCTCCGTCTCCTCGATCTTTTGCTGGTTCGCCCCGGCCTCTAGCCGCGGACGCTCGTTGTCGTCACACTTTCGGATGATTTTGCATTCTGGAGCGAAAATTCACTCTTTCGGGTGGGGCCAACTCCTCACGGGATGAGCCGGGCGGCCTTGCCCATCTGCACAGCCTGGGTGCGCCGCTTTGCGCCGAGCTTACCAAACAACCGGCTCGTATGGGTCTTCACCGTGTTTTCGCTGACAAACAATCGGCCGGCAATCTCCCGGTTGCTCAAACCCGTGGCGATGAGCCCCAGAATTTCCATCTCGCGCGCGGTGATGCCCAGTTGGCCCACGCGCGTCTCGTCGGCCACAAACGGCTCCCGGGCCCGGCCCGGGATTTCCGTCAGAATCGTCGTCGGCTTTTTTCTAGTGAGCGTCAGCCCCAGCCAGATCCCCAGTCCCGCAAACAGCGCCGCCACCAGCCCGACGTAAATCTCCACCGAATTCTCGACGACCAGGAAGCGGTACTCCGTCAGTTTCAGGATCGCGATCAGCACGCCGCCGCACACGCCATAGAACAGCATGTCCCGCACTGTCCGCCGCCGCGAACTCGCTGCGGATTCCGTCGTCAAGTTCATGGCACGCCATGATATCTGAAAACTGCAACCTTGGGGAGCACCCTGCTGCCACTGCCTCCCGGCGAGAATTTCCGCCGGTTCTCGGCCCGCTCGGAAATTCACAGCCCATTACTACCGTATCTCTTGCCCCGCCTTGCAACCCAGCCAATCTCTACTTTAAACTGTTCGGACACACGACCCAGCCGTATCACCCCGCCTGGTGTCCCTGTCCTTTCAGATTTATGGGACCCTTTGGTTCGGGCTTGTTGATTTGTTCTTTGCATGGATTGCATCTGTTTTTTGGAGGGGTAGACCGTGGGAACTCCGATGGAAGCCTGGGTGGACCAGGCCGCCCAGCTTACCAAGCCCGATCGCATCATTTTTTGCGACGGCTCTGAAGCCGAAAACCAGGCCATCCTCCACGAGATGCTGAAGCACGTGGATTCCTTCCAGCTGAATTCCAAAACCTATCCCAATTGTTATCTCCACCGCAGCAGTCCCAGTGACGTCGCTCGCACAGAACACCTCACCTTCATCTGTACTCCCGACAAAGACGACGTCGGTCCCACCAACAATTGGATGGATCCGGGCGGCGCCAAACACAAAATCGGTGCTCTGCTCGACGGCGCCATGCGCGGCCGCACGATGTACGTCGTGCCTTACATCATGGGCCCCGCCCATTCCCCTCTCAGCAAAGTCGGCGTCGAGGTCACGGACAGTCCTTACGTCGTCGCCAACATGCGCATCATGGCCCGCATCGGCAAAGTCGCCACCGAACGCCTTGGCAATTCCTCCGACTTCGTTCCCGGCCTTCACTCTCTTGGCGATCTCGATCCGCTCCGCCGCTACATCGCTCACTTCCCCGAGGAGCGCCTCATCTGGAGCGTCGGCTCTGGCTACGGCGGCAACGCGCTCCTGGGCAAAAAGTGCTTCGCCCTCCGCATCGCCAGTTACTTGGCTCGCCAACAGGGCTGGATGGCCGAGCATATGCTTATCCTCGGCCTCGAATCCCCTGGCGGCAAAGTCACCTACATGGCCGCGGCGTTTCCCAGCGCCTGCGGCAAAACCAACCTCGCCATGATGGTTTCCTCCCTCGAATCCCAGGGCTACAAGGTTTGGACCATCGGCGACGACATCGCCTGGATGCACATCGGCGCCGACGGTTTTCTCCACGCCGTCAATCCCGAAGCCGGTTTCTTTGGCGTTGCCCCCGGCACCGGAATAAAGACCAATCCCAACGTCATGCGCGCCCTTAATCGCAACACCATCTTCACCAACGTCGGAGTCACTCCGGATGACGAACCCTGGTGGGAAGGCATCGGCAGCGATCCTCCGGCCGGTCTGGTCACTTGGCGCGGCGAAGAATGGGACGCCTCCAAAGGTCCCGCTGCCCATGCCAATTCTCGCTATACCGTTCCGGCTCTTCAGTCGCCCAGCATTTCTCCCAAGTTCGAAGCCCCCGAAGGCGTCCCCATTTCCGCTTTCATTTTTGGTGGACGCCGCGCTCGCCTCGCTCCTCTCGTCTACGAAGCCTTCAGCTGGCAGCACGGCGTCTATGTCGGCGCCACCATGGCTTCCGAAACTACCGCGGCCATCACCGGCGAAGTCGGCATCACCCGCCGCGATCCCATGGCTATGCTTCCCTTCTGTGGTTACAACATGGCCGATTATTTCCAGCACTGGTTGGACATGGGCCACCGCATACCGCACCCGCCCAAAATTTTCCACGTCAACTGGTTCCGCAAGGGTGCCGACGGCAAATTCCTCTGGCCAGGTTATGGGGACAATGTCCGCGTCCTCAAGTGGATCCTCGAACGCGTCGAAGGCCGCGGCGCTGCCGAAGAGACTCCCATCGGCTTCGTTCCCACTCGCGAAGCCCTCACCCTCGATGGCCTCCATCTTTCTCCCGAATCCCTTCGCGAACTTTTCCGCGTCGACGCCGATGACTGGGAGATCGACTTGGCCGACACTCGCGAATTCTTCGCCAAATTCGGCCCCCGCCTTCCCTCCGCCCTACGCGAGGAATATCAAGGCACAATCCGCCGTTTCGAAAAATCCATCCCCGCCTACTAAATCTCCCTTCTTAGCCTTCTCCTCTACCTCCTTCACTTTCTCCGCCTCCTAAACCTCCTTCTCTTTTCCACACTCTTCCACACCTTTCCACAGCATTTCTCTCCGACTCCTCTTGCCAACTCTTCTTTTCAGATTTACTCTCGCTCCAGATTGAGCCGGGAAACCTAAAAAACTTCGCGGCACAATTAAAAGAGGGCGCAAGAGCCGCAAGGCTCATGCGCCCTCAATTTTTTTCTGTCCGACGTTTGCATCAACCCCCGTCGTCACATCCTTTAGTTCCTTTTCCTCCTAAACTGTCATCATGCTCCACGCCCAGCTCATCGTCTCTCGACTCGTAAGGATCAAGCTTCTCAACACGGTGATCTGGTTCTTCTTTGCCGCCTGCATCCTGGCGCTGCCGCTTGTGGGTTTTCTCCGACGCTTCCGCGCCGCCGCCCTCCTCACCGCCGTTGTGCTGAGCAAATGCGTTGTCCTCGCGCTCAATCATTTTCGCTGTCCTCTGACGGGCCTCGCTGCCCGCTATACGTCCAACCGTGTGCGCAATTTCGATATTTTCTTGCCACTCTGGCTCGCGCGGCACAATCAATCCGTTTTCGGAACCCTGTTTTTCGCCGGCGCACTCTTCGTCCTCAATCGTTATCTATCCACCCGCCACCGCTCCTCGACTACCTGACCTCCCCCTCGCGCGACTCTGCCCACCTCGCTTTCTCCTCCACCGCCTTCACTTCCTCGACCTCCTCAACCTCCTTCTCTTTTTCCACACTCGTCCACAGCTTTCCACAGAATTTCTCTCTGATTCCTCTTGCCAACCTTTTCTTTCAGGTTTAGTCTCACCCCAGATTGAGCCAGGAAGCCTCAAAAACTTCCCAGCACAATCAAAAGAGGGCGCAAGAGCCGCAAGGTTCCAGCGCCCTCAATTTTTTGTGGGTCAGTTCCGCTTTCCCCCGTCAATCGAATTTTCTAATTTCCGTCATCCCGAGCTCTGCGCGAGGGATCCCTCTTCTCTTGGCTTTCTCTCTTCCTTCTTTGTAGCCCTGGCTTTGCACCTGTGGCTCTGGTTTTCTTCTTCTTAGGAGGCAGGAGCCTGACAGTCTCTCTGAATTCCTGAATCCTCCGTCAGGACACGGCTTCAGCCGCTGCCTTTTCCCCCCCTCTTATCCTCTCCGCGCCGCAACCCCTCCCCCAATCCAGAATTGTCATGAAAAGCGCGCATTTTGTGCGACGAACGATCTGAATCTCTCCCTATCTGGCTATTGGCCTCGAACCTGCCGGGTGCCGCACCCTTCGGTCCTAAGGGTACGGATTTACATGAAGTTGTGATGCGCGTTGCCCGGACGTGACTCGCGCAGGAGACAAATTCCAGATAAGCTCAATTTTCAGCGAACGCTTTGGTGTCACTAAAGGCTGTTCGGTGGGATTCCCACGTGCGCCGCAAACTCATCTGCTATTCCATTTTTGGTGGAGTTTTCATCACGCTTCTCGCGCTCGCGCTGCGATCCGCTGGAATCAACCGGCCGGTTCCCTATCTGACCTATTCCGGATCTTACCTGATGCAGGTTTTCTTTCAGAGATTCCTCGAATGGATCCCGTGGGAGTATGCGGACAACCTCATCTCTGAACTGCTTTTGTTTTTCGTCTTGAATGTTCTAGGTTACGCCTTCGTGATTTTTCTTTTGCTCCGGATCTTTTTTCCGGATCGTTCGGGCGAGCTGCCTCCCTTGACCGGCAAGAAATAGCAGCCATTTCAGGCTGCGAGAGACGGAGTCCCCGTCGCGATACTAAGGGCGGGTGGCCCGGATGCTCTCCTGGTTTTCTCCCTGAATGAAAACACGCGGCGAAAATTCCACCTCGCGAATTCTCGAGGCAGTATGGCGCGCGTAGTGCGCCCTACCCTCGGTTTGCAAGGCTGGGTCTTGGGTTTCTTCTCTACTCCAACCAGGGTGCCCTTCATGTGAACCGCATCAGAAGCGATTGTTGCTGTAACCGTGAATGCAATTGGACCACGCGTTGCGGCGCTCAAGTTCGGCCCAACCGGGATCTGCGACAACTTCTCGGGCACCGTCATCGGTGGGTGCAGGTTTCCGGACTGACCGGCTTCGTTGCGAAGAAGCGATAGATGCGCCATCGTAGCGTGCGAAATTCGAAAGATGCGATGAGGTGCAGTGTCCGCAAACGCGGCAGCTCAATTGCCTTGGATCTGGTCTGAGACGACCGCTCATTGCCGCCAGATTGGTAGGTCCAGGTCTTCCCTTCGAGGTTGCCGAAAACCCGGACGCTGCCCCGGCAATCCGAATTGGTGGGCGGCACACCGGGTAAGGGTGCAACGAGGGTTAGCGCGGGCAGCACTTCAGCTCCTTGGGTTACTCCCAGGGGGTCGAAGCTTCAGCTCCGACCCCCTAAGGAGAAGAAGACCCAAGAGGCGCGGACGACCCAAGAGGTATGGGCAACCCAAGCCGCTGGCATAAAGCCAGCGCTACACAGAAGAGGAAAACCAAACAGAAGAGGGGTCCCTCGCGCAGAGCTCGGGATGACGGGAGTTACAGGATGGAGTGAATGGCGGGATCAATGGCGACGTGGGTTACGGTTTCCGCGCTGATGACATAGCTCTTGCCCTGGCTGAGCGAAAAGTGCAGGAACCGGCTGATATGGTAATCCTCGTCGAAACTCGAAAACAAGTTTTGCGTTTCTTCCGCGCTCAACCCAAACGCTTCGAGCGCCACGGCGTTGCCGAACGTTCCCGCGAGGCCGGCATAGCGTTCCGCCACTTCCTTCAGGTTCATCATCGGCGCTCGTCCCGCTCTCTCGCCGCTCATGGCTACCTCGCGCGGGAGAAACCTCAGACCTCGAAGGCCCGAGCTACAGACTCGCCCGTGTAGCCCACCCCTTTGAGGGGTGAGGACTTCCGCACGCGGGAGTGTAGCGCGCTTGGCCCGTCGGCGGAAGACGGAATTTGGCGGGAACCACGGCGATTCGGTAAGATGCTGGGCGGCAATAAATTCGATCGGAGGAACGCATCATGAACATGGCCGTGGGACAAACTGCACCGGAGTTCGCGCTGAAGGATCAGAACCAGAAAGAAGTGAAGCTTTCCGATTTTGCCGGCAAGAAAAGAGTCGTGCTGGTGTTCTATCCGCTGGACTGGAGTCCGGTGTGCACCAACGAGCACGCCTGCTTCGTCAACGACATGAAACATTTCGACACCCTGGATGCGGAAGTGCTCGGCGTCAGCGTGGACAGCGTATGGTCGCACAAAGCCTACGCGGAAAAAATGGGCATCAAGTATTCCCTGTTGGCGGATTTCCAGCCGCGCGGTGCCATGGGCGAAAAGTACGGCGTGTTCCTGCCGGAAAAAGGCATCACCGGTCGCTCCATCTTCATCATCGACAAGCACGGCAAGGTCGCCTGGCTGAAGCACTACGATATTCCCGCCGTGCCGGACCTTAAAGAAGTCGCCGCCGCGCTGGCCGCGGTGAAGTAGAGGCTGAAGTTGAGGAAGTAAATGAGGCAGACGAGGTAAAGAAAAAAGCCGATTTATTGCGGCTTGCCGGCTGGCTCCGCAGTTTTTGTTTCCGAACCCGCGGCCAGCGTGCGCACCAGAAGCACCAACTGCCAGCGCTGCTCTTCGGTCAGTTTTTTCTTGAACGACGGCATGGGCTTGCGCCCCTCGGTGATCTGATAAAAAATTTCGCCGTCGGTCAGCTTGTTCATTTTTGCCGCGTCGGTCAGATCCGAAGGAGACGGATCGTACATCATGGCGTCGGAGCCGTCACCTTTGCCCTTGTCGCCATGGCAATTGTTGCACCTGTCGCTGTAGATCTGCTTCGCGGCAGCAAGATTCGCGTCCGATACCGTGAGCGGATTCTTCCGCGCCTTCTCTCCAGGTGGAACAATCCACGGCGTCTTGTAAACTACCGCAAGCACAATCGATACGCCGATCAGCCCAACCACGCAAAGAAAAAGAATCCAGCGCAACCGCTTGCTTTTCTGGGGTGTCGTTGTCATACGCACGGAAAAGTCTCGCACAGTTGACCTGCTTGCGGGAAGTACTCCAAAGCAGATGAGGTGACTTTTGACTGTGGTACCTTGGAGGAGAATTTCTAGGAGACCTCCATGGATGACAAGCAGGCACCGCAACAGGGACAGACGCCGGGGCAAGTACAGATCAAGGCCGACGAAAAAGAACTCCAGGGTATGTACAGCAACCTGGTGATGATCCAGCACCATGCCGAAGAGTTCACACTGAATTTTGTGTACGTCTTCCCAAACGCCACGCAAGGAAAACTCTTGAGCAGCATGATCGTTAGCCCTGGCCATGCAAAGCGTATCTGGCGGGCGCTGGGGGAAAATATCTCCCGCTTTGAAGCGCTTTACGGACCGATCAAGGAAGGCCCCGAAGGAACACCCGGAACAAACATCGGCTTTGTGCAGTAAGACGGAGAGGGAGTGTGAGATTCTGCGCGGCGAGCGATCAGGCCATGCTCGTTTATCTCGGCGAGGAGATTGCCTTGCCTGCGCACGAGCGCGTGCTGACACTGCTCCGCATATTACAGAAAAAACCGCCCACTTGGCTGCGAAATCTTCAGCCAGCCTATGCCTCGTTGATGGTGACGTTTGATCCGGGGTGCGTGGACCACACGGAAGTCGAAGCCGTACTGCGTCAATGTGTAGAACGCGCAAAGACCGCGCGCCGCCCGAAGCCGCGTCCCGTGGAAATTCCCGTTTGCTATGGCGGAGAATTTGGCCCAGACCTTGATGAAGTAGCAAAGATCCATGGACTAAGGCCACAGGAACTCATCGCGCTTCACACCTCGCGAAGTTATCACGCCTACTTCCTGGGATTCGCGCCGGGGTTCGCGTATCTGGGCGATCTTCCTGAGGAGATTGCCACGCCGCGCCTGGATACGCCCCGGAAAAAAGTACCTGCGGGAAGCGTCGGAATTGCAGGAAGGCAGACGGCGGTGTACCCGTTCGCGACCCCCGGCGGATGGAGGCTGATTGGACGAACGCCGATCCGCGTGTTCCAGGGAGATCGCAAGCCGATGGCGCTAATTTCGATCGGGGATCAAGTGAAGTTCCGGGCCATTTCGCGCGAAGAGTTTCTGAAGATGGAGCCGGCATGAGTTCACTGGTGGTGGAATCGCCGGGACTGCTCACTACGGTACAGGATCTGGGCCGGGCAGGATACGGGCCGCTGGGCGTATCGCCATCGGGAGCCGCAGACCCTGTGGCACTGCGATTGGGGAATATGTTGGTCGGGAACGAAGCAGGTGCGGCGGCGCTGGAAATGACGCTGCTAGGCGGAAGTTTCCTTTTTCCGGAAGGCGCGGTGATTGCGCTGACCGGAGCTGACTTTGGCGCGACGCTCGATGGGCGCGCAGTGCAGATGTGGACTTCTTATGCAATTCCGCCCGGAGAAAAACTTACTTTGGGACCTACACGAAATTTCGCGCGCAGCTACCTGGCGGTCGCAGGAGGCATTCAGGTGGCGCCGTTTCTTGGGAGCTCTTCGACACATCTTTTAAGCGGCATGGGCGGCCAGGGAGGAAGAGGGCTGCGCAAGGGCGACATTCTGAGATTGGGCAAACCCAAACAAGGGATACCCATAGTTAGAATTTCGGAGACGGTGCTGCTGGCCTTGAAGCCTAGAAGAGTCTTGCGCGTGACCGAAGGCCTGCAGATCGAATCGTTTTCCGAAGAAGCCAGGCAGATGTTTTTTCGCGGCACGTTTCGCGTAAGCGAGGAATCGGACCGCACGGGCCTTCGCCTGGAAGGGCACAACTTAGGACCCAATTTGCCTGGGGGGGTGATCACGGAGGGTGTCCCCCTTGGAGCGATTCAAGTTACGCCGTCCGGGCAACCGATTGTGTTGTTTGTGGAACAGCAGACCACGGGCGGCTACCCGAAAATCGCCAACGTCATTGGAGTGGATTTGCATCGCGTGGGGCAACTCCGGCCTCGTTCTGAAGTTCGCTTTGAACGAACATCGCTGGCCGTGGCTCGGTCTTTATGGATGGAACAGGAACGACTGTTGAACAATCCGAGGCAACTTTTCGCATGAAATCGATCGACCTGAATTGCGATATGGGGGAGATGCCGGAAACGATAGCTGACGGAAGCCAGGAAGAGCTGATGCGCTATATCAGCTCCGCAAATATTGCGTGCGGCGGCCACGCGGGCGATTTGCAAACGATGCGCGCCACAATTGAGCAGGCGCTGCGCCATGGAGTCAGCGTGGGAGCACACCCGGGATACGAGGATCGCGCGAACTTTGGGCGAAACGAGTTACCGCTTGCGCCAGAAGCGATCTCTTCCTTGGTTCACCGGCAAATTGTGGCGCTCGAACGGATTGCCGAGCAATGTGGTGCGGCCATTGGTCACGTGAAAGCTCATGGCGCGCTATACAACCAGGCAGCCCGCGATCGGAACATTGCCGGGGCGATTGCCGAAGGCGTTCGTCGTTGGGAAAATAATGTCGTTCTTGTCGGGCTGGCCGGCTCAGTTATGTTGGAGGAATTCCGCGCTGCGGGTTTTCCGGTAATGGCAGAAGCGTTTGCCGACCGGCGTTATGAGCGCGATGGCAGTTTGCGCTTGCGTACATTTGAAGATGCCTTGCTGCGAGAACCGAAGCAGGCAGCAGAGCAAGCTCTGCGGATTGTGGAGCAGGGCAGCGCCATCGCGACCGATGGCAGCTCGGTATTGCTGCGCGCAGATACAATTTGCATTCATGGAGACACACCCGGCGCGCTGGAAATTGCGGCGGCTGTCCATCACACGCTCAATGGCGCGGGCATTGCGATCTGTGCGCTAAAAGCAGCAAAATAGATGACTCAGAATTGCCAGACATTCGCTTCTACGGTAAAGTAAGAGAGGTTGTTACCTCAGTTTTTGCGGGCCTGTAGCTCAGGTGGCTAGAGCGCGCCCC